>ENA-OPRK01000040-OPRK01000040.1-human-gut-metagenome-genome-assembly--contig:-NODE-40-length-119990-cov-4.895202_pt1 | contig 119990 bp, 100 predicted proteins | sample MGYA00241793_ERZ501877 | MGnify/ENA primary metagenome ERZ501877 (study PRJEB25962, sample SAMEA1966253) | human gut metagenome | biome: human gut; feature: human-associated habitat; material: faeces... | reverse complement strand
CGTTTACGGCGTGGACTACCAGGGTATCTAATCCTGTTTGCTCCCCACGCTTTCGAGCCTCAACGTCAGTTACAGTCCAGTAAGCCGCCTTCGCCACTGGTGTTCCTCCTAATATCTACGCATTTCACCGCTACACTAGGAATTCCACTTACCTCTCCTGCACTCAAGTCTAACAGTTTCCAAAGCAGTACCGGGGTTGAGCCCCGGGCTTTCACTTCAGACTTGCTAAACCGTCTACGCTCCCTTTACACCCAGTAAATCCGGATAACGCTTGCCCCCTACGTATTACCGCGGCTGCTGGCACGTAGTTAGCCGGGGCTTCTTAGTCAGGTACCGTCATTTTCTTCCCTGCTGATAGAGCTTTACATACCGAAATACTTCTTCGCTCACGCGGCGTCGCTGCATCAGGGTTTCCCCCATTGTGCAATATTCCCCACTGCTGCCTCCCGTAGGAGTTTGGGCCGTGTCTCAGTCCCAATGTGGCCGGTCACCCTCTCAGGTCGGCTACTGATCGTCGGCTTGGTGGGCCGTTACCCCACCAACTACCTAATCAGACGCGGGTCCATCTTACACCACCGGAGTTTTTCACACCGGACCATGCGGCCCTGTGCGCTTATGCGGTATTAGCAGTCATTTCTAACTGTTATCCCCCAGTGTAAGGCAGGTTACCCACGCGTTACTCACCCGTCCGCCGCTAAGTCAATCTCAAATCCATCCGAAAACTTCATTGAAACCGCTTCGCTCGACTTGCATGTGTTAAGCACGCCGCCAGCGTTCATCCTGAGCCAGGATCGAACTCTCATGTTAAATGATTCGTTTGATCCGGGGTCAAAATCAACTAACTAGCTAATTTATTTCCCGTTTTACTTGTTGTTTGGTTCGTATACAATACTTGTATTCGTTCTGAATTTTCTCATTCAAAGCCATCAAACAATGGCTTGTTTTATTAGAATTTTCAGGGTTTTACATACTGTTCAATCTTCTGTTTTCAAAGTGCGTTTGCTGTCGATCTGTGTCAGCAGCAACTTTTATATCTTATCACAGTGATTCATTTTTGTCAACCACTTTTTTCATTTTCTTCAAAACTCTCTCAGCGGTCAGGCCGGACGTTTTTCGGAAAAGTTTGCCGCCGTTTTCAGCGGCGAGGTATATCTTATCAAACCTTTTTCGAAATGTCAACACCATTTTTCGTTTTTTTTATTTTTTTTCAACTATTTAAACTTTTGCAATTTTATATATTGTATTTCTTACCTATAAAAAGCGGCTCCTGAATAACCGGAAGCCGCTTTTTTACTGCAAATTTCGTTTCTCTGATTCCTTCTCCACATGAACAAATCATTATAAATCATAATACCTCTGGAATTCTGCCGGATGGGGAATCTGAGATAACTCCCGGCTCTCCAGCCTCTTCTTCTCCAGCCATATTTCAATCAGACGTTCCGGGAACACGCCTCCCGCCGTCAGGTAATCATGATCAGCCTCCAGAGCATCAAGCGCCTCATCCAAAGTCTTTGGCAGGGACTGAATCTTTGCTTTTTCTTCCTCCGGAAGCTCGTAAAGATTACAGTCAAACGGCCCCCAGCCATGTTTTTCCGGATCAATCTGGTTCTTAATGCCATCAAGGCCCGCCATCAGAATCGCCGCATATGCGTAATAAGGATTCGCTGTTGCATCCGGATTTCTCAGCTCAAACCGTTTTGCCTTTGGCGTCTTGGCATAAGCCGGAATTCTGATCACGGCACTTCGGTTGGACGTGGCATATCCAATCGTTACCGGTGCTTCATATCCCGGTACAAGACGCTTGAATGAATTGGTGGACGGATTGGTAAAGGCACACAGGGACGGAACGTGCTTTAACAAACCTCCTATAAAGTAATGGGCCGTCTTGCTCAGCCCGGAATACCCTTCCTCATCATAGAAAACCGGTTCCCCCTCTTTCATAAGAAGCATATGGACATGCATTCCATTGCCTGCCTCCTGATAAATTGGTTTTGGCATAAAGGTGGCGGTTCTTCCATCCTGAATGGCGGCGTTGTGGATCACGTATTTGATAATCATGGTCTTATCCGCCATGTCCACCATATCTCCCAGTTCTACTTCGATCTCCATCTGGCCCGAGCCGCCCACTTCGTGGTGATGGTATTTGACATCCACTCCCCACTCCTGAAGCATCATACACATTCTGCTTCTTAATGTATACGCCGAATCCTGAGGTGCTGCAATGTGGTACCCGCCGCCGGCCGGCACTTGAAATCCCTTATTATCGGCGCTCTCCCTGCCGCTGTTCCAGGCCGCCTGTCTGGTATCCACGGTAAATGCCATGCGCTGCGGCTCCACCATATAGCTGACATGATCAAATAAATGAAATTCGAATTCAGGCCCGATCAGCATCTGATCCGCGATTCCCTGTTCTTTCATATATTGGATGGCTCTCAGACTCACATTTCTTGGATACTGGTCAAAGGGTCTGTTCTCCTTTCCTATCACACATACATCTCCGCACATGGTCAGAGTCGGAATCTCTGTAAATGGATCCACCACGGCAGTCCCCGGATCCGGTATGAATACCATATCGCTTTTTTCCACCGGAGCATACCCATAGTTCGATCCGTCAAAACCAATCCCCTGCGTAAAAATCTCTTCATCAAACCGTTCAACCGGAATCGTAATGTGTCTCCACCGGCCGTTTAAATCCGTCATCTTGAAATCAATCATCCTGATTCCCTTTTCTTTGCAGATGCGCAAAACCTCTGTACTCTTTGACATATTTTTCCCCTCCAAATCTGAATGGCAGTTAAAAGATCTGCTATCATGATTCTACCATATTTTTGAGAAAATATCGTCCATTAAATCCGTTTTTCTACATTTTTATTCCATGAGTCTGCACATAAAAAACAGGGATCCACGGAAAATGAAAAAGTATCGAACAATGCAGATGCTGGAAGGAAGGCTGAACAGCCTTTATCGAAGACAGCAGCGCGGGCAGCGAATCCGTTTGACTTCGCTGCCCGTGGGAATAAACTGCTTCTGCATCTTTTGATTACTCATATTCCAAAACATTCAGCCAGTGGTTTAAAAGCTTCTCTTCTTCCGGAATCCCTTTCGTCTTTCTCGAAGCCGCTGCAATGGAGAGCCACTGCTGCACGTAGTGTTTCGCTGTTTTGCTCTTTCGGCAGTAAAGCTCTAAATACTGATCCGCAGTCTCAGCATCCTCAAGCGTCAGCAGCAGATATGTATTCGCTGCGTCGGCGGAGGCATTTCCCTGCGTCGCATGAGACCAGTCCAGGATGTGACACGTTCCGTCTTCACTGACAATGATATTTCCCGGGTTAAAATCCCCGTGAAGTACGCAAGCGTGCTTTGGCATGCTGTCCAGACGGCCCCGGATAATAAAACGGGTATTGGGACTCAGCGCTTCACAGGTGCTGATCTGGCGGTCCAGCTTCTCCCTCAGCTTATTTAAAAGCGGTGACCGCTTGCTGTGAACAAGGAGCTGCAGATCGACAAACTGTTCTAAATACTGATTCCGGTTCTCCGGCTCCTCCTTCATCAGCTGCGCCATGGTCTTTCCGCTGATATATTCCTGAACAATGGTCCATTCTCCCTGTTCCGTCACGTTTACACTTACTATACCCGGGATCGGAAGGCCCGTTTCTTCTATTCTTGCCTGGTTTAATGCTTCATTTAGAATATCTGCTTTGGGGAACGAACGGTCAAATACCTTATATACCAGGTTCCCCTCCCTGTAGACCACCTTGTTGCTGCGTTTTGCCAATATCTCCCTCTGTTCCATAGCCTCTTATCTCCTCTCAGGATGTATTTGGAAATTATACTCTATTGTACCAGACACAGGGAGCGTTGACCAGCAGATTCCGGTCTGCGTTCGTCTCAGAAAGCTACAGTTTATGCCCTGCCTTCTTCCGGTAGATCAGATAAGAATATACACCGGGAATCAGGATCATGCTTAAAAATACAGTAAAGTACAGAGGCTCCATGTGGAAAAATCCCAGGATCATCATCAGAATACCGCCAATCATCCACACATATCCGGCCAGCCGATGCGTCCGTGTCCAGTTCTCCTCATCCGCCAGAGTCCATGGCAGTTTAATTCCCAGAGTATAATTCTGTCTGCATTTCGGAAGATAATTGCCGATAACAACAAACAGCAAAGCGATCGGTACGCTTACCACGCTTCCCACATTGATGGAAATACCAACCGCAGACAATACAATCACAAGCTGAACCATAACTGCCAGCAGTACAATAAACCAGCGTACAATCGCCATCAGCTCCTTCGAACGCCTGATATTTTCCCGCTTCGGGTCAATCACGGGAATCACATTGACAATCACCGCCATTAGAAGCATAAATGCCGGTATCCCAAAGGCCGCCATATTCCGGCTGGAATATCCGTTGACCTGGTTGTCGCTTCCCCAGTGGGTCGCTACCTGCTCCGGTAAGCGGCTGTAAAATACAATGGAAATGATAAATGGCACAAGGGCCAGTCCCCAGTACAGGAGATCCCGAGAGGTCAGTTTTCTGTCAGTCTTTTTCATGATGTTGTTCCTCCATTAATGTCTGAAGCCAGGAAAGCACTTCCTGGAATACGGTGGTGTTTAACTCATAGTAAATATATTTTCCTGATTTGCGGTCTTCGATGAGACCTGCCTGCTTCAGGATATTGAGATGATGGGAAATCGTGGCTCCTGATGTATCAAACCGTTCCACAATCTGCCCGGCCGTCATACTGCCCTGCTTCAGCAAGGTCAGAATTTCCCGCCGCGTGGGATCGGACAAAGCCTTAAAAGTGTCGCCAAAGGGCATGGCCTGCACCTCCTTTCGCCGCGTACGGCGTTAAAATAAAAATACATTTAGACGTTTATCTAATCGTCTAAATGTATTTTATCAAATAATTTCTCTGATGTCAATTGGAAATACCAGGAGCAGCAGCTCCTTACTCTGCCTCAGCCGGTCTTTTATCCATCAGCCGGACCGCGTTAACATTCCGACGGAAGGAATGAAATGCAGCCCATTCAACCGGACTGTTCTCAAAAAATGCTGCTGCCGAGGCCAGCACCGCATTTAAATCCCAGGCGATAAAATCCAGATAGCCGCAGTAAATACCGGTAGCTCCTCCCAAAAAAGTCATCGCATCATCACCGGCGTTTTCAAGCACATACGCTATGAGCTCATCCCGAAAATCCAGAACCACCCGGCCGCGTTCCTCCTCATGTGCAAAGCTGTCCAGGGGATAGCAGAGAAATCCAGCCGTCACGCCATCCCGGTGGAACTCGTCCATAATATCGCCCTCTCCCCGAAGATATTCGTTAATGACTGCAGCACACCGGGTACTGCCTGCAAACACATCCAGCCTCCAGTCTGCCTCCGGATTCTGGTCCGGTACCATCTCATAGCCGATGAAGCTGTTCTCCAGAAAGTGCTCAGGGTCACTGGAACATTCGATATCCATCTTTTTAAGCATCTCCGGAAGCTCGTCTAGCAGGACCGGCACTGCATCCTTCGGTGTATCAAGCACCTGGAAGTCCTCCACCAGTTCCATCGCAGCAAGTTCTCCCAGTATCTGATCCAGAAGGGTAGATAACAGCCACCACACCTTACTCTCATCCGTTTTGAAAAGCGGCAGCAGTTTTTCACAGTAAAGTTCCAATGAGATATGCTTACTCTGGGACTGTTCTTCCGTTTTCTCAATCCATACCTGTACGTCCTGGCCGGAGACCATCTCACCGAAAGCGCCCAGGCTGTAGCCACGGGAAGGCTGTCGGCCCACCAGAATATTCCAGTGTTCCAGAACGGAAGATGGAGCATGGCTCTGGAAGTAGACAAGCTCAAACAGTTTGGTTCTTTTCCCCTCAGGAGTCAGGATCAGTTCGTACTTTTTCCCGTTAAACCCTAATTCAAAGCTCACATCCGAAAAAACGGCAGACAGCAGACCGGAACACGTTTCAATCAGCTCCTCTCTGACCGCCCCCTGGTCTTTCTGATCCATCAGTGCGCGAAGACGGGCTTCGCCCTTTTCAAATACGCTCCAGCCCTCTGCCGTTTTCTCCCGGAAAGACTGCTCAAAATAAGGAAGAGCCGGACCTGCAATATTATTGTAGGCCCGCGCCAGTTCGCTGATCAATTCCGGCGTCCGTTCTTCAACCGGCATCCCCTCGATCGCATCAATGTTTTTCTGATATTCGTCGTTTTCGTTCCATTCCTGTAATTGCTCTGTCAGCTTCATTTGCTTAAACTCCCTTTTTGTACGGCTGTTAATCACCATATTCTATGGTGTTATTATAGCATGTATGAAATATGACAGAAAGCATTTTTTGCTTTACGTCTGCACGCTCAACTCTTCTCTCCCGCCAGCATCTCATCTAACGTCCGCCAGCCCAGCACCGCGCACTTTACACGGGAGGGCATGTGGGATATATCCTGCAGGACGGCCGCTTCCTCCAGCGCCTCTAAGTCTGCCTCCTCCGCCGTACCTCTGATCATTTGAAAGAACTTTTCAGCCAGCTCCACGGCCTCTTCCTTCTTTTTTCCAATCACCAGATCCAGCATCATATCCGCGGAAGCCTGCGAGACAGCACATCCGTCGCCTACAAAAGAGCCCTCCCGGATTATCCCGTCCTCCACCTTCAGTTTCAGCAGGATATCGTCCCCGCAGCTGGGATTAACGCCCTCCAGTACCAGGTTGGCATCCGGCAGATCGTGCTTGTGAGCCGGGCGCAGATTGTGTTCTGTCAATACCTCATTATAAAAGCTTCTATTCTCCATATCCCATCTTCCTCCTGATTCCGGCTGCACTCTTCAGGAATGCCTCTATTTCCTCTCTGGTATTATAAAAATAAATGCTGGCTCTGGTGGCAGATGGAACCTTTAAATATTCCAGCAGCGGCTGGGCACAGTGATGCCCCGCACGGACGGCGATTCCATCCGCATCCAGGATTGCACTCACATCATGGGGATGAACCCCGTCTACGGTAAAGGTCACGATGCCGCAGTGTTCATCAGGTTTTTCCGATCCCAGAACATGTACGTGCGGTATCTGTTTCAAACCTTCCAGGGCGGCAGCTGTCAGCTCCAGTTCCCGGCGCCGCACTTCATCAAATCCCACGGACTTTAAGTAGCAGACCGCCTCCTTTAATCCCCAGGCTCCTGCCGCATTGACGGTACCTGCCTCAAACTTATGAGGGATCGGGGCGAATACGGCGCCTGTTCTGGTAACGGAATCAATCATTTCCCCGCCGGTTAAGAAGGGCGGCATCTCCTCCAGCAGTTCCCGCCTTCCATAGAGCACGCCGATCCCCATGGGGCCCATCAGCTTATGACCGGAAAAGGCCAGAAAATCCACACCCAGCTCCTGTACATCAATTGGGATATGAGGAGCGCTCTGTGCTGCATCCACCACCACAACAGCCCCTCGTTCTCTGGCCATGGCCGCAATCCGGCGTATCGGATTTTCACATCCCAGCACATTGGAGACGTGGGCAACAGCCACCAGTCTGGTCCGGTCAGTAAATGCCGCTTCCAGCTTCTCCTGAGAAATCCTGCCATCCGGTTCACATTCCAGGAATCTCAAAACCGCGCCTGTCTTCCCGGCAGCCATCTGCCAGGGCAGCAGATTGCTGTGATGCTCCATAATGCTTACCAGAATCTCATCTCCTGCCTTAAGCTTTGATAATCCGTAACTGTAAGCTATCAGATTCAGGCTTTCTGTCGTATTTCTGGTGAAAATGATCTCGTCGGCTGAGGGAGCATTGATAAAACGCCGAACCTCTTCTCTGGCCTCCTCCAGCCGCTTTGTCGCCTCCATGCTCAGTTCATAAAAGCCTCGCATGGGGTTCGCATAACACTGCTCGTAAAAGTCGCGCTCTGCCCGGAGTACGCAGCCAGGCTTTTGGGCCGTTGCTGCGCTGTCCAGATAAATGACCGGATTATTCGCCAAAAGCGGAAAATCCTCACGATATGGATTCCTGTTTTCCATTCTCCTTCACCTCCTTTAAATAATTGTGTACCATCTGCTCTGCAGCTTCGTCTCCGCTCTTCCTGCAGACAGCCTCCAGCCTGGCACTTGTAATCATTGCTTCAGCTTCCTCGCGGCTCATGCCTCTGGAACAGAGATAGAATAAGAGTTCCTCGTCCAGCCTTCCAATGGTAGCTCCATGGCTGCCTAAAACGTCCTCCTCGGCGCAGAGAATCAGAGGAATGGTCTGATTGACCACATCGTCTCCGAAAAGCAGTACATCCTCTTTCTCCTCGCCCTCTGCCCCGACGGCTCCTGACTTAAAATCAATGGTTCCGCGGAAAAGCTTAAAGGCTCTGTCCCGCAGCACGCCGCCGGCCAGGATCCGGCTGCTTGACCGCTCCCCCCGGTGATCTGCTGTATAGTTTATATCAAACCGCTGATTTCCTCTTCCCAGGTAGCCGATGTCCGCATTCAGAACGCTGTCTCTCCCTGCTAAATCTGCCCGGCAGCCCGCGTAAGTTTCTGATCCGCCCAAAAACAGCTGTACTACCTCCGCAGCTCCGTCTTCTTCACAGCGGCCGCCGATATCGTTTAAAAATCGATATCCGCTTCCCAGCAATTGAAGCTGGATCAGCTTCAGTCTGCCATTTTTATTCACTTGAAACCGGGTTTGAACTGCAGCCAGACCTGCCGCTTCCGGCGGCGAAGTGAAATCCATAATCACGGTTAAGCATTCCCCTTCCCTTACCAGAAGTTCCACCGGCTGAAAGCTCTTCCCACCATCGCTGCAGACAAAGTGCAGCGCGGCACGTTTCTTCTCCTTCAAGGGCCCGGACTGAATCCTGATCGCCGCTGTCCCGGCCTCTCCGGCCAGGCGGTCCATATCTTCCCCCATGCCGGTCGGAAGAACTGAAATATCCTCATTCCACGGTTCTGCTTCCCCAAGCCCTTCCGTTATCACTGTGGGGGATTCCCCCGCTTCTATCTGTTTTAGGTCCGCCTCATTCATCCTGAGCCAGTTCCAGGTTCTGGCCGGCAGCCTGTTTATTGTTAAATCAAATCCCTGTCCCATAGGGAACCTCCTTTCCGCTCTCCTGTGAAAGCCTCCTATCCAATACTCCCCTTCATCTCCAGCCGGATCAGATGATTCATCTCTACCGCGTACTCCAGGGGCAGCTCCTTGGATACCTGGTCCGCAAAACCACTGACGATCAGGGCTCTGGCATCCTCCTCACTCAGTCCTCTGGACATGAGATAAAAGACGGCTTCATCGCTGATTCTCCCAATCCTGGCTTCATGGCCGATATCTGCATCGGAAGTCCGGATATCCATAGCCGGGATCGTGTCTGACCTGGATATTCCATCCAGCATCAGAGACTGGCAGGACACAGCGGATTTGCTGTTCTTCGCTCCTTTGGCTACCACCACGGAACTGCGGAAGGTACTTATCCCTCCGCTCTTGGATATGGACCGGGTGTTCATATACGAAGTCGTCTCCGGAGCGGCGTGAACCACCTTCGCACCCGTATCCAGATTCTGTCCTTCACCCGCAAAAGTAATTCCTGTGAACTCCATTCTGGCTCCGCGGCCCTTCAGGATGCTCATGGGATATAAGTAAGAAACGTGTGAGCCGAAGGAACCGGATACCCACTCAATCGTGCCGCCTTCCTCTACCTGCGCCCGCTTGGTATTTAAGTTGTACATGTTTTTCGACCAGTTTTCAATTGTAGAGTAACGCAGCTTCGCATTTCTTCCCACATACAGTTCCACACAGCCCGCGTGGAGATTTGCCACGTTATATTTCGGCGCGGAACAGCCTTCAATAAAATGAAGGCTGGCCCCTTCATCCACGATAATCAGCGTATGCTCAAACTGCCCCGCCCCCGGCGCATTCAGCCGGAAATACGACTGCAGCGGTATTTCCACGGAAACTCCTGGCGGTACATAGACAAAGGAGCCTCCCGACCAGACGGCTCCGTGAAGCGCGGCAAACTTGTGGTCCGAAGGCTTCACCAGCTTCATAAAATGCTTTTTCACCATGTCCGCATAGTCACCCTTCAGCGCGCTCTCCAAGTCTGTGTATACCACGCCCAGCTCCGCCACCTCCTGGCGGACATTGTGATACACCAGCTCCGAATCGTACTGGGCACCAACTCCCGCCAGAGATTTCCGCTCCGCCTGGGGAATTCCCAGACGTTCAAAGGTATCCTTTATGGCCTCCGGCACATCGGACCATTTCGTTTTCATCTTTGTGCCTGGCCTCACATAGGTAGCGATATGGCTCATATCCAGTCCCTCCAGGGAAGGCCCCCAGTCGGGAACTTCCATGCTGTTGTAAATCTGCAGGGACTTTAGCCGGAACAGCTCCATCCAGAGCGGATCGTTCTTCTCTTTTGATATCTGCTCTACAATGGCCGGTTTTAAGCCTTCCTCTATACGGTACGCATCCGTTTCCTCATTTCGGATATCATAGATGCTTCTGTCAATATCATTTACATATGTCTTCTCTTCCATCTCGGTTTTCTTCCTTTCCGGAGACGCAGACTATCGGTCCGCCTGTTCCAAATACTGTTCAAACCCGTTTTTATTAATCTCTTCCACCAGGGAAGCTCCGCCTGTCTTCACAATCCGGCCGTCTATCATAATATGGGTTTTATCCACCCGCAGAGCCTCCAGGATCCGGGTGCTGTGAGTGATAATCAGCAGGCCTCCGTTCCGGTCCTTCTGATACTCCTCCACACCCTTTGACACGGTTCTGACCGCATCCACATCCAGACCGGAATCGGTCTCATCCAAAATTGCCAGCCCCGGCTTTAAGAGCAGCATCTGAAGAATCTCCGCTTTCTTTTTTTCACCTCCGGAAAATCCGACATTTAAATCCCGGTCTCCGTACGTCCGCTCCATCTGCAGCAGCTCCATGGCCTTCCAAAGTTCCCTGCGGAAATCCCACAGGCGCACTCTGGCGCCCCTTCGCTGTTCCACCGCATTGCGGATAAAGGTTCCCAGTGAAAGTCCGGGAACCTCCAGAGGGTTCTGGAAAGAAAGAAACATTCCGGCTCCGGCCCGCTTATCCGCTGTTTCCCCGTTCATAAGCTTCCCCTGAAACCGGATCTCTCCCTGCGTCACTTCATAGCGGGGATTGCCCATCAGCGCGTATCCGAGGGTAGACTTTCCCGCCCCGTTGGGTCCCATCAGTACATGGGTTTCTCCTTTTTTGATCTCAAGATTAATTCCATGCAAAATCTCTTTATCTTCCACTTTGACAGATAATCCCTTTACTTCCAACAATTGATTTGCCATAGATTCCTCCATTTCTGCTGTTTAAGCTTCACTCTTCTATCTTTTATCTTGTACTTTTATTAACCTATCATTTCACTTGGTTATTAACATCATAGTATTATAAGCCTACTTTGTCAATAGGTTTATAATACTATTTCCTGTTGCGATTCCTATTTACCTTGTTGTATAATAGGATAATAATACTGGTATTACAGAGGGGAGGTATTTCAGATGATGATTTCGACAAGGGGACGTTATGCGCTGCGGGTTATGCTGGATCTGGCTCAGCAGACCACAGACAGGTATGTACCCCTGAAAGAAATAGCGAACCGCCAGGAGATTTCCGAAAAATATCTGGAGATTGTCATAAAGGTTCTGGTACAGAATAAACTACTGACCGGTCTGCGGGGAAAAGGCGGCGGTTACCGCCTGACAAGGGCGCCTGGCGAATATACTCTGGGGGAGATTCTGCGCCTGACCGAGGGAAGTCTGGCCCCTGTCGCCTGCGCCGAGGAATCTTACACCGAGTGCTCCCGGCGCGGCTTCTGTCTGTCCCGGCCGGTATGGCAGGAACTGGATAAGATTATCAATGAGTATCTGGATGGGATTACATTGGAAGATTTATTAAAGTCCCCGCAGAAGTCTGTATGAGCCGAATTCAATAAGTTAGAATCTGACCTTTCAGAATAAGACGGAAGAAGGGCTCTGCCAGGCCATCTTTTCAATTGAATTCCTTCTGTTAATATTGTATAATCATTTTAGATCCAAACATACATGGAAAGGGGCTGGCCATGGTAGACAAAGGTGTGAAAAAGCATATTGTGGTTTCTGCCATTTTAGTGTCATTTATCAGCGCAGCACTGGTTTTGATAGGCGGCATCAGCTATTTAAGTATAGAACGGGCGCAGGAAAAAGAAGCTCAGAAGTATATGAAAGAGATTGTGTCACAGTATAAGAACATTATTACGGCACAGATTGACGGGGATTTTCAGACACTGGAGGCGCTGGCCGTCCTGATCGGATATGATGATGTCATTCATCTGGATGAGACGCTTTCCTGTCTGGAAGAACAGAGCATCCGCAATGACTTTACCCGCATGGGATTTGTCTCACCTGCACAGACAGGATATTTTATAGACAGTGACGGGGAAAAGCATTTTGATGTCGATGTCAGTGACGAGGCGTTTATACAGAAGACCTTATCCGGTCAGCGGACCGTGTCTGAGATTATGACAGACCGGTTATCCGGAGAGCCTGTCGTCTGTTATGGAGTTCCCATCACCTATCATGATACGATCACAGGAGCAATCACCGCCACCCGGCTCACCTCCAATCTTACGGATATCATAAGCCAGGATATCTTCGACGGCGTTGCCTATATACATATTGTTGATCATGAGGGGAATTTTATTATCCGTTCTGACCACGCCGTCATTCCGAAGCAGATGCACAATCTCTTTGACGACGGGGAGATTGAGGACGGCATCCAGGCATCCATACTTGCCAGTATGGAGAATAACGGTGATTCCTTTGCCACCTTCCGCTATCAGGGAGAGGCGTACTGGGTCACCTTCCTTCCCATCGGTGTCAATGACTGGCAGTTATTCTGCCTGGTCCCGCAGACATTTCTGAATCACAATTTCCACACGCTTCTGCTCGTGTTTTCAGGTGTCATGATCTGTATTTTCTTTTTATTCGGAATCCTGTTTCTTTACATTTACAGCCTTCTGAAGAAGGAGCACCAGACACTTCAGCAGTTTGCGTACAAAGATCTTTTGACCGGTGCTGATAACCGGAACCGCTTTGTCACAGACCTTCCTGCACTGTTGAAGGAACCGAAAGACTATGCCATGGTGCTGATGAATATCAATGGATTTAAATTTGTAAATGAGTTCTTTGGTTTTGAGAGCGGAAATCGTCTGCTGCAGCATATTGCCATGGTTTTGCATACTAATGTCTGTCATGAGGAACGGTACTATCGGGACAGCGCCGACCACTTCGGCATGCTGCTCACCTATCATAGCCAGGAAGAACTCTTTGACAGAATTCGGAACATCCAGCGGGAAATTAACGAGTATACCGTGAGTCCCAACCAGGACTACCGCATCAACTGTAATTTTGGAGTTCATATTATACAGGCGGACACCCCCTGGGATGCGCACCGCCATTCTCCCGATACCGCCATCAACGGCGCTCTGCTTGCACTCAACAGTGTCAACGGCAATACCTCCAATCCGGTTGCGTTTTACGATGAGGCCCTCTATGAAAAGGCCCGCAAGAAAATCGAGATAGAAAGTCAGATGTACGCAGCACTGGCCAACGGAGAATTCCACATGTATTTACAGCCTAAATACTATCTGAAGGACGGTTCGATGCACAGTGCGGAAGCCCTTGTCCGCTGGTACTCTTCTGACGGCGTCATTCACTATCCGGATGAATTTATCCCGGTGTTTGAGGAAAACGGCTTTATCACGGAGCTGGATATGTATATGCTGGAGGAGGCCTGCCGAAAGGTCTCCCAGTGGAAACAGCAGGGATATAAAGTCAGCCCTGTCTCTGTCAATCAGTCGAGAGTATTTTTCTACGATGAGGAATATTTAGACAAATTCCATGAAATCGTAGACCAGTACCATATTGATCCGTCCCTGATTATACTGGAAGTAACCGAAAGTGTTGCGATGAGTAATTTAGAACAGGTTAAAATGGTAATCAGAAAGCTTCACAAAATCGGTTTTTCCATCTCAATGGATGATTTCGGAAGCGGGTATTCTTCTCTCAATACCTTAAAGGATCTGGATATCGCAGAGTTAAAGCTGGATAAGGATTTCCTGTCTGAGCAGTCCACCTCAGAGCGGGGCAAGATTGTGATAGAAAGCGTAATTCATCTGGCAAAAGCCCTCTCAATCACTACGGTTGCAGAAGGAATTGAAAATGATGTCCAGCTGGATTTTATGAAGTCGATCTGCTGTGATATCGGACAGGGATACTATTTTGCAAAGCCTATGCCGGCTGAGGAATTTGAACGCATGCTGTTAAAGAAGGAACAGGATGATGTGTAAATCTGCCGGTATGCGTTTCGATAAGTTTTGAACAAATGCCAGGTGCGTGATCCTGCTACATCACGCACCTGGCAGAAAAAAACAATCCACTTCCCGCTTCATTACAAATCATTACTGCATATCGTTCTGATCAGCTGACGTTGTATTGAAAAACGTCTGGAGCAGCGCGGATAACAAACGATTATGCCATGTCTGCATGACGTAATGATTCACCAGTTCCGGATTGTCTGTTACAATGCCATCTACCTGACACTGCAAATTTTTCTTAATGGTCTCTTTCGAGTTGGCTGTCCAGCCATATACGTCTTTGCCATTCCAATGCATGCTCACAACCATCTCTCTCGTCAGCATGGTAGTTTCCACACTGAAGGCATCAATAAAATCAATATCGTATTGAAGTGAATAAATCAATGGCGTGATATAGACGGTTTCAATTTGGGGGTTAATAGCTTTGACTTCTTTTAAAAGTTCCAGATTCATAGAACCGATATTGCACTGGTCGAGCATATCATATGTTTCAATGAGTGCAGCGACTCTTTCCACAAGATTCGTCTCATGCCCGGTGGATTTCAGTTCTATCATAACCCTAATATTGTCCCTGGCTCTCATCAGAAAATCATCCAGTTTTGGAATCCGCTCACCGGAAAATTGTGGAGAAAACCAACTGCCGGCGTCATAGTGCTTCACCTCATCATACCCTGCCTCCCACACTTTTTTGTTCTCGCCTGTAGTACGGTTAAAGCTGTCGTCGTGCAATAGAATCAGTTCTCCATCTTTCAGCTGCTGCACATCAATCTCTACCATATCAATGTTCATGGCAATCGCATGATCCAGCGCAGCCATGGTGTTTTCCGGTGCAAATAAAGCCCCGCTGCGGTGTGCAACGATTTTAGGCCCGGCATAGGTTTCGGCAGTAAAAGAACCACCTAACTCGGTCTCGCTGAATATCAGGATCGCAACCACAGTGAATACGATTACAGCAGCCTGCTTAAGATGGTAAAGAAGTCCTGTTTTGTTTCGCAAAGCGGCTGACGGTCTGACGTCTTCTCTATACTGATGATACAATGATATGAGCAGTGAAAACAGCCAAATCGTAGAAAGGCTGCTCAGGATAAATACGGCCGCCGGCACTGCCCGGTCAAAGTAACTCACAAATGTTTCAGCCGCCATAAGCGGAATTTCTACCTGCTTTGTATAATAAACCAGGCCCAGAATCGCAGCACCCAGCAGAAGAGCTGCAGCAATACCAAAGGCGGCAAATGCCCCCAAAATATGAAGAAGCACAGCAGTTTTTCTCTTTTTTAACAGCTGTAACCCATCATGCCAGGCAGCTTTCATGGACTGATTCTGAAACAGAGTACCTGGCAGAAAGAGCAGGAAAAGTAAGCAGGCCGCATTTGCTATGACGGCAATAATAATAAAAGCAGAAAAAAACAGCTTGTTTTGCTGAATAAAATCCATGATAAACTCGGGTATACTGAGCCAGCGTAATATATAAGGCGTAAAAGGCAGAACAGTTAAAAACGTAGTCAGAATAAATCCTAAAAACAGCAGCAGATTCTGTATATGAAATATTTTTTTGCAGTGAGCCAGCGTCTGCTTTAACAGCTGCAAAATGGAAATGCGGCGCTGCTGCCACCCGTTTTCGCAGTAAACAAAGAGTGCCACCGTTTCAAAGAAAACGGAAAAAACAGTCAGAAACAGAATACACAGACACAAAAACGCGGAAAACGGCTTAAGCAGAATAAGTGAGAAATTCTCTGCCGACAGATAAGATACCCCCGCAGTTTTCAAGATCAGTTCCAGCACATCACTCGTAACCGAGTAAAGAACTGAGTAGCTGAACATTTTATACAGCATATTGAAGGCCAACAGTACAGGCCAATTTTTAAGCGATATATCAAAAGAGCATTTTATTAATCGTTTCATCTTTACCTCTGTCCATTTATTTACTTCGTCACGGGGACAAGTATACTATATATGATGTGAATATTTCAATGAAGATAATCAGAAGATATACTGAGTTTTTTCTAAATTTATCCTGTCGCACATCCCTTAGACTACTTCATTACCATAAGAAAAGGCACGTAAGAACATGAAGTTCCTACGCGCCTTAGTCCTGCCGTACCTCTATTTCGTCTCAGAAGCCGCCTCTTCTGTCCCCTCTGCCGGTTCCTCCGCTGCTGCGTGCACCGCAGTAACCGTTGCGACGGTTGTATCTAAATCAGTGACGAGATCAACATTTTTATTCTTCGCAATATCTAAATCCGCCACCCGGATTGTATCACCGACCTTCATATCTCCAACGTCAATCCGCACCTTATCAATCAGGGCCTCCGGCAAAGCCTTGTACGAAATCTCCTGAAGCTGCTGCTGCAGGACTCCATTCATCACTTTATCGTGATTTACCAGGATAACTTCCGCGACGGAGTGGACTTTTTCGCCTCTTACAAGCGCCTGGAAATCAATCTCCTCTACGATCCCCTTCATTGCATTAAAGGATATGTCTTTAATCAGGACATCGTAAGCCTGGCCATCCACGTCCAACAGGATCTGGCTTCCTTTATTGCAGGTTTTAAGAAGCCGTTCCACCACAGTTCTCTCGATTTTAACAGGTATGGATTCCTGGATATCTCTGCCAAAGACATTACCGGTAACGTACCCCTCTCTTCTCAATCGTTTTGCTTTGATGGACATGCTTCTCTTTTCAGCTTTTAAAGTATTCATTTGTCTTTTCCTCCAAAATTCTGATTGCTTAGCAGCCTTCAAATTTGATAAACAAATAGGTGTGTTAAGTAATTTATACTGTTACAAGTACATTATATCACTGTTGTCAACCCCGGACGGCGGAATTATGAAGCCAGCTCTGCGTTCTCCAGCACTTCCTTCATCTCCCCGATAAACATCTCATTTTCCTTTGCCGTTCCCACAGATACACGGCTGATCTGGTTGGAACTGATCATAATTCCGCGTTCCGCCAATCGATCCCTCAGCCACTCCGGGCTTACGTGGGCATCAAAATAGATGAAATTCGTCTGGGAGTGATACACTCTGCATCCCATGGCTTCCAGCTCCGTTTCAATATATTTACGTCCCGTGACAACCAGGGCCTTAACCTCCCGATAATACTCCTGATCTTTCATCGCTGCCACCGCTGCCGCCTGCCCCATCTTATTGATATTACAGTTACACGGGCATTTTTTCATGGCTGCTATTAACTCCGGCGCAGCCGCCACATAACCAACCCGTACGCCTGCCATGGCATAATATTTGGAAAACGTTCTCAGAACCAGCAGCGGTTTTTCGATTCCCTGCCGGACGAGATCTATCATGCTCTCGCAGTCAGGAGCTGTTGAAAATTCGATATAAGCCTCATCCATCACGATAACGATATCCTCCGGAACCCGGTCGATGAATGAACGCAGGCTGTCGCCGTTCACATACGTTCCTGTCGGATTATTGGGATTACAGATCACTATGATTTTCGTTTTTTCCGTAACAGCCTCAAGGAGTCCCTCCAGATCATAGGTTAAATCGCTCTTTAAGGGTACCGTCACCGGTTTGGCCTGGTGAATGTAAGCCATATCGAGAAAGGCGGCAAACGTGGGACACATCAGAACCTCATCCCCGGGATTTAAGAACGTATTGCCGACAAGCTCGATACAGGCGCTGGAACCGGCGGCTGTGATGAAATTATCATAGCTCATGCCGTAATATTCCGCCAAAGTATTTTTAAGCTCATTTGCCTGAAAATCGCCGTAGAGATTTGATCCGGCAGCTGTCTCGGCAATTGCGTTTAATGCTTTGGGCGACATCCCATACGGATTTTCATTGAGCCCCATCCGGACAAGACGGCCGATATCTGTTTTTCCGAAATTCGCGCTCGCTCTCCTGCTTTCCGGCTTATTGGCAACCGCATCACTGAACACATTCCATTCTTTCATATCCTTCACCCTTTTCCTTTCTATGCCAGACCACTTTTTACAGCGGTCTTCTCTTTCATTTTCGCAGAAATAAATCTGTTCTTGTTCAATACTGTTTCTCCATCTCTCAGCCTTCCGACCCGTCTGATATCTTTTCCATACAGACAGGACACTACCAGCAGGGAACAGGCATCTGAGAACGGAGCCGCATACAGTACGCCGGCAAGCCCGAAGAACCTCGGGAAGAGAAGCAGCGCCGGAATCAGGAAGATCCCATGCCTGGAAAACGATACCAGGGTTGCCTGATCCGATCTTCCGATGGCGGAAAAATACATACTGACCAGCATCTGATAGCCGCTGAACAGCGCCAGTATTTTACAAATCCTCATGGCATGGGCGCCGAAGGTCACAAACGCCTCGTCCCCCGCGCCAAACATCCGGACAAGAGCTGCCGGAACCGCCATCATGGCCGCCCACACGGCCGCTGACAGTATCACGGTCATGCTTTGGGATATCAGCGAAGCCTTTTTTACACGGCTGTACTTTCTGGCTCCATAATTATAGCTGATCACCGGGGAGGCTGCCTGGTTAATGCCAGAGGTAAGAGAGACGATAAAGCTCTCCATCGTCACCGCAGCAGCCATGGCGGAGACGCACAGTTCGCCGCCTCCCAAAAGTGAATAGACCGGATCAAGATCCCCGTATTTCAGCAGCGCCTTATTCATCATAATATTGGTCACAAAGGAAAGCATCTGGAAAACGGATGGAGCGATTCCCATTTTTATAATATAAATCATCTGCCTTCCATCCACCGCGCTGAAGCCCGCCCATTTTAAACCGCTCCTGCCTGTGAGGAAGTACGCCGCACTGAACGCCGCTCCTGCCATCTGGCTGATTACGGTAGCCAGCGCCGCTCCCTCCACTCCCATACCGCCCCGCACGATCAGGAAGTAATCCAGAATGATATTACAGACCGCGCCGATCATATTGGCCGCCATGGAGTAGCCTGCGCTCCCTTCCGTCCGGATTATTGCCGCCAATCCCACATTCAGCATATTAAATACCTGCCCCAGCGACACGATCCGCAGATATTCTACGGCATAACGGTACGTCTCCGTTTCCTCCGAAGCCCCGCACAGCCGGACAAAAGGTTCTGCCGACACGGAAAACACCAGAGATACAACCGCCGCCATGCCGGTGGCCTGGACGATAATATTCGTAAAAAGGCGTCCTGCCTTCTCATCGTTGCCGCTTCCGATTGCCAGTGAAAGGAGCGACGCTCCTCCCACCGTGATAAACAGGGACAAGGCAATCATCACATTATTAAAAGGCGCCAGTACCGATAAACCGCCCAGCGCATACCGGCCCACATAATTTCCCACAAACACCTGGTCTACAGTCCGGTAGAGATAGGTTGTCATCGTCCCCAGAAGCCCCGGGATCCCCATAGACAGAAGCAGCGAGAACAGTGGGGCCGTTCCCATTCTTGTCGTACTCTCTTTCACCTGTTTTTAACTTCCTCTCTTCTACCTATGCAATCACACTGGTCGGCATCCCATGAATCCAGTTTTTTAAGTTCTCCGCCGCTACCCGCACAGTCCTGTATCTGGCCTCCTCCGGCGCCCACGCGATATGCGGCGTAATGACGGCGTTGCTGCAGTTCATCAGCGCACACCGCTCCTTTAACGGCTCGTTGTCCACGACGAATCGGTTCCAATGTTAGTTCCGGCCGCGTATATTTTTCCGGAATCCAACGCTCCAATCAGGGCTTCCTCATCGATGACTGCGCCTCTCGACGTATTAATCAGAATCACGCCATCCTTCATCTTTTCTATGGCGGCGCGGTCAATCATATGGTAGGATTCGTTGGTCAGAGGACAGTGAATCGAGATGACATCGCTGCGCAGAAACAGCTCCTCCAATCCCACCTGTTCGATAAAATCATACTCCGGACCGGTCTTCTTATGACGGCTGAAGGAGATCACCTTCATACCGAATCCCGCCGCCATACGGGCGGTCCACAGGCCGATGCTTCCAAGGCCGATGATTCCCATGGTCTTCTCAAACAGCTCAATCTGCCTGCTCTGCACCCGCAGGCCGCCGCCGATTCCAATGATTTGATGGTGATCCATACATTTTTTATAATACTCATCCTGAAGTCTCACATTATGGCAGATATCGAGCAGCAGAGCCATGGCAAACTGAGCAATGGTCACATCCCCGTAAACCGTATTCGTCATGGTAATGTGATGTTTCTTTGCCGCTTCCCGGTCAAACTCCCCATATCCATGGGCAAACGACGCAAGATACTTTAACCTGGGATGGTTCGATAAGAACGTCTCTTCGCAGCAGTCCTGAATCCAGGCCCCTAAAAGCGCGTCGGCATCTCCCGCAATCTCATCCTTCTTCCCGCTGTTGAACCCGTTGTGAAACACCACCTCATCCACCTCCGGAATCTCCTTCAGCTGCTCCTTCCAATAACAGATCAGCTCCTCCCGCGAAGGCCGTCCTCCTATGGCCTCGCCCTGGCAAATTACTACTTTCATCCTTCCACTCCTCCTGTTCTTAACTCTAGTCCTGGTCTCCCTGCATGGCGTCGTATCCGGTCTCACCCGTGCGGATCTTCACGGAATCCCGCACATCATAGATGAATATTTTCCCATCACCGATGTGGCCTGTATAGAGTACTTTTCTGGCCGTAGACACAACCTCCTCCACAGGGACCTTCGCCACGACAACCTCGATCTTCACCTTCGGCAGCAGCGTCATATCCACCGGAACTCCGCGGTAATACTCCGCCGCCCCCTTCTGCATCCCGCATCCGAGAACCTGCGTCACCGTCATGCCGGTAATGCCGATTCCGTTCAGCGCATTCTTCAGTTCTTCAAACTTCGACTGCTTCAGGATAATATCCACCCTGGACAGCTCTGATTCCCCTGTCTCCGAAACCCTGGCTCTCACAGGAATTGCCTCATCCACCGGAATATCCCGTCTTCCGGGAGCCGCGCCGAGCACAGAATCCACGTTTGCCATCAGATCATCGGCCGGCACCACCGGAAGGAAATCCGCGTAGGCGTTTGCCAGACCGTGTTCCGTGCTGTCAAGTCCCTCGATCTCCTCTCTCCTCGTCACACGAAGCCCCATGGTCTTCCGGATCACGCGGAATACGACATTCATGGTCAGAAACACCCAGGCCGCCACAGAAAGAACACCCAGAAGCTGAATTCCCAGACAGGAAAAACCTCCTCCGTAGAACAGCCCGCCTTCCTTTGCAAATAAGCCAACCGCAGCGGCGCCGAACGCTCCGCAGACACCGTGGACCCCGATCGCACCGACCGGATCGTCAATCTTCAGCTTTTTTTCAATCATCTCAATCGCAACGACTACCAGGATACCGGCGCAGATACCGATTGCCGCCGCTCCGAATGGAGTCACTGCGTCGCAGCCTGCAGTAATGGCGACCAGGCCGGCCAATACTCCGTTTAACGTCATGGAGACATCCGGCTTTTTATATTTGAACCACGTATAAAACATGGTGGCACAGCCGGCCAGCGCAGCCGCGAGATTCGTATTCATGAAGATCAGCCCCGCCGTCTCCATGGCGTCTCCTTCCATACTGACAGTAGAGCAGCCGTTGAACCCGAACCAGCAGAACCACAGGATAAACACTCCCAGCGCTCCCAGTGTAATGTTGTGTCCCGGAATTGCCTTGATTTTCCCGTCTTCCCCATACTTTCCGATTCTCGGCCCGAGAAGATATGCTCCGACCGCGGCCGCGGTTCCTCCGACCATATGTACCGCCGCAGAACCAGCAAAATCATGGAACCCCAGATTGGCAAGCCAGCCGCCGCCCCAGATCCAGTGCCCGGAGACCGGATAAATCACCATGGAGATAACAGCGCTGTAGACACAATAGGCCGAAAATTTCGTTCTCTCCGCCATCGCCCCGGATACAATGGTGGCCGCCGTCGCGCAGAAGACACTTTGAAAAATTACGAAGGTCCATTTGGAGATTCCGGCCGGAAGCACAGAATCATAATTTCCCATCAGGAAAAAATCAAATCCGCCGAAAACGCTTCCCCAGGAACCGAACATGATACCAAAACCCACAAACCAGAAGATCGGAGTTCCGATACAGAAATCCATCAGGTTTTTCATAATGATATTGCCGGAGTTCTTTGCTCTTGTAAATCCGGTCTCCACCATGGCAAATCCGGCCTGCATAAAGAAAACAAGAGCGGCGCCAAACAGCACCCATATCGTATTGACAGCCGACATACTCTCCACCTCTTTTCTAAGACGATTCCTCACCCGCTTTTCACACGAGTCCGCCTTCTTCCATAAATACAGTTCGCTTTAACAAACCTCTGCCATCCCGTCGTTTGGACTTGTGATGCGCTTTAAAAACTGCTTCGTTCTGGCCTCCTTCGGATTGACCAGAAGCTCAGAGGGAGGTCCCTGTTCCACCACCACGCCGCCCTCCATGAAGATCACCCTGGAAGCCACCTCCCTGGCAAATGCAATCTCGTGGGTGACTACAATCATGGTAATTCCGGTCTGCGCTACGGCCTTAATGGTATTTAGCACTTCCCCCACCAGCTCCGGGTCCAGAGCCGAGGTCGGCTCATCGAACAGAATCACATCCGGATCCAGGATCAGTGCACGGGCAATCCCCGCTCTCTGCTGCTGCCCTCCGGATATCTGAGAGGGATAAAAATCACACCGCTCGGACAGTCCCACCTTTTCCAGTATTTCCCGGCTGACTCTCTCCGCGTCCTCCTTCTTGAACTTTTTGACCGTCACCAGACCTTCCATCACATTTTCCAGAATTGTCTTATTCTGAAACAGATTATAATTCTGAAACACCATGGCGGTTTTCCGTCTGAGTTCAATAATCTGGGACTTCGTATGCTTCTTTGCGTTCACCGTAAAATCGTTGACCGTAATGCTTCCGTCATCAGCGGAATCGAGAAAATTCACAGTCCGCAGAAGCGTCGTTTTTCCGGATCCGCTGGGGCCCAGAATGACCACAACCTCTCCTTTTTTAATTGTTAAGTCAACGCCTTTTAAAATGTGATTCTTTCCAAATGATTTGTGTATGTTGTCAAGTCTGACCATGTATTCCATACAAACAGCTCCTTTCTCACGCCGCCGCACCGGCCCTGAAACGTTTTAAACGGGTTTCCACTGTTCCGAACAGTCTGTTGAAGAAAAAACTGATCAGTTCATAGATCACTGTAGTGATGAGATACGCCTCGATGAAATTCAGCGCCGGCATCGCCAGTAAATTGGCTGTAGCTGTAATCTCATAAACTCCGACGTAATACGCCAGGGACGTTCCCTTCACCAGTCCCAGAAACAGTCCGCCCAGATTCGGCACCGCCACAGCCATTGCCTGTGGAAATACGATTCTTGTCATCGCCTGCAGCTTCGTCATCCCCACGCTGTAGGCCGCTTCTCTCTGTCCTTCATCCACCGCCCCAAGCGCGGCCCGGAATATTTCGGACGAATAGGCCGCCTGATCCAGGGTCAGGGCCGCGATTGCATATACGGCAGGCGGAACAACCGATACGTCGAATTCTCTCCCGATGCTGACTCCATAGCTGTAAACCATAACGGGAAGCGCATAATAGGCAACGTACAAAAGAATAACCATGGGAACGCCCCGCATAAAGGAGACAAACACGGCGCATATCTGAGAGACTACCGGTGTTTTTGCCCTCCGGAGACTGGCAATTCCAAGTCCCAGAAGCCAGCCGGCCGCCGCTGATAAAAGCGCCAGCATCAGCGTGACGGGAATGGCCTTTAAGATATCCGGAACTGCTTCCGCTATAAATTTAAAATCTATCATCCGACTTCCCTCCTATCCGGCCGCCTGCCGTCTGCCCTTTGTATACAGTTTCTCAGCCCATTTACTGAGCTGCTCCAACAGAGCGCATACCGCCCAGAATATGATGCCCGCCGCTAAGTATACCTCCAGCCGGTTGCTCCCGTAGCTGGCTGAACTGATCGCCCTCGCCTTTCCAAGAATATCAATGACTCCCACCGTAAAGGCCAGCGAAGTCTCCTTGAACAGGAGAATAATATTGTTTCCCAGCGTCGGAATTGCGATGCCGAACGCCTGCGGAAATATAATACGGAAAAATGCGGAGCTTCCTTTCATTCCAACACTGTAGGCCGCCTCCCTCTGCCCCTTTTCCACCGCCAGATAAGCCGCGCGCATCATTTCCGCCATATTGGCCGACGTACTCAGGGAGAGGCTTGCGATAATATAGGAGGTCTTGCTCACCCCCGATAAATCGACGCCCAGAGCCGCCATCACCTGCGGCAGCCCCAGATACAGAAGAAAGATCAGAACGAGTGTGGGAATACCTCTCATAAACGATATATACCCCTTTGAGATTCTCCCCAGAATCCTGTGGCTGCTCAGCGCCCCGGCTGCAACCAGCGTTCCGATTACCAGACTGAACAGCAGCGACAGCGCCAGAATCTCCACTGTCATCGGAAAGGCCTTCAGAATCCTCGGAATATATCCCGGCACCTGCGATAAATGGTATGTATTTTCCATATGCTTCCCTCCTTGGGACTCGTACTGCCAGTCACAGCGGCAGAATCATTCTTATTCCACTGAAATCGCAACCATATCCGCATAGGAGGTAAAAACGTCTTCCCCGCCGAACCATTTCTTCGAGATTTCTCCGAGCGTCCCATCCTCCTTCATTTCTTTCGTCGCCTGGCTTACCGCCGCCACAAGCTCCGCCTGGTCCTTGGCAAACATCATATATGTATCTTCACACATTACCACATCTGTCAGGGTTAAATTCGTGATTCCCAGGTCATCCATCACACTGTCATACGTTGCTTTGTATGTCAGAGCCGCGTCCACCTGACCATTTGACACCTTCTTATAAGAGTCGGCAGTCGACTGGTCGCTTACTCCGATAATCTCAACCTCTTCCCCCGGGTGAGCCTCGTTATATGCCATCATCATCTGATACTCGTATGCGCTTGGATTCTGTTCCATGGTCTTTCCTGCCAGATCGGCCATACTGGTTATTCCGCTGTCGCTTCTCACGCAGAGGCTCATCGGAGACAGGCAGTAGTACTCATCCGGAAATAAGTACTTTTCTTTTCTCGCCTCACTCTTTACAAGCTGATGAGACAGCATGTCGATGGAACCGGAATCAATGGAGACCACCAGTGTGGAAAAGTCCATGGTCTGAATATCAAATTCGTACTGCTCCAGCCGTTTATCCAGTTCTTTCAGCACATCCAGATCGTAGCCGACGGGATTTCCATCCTCGTCAAGGTAACAGAATGGAGCTGCATTGTTGCCGGTTCCAACCTTTACTACCGTAACACCGTCGGCAGCCGGCGCTTTTGCCTCTGTTTTCGCACCGCAGCCGCTCAGCGCGCCCACCGCCAATGAGGCAGCCAGAGCCAGACCCGTTAATCTCGTTCCAAACATTCTCTTTTTCATAATGATTCTCCCTTCTTCCGCATTTCACCGCGGCAGCCACGTTGACAGTCTTTCAGATAAACAAAAAAGACGTTCGGCGCGGTCTCTCCGCATATCCAAACGTCTTTGTCTGCCCTGTCTCCAGGTGATTTTGTTTACTTGATACGCTTATTATACATGTATAATTTCAAATGTCAATTCTATTTTTTATTTTCGGCATTCTGCCTGTAACGTTTGAAATCAGCACCTGTATTTACGGTATTTATTTCCATTTTCGTTTTTTCATTATACATGTATAATATATTTTATCAAACAAACCACGAAAATTTCGGAATATTTTCAAGCTGCAGGAGGTACTGTCATGAAACATAATAACAGAGGAAGTGAAACAAAGGAAAGCATCTTAAGGGCAGGCCGCAGCCTTTTCTACGAACACGGCTATAAAGCAACCACCGCACGCATGATCGCCGGACAGGCCAACATCAATCTCGGCCTGATCGACTACTATTTTAAAGGGAAAGAAGAAATCGCCACACTGATTTACCGCGATGTCCGTAACTCCTTTGAATCCCTTTTTCTTGCCTGCGAGCCGCAGACGACTCCTCTTGATATGTTTTTTATCTCCAGCGCGCTGGAACTCCGTCTCTGTCTGGAGTGTCTGCCCTTTGGAAGGTTTTATGATGAAATCATACTTTTTCCTGCCATTCATCAACGCCTGTTAACCTTTAATGCCTCACGCATTAAAGAATATGGTGCTGTCGGAAAAGATACCGACTATCCCATGCTGGCTGCCATAAGTATCGCTTCCATTAAACCCGCCCTTGTGGATCACGCACTCCACTCCGGACACGCACTGGATACCGGTAAGTATCTCTCCTACTATCTGGAACAGCAGCTTCACTATTTTGGCCTGCATAAGGAGATGGCTGCCCGCTATCAGGCCCTACTTTCCGGATACTATGTGAACGCTGCTGCAAATTTTACACCGATCCTGACGAAACTGTTGTAGTCTGAAATCACACGACAGCCAATCGGAGGCTTCACAAAAAACTACGGCAGCAGGTAAGCATGATCCGTTTACATTCATTTATTTTATTTTTTTGTAACGAATCATGCAAATATGTGATATAAGAAGTGAGAGGAGGTGGAGAAGTGAAAGGTTCCCATGAGCAGAACATGGATATGGAATCCATTTATCGAACATATGAAAATTTAGTCTACCGGTTCCTGTATGCCCGAACCTGTGATTCCGAATGGGCCCAGGAGCTGATGCAGGAAACCTTTTTGCGGGCCATTACCTCTATCTCCCGGTACGATGGTTCCTGCAAACTGTCAGTATGGCTTTGTCAGATTGCAAAGCATGTGCTCTGGCAGGAATTGCGTAAAAAGAAGCGGCTGGAACCGGTAGAGCTGACCGATGCACTGCCGGATCCTTCTGTTTTGGATGGAGAAGCCAGTGTTTTACAGAGGGAAAACAGACTGGAGCTCTATCAGGCCATTCACCATCTGCCGGAATTGGAGAGAGAGGTAGTTTTGTACCGCATAACCGGGGAGCTTTCTTTCCGCGATATCGGGGAAATACTCGGTAAGAGTGAGAATTGGGCCAGAACCGTATTTTACCGTACCAAGCAAAAAATCAGAAAGGAGCTGAAGGAGTATGAGTCCTAACTATACTTGTGATATTATCCGGGACTTAATTCCGGGATATGTGGATGGAATATTGAGCGAAGCCGGTACTGATTTGGTAAAGTCTCATTTGGAATGCTGTCAGGAATGCCGTGATTTTTATGAAGAACTGAAAGCGGACATGAAGCTCGCTGCAGAGCCGTCTAAAGAAGAAACTCTTGTCCTGGATGGATTTAAGAAGATAAAGAAGCGGACCAGAAGGCTGAAGCTTGCGGTAGCGATAGTTTCCGGCCTGCTGACTGCCTTTGTGCTGACTGTATTGATTCGGGTTTTTATCGTCGGGGTACCCTTAGAACCCCACCTGATCCAGATATCGCATATCGCATATCAGGAAAACACAGACAGTTTAAGCATGGAAGGGGATTTGAATATTTCCGGCTATCGTATCAGCCGGGTGGTATGGAAACAGAGTAAAAAGGACAGGAATGAAGTCAATGTGATCGTTTATGCAGCAGAAACCCTTCCATTTTTTCATGGAAACACTCATTTTTCCATCGAAATCCCGGATATGAAAGGGCGAAAAGCCTATCTGGCCTGCCCTGAGTACGACCAGCTTGAGGTGTATAACTGGAAGACCGATCATTATGAAATTCTGGATCAGCTGGAAAAAGAAATCCAACAGCGTATTCCGGACTGGGATGAAACAAGGGATATTCTTGAATACAGCGGCGGAATTACCGCTGTTGCCGGAGAAGAAGGCATCAGTTATTATATGACCTATTTAATTGGAAAAGATGCATCTTACTGGCGCTTGAATGATCAGCTTATCACCGATGGGGATTTTAAACCGGCAGATTTTGAGATATGGATATCCCTGAAAGCGCCTCATCAGATATTGATCTATGATTATCAGACAGGGGAATGGAATGAGGATTATTCCGTAGTTGCAGAACGCAGACCTGATGCCTGATGATGGGGCTGTTCCCCCCTTCCGCCCGCCTCCAGATAAGCGATGTTCAAAAATAATTCAAAAAAAATAGTATCTTTCATGTCGGAGAAATGATAAAATAAAGAAAATTCCGGTTTGGGAGGATGAAAATAATTTGGATGATTTAAATTTATATAATATGGCTTACAAACACCTGTTTAACTGCATTCATTTTGGCTTATATCCTACTGGTTCAAGTCTTCCTACAGTACCTGAACTTTGCAAAACCTTTAATGTTTCAAGTTCCACAATCCACAATGCGCTGAGGCTCTTACAGGAAGATCATTACGTTTCCTTAAGCCAGGGACGGAGTGCAATTGTGACTTACGATGTCAACGAAGAGGAATGCCGGACGGAATACAGAACCTACAGCTATGCCACCAAAGATGCACTTTTGGACTTATGCGATGCGATGCTGATCATCTGGCCGGAGGTGATGCTGCAGGGTCTGAAACTGTGTACGGATGATGACTTGGAAAAACTCACCGAGATCTTTCAACGGATGTCGCCTTGTAATGAATATCCGTTTTTTGACTTTTTTTTCCATATCCTGAAAGGCCTGGGAAATCCTCTCTTTCTCAACTTATATTTAAGCACAACCTTCTTTGGGCACTCCACCATTATGCGCCTGAGGGATAAGGCATATATCTATGGTTATATGACCTTTTTAAAAAGGGAGACTGCACAGATACTGGCCCTGTGTAAGGCATCTGATTATGGCCATCTAAAAGATTTACTGGTACGCCTTTATCAAAAACACATTGAAGGAATACACCAGTATCATGATTCACTGCCTCCGCCAGAGCCTCCGGTCAAGCCAATCCCATACGAGTGGAATTATTTCTCGGAACGTCCTCTGGTCAATTTTAATTTGGCCATGAAACTGCTCCGCCAAATCTATTCATTATTGGGAAACCAGGAATATCTTCCCTCCTTTTCTACTCTGGCGAAACAGTATTCTGTACCATTCATCACGGTCCGCCGCGCCGTGAAAATTCTCAGCGACATCGGAATTGTAGAGACCATCCCGGGAAAAGGAACACGGGTGCTGGTAGGAGTGGATAATCCGGCTCCGATTTCCAGTTTTTCCAGTCCTAATTTGAAAAAGGCTCTGCTGCAATATCTACAGAGCATGCAGATTATCCTGATCATCTGTAAAGACGCAGCCCGGTCTGTTTTTCCTTCGCTTACAGACAGTTCTATTCAAGACAGAGCCTCCTGGCTGAAAACCATTGTTATTTCCGGAGATTACTATATGACGTTCGGTGTCTGCTTCTCCCTGCTGAGCGAGAATGCACAGTCACCGGCTTTAAGAGAGATATTAGGCGGGTTGATGCAGATTCAGTATCTGGGTTATCCATTGAATGATGTGAAGCCTTATCCATTCAGGTTTGATTCCCGTTCGACCACCGCCCTGCTGAAAAGTCTGGAAGAAAGAGATGCCGATCTGTTTGCAGAGGAACTGCAGTGCCTGGCTCTTGATATTTTCAAGGCCGGGAAAGAGAAGCTGATTGCCGGCGGCATCCTGGAGGCCGAAGCCATCGTGCTTCCGTCCCTTGATTAAGGAGCTCAGCAATGCATCCCTCCCGCGGGAAGAAGGGGCGGGATGCTCCCTGTGCCCTGACTTTCCCAGCCTCTTTCTATTTATTTCCAAATAAAATTATACGTTGGCGCAGGATAGCAAAAATCTGTTATTTGACAGGGATTCAGACCAGAATAGCCTTGCAGCCATATTCTGACCTTAATACTCATCAAAAAAATTTTGTAATTTATCCACAAACTGGCCAATATGCAAACCATCGACAAAAGAGTGGTGTGCCTGCACAGAAACAGGGATCAGGATTTCCCCATTTTTTTCATAATACTTTCCCCAATCAAAGAGAGGCGTTGCCTGATCCTTCTTTCCAGAATTGGTATGTGAAATATGAGTATATGTGACCCACGGCATAGGTGAACACTGAAATACGTCATTTCCTAACGGTCCGGTAAAGTATTCTTTTTGCTCTTGTGCCGTTTTCAATGCTGATTCGCAGTATTCCTTCAAATTTCCCACGAAAGGTACCGTGACTACCTTAAAGAGTTCTGTTTCATTGTTCAGGTAGGTAAATGCAGTATCAATTTTATCAAACAGCACTACCTGTCCGTCTAAAAAGCGATAACGAAACGCTTCGATTTCATTGGCACATTTACAAACTGCATATACCATCGCCATCGTAAAAGAAAGTCCCTGTTCTTTTATCTTACGCTTAAAATTGGTGATATTGGCTTCAAATGTCACACAAAATGCCGGCTCAATACTGTTTCTGAAAATAAAACAATGCATGGCTCTATCCCATGATTTTTCGTCAATAACCTGATACTGATTAGACATAGTTTCATCACTCTCCGATCTGAATTTCAACTCAGCAGCCCCTGACACAGGCCGCGCTGACAGTAAATTTCGGTGCCATTTATTTTCCTTCCAATTCCTTCATGCCTGCGATCATCACCTTCAAAGACAGGTCGAAGCTCTCCTCCACTGACAGCGAATGGCCAAAGGCATTGTTGTTCACTAACAGAGAAAACCCTTCCAGAAATGCCCGAAACGTGCGGAGCAGGTGATTACAGTTTTCCTCAGAGATGTTCAGGGAGGAGGCGATTTTAAAACACATGGTAAACAATTCTTCCGTGACGCTCTGCGTCTCGTCATCCCGGTATTTATTGTACCAGAGCATCGCACTGAACACTCCTGGATTTTCGGTCGCATATCGATAAAATGCCCAGCAGACCGATTCCCATGCAGCATATCCGTCACTGCTCCCCATCGCTTCCAGCATTCGTTCTTCCATATGCCGCCACCCATAGAGCATCAGCTCATGATGTAAATCATCTAACCCCCTGATATGGTTGTAAAGTGATGGCGGCTGGATATTAAGGCTTTCCGCCAGCGTTTTTAGTTGAATATGGTCAATTCCCACTTCGTTTGCTAACTGTGCAGCCCTCTCCACCACTGCGTTTTTATCAAGTCCCGCCCGTGCCATAACTCTCCTCCAGTCTTATCTGATAATTACATAGTAACTATTTGAAATAGTTTTGTCAAGCGTTCCGCCTGCTGTCCAATAAAACAGGGACAACGCTGACAGCCATATCGCTGCCAATTCTGTCCCTGTGAGGTTTGTTTTGTCTCATTTAACGAATCTCCCTTAAATAATGGAGATATTTTATGATCCAATCGGATTTCCACCAATTCTTACTAATGCTCCATTCCTCCGCGTAATCGGCCCACGACCAGGTAATAGCCCAGGTTCCATCCGGTTCCTGCGTGTTCTCTATAAATTCGCACTCAAATTCACATAGTTCCCGGTTCTCCTCATAGAAGTCACTTAACTTTGAGCTGATAAAAAATGAAGGCTTGCATACATACTCGGCAGTCCACCTGGCGGTGTCACAGGTCATAACGTATTGGATCTGCCGCTGTAACAGGGCCTTAAATTCTATCAGATCTATCAGAGTGTCTGTTTCACTTTCTTTCAAATACTCATATAATCTTACAAAACAGGATACATTCCCCACTGATTCCATTGGAAAATGCGCCTTAAAATAGTGATAGGCCTCTTCTGCAAGCGAACAGGCTAATGCAAAGAATTTGCTTTCCGGTTCCGCATATTTCAAAATAAAAGTAATCAGACTGGCGGTTGGATTATAAGATCTTTCAGCATCAGGCGCATACTCCCACCACGGTGCATGAGGAGCGTCGTTGTTGGTGGCAATGGTATTAGCCCAGGTATGGCCGTCAAAATCCTTTCCGGATGATAGATATTGAAGGATTCCCTGAATAATTGGATGATCTTTTTCCTCAAATCCAATTTCTCGTAAGATTTCCGCAGCGGCCCATGTCTGGATTGGCGAAGAATCCGGATTCCAGCAATCAGGCTCCAGAGCATGGCCAAAGCCGCCGTCGTCATTTTGATATGAAGCCAATGCAGTCAACACCTCTTCCCGGCTGCCGCCTTCAAATAAATACTTCCATCGGGCAAGCTCCAACGGTCTTGCATTCCTGTAAACAAAGTTTCTGGCTTGATGTTTATTCATAAAATATTCCTTTCCACCCTATTCAGTCCGGCTTTTTCGCTTATTTGCCTGCATTTAGTTATGCAAAATTCAGGGGCATTCCCTGTGGCTGCGCCAACGCTTAACTCCCCATTTTATACAATCCAAAATGACACCATAGAATATAAAAACTAAAACAGAGCCAATGTACCAGTATATTGAGATTTGACCTTCTATTGTATTACACGAAATCTGTAAACCTGATTTCATAAAAGAATACAGGAATCCATCTGACTCAGCAATCATGTTCAGAATGGGGTTAAGTCTAATAAGTACAATGCTCTTTGAATCCTGTCCCATCTGGTGCATAAAAATTTCTAAAACTGAAATCAACAGAAACCAAAATGTAAAAGATTTCAATACCTTTTTCAAGAAAAATACCTCGTTTTCTAACAGATAATCCTGTTCACCTGGCTGACTAAAATTGGTTTATAGCTTACGAATCGGGAAAAACACATAATTTTTCTCTGTCTGCGGACAAGTAAAATCTTGAACTGCGCCAGCCAGTGGAATGCCGTTCTCCCTCATATACCCGATTACCTTGGGAAACACAGCCTCCTCTTCACATTCTGCATAAATATATTCATAACCGGGAACAATCCACTTACTCCAGCCATCGGGAGCTTCTGCATCATCAACGCATTCCACTCCCGCAAGATAAAGCCCTTTGTTAAAATTCTCCCACGGCTTAAAAGAACGGGAAAAATCAGTCATGGCTCCCCATATTCCGCGGATATTCCCATCTTCATCTTTCTTTGCTAAATGCTGAATCTCTTCAAAATGTGAATTTGCATGATACCATAACTTTTGAATAAAGTCTTCACCATCCAGTGTGGAACCTTCCTTACCAATTACGATAAAAGATTCCTTTATACATCTGTTTACTTTCACAGCAAGACCTCCTTAACTTAACAGTTACCATCTCTGCAATCTGCGCTCTGCCGGATACACCTTATCTCTCTTGTTCCATAAGATACTTCTTTATCCGCATCCCGATTAGAAATCCGATCAAGCTATTTTAATTAGTTAATTGTATGATAACTAATTGAGATAGTTTTGTCAAGCCGTTCTGCTTCCGTTTCCTGTTTCACGGCGGCTCCCTCTTATAAACGATTTGATAAATCCCGGTTCAGCCATGCTCAGTATTTATAAAAGTTTTAAAACACTTGCTAATTTAACAGATTCTGGATATAATAACCTATAGTCAATTCAGGGAAGATATACATTGCTAAACCAGCGTGCAGAACTGATTCTGCAGGCAACAGTACATCTTTATAGCAATATCCAGGTAAACTAATCGACCAATCAGAAGTATGAAAAGCGTTTTAGGATCATACAAGGAGAAAGATATGGAGAATTCGTTTAATTTGTCAACAATAAGTAATGAATACAATATGTTGATGACTTCACTGCATATAAGCGTCAGTAAACATCTGCTGAATGATGATTTTCAGGTCATATGGGCAAATCGCTTTTTCTATGACAAGACAGGCTATACAAAAGAGGAATATGATCAGAACTTTCATGGAAGTGTGCGCCTCTATTTTTCCAACGCCCCGGAAGAATATCAGGCAATTGAAAAGGCTGTAAAAGACGCATTAACTGCCAATCAAAGGGGATATGATGCTGTTTGCAAAATGCCCCGTAAAGATGGATCATCGATCTGGATTCGTTTCATAGGTACTTTTACAAATGAATCCATCGACGGAGTACCCGTTATATATGTTGTGTATACGGATGTGAATGATTTGGTAAATGCACGAACAAAAGTAGAAAAAGAACACAGTAAATCACAAAATATGTTACGAAAGGAACTGCAGACAATGGAATGCCTTAAACGTATGTATGGCTGTATAGATATGGCAGAATACATGGATGATATCCTATATATTATTGGCACATTTTTAGAGGCAGAGCGGGCGTATATGTTTGAAATCAACGATACGAAGATGGACTGTATCTATGAATGGTGCCGCGCAGATATCGTTCCTCAGATGGACTATTGCCAGCGTATGGATATTAAGCTGCTCGAACCGTGGTATGAAGAGTTTTGTCAGGGAAAAAGTATTGTGATTCCCAATGCAGACGCCTTGAAAGAAGAAAATACATATACCTTTGAGGTACTGCATAAACAGGGGATTCACAGCATGGTATTATCCCCAATCGTAATGCATGATCAGCTGACAGGTTTCATTGGCGCTGATAACTCTAATGTAGAATTACTGATGAATACTTCTATGATGGAAACATTAAGCTATTTCATTGGTATTTCCATTGAAAAGTCAGAGTTAAATGATAAACTGATTTATCATAGTTTTTATGATGAATTAACAGGCGCCTTTAATCGTAATAAATATCTGCAGGATATAGAGAAGCTTTGTCAAAGTGACAGCTTCACTTCCTTAGGCGTGGTTTATATGGATATCAATGGCTTGAAAGACATCAATGATCACATGGGGCATAAGTTCGGAGACCAGATACTGATCGAGGGTGCAGAGATGTTGAAGAAAGCATTCCCTGCAGGTGATATCTATCGTCTGGGCGGGGATGAATTTGTCGTGTTAATAAATGGAATCGGACAAAGCACCCTTGAAGACCAGGTAGTAAATCTGAAACATTACATTTTGTTAAGCACCAACTGTAAAGGTGCTGTTGGTTCTATCTGGACAGATAAAGTAACGGATATAGACAGTAAAATAAGTGAAGCAGACGAATTGATGTACAAAGATAAAATGGATTTTTACCGCAAAAATCCAACTTCGAATCGCTATCGTTTTCATAACGATACCATCTTGCAGTTCTCCGATAAAAGTAAACTGGAAGAGGAAATTGCAGAGGGGAGATTTGAAGTGTATCTGCAGCCTAAAGTTGATTTCAATCGGCATATCATCGGTGGAGAGGCGCTGATTCGCTATCATGACCACCAGGGAAAACTGATTATGCCCAATGATTTTATCAATTATTTGGAGAACGCACGAGGTATTCACTATATTGACTTTTTTGTTTTTGAAACGATCTGTAAGCTGCTGGAAAAATGGAAAAAAGAAAATCTTTTGTTAAAGCCGGTCAGTGTGAATTTTTCCCGCTATACGCTGCGCATTCCGGAATACATAGAGATGCTGAATGCAATCTGGGAACGGTATGATGTAGATAAGTCCTTACTGGAGATTGAAATTATTGAGAATGATGAGAACTATGACAATGATTTTTTGATTTCCATCATTGACAAGATTAAAAAAGCCGGATTTGCCATCTCTATTGACGATTTTGGTTCGCGCTATTCCAATATGGCGCTGTTTATCAATGCGGACCTGAATACATTAAAAGTAGATAAGCGCTTAATGGATGATATCGATCATAATAAACGCTCGCAGATGCTGATATCGTCACTTGTACAAATCTGCCACAGCCTGCATATGCGTTTGATCGCAGAGGGCGTGGAAAATGAAAAACAGTTTTCCATATTACAGGAACTTGGATGTGACGGTGTTCAGGGATTCCTGATCAGCAGACCAGTCCAAATAAAACAATATGAGAATCTCTTTTTAAAATAAAATACACAGATATGGCTGTTCCAGGTAAGTAACCCGGCCTGCATCCTTTCATCAACCAACGATTTGCAGAAAAAATTCAATGGACAAGTACTTAGCAGTGCTTCTCTTTGTCCATTGAATTTTTTCGATTCTAATGAATTTTTTTCGATTCTGACACATCAGTATCCCCGGTTATTTTAGTTTAAACTGACTTACCAGACTTGACAAAATATGCGCCTGCACAGACAGCTCCTCGCTTGCAGCAGCACTTTCCTCGGCAGTAGCCGAATTGTTCTGCACTACATCGGATATCTGATTTACACTCTGTGTCACTTTGGCAATCGAGACAGCCTGCTCGCTGGATGCTTCGGAAATTTTGTCAACTGCAAATACTGCCTGTTTAACACTTTCTACAACCTCTGCCAGCATATTTGCAGTTTCGTCTGCCAGTTTCGTCCCTAAATTTACAGCCTGAATCGTCTCTGCGATCAGAGCAGCCGTATTTTTAGACGCTTCTGCAGATTTTTGGGCCAGATTCCGTACTTCATTGGCTACAACCGCAAACCCTTTTCCGTTTTTGTCGGCATGTGCCGCCTCCACAGCAGCATTCAGAGCAAGAATTTTGGTCTGAAATGCAATGTCCTCTATGATGTTGAGTACTTTCTCTATTTTGCCGGACTTGTCACTGATATCTCCCATAGCACTGATCAGCTCCTGCATTTCCCGGTTGCTTTCTATCATTTTTATTCCGGCGGTTTCAGCCAGTTCGCTGCCATGACGTGCGTTTTGTGCGTTCTCGCTGACCTGGGCTGATATCTCGTTTATGGAACCTGCCAATTCCTCGACAGCAGAAGCCTGCTCTGTTGCACCGCCGGCAACAGCCTGTGCACCAGAAGAGACCTGGCTGCTGCCGGCAAAAATCTGGTCTGATGACTGACTGATCTGCACCATCATCAGGCTCAGCTTTTCTATGATCTCATCCATAGAAACTTTCAACTTCTGGAAATCACCCACGTAAAGCTCCTCTGCTTTGGAATCAACTGTGAAATCACCGCTGCCTAAAGCAGCAAGGCCATAGCCCATGTCACCAATAATTCCCTGGAATATATGTATTAGAGAACGTATACTATCAGACAAATTCCCCAGTTCATCCTCCGCATAATAATCGATTGACACATCTAAATTACCCGACGCCAGTTTTTCCGCTGCGGTTCGGATCTCCTCTACAGGCCTGCGGATTCCATTCGATATATGAAGCGCTAATAAAGCAGCCAGAATGATATTAAGTACGATGATTCCAATGACAACCAGCATGAAAATTCTCTGCAGCCGCTTCCCCTGATCTACTTTTTCCTTGGCATTCCTTTCCGCCTGTCCTGAAATTTTATCAAGTGTGTCCGATATTTGATTCAGCAATGGTATATAGCTGGCTTTCATCAAGGCAAATGCTTCCTCATTTCTCTTTGCCTCTACCAGATCAAAAACCTGATCCCGATAAACGACGGCTTTGACTAAGATGGAATCCACTTCATCCATCAGCGCCATATCCCCCTTGAAGCGTTCACGAATCACCGGAAAGGCCGCCCGCATATTGGCAAGTGCTGCCGAAGCCTGATCCAGTGCAGTCTGCATATCATCGTCATCTGTCTCCAGAATACCTTTCAGAATGTCTGCCCTCGCATACTGCATCTCCCGTTTCGCAGTCCATGCTTTGACTGTCACAGCATAATTATTTTCATAAAAAACGGTCAGATTCCCACTGATTCGATCCATCATAATCAGTGCGGCCACACTGGCACTTAAGCCTAACAGAATGATAACGGCGTATGACAGCAGCATTCGTGTTCTGATCTTTATATTCTTCAGCATTTAATATTTTCCCCTTTACCAATTACATCACCCCTATGCGGTGAAATCTGCAGCGGTGCTGGCAGCATTCCTTCCTCGAATAGGCTATAGGTTATATTATATTCTTCCTCAACTAAATTATCAAGTGTTTTCATTCGATTTTATGGTATACTAAAACCAGTTTATGCTGCTATTCACAAAGTGATCAATCGCCAGCATATTTATAAGGAGGTATACGTGGAACAGGAAAGTCTGCTATATAAAGTGCTTTATCAATCCATTTTGACACAGATATACAGTGGGGTTCTCCGCTGTGGAGATGTATTCCCCAGCCAGAGTGAGCTTTGCCAGCGGTATCAGGTGGGAATTACTACTGTGCGAAAGGTAATCCGTATGCTGAAGGAAGAAGGTGTGATATGTACCTCCGCCGGTAAGCGTGCCATCGTCTGTTTTGGCGAGAGCGAAAAAGGTTACATTCAGTCATTGATGCAAAGACGTGAAAGCATATTGGATGTTTACCGCGGCCTTGAACTGATCATGCCTCCCCTTTATACAGAAGGGGCGATGCACTGCGGCCGTTTAAGCGTCTTTGCAGATGCTGAAGGTTCTTCTGATGACCAGATGATCAATAGCCAGCGCACAACTGCTTTTTTTACAGAGCTGCTGCTGCCCTACCGCAACCAGACTGTACTGGATCTTCAGACCGACATGGAGCACTATGCGCGTTTTCCCTATGTCATGCAGTCTCAATTAGAAGATCCTTTCACTGTATCGGCAGACTTTCTGAAACAAAATCTGTCCATTATGCAGGGGATGGTGGAACGGAAAGAGAGGGAATCCCTGATTGCCAAACTGGAGGAGATGTATAGAAACGCAGGCCGGCAGGCGGCAGTCTATTTAAATGACTTACAGAAAATCGTCCCTGTCCCGGGGGAGCCGGTTACCTACCAATGGTTCCGAGGGAAAAACCGCTCTCCGCTTTATGCTGCTGTTGCGCAAAGCCTGTATCGGCGCGCCCAGTTAGGTGAATTCAGTCATCGTACATACTTCCCATCAGAGCCTGAAATCATGCATACGTACAAGATTTCCAAATCAACTGCAGCCAAGGCGATGGCTCTGCTAAGCGACATCGGACTGATCCATACTATTGAAAAAAAAGGTTCTGTACTGCGGACATCGGAGGAACTGGCGCCTATCCGCATAGAGCAAAATATCATCGAAAACAATCTGACTCTTTTTTTAAATGTCCTGCAGATTCTGGCTGTCTGTACCGGGAAACTTTCCTTTGCTGCGTTTTCCCTGCTGGATGATTCTCAGCTTGCGGATACAGCCTCTGAGTGGGAGTCGAGTCCTCTGAGACAGAGAAGTTCCGGTATTATACATATTATTACCGCTTTCCTAAAGGCGCATATGCCGCAGAAATGTCTGGAAAATATTCTTGAGCAGTTTGACGACGCCTTAATTTGGGGCCATTATCTGGACCGCCCCTATATATTGGTTGAAGAATGTGCGGCTTTGGCACAGGAGGGCTTTGAACAGTTTGCGCTTTCCTGCCAGTCACTTAGAAAAGGCGACCGTGAAAGTGCTGCCGCCTCCGTCCAGCGCACGTTCCGGGCCATATTTCTGGACGCCCGGTTATATACACTGATTTGTTTTAAAAATCCAGATAAAGTTCCCGCTGAGATATAGGAGGTGGTGGAGGGGGAAGATTTCATCTCAATTTCTTCTCATTATCTATTTTCACACACTCAAAAAAAGACTTCGGGGTGTTTTCCCAAAGTCTTTTTTGAGTGTAACATGAATGTTATTAAGTTCATTCTGTCAAGTGAACCTCATTAATCTTACCTATTTCTCATTTCCGTCCCATACACCGTTCCCGTCCACGCGGTATCCGTCAGGAGTCACTCCGTTTATCAGACAGCTTCCATCCGGCCTTAAATAATACCACTTTCCGTCTGCTTCCAGCCAGCCGACTGCCATGCTTCCGTCAGGCTTTAAGTAATACCAGCTGCCATTTATGAACTGCCATCCAGTAAGCATGGCTCCGCTGCCGCCGCTATAGTACCAGGTTTGATTTACCAGGGACCAGCCGGTAATCATGATGGAATTATCACCGAATAAGTACCAGTCTTCTCCGATCTTCAGCCATTCTTTTTGGGCATATCCTTCTTTGTCTTTTAAGAATTTCCACGCCCCGCTTCCCTGCTTTTTCCACAGGCCATGCCCTTCTGATGCCGGTATCTGCCCATTAAGTATCGGATATGTGTTGTCTGCCTCCTGTCCATCGTCCCCGGACTCTTCTACGGAAGTTCTGACGAAAACGGTACAGACAGCGGTTTTTCCTCCATCTAACGCAGTCACCGTAAGAGCAGTGCGTCCTGTGCCAACCGCGTGAACCGTTCCATCTGAATCTACCACAACAATACCCGCATCACCGGTTGTCCAGATTACGCTTGGGTTTGTGGCATCCAACGGATCTATGATGACAGACAATTTTTCCGTCTCTCCCACCTTCATGAACAGCGAAGTCCGATCCAGAGTGACTTCAGACACCCGAATCGCATCCGTCCCGGCAAAATGGGCCGTAATAATACCACTGTTTTCAGCATTTGCCGTGCGCGCTGCACCTTCCACTTCAAAGTAATCCTTTGTTACGCCGGTCAGGGTATATCCCTTTTTAAGGGCAAGCGTTATCGTAGCAGTATACTCCGTATTGGCTGCAAAGCTTCCACCCGGGGCAATGGCTGGACTCCATACCACACTCCCTGTATACTGTTCCGTTTCTGTTATGGACGTTACCGGTTTCTCTCCGGTAGCCGGCGCAGTCACTCCTTTGATATTCTTACTGTTTACAGCTGCATCCGTTTTGGCAAATCTGGCCGTGATAATACCACTGTTTATTCTGTTTTCTGTATTTTCAGCTCCCTCTACCTCAAAGTAATCCTTCGGCACTCCTGACACCGTATATCCCTTTTTAGGGATCAGTGTAATCACAGCTGTATATTTCGTATCGTCTGCAAAGCTTTCGCCCTCGGCTATGGCCGGACTCCATACCACACTGCCTGTATACTGTTCCGTTTCTGTGATAGCTGTCACGGGTTTCTCTCCGGTGACCGGTGCGGTCACTCCAGTAATATTCTTTCTGTTTGCAGTCACAGCCGTTCTGGCAAACGATGCTTCAATGATACCACTGTCTATTTTGTTTTCTGCTCTTTCTGCTCCTTCTACTTCAAAGAAATCCGCCGGTACTCCCGACATCGTATAACCCTTTTTAGGTTCCAGTGTAATCTCAGCTGTATAATTCGTATTCGCAGCAAAAGTTCCGTCCTGGGCAATACCTGGCCGCCACGTTACCTTCCCAGTATACTGCTCCGTATCAGTTATGGCTGTCACGGGTTTCTCCCCCGCAGCCGGCGCGGTCACTCCCGTTATAATCTTTTTATCTACTGTTGCATCCGTCCTGGCAAATGTTGCTTTTACAATATCGCTGTCTTCGTCATTTGTCACACTTACAGCGCCTTCCACCTCAAAAAAGTCCTTGGGAATCCCTTTCTTCGTATAACCACTCTGAATAATCAGGGTGATCGTTGCAGTATATTCCGTATCCGCCTGAAACATTTTTCCGGAAGGAATTTCAGGTTCCCATTCCACGCTTCCGATATACTGATTCGTATCCTCAATATCCGTCCACGGATATCCGCCGGTAACAGGCTTTGTGACTCCTTTAATTTGTTTTAAATTGACAGGCTCAATTGTCTTATGAAAGACCGCCGTGACAACGCCGCTGTTCGCTTCATTGGCAGTAGTCCTGGCATTGGTCACTTTAAAAAAATCTTTTTCTACGCCATCCAGCGTATAATCTTCCGCAGGCGTCAGGGTAATCGTAGCCGTATAGACTGTACCGGCCGCAAAGGTATCATCTGCATTTAATGCAGGTTTCCACTCTACCGTTGCAGTAAAATGAGTATCCTTTATTTTCTTTTCAGCCACTGCACCAGTCACTGGGGCAGTCAGCCAGATTGAACTGGTATCGACAGGCGCTTTTTCCGTTTTAGGAAATGAAATCTTCATAATAGTGATGGTCGCAGAGGAGGGTTGCTCCTGAAACTCCTTTGCCTCTCCATTTACTGTAAACAGACCTTTCTGCATACCATCAAGCGTATAACCGTCTTTCGGAATCAGCGAGATCGTGGCTGTATATTCCCTGTTCGGCTCAAACGTATAGCCCCTTCCTGGAGAAGGAAACCAAGAATACATCCGGATTGAATACTGATCTGTATCGACAAGCACGTCCCTCGACGCCTCAGCACCTGTAACCGGTCGTGGAAGCGGAATATCGCAGCCGGTATTGATGGGAATTACTTTCCGTTCTTCCCGGTCTACAAAAATCGTTATTGTCTTCTTCTTGCTCAAATCACCATTCACCACATCAATTTTCATATCAATTACAGTGGTATTTCCTCCAGATCTTAATCCTATGGGAGTCGACTCGCTGCCGCTGTTGACTGCTTTATTATTGATGGTAATGCCTGCATCAAGATAGGAAGTCGGCGTAAACGTAATCTCTCCTACATCATAGGGAACATGAATGTAAAGAAACTTGTCCGTGGGAGAAAATGGTTTTGCATTTTTTCCATCGCTTGTCGTTAATTCTCCATTACTAATAGTCAAATCAGTAAGACCGGATCCTCCATCCACAATTTTATAATCGTTCCAGGGACTATAGTCATATTTACCGCTGCGTTCATAAGGCAGCAGCAGATAAAGGCCAGGAATATCATCAAACTGGCCTGTACCCTCCATACGGGGAGGGTTCTTAGGCATCATCAGCCATGTCAGATTCGTACAGCCCTTAAATGCATTTCCGTACATTGTGGTTATCGTCGATGGTATTTCATCCAACTCAAGTTCCGTACAGTCTTGAAATGCCGAAAACCCGATAGAAGAGACAGAAGGCAGAAGATTCAGCTTTAAAACTTCCGTTTTGTCTATATTTTTGTCGTCCCGCCATTTTGTTGTCCCAAAATAAGAACTGACCTCCAGCGTTCCGCTGTCTCTGTAAAATATGTAACCATCGCCCTTTATCTCATTGTCTGAAATGCCATTCAGCAGCTGTGCTGTCACACACTCGCCCTCATGGCCGTCTGGAAGCGTACAGCCCTGAGTCAGGGAACAATGCTCTTTATTTCCGCTGTCCGGTACCTGGACCGGATCCCGGCCGGCGTTCGAATCGGTACCGATCGTTGTATGTTCTGCATTACTGCCTGTCGCTGTGTGTTCGTGTTCACACGCATAACTCTCCCGTTTATCGGCTGTATTTAATGGCTGGTCCGCCAGAGAAATACCCCCCCCCGGGTGAAAAACTGGCTGCCAGAATGGCTGCTGTAAGCAGGATGCTTACTGTTTTTTTCTGTTTCATCTCAAATCCTCCTGATTTTTCCTGTGAATTATAGTTTTCTGTACCTTTAAAACATGGCTCTCTGAGGCACCCCCTCTCATAAGATGAACAAATTCGTTCATCTCCCCTTAAACGACGAAATGCGAACGGCAATTAGCCATTCGCAATCTCTGGTTTTATTATATCAATTCCCAGTATGATTGTCAAAATTAATTTTGGGAAAGACATAAGATATTACCTCAATGTTAAGTGAGTAGTTTATTCCCACTTAACAGAGGAACAGTATAATTTAATCGCTTACTTATTTCCAACTTTCAAATCGATACATTGAATCTTACAATTTTTAAAATCCAACTCACAGTATTCCACAGATTGTGAGCAGCTGCGAAAAAGTTTCCATGCTGTAAACAGCTTTTTCGTATGATGCGGCGTCGCCAATTCCAGCGCTGTCCATTCCGGCTCTGCACGCGGCCTCAATACCGGCTCTTGCGTCTTCGACGACAAGACAGCGTTCTGGTTCAGCCTCTGCATACTGTGCCGCCAGAAGAAATACCTCCGGATCCGGTTTCGAATGTGTGATGTTTGTTCCGTCTGAAACAGCATAAAAATAGTCTCCGAGACCAATCTGTTCCAGAATCTTCTTCGCATTTTTGCTGGAGGAACCGATCGCCAGCTTTATCCCCATGGCCCGCAGGCCGTCAAGTGTATCCTTCACCTCTTTGCTTAAATCGGCTGGTGACATCTCATCTAAAAGTCCCTTGTAGATCTCATTCTTCTCAGCGCAGGCCCGTCGTTTCTCCTCGGCCGTCAATGTCGTAAGGCCGCCGTGCTTTAAGATAATCTCCAGGCTCTCCTCCCGGGACACGCCTCTTAAAAGATTGTTGACCTGCTCATCAAACGGTACTCCCAGCCGGTCCGCCAATGCCTTCCACGCCTGATAATGATACGCGTCCGTATGGCAGATGACCCCATCCAGATCGAAAATTACCGCGTCATACTGTGGTATACTCTTCTCTCTGCTGTCCTTTTTGCATCCCTCTGTCTCCCTCAGTGAAAACTCAGAAACTCCCGTTAAAGAACACTGTTTACCGTAAACAGTCACCGTCTGCGGCTTTCCTTCCAACAGAGTCAGCCTGCATCCCTTCCGGTTGACCTCCACCGAAATTAAGCTTCCGAGATAAACAATTTGGAAACGGCAGGCATTCCATTTTTCAGGCAGATATGGATCCAGGAACAGCCCCTGCTCCTTCACTTTAAGGCCGCCAAAGCCATAGACAACCGCCATATAGACGCCGCCCATGTTGGCTGTATGGATTCCATCACCCGTATTATGGTGCGTATTAAACAGATCCATCTTTGCCGAGTCTCCGAAGTAGCCATATGCCTTTTCTTTTTTCCCCAGACGTGAAGCCATGATGCTGAAGATACATGTGGATAGAGAGGAATCGTGAGTAGTGATCTTCTCATAGTAGTCAAACGATTTCTCCATTGTCTCCCGTGACTGCAGGTCCTCAAACAGCACGTGGGCCAGCACCGTGTCCGCCTGCTTACACACCTGATGGCGGTATAAATACAGTGGATGATAATGAAGGAGAAGCGGAAAATTTTCCCTGGGCGTATGATCGAAGTCCCAAATCTTTTTAGACAGAAACGTCTCATCCTGCGGATTAATCCCCAGCTTTTCATCATATGGCAGGTACATGGCCTGCTCCGCCTTCCGGAAAAGTTCTGCTTCCTCATCAGTCAAACCGATTTTCTCCGCTACCGCTCCCAATGTTCCCGCCTCTTTCAAGATCTCCCAGGATCTTACAGCCCAGTGAAGATTGTACTTTGCACACGCATTTGTATAGTAATTATTATCCACCAGACACGTGTATTCGTCCGGCCCCGTCACTTCATGGATCTCAAAACGGCCCTCGTGGAAGTTTCCGGCATCTATCCAGAGTCTGGCTGTCTCAAACAGGATCTCCGCCCCCATGTCCGCGAGGAACTCCCGGTCTTCTGTTACCAGGTAATACGCCGCCACCGCATAGGCAATGTCCCCATTGATATGATACGCGGCAGTTCCGGATGGAAAATAACCAGAACACTCCTTTCCCATAATAGTTCTCCATGGATATAACGCGCCGCTTTCATGCCCGGCGATCCGGGCGTTCTTCCTGGCTTCGTCAAGCGTTCTGTATCGAAATGACAGAAGCTTTCTGGAGATATCCGGGTTTGTCAGAGTAAAAAATGGCTGCATATACATCTCGGTATCCCAGAAGTAATGGCCTTCGTACCCCTCTCCGGACAACCCCTTAGCAGCAATATTACAGAATTCATCCCGTCCTGCGGACTGAAGCAGCTGGTAGAGATTGTATCGTACTGCCACAGCGGTCTCTTCATCCCCGTCAATATCGAGATCTGAACGCCTCCAGAATTCCGTCAGGTACTGTTTCTGTCTTTGATACCAGTATTCCAGGCCCTTTTCCACAGCCTCATTCATCTCATCCATAGCCCATGCCAATGCATCCGGGCGACGCACAGAGTCCGTAAACACCGTGTATTTTGTCATGGAAATGGTCTCTCCGGCCTTCATATGAACCGAATACGTCCGGGTGATCCGGTGCCCTGCCGTCTCCCTCGTCTCCTTCGCCTGGATAGAAAGGCGGTGCCATACCGCACTGCAGGCCAGCAGTCCCGAAGCTGCGGCGGCAGTGACCAGACAGGAAACATCTCCCTCCACGGCTGCCTTTACCGGGCGAAGGTGAGAGATGCTTTCCCCTGCGACTCTCGGATCATCCGGATTACAATAATTGCTCACTTCCCCGTTATGATCCGATATTATTTCGGCTTCGCCGCTGTAATTTAAGGATTTTACCTGATATTCAATCGTGAACAGCGGCAATTTGACAAAGGAAGCCATACGCCGACTGGTGATTTCTACCTCTTTTCCCTGGGGAGAACGCCAGACCATGCTGCGTTCCGTGACACCTTTTTCCATATCCAGACGGCGGCAAAACCGAAGGACGGTTCCCTCAAACAGGGAAAATTCCTCACTGCCCAGTTTTAGACGGATTGTCTGGGTATCGGCCACATTGACCATGGTCTGTTTTTCCTCGACAAAGCCGCAGAGTTTTTCCGCCTGGGGCATTTTCATAAAATCATAAAATCCATTGATATAGGATCCCCGGATGGTTTTCTGTCCCTCCGGATACCCCTCTTCAAAATTAGACCGTACACCGATATAGCCGTTCCCGTTATGGAATACGGTCTCGTGCAGTACGCAGCTTTCCTCATCGGGGCTGAACCCGTCTGCCTGATAGACCCATTTGCTCATGGATGATCTCCTCCTTTTTCGATTTTACTGTAAATACCTGTTTTCTCAATGCAAAGCACACGGCCAGTGCGGCGGCAGTCATGGCCAGCCAGCCGAAGATCGTCACCTGCCAGCCCATATGCTGGACCAGTACACCAATTCCATAAGTAGAAATGGCACACCCCAGGTAGGCCATCGCATTTAAAAATCCCGAAACGGTAGAAACTCTTCCCTCCTTCTCGAAATGGAGCGGAAGCAGATTGACAAACAGCGTATTGACCGCCATCATGGACGCTGTAATGACAGACAGCAGTCCCGCCGTCAGAAACATATTGACTGCGCTGAACCGCCAGAGCAGGACCAGCGCGCCGGTGGCAATGAGAAAGAAAAAAGACGCCGTCTTAACCTCCTGCTTCTGAAAGAATCTCCGGTACATAAACTGAGCGGCATATGCCCCGGTCAGGTTAATGACCGGAAGCATGGTCGTCACCAGCACAGACAGCGTTGGCGAGGCCATAAATGTTTCACTGATATAGGTTGGGACCCAGGAGGTCACACCGTCCTTTAAAACGCCGTGAACCACCACTGGTATCAGGAGAAAAGGAAGGCCGGATGCGGTCAGAAGCTTTGCAAATGGCATGGAGCCGTTTTCTGCTTCCTTCCTGCGTTCTCCCTTCTTTTCATATACTGCCGCATTCCCACGTTCATCCCCATCACCATGACACGCAGAATACGCCTCAACCATTTTGAACCCTCGCCGGAATACCAGCGCAGAAGCGCACATGCATACAGCGGCAGCGTAAAACACAAACCGCCATCCGGCAGCCGCGATCATGGCCGCAGACAGCAGATACGAGGCCAGGGTTCCCACTGCCATGGTGGAAGTGATATGCACGCAGTATTTTACCTTTCTTTCCCCGGTCATCATCTTTGCAAAGATTCTCATGATCGGAGGCCAGATCATCGCCTGAGTATACCCGTTAGCGCACCAGAACAGCGCCATCAGTCCAAATCCTGATAAGAATCCCATGGCCATATTTAAGAGACCGGATGCAAACAGCCCGATAAAAATCATTTTCCCCGGATGAAGGCGGTCCGCCAGCATACCATTGAGAAACTGTCCTGCGCCATAGGCAAAAAAGTAGACCATACTGATAAATCCGGCCTGTGAGGCGGTAATCACAGATCCGCCAATCATCGCCGGCATGGCCGACGAATAGTTAAGCCTGCCAATGTAGGAGGCAAAATACACAAGCCAGCACAGCCAGAATAAAAACGCCTGCATAGGGCCGTCATAAATTCGATTTAATTTTTTCTGCATCTTCTCTCTCCCGTCTTTCGTCCTATACTTCTGCTGTAAACCCGTCGTAGGCTGTCAGAAAGCCCTCTGGTGCCGCCAGCCGCTCCATCTCATCATGAGAAAGTCCATGGCCGCAGTTATGGGAGAAATGATTGAGGATGAACACGGTACTGTCATGGACACAGCCCATGGCTTCCAGCCTCTCCTTCGTTCTTACATCCCCGGCCCAGCCCATGTGAGTCGCCCCGTCTCCCAGAATTCCCATGGTGCAGTCAAGGCTGACCAGGTCCAACTGCCGGCCGCGCAGGTACTCCCACGTCTCCTCTGGAAAATACGCCGTATCATTTCCGTACAGAAGCGTTTTTCCCGCCTCATCCTCGATCAGAAAGATCAGACAGCACTCCGCCGGATCATGGGCGGCCCGGAGAGGCGTCACACGGTAGTTTAAGATGGTAAATGGCTGAAACGGGTGAATTTCAGTGAGCGTTACGCAGTCATCCAGGTTTTCACAGTCATCATCCACCTCCCTCATGCGTTTATATAGTTCTCCAATCCGCTTTGTCCCATAGACATGAAACGGTGCTCTGCTCCCGGACCTGGCATAGGGCCTAGCTTTCATCATCAGGTCCGTGGCATAAAAGTGATCGCAGTGCCCGTGAGTCACGATACAGTGGTTAATTTCATGAAGCTTCAGACCGTCTCTGATTACATGCAGATATGTATCCGGCCCAAAATCGATTAACAGTCTGCCATCCACCACCGCCTGGGCGCGTGTCCGGATATTTTTACCGCCCAGCTCCCGCGCCTTTTGACAGGATGGGCAGTCACAGAACAGCGCCGGCCAGCCTTCCGCAGCCGCAGTTCCCAAATACTTTATTTTCATGGAATCCTCTCCTTTCCAGCGGCGCAAACCGCCACATGACTCAGCCCTTGACCGCCCCGTTGGTCAGCCCGCCGATAATCTGTTTCTGCAGTACCAGGTACACCAGAAATACCGGAAGCATGGACAGGATAAAGGTTGCAAACACCAGCGCATAATCCACTGTAAATGTGCTCTTAAAGTTGTACTGAAACAGCGTCAGCGTCCAGTACTTCGTCGATTTATTCAATACCAGCAGCGGGAGGAAGAAATCGTTCCAGATCCATAAGCCCATCTTGATCAGCACCGTGGCCGTCATGGGTTTTAAGAGCGGCAGGATAATCTGGAAATACGTCTTGGCTGTGGACGCCCCATCAATATAGGCCGCCTCCTCCAGCTCCGTCGGTACCCCCTGGATAAACGCCACATAGAGGAACACGCCCTCGCAGATGGAGCTGGCCACATACACTATGATAATTCCCGTGGGAGTCAGCATGTGAAGGCTGCTCATCGTCTTGATTAAGGGCATCATTTTCACCTGAAACGGCACGAAAATGCCGACCAGCAGGAAAAAATAGAGATATTTATAAAAACGGCTGACATCCATCTTTCTGGCAATAGAATAGGAAACCATGGGAAGAACCACGATCATACCGGCCAGAGACAGAATCGTTATGTATAAGGTATTTCCAACCGCCTGATAATAATCGGGACGGCTCAGTATATTTTTGAAGTTCCCCAGGTAAAAGCGTTCCGGCAGTGCCAGGAAATTCTTTGTAATCTCCGGTTCCGTCTTGAAGGCCGAAATAACCGTTAAAAACAGGGGATAGATGATAAGCAGGATACCGATTATCAGAATGAAATACGTACCGGCTGCCCGTTTTGTCTGTATTTTCATAGGCCCTCCTTCCTAATAAACTTTTTTCTTATTGTTGACGGCAATCTGGATAAAGGAAATCGTACACACCAGAATGCACAGAATAATGGATTCCGCAATACCGTAGCTGAACTTCATTTCCTTGAACCCGTGATTGTAAATGAGGAGTGCTACACTCTCCGTGGCTCCGGCAGGTCCCCCCTGAGTCAGACCCACCACGTAGTCAAACAGCATCAGACCGTCTTTAAACATGAGAACCACCACCACGGTCACTACCGGGAGCACGAAAGGCAGAGTAATCTGTTTAAACAGCTGCCACTTATTCGCACCGTCCAAAGAAGCCGATTCAATCAGCTCCTGAGGAATTGACTGAAGCCCCGCCATCAAAAGCACGGTAGGTATGGCCACACTCTGCCACACATGGACAAACAGGATTCCGTATTTTGCCAGGCTGGGATTCGACAGGATGCTGGTCTTCAGCACTTCGATGTTTAAAAGTTCGCCAATCCCCGGCAGCACCCGGTAAAAGAATTCATTAAAGATCAGACCTGCAGTCAGCATACTGATGACGGCCGGGAAAAAATAAATGGCGCGAAATGCCGATTTATACTTAATCTTGCTGTTCAAAAGAAGCGCCAGCACCATGCTGATCACCAGAACCAGAGCCAGGAGCATCAGCGCATAGACCAGGGTAAACAGGAAGGAGCCGCGGAAACGCGCGTCCTGCACGATAGAAAGATAGTTGCCCAGTCCGATAAAATGAAACTTCTTCGTGATCCCGTTCCAGTCTGTCATGCTGTAATACAGACCATTGATTATGGGGTAAATAAAAAACATGCAGTAGAGCGCCACCGCCGGTATCACAAACAGAAACAGCGTGATATCCCTGTTGTTTATCTTTTTCTTACTCTTCATAAAAACCCTCTCTTTTTTGAAAGAAGGTGCTGTGCCTGCTTTTTTAAGCGTGAACACAACACCTTTTGTTTTAGAGCGTATTCAAAATCTGCTCTAGGATTCTTTGTAGTACTGTTTGACAATCCTGTCGGTCTCTTCCAGGAAATGGTCGACATCCTGGTCGATCAGAAGCTGCTGCATCGGAATCGCCCACTCGTTGCGCATGCCGGCCGGCCAGTAGTTGACAAGGGTCAGGAAGGTCTTGTCTCCCGCCATCTTTTCTTTCATCAGGGTCAGAGGCTCAATATGATACTCCACGCCTTTGATGACTGTAGGTGTTCCCTCATTATCTGCCAGAAGCTGGTTAATCTCCGGTCTTGCACAGAATTCAATAAATTTAAGCGCCTCCGCCGGATGCTCCGTCGTCGCAGAGTATCCCAGGGCAATGTCCACATTGATCGGAAGGGATTGTGCTTTCCCTGCAGGATTCGGAATCGGTACCATGGAAAGATTCATCTCAGGCGCTGCTTTTAAAATGGCCGCCAGTCCCCAGGTTCCACTGATGAACATGGGATATTTGTTATTGACAAAGTCAGAGGTGGCCTGCTCTCTGCCGATTGCGAGAGAATCCTTAGGACCATACTTCCTCAGTTCCAGCATGGCTTCCGCCATGGTACGCACGTAAGGAAGCGTTTCGTCCGTAAATGAAGCGTCACTCGTTCCAACCGTCTGAAAATCGTTGTAAACATCGTTTTTAATGATACCGATGATTCGCTCTGCTTCCTGTCCGAGTGCGACAGAGTCCTTATCGTTGCATGCAATGGCTGTAATGCCCGCCGCCTCAAAGGTCTGGCATGCCTGAATTAAGTCTTCCCAGTTCTCAGGAAGTTCCAGATTCTGTTCCTCAAACATATCCTTATTACAGAAAATGCCGAATGAACTGAGGGCAAATGGCATGGTATATACCTTGCCGTTATGCTCGCACATCTTCACGGCTGTGGCCTCCGCATTATCAAGTACTTTCTCGCCGGTCATATCCGCCATGATGCCTTCATCCATAATGCTCTTATACGTCGCTTCCGCCGGATAGACACTCATGATATCAGGAATATCGCCAGTGGAAATATTAGTTAAAAATACGGTCTCGGAATCTGCCGGAGAGATCTGATTGATCTTGACACCGGGATTTTCCGCCTCAAATTTTGCGATAATCTCATCATAAACTGATTTAGCTTCATTTTTCATCTGAAAGAAATCCAGTGTGACAGATCCCGCCACCGCTTCGGAGCTCTCTCCACTTGTATTCCCGGCTGCTCCGCCGCATCCTGTCATAACGCCTGCTGCCAGTGCAGCTGCTGATAAAACTGCCATTATCTTACGATATCTCATAACCTTTTCTCACTTTCCCTTTTTTCAAACGTGCACGTTTTTTTGATGATCTAATCATAATCAATTTCAGACGGAAAATGAATACCCCTGTTTTATATTTCTTACCATTTCTTCACATCCTCACTCCACCCGCTTGCATCCTGCCATTTTCTGTTGCTATAATAGGTCTGTACCACAAAATGATCAGATTGGGGAACACCATGAAAAAGAAGATCTCACTGAAGCATTTGGGAGTCCGCAAACGTCTCTTCCTTATATTGTTTTTAATCGTCCTGCTGATGGCAGGCTGCTTTTCCTATATCTTTCTAACGCTTCGCAGACAGACCAGCGCCCGGCTGGACACTGCCGCTTATCAGACGGCTGCGACTCTGCTGGAGCAGGCCTCCGGCAAGGTGGACACACTGGATAAGGTAACTTCCTATCTTCTTCAGGAGCATTATCAGAATAATGGATATGGCTCCATTTTTCCCTATTTATCGGATTACGCCACTTCAGAGGAAACGAGTGCGGCTCTCTCCAAAACATTTACCACTGCCACGAGAAAGCTCTTCTACTTATTTCCCTCCCTGGAAGGCCTGTATCTCTACACCAATGACGGTGAACCCATTATCTTCGACAGCAGGGACTTCACCCGGTTAACCGCCGCCCCTCTGACAGAGGCCCCCTGGCGTGAGCATGTCATAGACCGGAAAGGCAGGCTTATGCTGCTGGAATCGGACCAGATCCCCTCTGACTTCAATAAATCCGAGGGAGACCCCTCCGGCAGAACCTCCAGGCACTATCTCTACGGAACCCGGGTCCTCATCAACCTTCGCAGCTCCTTTGCACCCTTATGCCTCGTCGTGGCCCAGCTGGATATCAATGATCTGCAATCCTCATTTAACCGCCTGCATTCGTACAGAGGCCAGTCCTACGCCCTCTTAGATAAGGATCATGGCCTGCTGTCGTTCTCTGACAGTTTTCCACTGGAAACCATGTCCGGCCGGATGCCTGTCGCCGGAGCCTCCGGAGCGTCATCCGAGGCAGCATATGCTTATGAGACTTTTAGAGGAAGCGGCTATTTCTTTCATATGGTAACCGATCATTCTACCGGCCTGTCCTGTGTGATATCCACTCCGGACTCCGTAATCTCCTATATGCCGCTGGTAATGATCCTGGTGTCCCTGCTGTTGCTGCTCTTTCTGATTATCCTCTTCGTCCAGTACACCTTCCGGGGAATCTCGAAACCGATCGAAACCCTGGTATCCGCCTGCGAAGAGATCGGACAGGGGAAGTTTTCCGTCCGCGTGGCGATTCCGCCGGATGTGGAGCTGGGTTATCTGACCAGCTCTTTTAACCAGATGGCCGGACAGGTGGAACACCTGATCAATACGGTTTACTTAAAGGATATTGCAGAACGGGATTTAGAGCTTCAGATGCTCCGGAATCAGATTAATCCGCACTTTCTTTACAATACGCTGGAAAGTATGCGTATGGCTGCCTACACGGAAGGGGCCCATGACATCTCCCAGATGTGCCTGCTGCTGGCCGATGTCCTGCGCTACGGAGTCTCTTCACCGACCGAACTGGTGACTCTGAAGGAGGAAATCGACCATTTAAAGGAATACATCACACTTCAGCAGTACCGCTTCCACTATGCCGTGAAGATTAACGTCATGGTGAGCCAGGACTTATATGAATTTCTGTCATTGAAACTCATGTTCCAGCCTCTTGTAGAAAATGCACTGAACCATGGATTTGAGGGTTTTACGGGAAATGAACGGATTGGTATCTTTGGATATCAGAAAGAGGGAGTCCTCCATTTTCAGGTTACAGACAACGGCGTAGGGATGGCGCCGGAACAGGTGGAGGCTTTAAACGGTTATATCAGAGGGGAAAATGAGGAATTTACAAGCATTGGCTTAAAGAACGTGCACCGCCGGATCGAGCTCTATTACGGGACCGGCTACGGGCTGACTATTGAAAGCCAGGAGGGACGCGGAACCTCGGTCTGCATTAAAATTCCGCTTACGTCCGCAAAGTCTCATAAAGAGGAGGAAAAAGATCATGTATAAAATACTGGTGGTTGATGATGATCCCAACATTCGGATCGGACTGTCCAGAATGATTCAGAACGCTTATCCGGACACGGTCATCACGGACACCGCGGAAAACGGACGAATTGCCTTCGATCAGGCAGTCAAGTTTCATTTTGACGCCATCATCACCGACATTAAGATGCCCGTGTGGGGCGGTTTGGAACTGCTTACGCATTTAAAGGAAGAATACGTAATTCCTCCGACCCTGGTGCTCAGCGGATATGACGACTATAATCTGGTCCGCAGTTCCTTAAAGCTGGGAGCCATCGATTATCTCTTAAAACCGGTCAATGAAGGACTTCTCTTAAACGCCCTGGATTCAGTCTTTAAATCCCTGGAGATCAACTCCCTAAATCCACCGGCCATAGAGGCTGACTTAAAGAATCAGATTCTTTTGGAGGGCTTCTTCGGATCTGCCCCGGTAGACGAGGAGAAAGAGGCGTTTCTGACGCACAGCCACATTACCCGGGATACCCTATGCCGTGTTCTGTACGTCGATATGTCCCACGGCCTCTATTCCCGCAAAAAAATCATCCGTAATTTTATTGAGACCCGCTTCGAGTCCTGTTTTCCGCCTTCGTCTTCCTACTGCCCGGTATACGGTGAGATCGGCCAGTACTGGATTCTGCTGCTCTTTGAACTGGCAGAAAACGCCAGATGCGCGGCACTTACTGCCGCATTTCTAAAACAGCTGGAAGACGAGGGACTCTTCGTGAGCGCCAGCTTAAGCCCTCTGCCCCTGTCCGACTTATCCTTTTTAAAGGCGGAATGCCTGCGGGGATTTGAGCGGTATTTCTTCGATCTGCCCTATACGGCTGAATCAAAAGAGTGGACTGGCTCAGAGGAACAGGAGCTTCTGGACTTAACAACCACGTCCCTGGCAGAATACGATTATGCCGGAGCCATCGAACACCTTTCACGGCTGTTTGCATACTTTAACAGCCGGCGCCCTCCGGTTGCTCATTTACGCCGAACCTTATCCAATGGTATTTATGACCTTATGGGACGCAACGCCAACTTCATCCCTGTTGTCAGCCAGTCCAGTCTGACAGACTATGATATTCTGGCACAGATCGAGGATGCATCCAGCTTAAAAGAGCTTCAGACTTCCATGTTTGCCACGCTTAATTTTTATGTAGAAAAGGCAATGGATTCCCTTAATAATAAAGAGGACTTCGTCATTAAGAAAGCCAAGGAATATATCCGGAATAGTTACAGGGATACCATTACTCTTAACGATGTGTCTGCCTATGTATACTTAAATCCTAATTATTTCAGCACACTGTTTAAAAGCAAGACCGGAATCACCTTCCGCCAGTACCTTCGGGATTTCCGTATCCAGACCTCGAAAGAACTGATTCGCCAGGGAAAGCTAAAGATCTACGAGGTTGCCGATGCGGTGGGCTATCCGGAACCGGCGCATTTTGTGCGGGCATTTAAGGAGGTGCAAGGGATTAGCCCTACAGAGTATAAGAATTCTCTTTAAACTATGATCAATCCCCAAAGCCCTCACACCCTATTCTCCTGCCTCTGCTGTATGCTGTGTAATCCGGAAGATGATAAATTCAGCCGGCCTCGATGGTGCGATTCCGATATTGCAAATCAGCCGTCCCGCCATCATGTCGTCCTGGCTCATGGTGGAAGGTCCTATTTCCACAAAATACGCCTCGGACGAAGAGGCGCCGGCCAGCATTCCGTTTCTCCACAGATGTTCCAGGAAGTCAGCAATCGTCTTCTGAACTCTTGCCCAGAGAGTGGCGTCATTCGGCTCAAATACCACCCAGTTGGTGCTGGCCTTAATGCTCTGTTCCACAAAGATAAAAAGCCTTCTGACATTGATGTAGCGGAACGAGGGATCGCTGCCGGCCGTTCTCGCCCCCCAGATGCGGATGCCCTGGCCCGGCAGCGCGCGGATTAAATTAATTCCCTCCGGAGCTAAAATATCCTGTTCGGCAGTCGTATAGTTGACCGAAAGTCCCGTACAGCTGATCGTCTCGTTGGCTGGCGCCTTGTGAACGCCCCGGTTGATGTCGCATCTCGAATATACGCCCATTACAGCGCCGGACGGCGGAAACATACCAGAGCATTTCGCAGTCCGGTCGAACTGCTGGATCCAAGGGTGATACATGGCTGCATAGGTACTGTCGATTATGCTGCGAAATTCGATCAGCTCGCTCATCTTCGTCATCTGCTTTGGCATATCGAGGACTGCCATGCGGCTCTTCAGATTCTCACAGTGACTCACGAGAGAGACCTCGACCGCCTGGGAGGTGATGCCCGGAACTGCCATGATACTGACGAAATCATTTTCAAGAAACGCCTGGATTCCGGTTCGTTTTCCCGGTCCTGAGTCTTCGCCGATAAAGGTTCCGTCATTGACCAAGGCCAGAGTTCCGTCGCTTCCTCCAGACAGTGTGACGCTTCCGTCGGATACACCTTCGCCCAGGATCATTTCCACCGGAGTCCTCCGTTTATCTTCCGGTGTGCACGTAATTTTAACCAGTTTGCTTTTTCCCATCCGTTTCTCCACGTAATCGGGGGAAGTCTGGTTTAACGTCATTCCCTCGTAGCTTTCCACTTCATCTTCATATCGGACAGAAAGGTCGATCTCCAGGGAGGTCACCACATTGGCAGGCACAATATTATTATCGACCGGATTTACCGTAAAATCTTCCTCCATGGTGATTTCGCCGCCATAGACTGCTGCGATCCGGTTTACCTCGCCGTGAAACGATACGAGATCTCCCTCCAGGAAGCCCGCAGGCGATTTTGCACGGTAGACCCTGTCCCCAAGCTTTTCCACCAGCTGCATCTTTTTCCGGCAGCTGGTGGTCACCGATATCATAATTTTATTGCCCCATTTTCCTTCGTCAACGGCTTCTGCGGTAAGAATTCCGTAAGTACCGGCTGCCTTTTTTGCATCCGGCGGAACGACGCGCGCCACGAAGCAGCGGGTTCCTCCATTGACAAAAAACTGTTCTGCCGCGAATGCCAGGTAGCGATACTCTCCGTAGGTGATCTCATCTAAATATCCACCGAACTGCCTCTGAAAGTCAGCAAAGCTTGTGACCAGGGAGGGTGCCCCACAAGACGGCCCCTTCACCGCCATTCCTACAAATCCCGCCGTGCTTGTTCCGACGCCTTCCACTGCTCTGGGAGAATTATCATATTCCTCCACATAGACTCCCGGTGATAAATACTCTGCCATTCTGTTCTCTCCTTTCGAGAAATTTGATTGATCCATTTTTCAGTTTCATCTGTCCGGTGTACTTGACGGTGATTCCCCCTCTATGGACATTGTCCCGGTGTCATACGTGTCAAAATGAATACTCCGCTCCTTATACTCCCCCTCTTCACCCTGTGTAAAGGTAAAAATGACTTCGTAATCACCGTTCTCTTCAAATTCCGGCAGGGTATCTCCGCAGGACCAGCTTTCTTCAAAAAAATTCCAATTATCCTGATCATTTATCACGTTATTTATTAAAAGTCCATTTTTTCCGTATTCAGTGCTGATAAAGCCGTATGCTTCATATTTTCCACTCTCTGATCTGCATAAGAATACGAGGGCGTCCTTTTGTCCGTCCTGCATTCCGCTCTCATAATCCACTGCTCCGTCTAATCCCTGGCTATCTGCAATCGAATACATCACATCTATCAATGGCAGTGGCTGGCTTTCTGGTATCGTTCCGGACTCGCTGTTTTGTTCCATCATCGTAGTCTCTGCCACCTGTTCTTTATTTTCCTTATTGACTCCGCAGCCAGCCAAATATGGCATCAGGAACAATACCGCAGCCGTACAGATGCATTTTTTTATTACTTTCAGGCTTATAGATAATTTTATAATAAACACTCCCTTTCAATCTTTTCAAAATATCTATGCCCGCCGATATGATCCCAGTGAACATGAGTAGTCATCACCGTGACAGGCAGTGAAGTCAGGCTGTCAACAATTTCTCTTATATTGCCAACTCCTAATCCTGTATCAATAAAAACAGCTTTTTCTGTCCCACATAATAAATAGCAATGTGTCTCTTCCCAATGCTTATATTCACTGATCGCAAAGGTATCACTGTCAATTTTTTCAACGGAAAACCAACTTTTGATATTCATACATGTCTCCTAAAATTACGATATGGCGGCTGTCAGTTCAGCCGCCCCAAATCTTTAAGTCCATCTCCAGGCAAATCAGAGATTTATTTCTTTTTTAATTCAGCAATAGCGCCATAATGCAAAATGCTAAATTCGGGAGGGGCGATTTTATTAAGAAGTTCCATATGCTCCTGCTCCCACGCCGCAACCTCTGCATCAGCAAGTGAAGCTCCAATCCCCCGGCAGGCTTTCATTCTTCCATTCCAGCTTTCACGGGTAAAAGGAACATCCAGAGGATATTCCTCATGATAAACCAATTCAAATTCTTCACTGTAGCAAGCAGGTATCTGTATTGGGTGAATCGTTTCTCCTGCCCCGCTCCACTTAGGGCTGTATCTCAGCACAAGTTCCTCACTGGCTCCTGCTATTTTATCTTCAAACGGCAGCCAGGCCATATATAGTACAAGAATGCGTCCATTTGGTTTCAGCATACGAGAAAGGGCCGGCATAATCTGTTCATGATTAAAATACCAGAAACACTGACAAGCAGTGATTACATCGAATGAATGGTCGGGAAAATCTATGTTTTCTGCGGATAATCCGTAATAGTCGATATCCATGCCCTGTGAAAGAATTTTTGCCTGTTTAATCTGACTTTCAGAAATATCTGTGCCTGTCCATTTTGCCCCATAACGATACATATTTCTTGGCAGTACTCCCGTACCCGTACCCATATCGAGTATACTCTGACCGCTTATACATAATTTACGGTCTATGATTTTATCATAAAATTGCTGCGGATAAATATCGCGGTACTTTGCATAGTCTTCCGAGGTTTTACTCCAGTCAAATGCCTTGCCGCCATCTATATTCTGATTTGTGATGCTCATATGTTACGCCTCCAAAGTTTATGGAATAAGAAAATTCACTCATGTCCCGGCAAAAGCATACGCCTGCCGGCTATGACTCTGTACAATTAATACTCTGGCCGGCTGACATGAAGTTTAAAACGGCTTACCCTGCTTTTTAGAACCTGAGACTGTCCGTAGAGCTCTTCGGACGCAGCAGCCGACTCCTCCGCTGTGGCAGAATTGGTCTGTACTATATCGGATATCTGGTCGATGCCTGTAGAAACCATTTCAGTCGCGGCCGCCTGCCTTTTTGAAGCCTCCGCGATTTGATTTATTTTAGATATCATCTCATCGGTACCGCCAGCTATATTCCTAAGCGAGGCTGCAGTCTCCTCAGCTACTTTCGTACCATAAACTACCGCAGCGAGAGACTGCTCGATCAACGCCTCCGTGCTCTTGGAAGCATCGGATGATCTGGTTGCCAGGCTGCGCACCTCTTGAGCCACCACGGAAAACCCTTTCCCTGATTCACCTGCCCGTGCTGCCTCCACAGCGGCATTGAGCGCCAATATATTGGTTTGGAATGCAATATCATCAATGGTCTTTATGATTGTTCTGATTTGCGTTGAATTCTGATTTATCTTTTCCATCGCATTTTTCATTTCCTGCATCTGCTGATTGCAGGCCAGAATATTCGCGCCCATTTCACCTGCCGCTGTTTTTACCACCTGTGAGGTTTCCGCATTCTCTTTCACCTGCTGGGATATCTCTGACATGGTCGCTGCCAGCTCTTCCACCGAGCTTGCCTGCGCAATAACCCCCTGTGAAAGGATCTGTGCACCATTCGAAACCTGATCGGCCCCATTGGCAACCTGATCGGAGAACATATTGATTTCTGAAATGGTCTCATTCAGAGAGTTAAGTACAATCAGCAGCGATTCCTGTACAGGCAGAAAATCCCCCTGGAAATCGTCATAGTGCGGTATTTCCAGATTGCTGTCAGCCAACTGCCGCATAACCCTGGAAATCGCATCCATGTAATAGGAAATCTTGTCTGACATCTGCCGCATACTGTTTGAAAGGCTTCCCAACTCATCCTTTGATGCATAATTTACATCGATTTTCAGATGTCCCTGCTCCATCTGCCTTGCCGCAGCTTCCAGTTCCTTAATCGGCCTGGTAATGCCGCGGGTAATATAAATGCCAAAAAACACACTTACAAGTACGCTGGCTATCCCCAATACAGACAAAATGGTAATGAATTTCGTCTGCATGGCATGCAGATTTACAATCAGCTCATCCGCTTTTCTGTCCGCTATTTCAATCAGTTCATCCAGTTCCGCCTGTGCTTTGTGGATGGTTATGATATTGTTTGCTTCCATATAAGCAGAGGCTTCCGCCTTTTGATTCTTTACTGCAAGATCCAGGACATGCTCACGCTGTGGTGCAAGTTCGTCCAGGGCTGCCTGGAGCCGTTCAACAATTGCCTGGTCTCCTAAAAAATCTTTCTGAATGACAGGAATCTGTTCCTGAATTTTTCTTTCCCATGCCCTGGCATTCTCTAACGCCTGCTCTGTATTCGCCTGACTGGTACTGGAGATGGCACGAAATACTGATTTCTGCATCGCCTCAAAGCTGGAATTGACAGTGTTCGCCGCATTCAGGACTCGGAAAGGACCATTGTAGAACACCTCAACTTTTGACCTGATACTGATTAAATTTCCAATACTCACGACAATACTGATAACTAATAAACTCAAAATAAATCCATAAGAAATCGTGAGTTTTCTACTGACTTTTAAATTCTTCATAGCTCTCTTTCCTCCTGTTACCGGCGATTACGTCCAGCCATCCCCCTGACGCTTCATCTCTGTCCGGGACTTTTTCAAATTCCATTTGACCGGAATCATTCCATTTTATCCGTTCCATCATGACCAGACTGAATCCAAACAGAGGTTCCCAGCATTTGTTCCTTCTTCAATAATTCCAAAAACGATTCCGCGCTCATCGGTTTGGCAAAATAGTAGCCCTGTCCATAGTCACAATGATATTGATGCAGCAGATCCAGCTGCTCCACGGTCTCTATCCCTTCGGCTAAAGAGCGTGTCATGGGCAGTTCGCGGCAGATCTGCATCGTATTTTTCATGACAATGCGGCTCTTTGCATCGCTGCTTAATTTATCAACCAGAGACTTGTCAAATTTAATCTCATTAAAATCAAGTGTGGTCAAAATAGAAAGGTTGGAGTATTTCGAACCAAAATCATCCAGAGAAACTGAAAAGCCCTCAGCCACAATCTGGTTCATTAAATCAATCAATTGCTGCGGATCCAATTTACTGATGCTTTCCGTTACCTCTATGGTAATCTTCTCCGCGGGGACTTCATATTTCCGGCAGATCTGTTTGATCTGCGTCACAATATCGGAGGCCATCAGCGTAACACGGGAAAAATTAGAGGAAATATGGGTATCTATCCCCTGCCTTTTCCAGTTCTGCCAATCGGCACAGACGGTCTCGAATACAAATAAATCCAAATGGCAGATGACACGCTCCCTTTCATAGTGAGGGATAAAACGGTCCGGCAGAATTAAAGTCCCCCGCTTGCTCCATTTTCGCACCAGGGCTTCTGCCCCCATAATCCGTCCGGTTTTCAGACAGATCTGCGGCTGATAATAAACCCCGAAACGATGGTCGGCAATATCCCTTAAAAGCTCCGTGGCAATGCCGGCACGTGCCATTCTGTCCCCCTGCAGAACGGCATGGTAATACCGCTGTTTTTCTGCATACATTAAATCATCGGCCTTCAGGATTTCTTCATCGGCAGATACATTGCCTTCTTTCCAGGTATGGCCAATGGATACGTCATACTCTTTGTTCCTGTCAAAATCCCGGATCAGCTTCTCCGTAAGCGTCTGGAAGTCCTGCTTTCCTATATCTGCGCAGATTACCGTAAACTCATCTCCGCCCACCCGGTATGCAGAATTCTCCACCCGTGATTTCAGGATATCTGCCACTTTTTTTATTACCCTGTCCCCATATTTATGACCATTGCTGTCGTTGATTTTCTTCATCCCGTTGATGTCGATGTAGATAACGCCCAGCGAACGCAGGGTCTGGTGAGAAAGTCTGTCCAGCATTTTTATGTAGCTGTTCCGGTTTTGCAGGCCGGTGAGTAAATCCGTGTAGCTGAATAGCTCCAGATTCTGAATCAGCCTGCGCCGTTCCATTTCCTCCAGCACAAAGCTGCATACACTGCGGAGCAGCGATAGGTCACCCGTACTTTCCATGGGATTGTCAACACCAAGAAAGCCAATAATCTGACCATTTTTCTTAAGCGGAGCGGCCGCAAGGCTCTCAATTCCCTGGTCTTTTAAAATACGGTAATCAGGGGAATCTACCTCCAGGTCCCTGTCCAGCGAAGTAATAAAAAACTCCCCGTCAAGCTCAAATTTATGGTTCCAATCCCGGATGTATTCTATTGGGATTTCCTGCAGGAGATCCAATTGAGGCTTTATATTAGGGGCGCACCACTCAAATGTATTTTTAATTTGATTCTTTCTGTATTCAAAGATATATGCCCGGTCAGCGGCATAAAAGCGACCAATAATCTCTAAAAAACGATTCACGGCAGCGTTGACATCTGCTTCACTGGAAAGTGTCTGAATACAATCCACCAATGTTTCTTCCACTGTAAGACGGTTCGAAACACGGTCAAATTTTTCCTTTTGGGCTGTAACATCCCGTGCAATCTCAAGCCGGCAGTATTTTCCTTCATACATGACCAGGATATCTGTAATGTCAAACCACATCTGAAGCTTTTCATTATAATGCTCCCAATGATATGGCTGGCCTGGAACCAGCTTGCTGTTGGTACAAAAGGGACAGACACTGTCCAGCCCCTGTATCAGCTCATAGCATTTCTTCCCATAAGTGTCCTGTACATGCTCAAATCCATAGAGGGAGGCGGCTGCCTGAGTCATATATATAATCTCGTTAGTATCCGTATCTGTCGCATACGCCACCAGATTTTGCTGGTTAATAATTAATCGTTCAAAAAAAGATTCTCTCACAGTATACCTCCCGAATCATCAGCACGCTGATCAATCATTGTATTTAAATGCCTTCTGGCCGTTATTCAATTGTTCACTCTGATCAGCACGCTTCTGTTACGGCCGTTTCGCTTAGCCTGATAAAGCGCGTCATCTGCCCGGCGGATCAGATCATCCGGACAGGTATCCTCTGTTGTTTGGAACACAGCGCCAATGCTGATGGAAGTTGTAAAAATGTTTCCCTGATATTCCATCTGCATATGCGGAATCTGCTCTACGAGACGGTTCAGTATCTGCGATACAAGCCCATGCTCTGTCTCATACAGCAGGAACAGGAATTCATCCCCGCCGAATCTCCCCACTACCGTGCCTGCCGGAAGCAGCTCCCTGACCCTTTTCATGACACACTTCAGGGTCATATCCCCCGCCTCATGGCCATAAGTATCATTGACATTCTTGAATCCGTCCAGATCAAGGAGTCCCAGAACGACAGAGTCTGCTCCCGTTCCTTCCTGGAACTGTCCCGACAGGATTTCTATGAAGTACTCGCGGGTCAGACAGCCTGTCAGGGCATCATAGCAGGCCTGTTTTTTCAGCCGTTCAATGATTTCCATAGTACGCTTCAGTTCACGCAGATCCCGGCTGTAGGCAATAATAATGTCTTCATCATTGTTTCCAATGACCGCCTTCACCAGTGTGACCTCACATGGGATGCTCTCTCCTTTTCTGTTTACATAGACCCACTCAAAAACATAGCGCCTGTTATTTTGGATTTCGCTCATTGTCCGTTTTCTCTTCTCCACGCTGACAGATCCATCCGGCTGATAGAGGGGCATAAAGCTGTCAAAATCATGCAGAACCTCCTCTTTATCCGTGGCTCCCAGCATTTCAACGGCTACCTGGTTACAGTCCAGCGCTTCCTGCCGCATATTCCAGAGTACACAGGCAAGGGGGGAAGAATCCACCATCGCCCGGACACGCCTGGCCATCAGGCGCTCCGCCTTTTCAGCCCTGAGCTGGTCGCGGAGATCTCTGGTATAACCGGCAACCATGGCACTGCCGTCTTCCTCCAATCCATCGATACGTACCAGCGTAATTTCAGCTGGAATCAATTCACCATCTGTTTTTTGGTGCAGCCAGTGAAACTGAACGCGTCCCACCTGCATCGCTTCCCTGATTCTCTCTTTCGCCTTCTCAGAGCTCAGACTGCCATCCGGCTGCCGTTCCGGAGACAGCTGGTTAAAATGATCGAGGTATTCCTGTTCACTGTCCAATCCAAAAAGCTTCGGTGCCTCCCGGTTGCACATAATGTTGTGAAACTCCTTGTCCCAGAGATTGAGACAGAGCGGGGTCGCGTCCAACAGCGCCTTGAGCCGCATCCGGAACTTCGAACGTTTTTCTTCCAATTCGATTTCCCCGCGAAGGTCCCGGGTATAGCTGGCCACAACAAAGTCCTCCTGGTACGGAAGCCGTACGGAAATCACCTCGACGGGAATACTCTCCCCTTCTTTATCACAGTGCAGCCACTTAAATTCTGAATACCCGGCAGCGAATGCCTCCGCGATTTTCTCGTGTACCAGTTCAATGGAAGTACGGCCATCCGGCTGATGCAGAGGTGAAAAACGATAGAAATGTTCTATAATCTCCTCTTTTCCTTCTGCCCTGAACAGTTGGACCGCTTTCTCATTACAGGCCATGATTTCAGACTGACGATTCCAGAGCATCAGGCACAAAGGGGTTGCATTCATCATGGCAAACAGCAGTTCTCTGCTGTTTGCCAGTTTTTTTTGGAACTTCATCCGATCACTGGAAATTTCCAGGACTTTATTGTCATAACTGGAGGTAAGATATTTCTGGAAAAATGCCTCCGGCTCCATTGGTCTGGAAATGTAAAAGCCCTGGACCATATCCGCGTTGAGCAGGCTGATCGTTTCCCATTCCTCCTTTGTCTCAACCCCCTCCATACAAACCGCTTTGCCGAGATTATGGCACAGACGGATGACAGACTCCACAAAGTCGTGATTATACTGGCTGATATGCAGCGCCTTAACAAAATAGCGGTCAATCTTCACAACATCCATGCCGATTTCGGCCAGACGGCCGAGCGAAGAATAACCGGTTCCAAAGTCATCCATGGATAACTCAATACGCATCTCGTTTAAACGTTCCAGCGAATCATTGACATTGGCATCGTTTGTTATGAAGTAGCTCTCCGTCAACTCCAGCGCCAGGTTCCGCGCGGGAAGGCTGTACTTTTGCAGCAGCGCCTCCACTTTGTCACAGAAACCGGAATCCCTCAGCTGTACAAAGGACACGTTGACGTCCATTACAAAGTCAGGATTTTGCTCTGTCCAGACTTTACAGGCAATAATGGCCTGTTCAAGAACCCACAGGCCTACGGGGAGGATCAGACGGCTGCTTTCCAGCAGAGGGATGAACTCTACCGGCGATATCTCCTTCCCATCCGGCATCCGGTACCTCAGAAGCGCCTCGGCCCCCCGTACCTCCAGGGTATCTGCGCCGCAGATCGGCTGGAATACCAGACGGAACCCCTGAAAGCCATTATCTGCACTCTGCGCCAGACAATGGGAAAGCTGGAGCTCGTCAAGCAGCCCGGCAGTGAATTCCACACACTGGTTTTTCCCGTTTTCCTTGGCTTGTCTTAATGCAGCGCAGGCTCCTTTCTCCAGTTCCACCCAGCTGTGTGCTTCCTCCGGATAAGCGATGATCCCTCCGGACACCGTGAACCGATAGGCACATCCGTTTACCCGGTGGGGTCCGGAAGCATACTGCCGGATATCCTCGTAAATCCGGAGCATCTCCTCCCGCCGGACATGATTCCCGGAGAGCAGAAACTGATCTCCGTCATACCGGTAAAGCTTCACCTGTTCCGGAAGCATCTTTAGGATTTCCTGCGCTGTTGTCCGCAGCACAAGGTCACCAAAGCTGTGGCTGTTCAAGATATTGATGTTTTTAAAACCATCAATTCCCAGAAGCAGGAGCTCCTCATGAAAGCCCGCCCTGCCCTCCAGCGTACGTTCGAATCTGTCACGGCCGGAGCTGTGTCTTAAGAGTCCTGTCACCTGATCCACGCCTTCATACTGCTCCATATTCCGCAGCGTACCTACAATCAGCAGTGGTTTTCCTGCCGTATCCCGTTTCATTTTCGCCCGGTCGCTTAACCAGATATAACTGCCGTTTACAGTTAACGCCTGATATTCCAAGCTCAGGCTCTCCTCCTTAGACTGGATAAACGCTCGATACTGTTTCTGCACCCGCTCCCGGTCATGGGGATGAACCCACTTAATATCCATTTGAGAGCAATTGGCCAGGCGATTCCCGGCAAGACCCAGGTCAGAAACCATATTGGGGGACGCCAAAAGGACGTCCCCTTCCAAATCCCAGACATATAAATAGTCACTGCAGATTGATGCTATTGTATTATATAAGAACGCTTCCTCCGGATCTGGATTCACATCAAACAAAGACATACGAGCACCTCCCATACCGCCCTTCCTGAATTATAGGAGAGCGTTCTTCCAAAAGTCACCCCCCTCGAACCCCTCCGGGGGACCAGGCGGGAAAATATAGATCCCCGCAGCAGCCACAGCGATTCCTTCCCTGTCGTTTGTATTTTTATGGAAAAAAGCTGCCACACTGGTTATGGAACCGCAACTGTTCTAATTGCATCTTATTATGCTCAATTCATATTTTTTATTATAAGCGATGTTCAAAAATAATTCAAGAAAATAGTATCTTTCGTATCAGGGTTATCCGCTGAATGAGACGAAGCCTTATAAACTCAGGTTTGATTCCCCGTCAACTACAGGTTTGTTATCTTTCTTGTGGTCCTCAGACAGACGGAATTCTTTTAATTGATTATACGTGCATTCCCTGTTACAATAGGGGTAATTTTTACGATAGCCTGGGAGGTGTGTAGATATGCATGATAGAGTAAAGGGAATCGTCCGCTATTTTCTGGTAACAGCCGTGGCGCTGTTCCTCATCCTGGGATGTATCATTCTATACGCGGGTGTCCAGAAGGCAACCCTAAAAAAAGCGGAGGCGCGGCGTGAGACAAAGATATATGCGGAGAGAATTGAGGCTCTTTTAAATTCCTTATTCCACAAGACGGATATCCTGGAATCCATCATTATCACCAGCAATGGGAATGTTCCTGAGGAGACTTTCTGTGATCTGGCAAGCTCCATGATGGACAGCCCCGGTATCCGCGCCGTCCAATACCTGCCGGGAGGAACTGTACGCTACTGCTATCCCCTGGAAGGCAATGAGGAGGTTATTGGCGACAATATCTTTCAGAATCCCAGACGTGAGAGGGACGCACGTCTGGCCATGGATACCAAAGAGATTGCCCTCTCTGGACCATACGATTTGAGTCAGGGAGGATTTGGGCTGGTCGCCAGAAATCCCATCTTTCTGACGAACAAGGAGGGGCAGGAGTATTTCTGGGGATTCTCCGTCATTATACTGGACCTTCCAGATGCTATCGAAGCAATCCATCTGGAGGAGCTGGAACAGTCCGGCTTTGAATACAGCCTTCACTGTATGGTGGATGATCAGCCAGTGGTAATTACCCAATCCTCCGGATTCACAGGGCAGAGGACCATCGACAGCGATATCAGTGTCCCCAACCACACATGGACCCTGACCCTGCAGCCCGGCGCAGGCTGGCTTCCCTGGAGGGAGATGGCGGCGGAGACTGCCATTGTTCTTCTGCTAAGCCTCCTATGCGGGGGATTGGTCTATACGAATAAGAAGAAGCAGGAGCAAATCCACCGCATGGCAGTTACGGATGAATTGACGGGAACCTATAACAGAAGATGGCTGAAGCATTATCTGGAAAGAGCCTGCATAAAGGGAGCCCAGCCCTTTATGCTTTTGTATATGGATCTAAACGGCTTCAAGAAAATAAACGACCTTTTAGGACACGGGTGCGGCGACCGGCTTCTGGTGGAGGTAGCCCGGCGTCTTGAGAGTTTTCTTGGTCCCTCCGACATTCTGGCCAGGATCGGGGGTGATGAATTCGTCATGATTCTCAAATCGGGGGCTGACAAAGAAATAAGTCAGGCGATTTCTGAAAAGATTAGTGAGGCCATCAGCAGTCCGTACAATCTGGGAGACGGAGCTGCTGAGGAATCGGTGGGTATCAGCATCGGGATAGCCTTTTTCCCTGTTGATGGAATCGATTATGAACAGCTAATGAAAATGGCTGATGAGCGGATGTATACAAATAAGCAGAAAAGTAAAAATTCACAGCAGGCTGACAATGGGGACAAGAGATAAAAAGTTCAATTTTATTCTCAATGGAGTGAAGTGCCCCTCTGTCAAGCTTAAACCATTCCCATGTTGAATTTAGCTGTCATCCTCGGTATTTGTCACACTTTCTATTATTTCAGCACGGATTACACTGCTCCCCAGTGCTTACAAAATCTTTTCACCAATGTGTGCCTGTGGGTAGCGACACTTGCGGTTTTGGGCTGTGGGAAAGGAGAAGTTATATTCGATTCTTCAACCAATATTATCATATGACTCCTAATGAATATCGGAAAGGAAAAAGAAACTGATACAACGAACAGCCAGATGGCCATAATTTGACCATTCGGCTGTTCGTGGAGTATTAAAAACTTTACACACAGAGTAAATTTTATGATCGGGTCTGCGCAGCAATAAGGTTTAAAATAAGTGATCTTGCTGTAGAAACCATGATATCCCTGAAATTGTAGTTACATGATACATCTACCCCTCCACCGCAGCCACAGCAATACCTGCAGATTTATTCTTATGTTTACGTCTGGTCAGAATCAGGAATGTAACTGCACACAGTATACCTGTCTGCGCTGCGAAGGCCGCCCCAAGACTACCTGTATATCCGATTATCAGGAAACCGGCCGCAGCCACCACAGCTGAGAATAAGGCATAAGGTAACTGGGATACCACATGGTCGATGTGGACACACTGGGCGCCTGTGCTGGACAGTATGGTTGTATCCGATATAGGGAAACAGTGGTCCCCAAAGACAGAGCCTGAAAGCACCGCCCCAAGGCAGCAGTAAAGCATTGCGTTCCCCATACCCAGCGCGGAAGCCATCTGTACACTGATGGGAAGCATGATTCCAAATACACCCCAGGAAAAGCCGGTTGCCAACGCCATGACTGCTGAAAAAACAAAGAGGAGACATGGCAGAAGCTGGGCCATAGCCGCATTCTTTACTCGTTTCTGGGCCCATCTGGCAAAACTCACGGTTCCCCCGTTTTTATCTATGAATGCCGTCAACATTCCAAGGCCAAGGATAAAGAGCACCAGAAGCACGTTATCAAAATTCCAGTTCCCCTCCGTATAGAAAATCCGCACCGCCGAACCCATGACAGCCTCTACCGCCTCACCCGGTTGGAAATTACATAATATAAGTGCGCTGGCAATAATGCCGGCAGATATGAAAATGTCCACCCTTCTTGTAGTAATCACCAGTAAAATGACAATCAGGGGAGGAATTAAAGAAATTGCAGTTGCCTCCATAACGTAACCCACCTTTCAGTCGCTCAATATAATCATATTCCGCTCAACCCGTTCCACCTAACGGCATCTTTCTTCCAGAATCATCTTCCCGCCGTCAATCACCCTGCTGCTCTCCAGCACGCTGTCCTCATTTTCCAGCACCAGCGGTTTTATGAAAAGCGATACCTTCTCGCTGATGAACTCCGATGCGCTTCTGTAAAACAGACTGGGGGAATGATCCAGGCAGTAATGTGCAATTCCCTCTTCCATATAGAGTGGGGCCTCCACAGCCGTTGGGTGGGAAGTCTCGATGGCACCGCGCTCGTCACAGCTTACATCAATCAGCAGCGCGCCTCTTTTTAAATGTTTCAGATCCTCCCTGGATATGATGTGATCCTTGCGCTTCGGGTCCCACAGCACGGCGTTTACTATGATATCAAACTGTCCCATCTCCTTTTTAAACTGCTGTTCCTGCTTTCGTCCATACACAGTGGTCAGCGCGGCATTAGAGATTCCGATGAAGCAATATAAAAAACATGAATTTAATATTGTCACGACGCTGCTTCTGCTTCTTATTTTCTGGGCCAGCGACTTAAATATATTTTTCTATAATCACCTATTAGTGAAATTCAGGGGATAGGGGTTGTTCAGCATCAACGGGTGTACCATCGCCATTGGTGGCAAAAGAGAACGAATAACCAAATGAGGGGCTTGCCTCAAAATCTTCAAGCTGTTCTTTTGTAAAATAGCCGGCTAAATAGTGCAGGTCAACCTTTTCCCAGTTACCCTGGTAGGTCCAGGCGGTGGCATATCCGACCTTATAACCGTAACCTTCCAGCCGTTTCAGTTCTGTCTGAGCTGCATCGCTCCCAGGATTCAGTGGAGTCTTATCCTGAAAAAGATCGATTGCGACAAAATAAAGTGTATTATCTTTGTTTCCCTCATCTAGAGCTGACTGTATTCCCGTCTGAAAAATTGTTTCCCCATTTTCCGGTGCAGCGTATATTCCCGATGCCATCCCGGAGGTGTCGCTGGAAATAATCGTTGGGTTGCTTCCCCCTGTCAGTGAATTTTTAAAGGTAATTCCTCCAACCGCCAACAGGCACACACAGGCAGCCGAGGCCCCCCATTTTACCCAGCGTGTATGCCGCGTATGTTTCCCTTTATGTGCCTCACAGCGCTCCAGCAGTTCCTCATCGGCATTGCCGACTGCCTCGAAAATCCGTTCACTCTTCCTGCTGTTATTCATAATAGAATTCCTTCCTTTTCCAAATATTGTTTCAGCTTGGCCCGGCTCCGGAACAAACTGGCTTTCACATTGTTTTCTGCCATTGAAAATTGCCCGGCAATCGTTTTTATGGGATTGCCATACCAGTATCTTGATAAAAAAATACTGCTCTCCCGTTCGGGAAGTGAATGAAGAAAACGGTTGATGCTCTCTCCCAGTTCCTTATCAAGAACCGCCTGTTCTGTACTCTTCCCAGAAGGAACGCACTCATCCAGTTCATCTAAAACCAGTATGATCTCTCCTCCCCCGCGCTTCCCCGCCCGGTTCGACTTATACTTATCGAACGCCAGGTTCCGGGTAATCTTTCCCAGGAAAAGGGAAAGTCTGTTCGGGCGCTGCGGCGGGATTGCGTTCCATGCATGCAGCCATGTATCATTGACACATTCATCGGAATCCTCGCAGCTGCTGAGAATGTGCCGGGCAATGGATCGGCAATACATGCCATACTGTTTTTCAGACGCAGAAACCGCCGTTTCCTTACGCTCCCAATATAACTCGACAATTTCATCATCTGTCAAATTCTTATACCTCCTGTCTGATTTGATTGCTTTTAAAAGGCCCTTCACCTATATAGACGAGAATACTTAGAAAAGGTTATTTTCAAAATATATATTGTACAAAAAACTTTGATATATTTTAATCTGTAATGAAATACCGTTTAAACCTTCAGATATTATGGAAAACAGGGCAAACTGATGTTCTGTACGAATACGGAAATGTCAAGCCGCATTAGTATAAGGGTGATAAAATGACAACGTTGACTTGTCCCCCACTGGCTCAAGCCTTCCTGCAATTCCAGAGTTATACAAGACCTTTAATGTTTCAAGAGCCGCAATCCACGGTGCTCTAATATTTCTAAAGGAAGAGAATTATATCTCCCTGATCCAGGGACACAGTGCAATTGCAACTTATAATGTACTTCTCTGGAAAATCTAAAATTATACTGGAAAAAAATGAATATCATATCCAATGCCATTGCTGCTGCATTGATGAGAAATAGTAGAATAAATGGAATATCCCGGGTACGGCTCCAGGATATTGGATACGCCGCTATACCTGCCTGAACAAAAGTTCTTCGTCATTCACCTTGCCCACGCCTGTCGGGTCTAATACCATCTGACAAGCGGCAGCTGATTATTAATCCCCTCTGTAAATAAAACCTGATGCAAATCTATAATTCCGTTGTGAAATGTCGCTGCACAGGCGGATAAGTATAAATCCCACATACGCACGAACCGCTCATCAAACATCTTCCGCACTTCGCCGATATGTTCCTGGTAATTTTTTTCCCAGCAGAGCAATGTCCTGTTATAATGGTTACGCAGATTCTCTACATCAATCGTGTGGAACCCATCCTCGGCCGCGCAGGAAAGGATTTCACGGAGGCTTGGTACCATCCCGCCGGGAAAAATGTACTTCTTAATCCATGGATCACCTGCATGCTCTTTCAAGGCGCTGATAAAATGCAGAAGGAACAGCCCGCCTGGCTTTAACACTTTTTTTGCGCAGTCCATAAAAAGCTGGTAATTATCACGTCCCACGTGTTCAACCATCCCAACACTTACGATCCTGTCGAATTCCCGGCCGGATTCCGGCAGGTCACGGTAGTCCATCAGTTCCACCTCAACGAGCTGTTCCAAGTGCTCCTCGGCAATCCGCCGCTTAAATTCTTTGTACTGCTCCTGGCTCAATGTGATCCCCATTCCGTGTACGCCGTACTTTTTCGCAGCTTCAATCAGCAGAAAACCCCAGCCGCAGCCAATATCAAGCAGGGACATCCCCTCTTTCAGATACAGTTTTTTAAGAATGTAGTCCACTTTGTTGACCTGGGCCTGAAACAGGGTATCATCCGGATGCAAAAAGTAGGCACAGGAATAACTCATCGTCTCGTCCAGCCAGAGCTTATAGAAATCATTGCCGATATCATAGTGGCTCTGCACCTCTTTCTGTTGGTTCTTCTTTGCCGTTGATGAAAACATGAGCTTCTTGAGTGCTGATTCATCCGTTGAGAATTTATCCATCTGTCCTAAAAAGTGATCCAGCGCATAGTAAAGATTACCTTCAACTTCTAAATCCCCATCCATATATGCCTCCCCCAGTGCAAGGGAAGTACTTCTTAAGAGGGAAGCCAGGGGGACCGGCTTCTTAAAATCCACTGTAAACTCCGGCTCGCCGGTTCCTATTCTGTACTCCTTCTGATTTATCTTCACGCAGAAGGGATATTGGTCAAATTTCTTAAAAAATGGTATTAAAACGTTTTCTTCCAGCATAGTTTATTGTCCTTTCCAGTATGTAATTGTCACGATGTTATCCTGCTATTTTTCCCTGATTGGCGACAGCCTGCATCTTGGCTTGGATTGCTATATAATCTCCTAAGTATTCTTTCGCTTTCACCGTAAGTCTGTTATCTAAGTGATAAACTAATGGAATGCCTGTCGGGCTGTCTCGCCGGATTCCGTTCATCCTGCGGCGTCAGCGCCGGGGGCTGGACATCAAAGGAATAACGCCAGGTCTTCACCTGTTCCTCCCCGTATTTTTTCACTGTTTCAGACTGATTCAGCCCTTGCAGAGTTCCATAATGGCGTTCATTCAGCTTCCACGTCTTCATGACGGGCAGCCATTCCATATCCATTTTCTCCAAGATAAGGTTTAAGGTATGGATTGCCCGTTTTAGGTAAGATGTATAGCAGATATCAAAACCATATCCCCCCTCCTTCAGAAGTATTCCCGCCTGCCGCGCTTCTGTTTTCCCTGTATCAGACAGATCTACCTCCAGCCGGTAAACAGTTTTTCTTTATTCCTTACGCACTCGCCACGGCGAAGCAATACTAATGTAATATCCTCCATGTTTATTTCCTCCTTCGTATCAGTTAGCTTTCGCTAATTGCATTTTGAATATTAAAACATAGTTTAGTCCTTTTTTTTTGATAATGCAAGACCGTCTAAAAAAAATAATTTTCAATCTCTTTGTCCGCACCTTAAGGGGATCTGTATTAAGCAGTTACTATAAAAATAATAAGGCTAAAGCCTGACACCATTTCCGGATTTCTCCTGATTGTCTTTCCATCCATTATTTCAACCATGGTAATCCCCTTTATTGATCCGATTCTTCCCACCTTGGGAATACATTTTACGGCTGCTTGATTTTACGCTTCTTGATATTCGAATCCGGTATGGGTTGTTACCTTAAAATTAAGGTCTTTATTAAATACAATATGGCCTCTTCTATGGCTCCAGCATCCTACATTTACTGCAACTCCAATCGCATTGATTCCATCCTCGAGTAACTGTTCCATCCTGGCAGCACGCTCATTCTCATTGTGTAATCCAACCGGTCTCAGAAGAGCCTTCTTAGAAAGCATTGCTGCTGTTTCTACACTGGTCGCCACGCCAGCGCCGACAAGAAGCGGCGGGCAGGCATTTAATCCATAGCTTGTCATTCGATCCAGTCCGAACTTCGTTATACCTTCATATCCTTCGCCCGGCATAAGAACTGTTGCATTGCCTGGAAGTGTGCAGCCGCCGCCTGCCATATAGGTGTAAATCTCACATTCATCAGAATTTGGAATAATATCCCACCATACGGCAGGTGTTCCTTTCCCAACGTTCTTACCTGTATTATACTCATCAAACGTTTCAACCGAATTGTGGCGAAGGAGGGGCTTCAAAAGTCGCCTGGACAACTGCATCTTTCAGCTGTATTATATGCGAATACCACAGAAGTGTCGTTCTTTTCCTCTGCCTTTATTACATTTTCATAATTTTCTACTTTCTGAGATGGGGTAATCCAGGATAATGTAATCTGCAGATCCTTTTCTTCCAGATTACAGCATCATATGTAAGGCCAGTCAGTCCGATAGCAGCAGGAAGAGAACTGATCGTTTTGTATTTATAGAAGTGAACATGAGCAGTCATCACCGTGACAGACAGTGGATTTTGGGGTTTTATTTCTATTGCCAACACATTTTGCTCACCTTCTTAAAATTTGAGCTAATTTATCATAAGTTACTCCTGATAACAAACCAAAAGAGCCCCTCACTTTATTTTGTAGGGGCCCATTTTAACGTTGATAATTCTTTTTCTCTTTTGGGAATCCTCTAATAGATACGGCATAATTCTACGCACGGCATTCTTACCCTAAACGTGATCTATTAAATTTGACTATAAAGCTGTTTGACAGTTGATTCAGATAAAAGCATAAAGTGCTTTAGCGTATCTGAAAATGTTTTGCTGTCCTCCTGCTTCAGACTTTGAATCAAACGCTCTGTATCGCGTTCCATTTGGGTAATTAATTCTGGTTGAGAGGCCGCCTGTGCTTCCAAAAGCGGAAGGGAAAGTAGAAGTGTTTCATAAAATTTATCCCAGATATCCTTCATCGGTCGGCCGTCATTTCCATCCAGCACAACCCCCACACCGGTTAATAGGGTGCAAAAACTGCCCTTTGTGGCTTGCTGAGCCACTAATCGATCCAAACACGCCTCAACCCGGCATTTCTTCCCCGGGAAAAAACATTTCAAGAGCCGATCTATGGAGAAAGATAAGATTTGTATTGTCTGCAAGAACATTGAAAGAATCTTCTGTACTTGCTTTTTTTCTAGCTGGATCGTGTCTAGCGTGGGAACCGTCACCCAGGCACCCAGCCCTTGACTGGAAGATACTATGCCCAAGTATCCCAGCAATTCCATGCCCCGGCGGATGGTACTAAAAGAGACTTCGTACTCTTTTGCCAGCGACCCGTAAGAGGGAAGTATCGCACCATGTTCATACTCTCCCTTAATGTAAATCCGTCCAATTAAGTGGGCAGCCACAGAATAACATTTCTGAGCGTGCTCTTGATAGACCCGCCACTGGAACGAAACAGGTTCAGGCATGGGCCGCTCCTGCTTTGCGCGCTCAATAAAAACCCTTAGGATCTCGCTAGGCAGCCCCATAATCTGCATAATTGCCCCTTTAAGCGCCTCCCGGTCCTCCTGGTCGCAGGCTGACACCAATTGCTGAGTGAGGACACGGTGTTTCTGCTCCGCCTCCGGAAGTGGAATACGTTTTGCCAGTGTATGCGGGAACTGCTGGAAAAGAACCAACTCATAGAACAGGTCGAGAATCAGGCGGTTTTTGAGCATCAGTATCATCCGGTGACAGCAGTAGAACGAAATATAAAGAGAATCCAAAGACATCGCTTTTGCTATCGCTTTGATTTCGTGCATATCTTTTGTTTGGAGACGCTGAACACCCTCAAACAACAAAGGCTCCATAATCAGATAGAGCGTTCCGTTCAGACATAGAATTGACTCTTCGCGTGCAAGATAGTAGTCTTGAAGGTTATGGAAACACTCTTCCGCCGATGCATCATAAGAAACGACTGTATATTTCCCCCAACGAATCTCGATATAGCCCTCCTCCTGTAACCGTTGATAGGCATTACGTACCGTCAGAAGGGCCGCATGATATACACTGCAAAGCATGTCTATGGAGGGCAGTCGATCTCCTTTCTGGTAGTATCCAAATTCAATCTGATATTTGAAAAATTGGTAGATCAGGCTTGCTCTTCCTGGCTTCACTACATAACCTCCTTGTGAATCTATATTTTTGTTATAAATTATAACATATGCAGTAATACAAATCTATCGCAGATTTAAGAATTTATATTCGTACCTTTTTACCACATAACGTAACAGACTTATCATACAATGAGAAAATCCGCCTTACATTCAGTGAATCGATTCAATAGTAGAAACGCAGGTATTTTGGAAGAAACATATTGAGTTTTTTGACACTCTGCATTATAATCAAGAGTATCATATATGAGCAAAGTGAACTGAGCTCAGGCGGTAAAGTAATGCAATCTAGCAAGGGAAAATAATAACATTGATCTGTCTAAGTACAGCTGGCGAAATCTGAGGCGGCTCATATACGCTACCGTAGAAAACACTCATGCTGGTTCTTGGCCTGCCAGCCCACCAAATTGACTTTGAGAGGAGTTTCTTATGAAAATCGAGAAAACAGAAAGCGAGAATCCAACGCTGGATTCGATTGACGAATACAATACGCTGATGAATTCCATGGGCATCAGTGTCAGCAAACATAAGTTGGATCAGGACTTCTCTGTTCTCTGGGCCAACGACTATTACTACTATAATACCGGGTACAGCAAAGAGGAATATGAAAGGCTGTTCAGAAGAAGTGTCCGCAGATATTTTGAGGGGTATCCGGAAGAATTTGAACGGATTAAAGCCGCTCTTTTTGGTGCACTGGAAAAGGGAGTGCCGCAATATACAGCCATCTGCCGGATGCCACTTAAAGGAGAACAATTCCGCTGGATCAGGATTGTTGCGACCATTACGGATGACTACATAGATGGCTGCCGAATCATATACAGCACTTATATGGACATCAACGACATGATCTGCATACAGGAGGAACAGAGCCGTCTGCACGACAAACTGGAGGCGGCCCTGCGGCAGTCGGAACAGGCGAACCGTGCCAAATCGGAGTTTCTCTCCCGTATGTCCCACGACATCCGGACACCCATGAACGCTGTGATGGGGATGACGCAGCTTGCATTAGAGTATTCCGATACCCCTCCCAAGATAATTGAATATCTGGAAAAGATAAAGCTTTCTGCCCAGGTACTGCTGAGTCTTATCAACGATGTGCTGGATATGTCTAAGATTGAGAGCGGTAAGGTCGCGGTTGTTCAAAAACCATTTGAACTGGCAGCCATGTTCCACCGGCTCAAAACGGTTTTCGACCAGCCAGCGAAGGATAAGGGCCTTGTATTTCAAACCAATATTTCCCCTGCCCTCTCCATGTGGCTCATGGGTGACGAGGCAAAAATCGAGCGCATCTTGATGAATCTCATGAGTAATGCTATCAAATTTACAGATGCCGGGGATACCATCCTCCTCACTGCTGAGCTTTCCAACTCCTCAGATGAAGAGAATGTGGTTTCTTTTACCGTAAAGGATTCCGGGGTAGGGATTGCGCCTGAGATGTTTAGCAAAATATTTGAGCCTTTTGAGCGCGGAAGCACAAGGGAAGGTACCGGTTTGGGGCTTCCAATTGCCCGCAGCTATGCACAGCTTTTGAATGGAACACTGGATGTAGAGAGTACCCTGGGGGCAGGCACTGCTTTTACACTCCACCTGCCGCTCAGGAGTGTGAACACCGCCGGACGAACACAGGCAACCGAAGATAAGCCAGAGAGGGATTTATCCGGAATGCGCCTTCTACTGGTTGAGGATAACCCAATCAATCAGGAAATAGCACAGTGCCTGCTTGAATCCCGCGGTTTCTGCGTAGATATAGCCGACAACGGAGCGCAGGGCGTCACCATGTTTACTGAGTATCCGGAAGGATATTATTACGCCATCCTGATGGACATCCAGATGCCAGTAATGGACGGGCTGGAGGCTGCCAGACAGATCCGCTCTCTCTCCAGGCCAGACGCTGCTGCCATCCCTATTATAGCGATGTCCGCAAATGCTTTTATGGAGGATGTGGAAAAGTCCCTGGCCGCAGGAATGAACGGCCATATCTCCAAGCCATTCGATGTGGAGCTGCTGATTCAGAAACTGAAAGAATTATGATTCCAGGAGGAGAAACTAAAATATGATACAGGAAGGTACCGCTTGTAAGACAGTAAAGACATTTTTTGACGCCTACCTCGTCAGGCAGGACATAGAGGATTCACTTGCCTGCCTGACGCAGGAGATTCAGTGGGTCGGGACCGGTAAGTCTAAAACAGCCATTGGGCGGTCTCAGGCTGAGCAGGCTCTTAAAGCGGAGTTTTCACAGATTCCATTAATGTTCCGGATAAAATATGAGAACATCGAAGAGATTGTGGCATCAGATACCTGTGCTGTAGTCCTGCTCACTGTGTCCGCATGCCCACCGATGAAGGGTACCGATGCATTCCAGTTACTGGTAACCGCTACATGTGTGGAAAACCAGGACGGGCTATGCCGGATTGCCTCCCTTCATATCTCTGCACCGGACAGCCAGCAGGCCGGAAGCGGGGGGATTGCCGTTTCTTCACCGGAACGTGCTGAGTTGGAACAGCAGATAGGCGAGAAGGCACTGGACCTCCTGGGGAAAAATATCCCTGGGGGAATGATAGGCGGCTACCTGGAACCAGATTACCCTCTCTACTATGTGAATGATTACATGCTCTCCTACCTCGGTTTTACTCACGATGAGTTTATAACCGCCATCAATGGGAAGGTCATCAACTGTATCCACCCGGATGACCGGACACGGGTGGACAATCTGGTTACGGAGGCTTTTAGTATCGGAAACACCTATGAGGTACGGTACCGGATGCTGAAAAAGGACAACAGCTACATCTGGGTCAATGACGTTGGCAAGAAAATTTCTTCCATAGATGGACGGCCGGTCTGTATCAGCGTCATCCGGGACATCACAGCAGAAATGGAGGACCATGAACATCTAAAGCAACAGGCAGAGCATTATGACTGCCTGTTCCAGTCTGTACTGTGCGGCATTGCCCAATACCGGCTCAGTGGGCAACAGGTGACGTTTAAGAACGCCAACCGGGAGTGTATCCATATCTTAGGTTACATGGCAGAAGAGTTCTGGGCAAAACAGAATTGGAACTTAGAGGATCTGATTGTATTGGAGGACCGTGAGCGTGTACTGAAAGGTGCCAGCCGCCTGCAGCGCCCTGGTGACAGGGAGGCTTTTGAGTACCGCCTGCTTCAAAAGGACGGGACCCCCTGTTGGATTATTGGCAGCGCAGAAGTAATTGTGGACCTTGATGGAGAGCAGTTGACTCAAAGTGTCTTTCTGGATATCAACGAGAGGAGACGTGTGGAACTATGCAATGAGCAGCTGGCAGATCAGGTGGAAGCCAGCAATGAGATATTGCACCTGGCATTGGAACACACCAGCATTTGCGAGTTCTTCTACTACCCTGAGACCGGTTCATGTACAGTACCGGAACGCACCTGCTCCATCTATCACTGCCAGCCCCATTATGCGCGTATGCCGGAAGACTTCGCGGAAGAACATGTAGACAAGGCATACCGCCAGACCTTCTATGAGGCATATAAGCACATAGACCGGGGAGAACATACCACCATCTGTGAGTTCCGCAGCCTGGATGGCTGTCAGTGGTGCCGGCAGACACTATCTGTCATCCGCCATAACGAAGCAGGTTTCCCCCAGCTGGTGATTGGCATTGTAGAAGACATCACCCACCAGAAGGAGGTTGAGCAGGCGCTGGACAATGCCCGGTCCCGTGACAGCCTGACTGGCCTCTATAAAAGGGAATATGGTGTCCGGCTGGCCCAGGAACACTTGAACAACCGTCCTGTGGGTGAGCATGCGGTGCTGATGCTGCTGGATATGGACGACTTCGGAGCAGTCAACCAGAAGGAGGGCAATATCTTCGCCGATGCGGTGCTTCAGGAGGTGGCCAGTCTCCTGCGGGCAGAGACCGGGCCGGACCAGATCCAGGTGCGGCTGGGCGGCGATGAATTCATGCTCCTCCTCAAGCACTCCGATAAAGCCCATGCCACCACCATCGGTCCACGCATCGCAAACCGGGTCCAGGGAATCCTGGCTGATAAGGATCGTGACGTCCATATTTCCGTCAGCATCGGAATGTGCAGTACCGAAGTGACACAGGACTATAACGAGCTTTACCGCTGCGCGGAGAGTACTCTCAAGTACGTAAAGGAACACGGGAAAGGACAGGCCGCCTGCTACCTGGATACCTCCAACGCCGTAGGGATGTTCCTGACCCAGATCTATACCGAGGAACACCCGGTTAATAAGATAGAGAACCTGAGCTCGCTTGCAGGCAGTGACCTGATTTCCTTTTCGCTGGATCTGCTGGGCAAAGCCAAGAATCTGGACGATGCTGTCAGTCTGTTGCTGGCCCGTATCGGGAATGCCTGCGGATTCGACCGGGTTTCCATCATTGAAGCTGACCGGGCTTATCTCACCTACCATTTTGCCTACCAATGGGCGCGCAGCCGGACGAGAATACAGCTGGGTCAGGATTTCTACGTTTCGGATGAAGATTTTGAACTATGCTCAGCGATGTATGATGAAGATGGCCTGGCCGACCACAACCTGAGGGAGGGAATATCCGACTTCGCCTCCTGCCTCCACGCTGGCATATGGGACTATGGCGAGTATGTCGGCTCTATCAGCTTCGAAGTCGATGTGCCGGGATACCGTTGGACGGCGGAGCACCGCAGGCTCCTTCAGGAACTGGTTCGGCTCGTCCCCTCCTTTATCATGAAGTCCAAGGCAGACGCGGTAAGCCAGGCTAAGACAGACTTCCTGTCCCGGATGTCCCACGAAATCCGCACGCCTATGAACGCCATCAGCGGAATGACGACCATCGCCAAGAGTGTTGTACAGGATCCCGTCAAGACACTCGACTGCCTGGAAAAAATTGAGTCGTCCAACCGGTACCTGCTTGCCCTGATTAATGACATCCTGGATATGTCACGCATCGAGAGCGGAAAACTGGAGTTGAATTACGGGTCTCTGGATCTTACACAGCTCCTGGCCAGCCTGGATTCTCTGTTCCATGCACAGGCACTTGAGAAAGGACTTACCCTGAGCGTAAAGGATGGCCGCACAAAAAACCGGCCGCTCCAGGCGGATGGCCTCCGTCTTAACCAGGTGCTGGTAAACATCATCGGGAATGCAGTCAAGTTCACGGATTGTGGCGGTATCACCATATGTGTTGAGGAGTTGGAAACAGAGCCCCGAGCCGTCCTGCGCTTTTCCGTCACAGATACAGGCATCGGCATTGACTCCGCTGCGCAGCGGCGCATCTTCAATCCCTTTGAGCAGGCTGAGGCAAGCACCGCCTCCCGGCATGAAGGTACGGGACTTGGCCTGTCTATTTCATTCCGGCTGGTCCAGAAAATGGGAGGGAATCTTGAAGTCCGCAGCGAGCCTGGCAGAGGATCTACCTTCTTCTTCATGCTGTCATTTGACTACGCGGCTGAGACAAACGATACGGATAGGAAAACAGCTACGCCTGCCCCACTGCCGGATTTTAACGGCCGGAACATCCTGCTGGCGGAAGACAATGAGCTCAACCAGGAGATTGCTCAGACTTTACTGGAGATGTATGGCTTCACCGTGACCTGTGCCGCCAATGGACAGGAGGCATTGGACCTTTTCTGCTCAGGAGCCCCCGGACGCTTTGATGTGATTCTCATGGATATCCGTATGCCATTCATGGATGGCCTGGAAGCCACCCGGCGCATCCGTACCTCTGGCCGGACAGATGCACGCACAATACCCATTATCGCCCTCTCCGCCAACGCATTTGACGAGGACTCTAAAAAGTCTATGGCAAGCGGTATGGACGGACACCTTTCCAAACCTATTGAGATAGAAAAACTGCTTGAAGTGTTAAGGAACTGTATACATGATGTAATTTGAATGCTTGAATAAAGAGGTACATGGGCTAATAGACGACCTTTGGGCTGGACTAAAATAGGGATTGCGCATATTACCGCTAATGATGGTACGGAAAATATTTTTGTATCTGAAAACCGTGAGGCTATTGCGGCAGAATAGGTCAAATGTATTAAAAAATGCCCTACAATAAAATCGAAAGTATACAGAGGGATAATTTGATATGCTGAAAAATATGAAAATACGGACGAGGTTACTGGTTTCTTATGCAGTGATAATTGTAATCTCCATGATTGCCAGTGTGATTGCACTGGTTATGCTCCGCGATATAGGCGCTAATCTAACCAGTTTTTATAATAACAATTATACAGTTACGGTAAATACCTGGACAGCACGACGTGCACAGCAGGCCGCACGTGCCGATTTGCTGCACGCTATTCTGGCGGAGGATGAATCTACCAAAAAACTGAAAATTGAAAGTGCGAAGAAAAATCTTGCAGCAATGAGAGAAACCTTTCCCATCATCCGCAGCACCTTCAAGGGTGATGCCGGTCTGGTTGATCAAATTGAAGAGCTATTAGATGAAGCAATTGTCTACCGGGATCAAATCTTTGAATTAATACGAATTGGCAAGGACGATAAAGCTTTTTCAATAATGAACAATGAATATATTCCCAAGCTGGATCAAATTGCAAATCTGTTAATACAAATTTCCAACACTGCTAAATCCAACGCACACCAGATGGTGAGGGAGGGAGAAGACGCGGTTATAATTTCCACGGTGGTTGTTTGTGTCGCACTTGGCGTTAGTATTGTTTTGGCTATGCTGCTAGGCCTTTATATATCCAACAATATACGTAAACCTGTTAATGAAATTAAAAAAGCAGCCCATCAAATTTCGAATGGAGATATGAATGTCGAAATTACTTATCAGGCAAAAGATGAATTAGGCAGTCTGTCTGACAGCATGAGGATAACGGTCAGACGACTATCTTCCATTATCAGTGATTTGACGTATCTTCTTAAAGAAGTCGCCAGTGGAAATTTCAACTTGCATACAAATGTTGAGCAGGATTATGTCGGTGATTTTCGTCCTCTATTGCTTACCCTGCGTCAGATGACTACAGATTTGAGTAATACAATGGGGCAAATCAATCTATCTTCGGATCAAGTGTGGGCAGGTTCTGAGCAGATTTCTTCTGTTTCACAAGCACTTTCACAAGGCGCAACAGAACAGGCAAGTTCGGTAGAAGAATTAGCGGCTGCTATTACCGAAATTTCTGATCACGTTAAGCTCAATGCTCAACACGCGCAGGAAGCCAGCGCAAAAGCAACAAATACCGGAAAACAGATTTTGCAGAGTAACCAGAGTATGCAGGAAATGATTCAGGCCATGGGAGAAATTACAGCAGCATCAAATGAAATCAGAAAGGTCATTAAAACCATTGAGGACATTGCTTTCCAAACCAATATTCTGGCTCTGAATGCAGCAGTTGAAGCAGCCCGTGCAGGTATCGCAGGGAAAGGCTTTGCAGTCGTTGCTGAAGAGGTTCGTAATCTTGCAATCAAGTCAGCCGAAGAGTCCAAAAACACAGCTGCTCTGATTGAAAGTTCCCTGCGTTCTGTGGAGCGTGGCGCAAATATTTCGTTAGAAACAGCACAGGCTTTGCTGGTTGCTGTGGAAGGCGCAAAAATTGTGGCAGAGACGGTTGACCAGATTTCTCAAACCTCAAATGAACAGGCGATTTCTATTGCACAAATTACCCAAGAGATTGTCCAGATTTCCAGCGTAGTTCAGACCAATTCTGCCACCGCTGAAGAGAGCGCCGCAGCCAGCGAGGAATTATCCGGTCAGGCACAGATACTTAAAAGTTTAGTTGGACAGTTCCAGATGAAAAGCACTGAGAATATCCTATTCAAAAATACCTGATTCCGGTTTCCGCCAGCCGCTAAGACAACTAAAAGCATTTAAACGGGTACACCTTTTCGCCGGACGGGAACTAGAGATTACATTCCAAATTTCGCTGGATGACCTGTCGTATTTTCATCCATATTTAAAACGTATGGTTATACAGCCCGGAACTTATACAATTGAAGCGGAACAATCGAGCAAAAATATTTTATTGATGTCCACGGTAATTCAACCGAACAGCTTTTGGGAATCTGCCACGTTCCCACAACCGGCAGTCTTTCAGAATTTATTAGCTTCCGATGCAGCCTGCCGTCTTTGAACGGAACATATAACATACGTTTACAATTCACAAAAACTACCAGTATGAAATCCTTCCGTTTCTTTTAACTTAACTTCAGAGAAAACCGGACAAGGCCAGGCAGTAATTCGCCTGGCCTTACTATTATCATATCAGTTCATTTCATCATTCTTCACATTTTTCCTCATCCACAATTACCTCTATCTTAAATACCCCGCTCCCTCCTTCTCCTCTTCCTCTTACAGTAACGGTATAATAGCCTGGCGCCTCGTATGCATGATGGTAATGGTGTCCGCTTAATACTTCCAGACAGGTTCCGTCTCCAAACTCAATTTCAGCAGAATTCATATTGTAATATCCAACCAGAAATTCAACGTCTTCCATAACGCCTATCTTTCTCATCGGATAGGCATTCAGCCAGCAGAATGGACGTTCTGAGCCAGTATCTTTAAATACGCTGACAATAACATGGTCCACGTCCCGTCTTCCCATCTCATCACGGACAACAACCTTTTCCGTATAAGTTCCAGGATTTTTATAGCATACTTCCGCCTTTTCTCCCTGTACTACAGTACCGTCTGATAATTCCCATCTGTATTCCAATCCGCTGCATTCATTAATTTTTTCTGTATCGGAAGCGTCCAGCACGATGGTATCTCCCTCTATGCAAAAACGGAACCCCTCGGTTGTTACCAAAAGCTCATCCGGATAGCTGTCCTTATATGCATAAAGCATAGGGACAAATGTATTTATTAAGATTGTCTCCTGGAAATTTTCTATTCCTATATGAAGATGGGGATCTAAAACAGGCCCCCCATTCCAGGTATTCCCCGTTAATTTTATCCCTTCTCCCTTCTTCAGTCTCCTGCCTTTATAAAATAAATCTTCTAAAAAAGGGGCATTGGCATGGCAGTATCTGTATTGATACTGATCATCCCTGGTAATAATCCGGTTTGACCCATTGTCCCCCATTTTTCCCGGAACGCGTTCCATAACGCTGTCATCCAGTGCAGCAAACTGGTATCTGTCCGGAACTGCGCCAAAGTCTTCTCCTCTGTGATAATAAATGGTCTCTGTCGATGAGTCGATTGAAACAAAGCCATTCCATGTATGTATGTAATTTGAGCCTTTCCACTTATAATCACGAATTGGAAAGCAGTAGTTTTCACTGATCCACGGAAGATTCGCATCCCGGCCGCTAAACCGAATATCGCCATCCAAATGGCATTTATGCAAGCCGCCTGCAACCCCTTTCACCAGATCAACCAATATATTAAGACCTGCAACGTTCACTGGAGTTTGATACGGTTTACACCAAAGCGACGCCGCCACTCCATTGACTTCCATATCAACCTTAGCCTTCAAAAAAATATCATACCATTTGCCTGACTGATAAAATGGTTCATAATATGATTCCACACCAATCAGCCGGACTGTAAACAGGTTATCTCCATCAAAAGCTCCCGTTATCACTTCTCCAACAGATAATTCATAGCATTCTGGCAATCTGTTCATCCCTTTATCTCCTGACTTTTAATTAAGTGTAATACCGGCTGCAGTTAGTTCATTTTGGATCAGCCTGTAATCGAGAGTTCTTGGCGTTTTCCCATACTTACAGCACAGGGCTGCCGCTATGCCTGCGGCCTGACCGATATTCGTACAGATAGGCATAACGCGGTAATTCGAATGGGCCAAATGAGTGCCGCTTATATTTCTTCCCGCCAGCAATAAATTATCGATATGTTTAGGTATCATACTGCCATAAGGAATTGTATATCCTCTGGCTTGTGGAAACTTTGCCTGAACACCGGTTTTATCCAGCCCGCTGCCGCTCATATTATGAACGTCAAAATTAAAATGGGCTTTCGATACAACCCAGTCATCATAGACTTTCGCCTCAACAATATCCTGTTCCGTAATCGTTTTCTCTCCGATAAAATGTCTCGTTTCACGGACTCCGATATAGGAACCGGAAGAAATCAAATAACAATTCTGGAAGCCTGGCACAAATTTCTGCAAAAACGTGATTATTTCCATAATCTGCTTTCTGCAAACCAGCGTTGCCTTCGTTAAGTCCCGGTTGTTTGTTCCATCTACTTCCAGACAATTTGTCATATTACAGGTAACAATACCAGGAAGTGTTGTTCTGTATAACAAAACATGCCCGGCAGGAAACTTAATATTCTCTTTACCCAAAGTCTGTAAGTCACCCTGCTCTAACTGGAACGTCTCCTCAAAGCTTCCGGGGAAAACAGCCTGATCGGTATCAACTCCCCCCACCTTAAACATCAGTGTCATCGGCTGCATCTTCCCGTCTGTTTCTCTTCCTTTTTTATAAGGGACTCCTGCCTTATATGCAATATCGCCGTCGCCGGAGGCGTCTATGATAATATCAGCCAGCACCGCTTCTCTTCCCGATTTACTCTCAATGATGATTCCTTTCAGTTCAGTTCCCTGCATGATTACATCACTGGCAGTTGTATAAAGCATTAAATCGACTCCGGCTTCCTCCAGCATCTCCAGCATAACAGTTTTGAGTTTTTCCGGGTTAATAATCTGGCGCGAAAACTCCTTTGTACCTTTTTTTTGATCATCTCTTGAACGTTCCAGAAGCTCTTCATAAAAGCCTCCCTCTGTGTTTCCCGTCCAATGACTCATCAATCCGGTGGTTGCTACTCCTCCCACATCTCCCTGCTGTTCAATAAGCATCGTTCTGGCTCCCGCTCTGGCCGCGCTGACTGCTGCTGCAAACCCAGCAGGTCCGCCTCCTGCTACCAGAACCTCTGTCTTTCCTGCAACAGGAAGCTTCCTTTCCGGTTCCGTATAAAATTTTTCCATCTTTTCTCCTTTTCTGACTTTCCGTCGTAACACAGGCCTTTTTACCCCTTAACACTTCCTGATGTCATACCCTCTATTATGTATTTCTGTCCCAGGAAAAACACAAGCAGCATCGGCAGAAGCGCGCAAACCGCTGCTGCAATGATTACGGTATCCTGCTGCTGCCCTACATCATCTACAAAGTTGACAAGAGCAAGCGGCAGCGTATATAAATTCTTTTCCGAGATAAAGATAAGAGGCGCCTCATACTCATTCCATCTCCACACAAATGTGATAATACCGAGTGTGGCCAGTGCAGGTTTTGCCAGAGGCAGAATCACCCGATAATAAGTTTTAAACTCCCCTGCTCCGTCAATTTTTGCTGCCTCGGATAATTCAACCGGTATTCCCATAAAATACTGTCGCATCATAAAGGTGCCAAAAATGGTACACATACGCGGAAGTATCAATGCCAGATGCGTATTATAGATATTAAGATACTGAAACACCATAAACTGCGGAACCATGATAGCCTGAAAAGGAATCATCATTGTTGCCAGATATAACAAAAAGATAGCTTCCCTTCCCTTAAAGCGTATTCTCGCAAATGCATATCCAGCCATTGAAGATGTCAGCAGCTCGCTTAACACACATATCCCGGAAATTTTAAATGAATTAAAATAATAGCGCAGAAAAGTAGGATTTTTTAATCCCAAAACCTTCTGAAAATTTTTCCAGGTCATTCCATCCACAATTAAATCCAATGGCTGATTATCTAATTGTCCCATCGTTTTAAACGATGCGGACAGCATATAGACAAACGGCACCAGCACGATTACCGCTAAAATACTTATGATCAATGTTCCAATAACCTTACATAAAACTTTTCTTGCTGCCATATTTTTTATATCCAAATAGAGTTGGCTTTTCATATACACGTCCTCACCAGAGCCTTAAAACTCTTTTAATAATTTACCCATTTCTCCTGGCCTTTCCACTGAATGATCGTTATCACAAAAATAATAGCTATCAGTAACCATGACATTGCCGATGCATAGCCCATTTTATAAAACCTGAATGCGGTGGAATAGGTATAGTATGCAATTACATGTGTAGCGTCCCCCGGCCCACCTTTAGTCATAATATTAATAGAGCCAAATACCTGAAAAGAAGAAATAATACTTGTAATCACCAGGAAAAACGTGGTCGGAGTCAATAATGGAATGATAATATACCTGATTTTTTGAAAAAAGGAGGCGCCATCTATATCGGCAGATTCATACAGCGAACGGTCAATAGACTGCAGGCCTGACATGTAAATCACGATATTATAACCAAGCCCTCCCCAGATTGCCATTATCATCAACGCCGGCAGTGCCCAGACTTCGCTGGACAGCCACCCGGGCGGATTCGATACCCCTAATTTTACCAGCAGGCCATTAATCAATCCCATCGTTGGGCTGAATATACGCATCCATACCATTGCCATCGCTGCCGCACTTGCTATATATGGCAGAAAAAAGGCGGTACGCAGCGCATTTTTCAAATAAACTTTGTCATTTAGAAATACAGCCAGGACAAGCGACAGACAAAGGGTAATCGGGATCGTACCAGCCATATACTTCAGATTATTCACTAGGGAAACCAACACTTTTCTATCTGTAAATAATTTGATATAATTATCCACTCCAGTAAACACAGATCCCGCAAACCCTTTAAACATATTAAAATCATAAAATGAAATAAACAAACTATAAAGCAATGGTATAAAAAGGAACAGAATTACACTCACTAAATGGGGAGCGATGAACAGATATCCCACTAAATTATTGCGTCGTTTTTTAATGCCTGATTTATTTCCTTTCATTAAATCCCCCTGTACAGTTTATGGGCGAAAAATATCCAAAGTTCTCATTCATGATATCCTCCGCCCATAATTCTAATTATTTATCAGCCTCTTTTATAGCAGCATCACATCGTTCCTGTACATTGCCAAGATATTCTTCATACGTCTGACTCCCTAATAAGAGCCGGTCCACCTCTTCCTTGAGGATCTGAGAGATTTCATGTGCTGCTGTCGTATAGGAATTACAAACATACTTCATCTCAGGATCTAAAGCCGCCCGTTCAAAGCTTGCCGCATCAAACGTTTTTCCTTCCGGGTCCTGTAAAATCTTGACTGCCATGTCAGGATCGCTGTAATTCTTATTAACAGGAACCTTTCCAAATGGCAAAAGCGGTTCAATTCCGTCTTCAACCCAATATTTTAATAATTCCCACGCCTGATTCTGATATTTGCTTTTGCTGTTTATCATCATATAATTAGAAAGTGTTCCAATATTATAGTAATCTTTTCCTTTTTCAGGCACAGGCATGGGGGCAAAGGCCGTTATAAAATCATGGGGATATTCTTCCTGATTTCTCAAAGTATTGCACATCCATGGCTGAAATATGGCAATTCCTATATTCCCTGATGCAAATAACCGGTTCCATTGCCCCTTAGCCTGCTTAGAAACAATCTCCTCGTATGGGAATGCCGATTGATCTGTAAATAAAAGGTCATAGGATAACCTGTCAAATTCAAATTCCGGGGCGGTAAAATTTGCACCTGTGCCGTCAGCAGTGTACTGTGCATTGGATCCCAGAATGGTCGTCGATATAGGAATCAGACCATCATAAAAAACAGGATACACCCCAAAAATTCCTTTATCGGGATTATTGATTTTTTTTGCAATTTCACGAAATTCATCAATTGTCCATTCTTCCGGGACTGGAATTCCTGCCTCATCGAATAAATCCTTATTAATCATCATGCATGTAGGTTCCTTTGCTGTGGGCAGTGAATAATACTTCCCATCAACTTTAAAGACCCCTTCAGTCCCAATGGTTTCTTCTATAAATTTATCGCCTCCCAGCGTTCCAAGGTCTACTGCCATCCCGCCCGCTACCCGGTTCGTAACATTCGGCTGAGAGTATGTAAAATAGACATCAATCTGTTCTCCTGTAAGCAATGCCGTATCCAGCTTCGTATTACCCGCTTCATCATTCGTATATCTGGTATATTCTACTTTGATCTGCGGATATTTCTCCATAAAGCCCTCCAGGATCTCATCGATTCCATTTTCGTACTCAACTCCACCCCAGATCTTTAATGTACACTCTCCCAAGCCTTCTTCTTTCCCCTCGGCAATCGTACTGCTGCTCTCATCTGCAGGCTCCGCCTGACTGACTTCATTATTTTTCTTTCCGCAGCCTGATAACCCTGCCGTCAATAATGAAAGAATCAGTAACATGGATAATGCCTTTTCTTTTTTCCTCATAATTTCCTCCTTTGGTCTTTCATGTTTTTTGTTTACTTTTATTATTTATCCAGATTATACCACACATATTTTTGTAAACCATATCCAATTTTTTGCAAAAATAAAGCATCTTTGGAGGTTTCTGCTCGTCAAAGATGCTTTTTGCACTATTTTTGTTTCTTTTATACTTTTTTTATACTTGCTTTAAAATCAATGGCATTTATGCCCGTTACACTCTTAAAAACTTTGCTGAAATACGCGTAATTAATATACCCTACAGACTCGGCAATCAGATTTAAACTCGCATTTGACGAAGCAATTAACTGCTGTGCCTGCAAAATTCTGTATTCATTCAGATACGTAATCAGGCTTTTTCCATACTCCTTTTTGAATATATGACTCAGATAACTTTCATTGATTCCAATATAATCAGCCATATCCTTTAATCGTAATTCTTTTGCGTAATTTTCCTGTATGTACTGCAGGGCCATCTTCGTCTCTGAGCTGATAAATCTGCTTTCCTGCTTCTCCAGTTCACCCGACAATACTTCCAGGTTTTCAATCACACAAAGCTGTAAATTTTTCAGAGTGATGCAGTTGAAAATTTTTTTCCACAGATTTTTTTTATATCTCATTAAAAAATTATGCTCCAGCCTAGAGGAAAGTATGGTTGTCAAATTAGAGAAAAATACCATACAATTTTCTTTTAACTCCTCAACACCTATCTGTCCCGACGTTCGGCAAAACTCAAAATACTCCTCTATATTCCTGCGTATTTCCTTATAATTGTTATGATAAAGTAAAATCGCCAGCTCATACCTTAAAGGAAGATTTTTTGCTGCAGCACTTCTTTTTGCAGATTCTTTATAAAAGCTGATCTCAGCATTCCCTGTAAAAAAAGATTCTTCTAACGCTCTATTTGCACAGCCATGCGCATTACCCAGCTGATTACTTCCGCTAAAAACACCGCTTATACCAAAAATCATGTGTGCATCACTCCAAAAGTAATTCATACTATCGAGTTTTTTACACATTTCAATCAGGAGATTTTGTTCCATGGATTCTGCTGCAGACAGCAGGAGAACCGTCTCCTGTTTCAAAAATGACACATCAAACTTTATTTTATCTCTTCCAAGCAGAGAGCTTACGGACGAGGTAAAATACAGCTTATTTTCTTCCCACATCTCATCCTGTGTCTGGTAGCGAATATTATCCTGTATAAACAACCGAATATTAATGCATATGTATGGTTCATTCAGATTAATCGAAAAGTACTTCTCCAGTTTCCTGATATCAGCCCCGTCTTCAGCCGCAAGGATACAGCTCCAAGCCTTCATCTTTTCACTGTTCCGGATAAAATTATGCTGTTGAACGGCTTGATTTTCCTCTCGCCTTTGATCTGACATTATTATTTTTTTCACATGCCCTAAAGTCTTTTTCAATTCATTTCCGTCCATGGCAATCTTAAATATATAATCAAGGGCTCCATTATATTTCATAGCCTCCTTAATATATTCGCCGTCATTATAGCAGCTGAGAACAATAACCCGGATAGAAGGATACCTCTCACACAGGATCCGTATCAGCTCAAGTCCATCCATTCTTGGCATTTTTATGTCCGTAATTACCAGATCAACTTCTTCATTCTCACATAGCTCCAGAGCCTGTATTCCATCTCCCGCCTCACCCACAATCTCGAACCCCATATCCTGCCAGTTCACCATAGACTTTAATCCCACTCTGACCAGGATTTCATCATCTGCTATAATTGTTTTTATCATATACTCCCCGTCTCCTCGCTCTTCCTGTCATGTAAAAGCATCCTTATTCTCGTCCCCTGCTCTGGAATACTTATCATTTCCAGTGTACTTCCATGTCCATAGATCAGCTCTATTCTGTCGGATACATTCTTAATACCAATGCCGGTTACCTTCCCTTTGTTTTCTGTACTGAGAATATTTTCTATCTCCTCTTTGCTCATTCCTTTTCCATTATCTTCGATCTCTATCACAACAAACTCCCTGTCTCTGTAACCGTTTATCGTAATTTTTCCAAATCTGATTCCCTCTCCAATCCCATGTATAATTGCATTTTCAATCAGGGGCTGAAGAAGTAATACTGGTACCTTAAAATCTAAAATCTCTTCATCAATATTCAATTGAAGTTTGAAATTATCCCCATATCTCATTTTTTGGATCGCGCAATAGCTCTCAATACAACGGATTTCTTCATTTAAACATACCATTTCACTCTTTCGGTCAAGGATATGCTCTAACATCTTCCCCAATTCCATAATCATGCCGGCAGCCTTTTCATCTTTGTTCAGTATCGCAATCATTCGGATCCCATTTAATGTATTCAAAATAAAGTGGGGGTTTATCTGCATCTGCAAAGCCTTATATCTTAAGTTTTCTCTCTGGATATAGGAATCCTCCAGCTCAGATACCAGTCTTTGTATTTTATTTATCATCATATTATAGCTTTCTGCTAAAACAGTAATTTCTGCATTTCCCTGAACCTGGATTGACTGGCTAAAATCTCCTTCTCCCACCAATTTCATAGACAAGCATAACTGAGTGATCGGTTTTATTATAGATTTTGAAAATATCATTGCCGAGATAAGTAAAATAATAATTACCAGAACATTGATTCTGATATTTAACCTTCTGATTTCCAGGCCCTCTTCCATCAGGCTTTTTTCCGATATGCATTGTATGATCTTAAACGAACTCTTTAAGTTTGTAACAGAATTCAGAATATATTTTTCACCATCTATTTCAATCTCTTTTTTCTCAGCACCATCCCTGAACAGCTCCGGATCCATCCCCTTGTCTTCCAGCCTGCTTCCCAGTATTGTATCATCGGACGACATAATAATCGTATTATTATCGTCTATCACATAAAAGTCACCTGCCAGCGTATCCATATCCTTAATACTCAAAATACTGCTTTGCCTTTCCGATGGATATACGCATACCAGTAAAATGCCGTATCTGTTCTTATAGCTTCTGTCTTTTATTACCCTTGACATACAAAAAGTACCCGGGGGATAATCGGCAAAATCCAGATTATCGGAATCCGGGGAGGTCCAGTATACAAAGCCGTCCAATTCCAGCGTCTTTTTAAACCATTCCTGCGATACTACCTTTTCAATATCCTGATACGCAGATCCGCTTGATGTCGTATAATAGTTTCCATTAAAGTCATATAAAACCATATCTGAATTATATGCATACAGTACGGACCCCTGAGCCTTAATTAACTTTTCCCCAATCGTTTTTTCGCTTCGATAGTCTTTTTCCTGCTGCTTTAAAACACCGATTATCTCGTCATCCAAAACAATAATATTCGAAGCAGATATCATGTTATTGATGAGCATATCCACATTATTAGATATCTGCATTAAAGTCTGCCGGGATATGTCGATGACTTTATTCTCAAGCATTCGCTGATATAGAATATTAACGATGTTGGCAACAATAATCATCGGAAGCAAACCAGCCACAATAAAAAATAACAATATTTTTTTCTGCATTCCCATATTATCCCCTCCTGCCTTCCATCTTATCATTCAGTCTGCGAAAACGCAACAATCTCATGTTTTTGCCGGGCAAGGTCGGACAAGGCTGCAGGAAAACAAAAAGTTTTACAGACAAGCAAACAGGGAAAGATTTTCAGTCTTTCCCTGTTTCAATCCTAGCGTAAAATCTTAACCATAGCCTCTTCCAGCGCCATCCCTCCCTCGACCGCCTGTTTTCTTGCAGCATTAACTGCCTGAATTTCTTTCATCTTTTCACCTGTGAGAAAATATCCCTTCATTGCAATCAGAGTTACTGCCCATGCAAACATCGGAATAACGCAGAAAAGTACAATAACGATCACATTCATTCCCTTAAAATACGGAGTATCGCCACCCGGCAGCGTAGATAAACCGATTGTCGCTACTGCAAATCCTACAATGGTTGAGCTAAAAGAGGACACCAGCTTATCTACCAGGCTGAACAATGTACCTATAATACCGGGAACATATTTTCCAGAACGATACGTCTCATAGTCGGAGACAGCACAGTATATAAATTCAGGTGGAAGCCGCCTTCCATAATGTAGAGGCTCATATTGAAACCGGGTACACCTTGTTTCCAAAGAATAAGCAGCGCCAGAACCCCCGTATACATCAGAAGCGCGACTCCAACATATTTCACTAGTGCTGCTTTCTGGCCCTCCTTCTGAGATGTCCCTGGACCTATGTCAATACTTTAGACAAAAAAGTCGAAAGATTACGCCACTTTTTTTAGTTCCTCATCTTCTTTCTTCAATACCGCATGGAAGGATTCTTTACATGCATTATCATAGGGATTCCCTTTACGGCTGAAGGAGTGAAGTATTCCTTTGATGGACAGGTAATTCTCAAAGGCCTGGCTCGTGTATTGACTGCCAAGATCGCTGTGAAGGATGATCCCTTTGGTTTCTTTTACATTCAGACAGGCATTTTTTACTGCTTCTACAGCCAGGTCCGCAGTCATGGAAGTACCATGGGCATAGCCGATGATCTTACGGCTGCACAGATCCATTACAGCAGCCAGATATGTCCACCCTTCTTTTAACACATAAATATAAGTGATGTCCGTGCACCATTTCTGGTTGATGGAGGCCGCTTCAAAATTCCGCTTCAGGATGTTTTCCTTATCATCTGGCACCTTGCTGTTATTCGCATGGTGGTTGTACTTTTTTACCACTACAGAACGAAGCCTCTGGGCCGCCATATGACGCTGTACACGTTTCAGACTGCAGGCAGTCCCATGATCGTTCAGGGCGCGATAGATTTTCAAAGCTCCATACCGGTGCTTCGATTCTTCAAATGCCTGTTTTACCTTCTGGTTGAACTCGGTGTATTCCTGCTGGCGTTTTGAAGGTACACGAACCAGAGCTTTATAGTATGTACACCTGGGAAACTTCAAAGCACTGCAAAGCTGGGATACAGTATAGGATTTCAGGTTGTTCTGGATAAAAGTCACAATCTCGGTTATTGATCTTTTGCGAATATGGCGGTCGCTTTTTTTAATATTTCGTTCTCGATCTTCAGACGCTGTATCTCCTTTTGCAGCGCCTTGAATTCCTTAAGGGTAACCGTTTCTTCCTCCGATACTTTGATAGGGGATAGCTGCTTTACCCAGTTGCTGAGTGTACTCCGATTTATGCCATATTCACGTTCCAGTTTCGGATACGAGGTTCCTCCGGCATTGTACAGATCCACGATCTGCTGCTTGAATTCCGAAGTATACGATTTTTGGTTCTTCGCCATGTTGAACATCTCCTTTGCTCTTTCATTTGCTATTATAGGCTGTTCAACTTTTCGTGTCCATACTTATATACTAACACCAATTCAAGCAAATATTGATGAGACTACCTTTACGAATAAAGGTCCAAGTCTTCTTTCATAGCAACGAGGGCACTTTTCGCTTTCTTAAATCCAAGATTGAGATATTAATATATAACTGAATCATATCTGTATACACATTTTCACGAATGAATCGTACCGTTTTTTCATAGTCATCCTCTGTAAAACATGCAACTAAATAGAATGCGTTTTTATAATTAGAAGTTCGCATATAGCTGGTTAATTGTTTTTCATACCCCTTTTTCAAACATGAACTACTCGCTCTTTTAACTTCAACTAAAACTTTTTCATCTTCTTGATTATTCTTGTATATTTTAAAATCAATCTTTCCATCCCCTAAAATTGCTTCTCTGGTAATCTCTATATCTTGATTATAGAAGTAAGCATCCATAATATTTTCTAAAATCAAATGTATACGCTCCTCTTTAATAGGCTCGCCATGTTCCCAAAATAATTTATATAAATTTCCATCAACTATTCTGTGTTCAATATATCTTAGCAAAGCTGAGACTTCACCAGAAAGTGTAATATGCTCCGTTTTGAATTGCTCCTGTATATCTAACGGTAAAATTTCAAAATAATAATCAATATTGATTCCTAATGCCTCCTCGATAAAGTTATTACCGAGTTTACGATTATTATATATTAAATCAAGAATGGTAAAATCTGTGTCTATAAATAGTGAGTCAGTATAAAAAAACACATCATAATAAAACTCTTTGCACTCCTCAAGAGTTTGCTCGTTATCATCCTCTTCATAATCTCTCTGTGCAGCTTCTGAAATCAACTTATGACACTCTTCATCAAAATAAACCTTATTAAAATCGGGTATATCTTTTTGTAATTCAGACATATAATTGATAAATTCAAATAATATAATTTCATGAAAAGCACTCATTTCATGATAAAAGCTGTCTGCAGTCCAAAGAAATAATTCTTCAAAAACCTTAACGCATTTACGATATTGTTCTCTGTACAAATACTTTGGAAGTAACTCTTCAATTATATCACCTAAGTCAGTGTCCTCATTCAGCACTTCAATCAATAGAAAATTGTGTATGATATAATTATATAACTTTTGATACTCAGTCTGAAATATTACCATCAAATAACCCCTTTCATCTTGTACTGTCTGCAACAGTATCAGACCTTAAGTATTTTAAACCGCTTTAATTTAATTAAGCATATTATTTCATAAAAACCTAACATGTATGCAATCTCCTCAAGCCTATACTCTTTTGTCAAAATGTTCATTTTCTTTATCACACCACGGTAACCGGAAACATATCGCACCTCACCAAGTCACAAAAGCACATCTCCAGCTCCCCAAAAATACTCGAAACCTTTTTATCTTCTACCCTTTCCGCATCAGAAGCACGGCGGTTTCCGTATGTGCAGCCTGCGGAAACATATCCACCCCCCACGCCACTTTCGCCTCATACCCCATCTTCCTGAACACTCCCAAATCTCTGGCCAGTGTCTCCGGGCCACAGGATACGTACACCACTTTCTCCGGTTTTATCTTCGCAACCGACTGTATAAACTCCTCCGTACTTCCGCTCCTCGGCGGGTCCATAAAGACAACATCAACATGTTCGCCGTTATCAGCCATTTTACTCATAAATGCCCCTGCGTCATTACAATAGAACTGCGCATTCTTAATCCCGTTAATCTTAGCATTTTGGGCTGCATCCCGTACCGCATCGCGGTTTAATTCCACGCCGATGACCCGGTCCGCCTCCTGGCTCGCCACGATCCCAATCGTTCCGATACCACAGTATGCATCAATCACCGTTTCCTTCCCGGTAAGGCCGGCCAGTTCTATCGCTTTCCGATAAAGCACCTCTGTCTGTACCGGATTCACCTGATAAAACGATTTAGAAGAGATCCTGAAACGAAATCCACATAAAATATCCTCAATATAGCCTTTTCCGTACAGCACGTTCTCCCTGTCTCCAAGCACCATGCTGGTATCCCTGCCGTTAATATTCTGAACAATGGTTGTGATTTCCGGATGCTTTTCTCTCAATGCGCGGACAAAATTATTTTTGGAAGGAAATACAGGAGATGCCGTAACCAGAACGACCATGATATCACCCGTTGCAAAACCGCGTCTGATCAGCACATGGCGCAGAAGGCCATACCCTGTATCCTCATCAAACGTTTTGATCTTAAATGATTTTAACATTCCTCTGATGGTACCAATGATCTCATCCGCCTTCTGATCCTCAATGAGACAGCTTTCAATCGGAACGACACGATGTGTATTTGCCTCATAGACGCCGGAAACAGGATTTCCTTTTTTATCATGGTCAAACACAGCATGTACCTTATTCCTGTAATGGAACGGATCCTTCATCCCGATAATTGGCTGTACCCTGCAGTACGGTTTCAGTAATTCCTCCAACTTTTTCTGCTTCAGGCTCAACTGTTTATCATATGGCATATCCAGAAGCTGACAGCCGCCGCAGCGCAAAAATACAGAACATGGCGTAGTATTTTTCCTAACCGGATGCCCCTCTTCCTTCGCGCTTATTCCACGCTTGAAAGCAGATGTACCGCTTCTTAAATCTCTGTTATTTCCTGTTTTTTGATTACTTCCCTTCTGCAGCGGCCTTTTCCCCATCTCCGGCTTCTGCCCTGCTTTCCCGGCTGTATTGTTTCCACGCTTACCGGAAACGCCTCCTGCCGTATTTACTGCTTTATCTTCTCGTCTCTTCCCCTCTCCGTACCTTGCAGATTTATCATCACGCTTCGAACTCATCGTCTTTTCTGTCAATACTCTCGATCTTTCATTTTTCAGTCGGTTTTCAATCATTTGAGTTGACCTTCCTTTTCTTCTTTTATTTTCATTTACTATATGTTTTAAATGCACCCATTCTGCTGATTCCATCTGTCAGCCTTGTCGGAAATAATCCAGCAAATGATTACACAATCTTAAGCCCCGTTCATAACCGGTTACTCCTGTAAAAATCATTATAATACAAGACACCGCATAAAGCCATTGAAAAAAGAATTGTTCTTACCTGGTTTTCCCGTATTGATAACAGCATACCCCATTTTCCATCATACAGCCGGTCTCATTTTACCTTCTTCCGTCAACCATTTTTGCTTTTCTCTTGCAATTATTCCATTCTCTTGTATAATAACACTCATATTCCTATTACCAGTTTGACCGAATCCAAACAGAAAGAGGCATTTCATATGGCAAACACAGCAGCAGAAAGTATCACTCCCGCCCATGTTTTTCACATAGACCGGACTTTATATACCGGACGGCCCGCAGATCTCACCGGGCGTCCTGAAAAAGAGAAGGTCACTTACGATCTTTTGGATAAACTTGGTATCGCCTATCAGCGCCTGGATCATGATCCGACCGCTACAATAGAGGCCTGTCACGATATCGATGCACTCCTGGAAACAGAGATCTGTAAAAATTTATTTCTGCGCAATGCCCAGAAAAACAGCTTTTATCTTCTCATGATTCCCGGCTGCAAAAAATTCCGGACGGCAGTTCTGTCAAAACAGATCGGCTCGGCCAGGCTCTCTTTTGCAGAACCTGAATTTATGGAACAGTATTTAAATATCACCCCCGGTTCAGTATCAGTTCTGGGACTGATGAATGATAAAGAAAACCGCGTCCGGCTGCTGATTGACAGAGATATTCTTGAGCAGGAATTTCTTGGCTGCCATCCCTGTATCAACACCTCCAGTTTAAAAATCCGGACCTCAGACATCGTAAATATTTTTCTTCCTTATATCGGTCATTCCTATACCCTGGTGGATCTCCCCTGTGACTCTGACTAGTTTAGCATCGCCTGATTTATTCCTTCTGTCACAAAAATGGGGCTGTGAAAAAAATGGAGTTGATCTAATTCCATTTTTCCACAGCCCTTCCATTTTTATAAACATGCAGGAGAACCCCCATAAAAAAGCAGACTTCCCCTTACCCCAACAAAAGTATGCTTTTTCTTCTTTAAGCTGCTTCCCTTAGCCTCTTCTGTTTATTATGAAATTTATAGAGATTATGGCCGATTGATACTAGAAATAACTCTAATCTTACCGATTCCAGTCCTCTTCTTACGATCCGTTTATACCAACGGTCATACTTGATGATTCCAAAGGTTCCTTCCGCTTGTATGGAGCGGTTCATTCGCAGCAGCGCTCCATGAATGCTCTGCAGATTTTCTAATACTTCCTGGTGCATGGAACTTAATTCCTCATTCATACGGACCGTCCTGTTTTTTTCTGTCTTCTTACATCTTTCTGCATAAGGGCATTCGCTGCAGTCTTCACAGGTATAGTATTCTTCCTGCCTGCCGTATTGATTCCCCTTCACTGGTTTCCGATATGCCAAGTGAAATTTCCTTCCGTTTGGACAGATTAGATCCCCCTCTGAATCTGTTTCAAAATTGACTGCCCGGAACGGATCTTCATGATACTTCTCATCCGTTGTCTCTTTCTTGTACATAGGGAATTTCATGAATTTTTCCATCCCATGCTCCTGACAGAACAGATAGTTATTGAAGGAGCCATATCCTGCATCCGCTACCGGATATCTCGGATAAAATCCGTATAGCTCATGGAACTTTTCCATCAGAGGGACAAAGCAGTCCATATCGGAATGGTACTGCATCACCTCTGCTACGGCAATGTACTCGTCAGCCACTCCGATCTGAATGTTGTATGCAGGAAGGAGCTGGTCATTTCCCATATAGTCCTTTTTCATCCGCATAAAGGTTGCATCATGATCAGTCTTTGCATAACTGTTTCGGTCAGGTCCGCATATCTGAATCTTTTCCACGTACTCTGAGAGTTTTTCGGTATATTCTTTTAACCTTTCATAATAGCGCTGCTCCCGGCTTTTCCGATGTCCACGGCCGTGTACAAACGTGTTCTCATCGATATGGCAGACAAAATCATATCTGGACAAAATGGCCTCCAGGCTGTCCGGTGTGTATTCCGTATTGGTTTCGATTTTCAGTCCGGTGTATGCCAGCGTTTCGTTCATTTCTGCAAGCAGTGTGGTAATCTTATCGAACAAACGGTATCTTGATTTTTCAGTGGCTTTTTTCCATACCCAGGTGTACTTGTTTGCATTTGCTTCGAATTTAGAACCATCTATATACAAATGCTGCAAGTCGATCCCCTCCGCTGTCTGGATATAAGAGATGACCGCTTTAAAAATATCCTGGGCGGATTCTTTTATCTCTTTATTGATAAAGTAGCTGAAGGCGCGATAGCTGGGTGTTTCCTGATCCATCAGATACATGTAACGAAGGTTTACTTTGCACCGGTCTTCTAATTCCCGCAGGGAAACGTATCCTGTGTCCATAAAGCCGAACAAGATCGTCTTTAGCATGCTGACTCGATTATATCCTGGCCGTCCCATCTTGTGTAAGGGTTCTGGCTTAAGATACTTATCTATTTCAATCTCCTCCATGATTTTGTCAAATGCTAATACCGGATCACAGATATCCAAACGATCTGAAATAAACAGTGGTAATCTTCCCTGTTTTGAGTTATAATATTTTTCGGTATTATTATTCATAGTAGCTTAATTTTACCACAAAAAGAAGAACGCCTCCAGGTTTCATATCTGAAAGCGTTCTTTTTTACTTTAGGGGACTTTTTTCACAGCCCCATCCCATTTCTTATTTCTTATTCATTTCCCCTGCTACCGCCACTCATTACCACTTCTCTTCTATAGTTTGCCTCTACATTTTGCTTCTATATTTTGCTTCCACAATTCGCTTTTTCCCCGCTTCCCTACTCCTCATACCAGGCAATCCGATTTTTCCCCTCCTGCTTTGCCCGGTACATGGCCTGATCGGCTCTGGAAAACAGTTCCTGGTACTCTTCGTCCGGGTCCCCGGTGCTGCTGGCTATTCCGATGCTCACAGAAATCCGTAATTCGCCTTCTTTTGTAAAATCTGCGGTTCCGTTCAGAAGCCTCAATGCCTTCATTTTGGTATCTCCGCTTTCCGAATAGACTACGAACTCATCACCGCCAACTCTGCCGATCAAGTCAGAATCACGGAAGATTTCGCGCAGAAGTTCGCCTGTCTTAACCAGAATCTTATCGCCGGCCGGGTGCCCGTACTGGTCGTTCACATCCTTGAAATTATCGATATCGATCATATATAAACTGCCGCGGCTTCCCCTTTTCAAGGTCTCTTCCATCATATATTCAAAGGCCGTCTTATTATAGATACCGGTCAGGCCATCTCTGGTAGACTGAAACAGAAGCTGCTCCTCCCGCTCCTTCTGTTTGCTGATATCGTCCAGTTTTCCTATCAGGCAGACCGGCCTCTCTGCTTCCGCATACTTATCTACAGACTCCTTTCCCCCGTCATATTCTGCCCTGATATGACAGATGCACCAGCGATAGTCCTCCGTATCCGCTTTCATGCGAAATTCAAAGCATCTGCTTTCTCCCTGCAGCGGCGGACACTTCACGTATTTCTCAAGGGCGCTTTTCAGAACAGAAGTCTCCATCTGGTTTGATGCATTGGGGGTAAACAGAATGCTTCCGTCACGGTATCTGTATTCAAACAGGACTGTATCCGTAAATTCCCCAAGCCTGCGGTACAACGCTTCCCGCCTGTCTTCCTTTTGCTCGTTTTGATTATCTTGTTTGTTTTGCTTATCTTGTTCGTTTTGTTTATTTTGTTCGTTTTGTTTATTTTGTTCGTTTTGTTCGTTTTGTTTCTCCATCTTCCCCTCTTCCAGCCGTTCTCCCTCTCCCCTGTCTTTTCCCCATATCAGCGGATACGAAATCACTCCCATCGCCGCCAGGGATACAATAAATACAGCCCACGCCATACGATCAGCCATCCCTTTGGACTGCATCCGTAAACTTCCAATCATCCCCGCCATAATAAGGATATAAACCAATATGCATAAAACGGCCCGGGTTTTCCCGGTCCCTTTATCCCTCCATTTTTTTAAATATTCTGTCATCGGACATCCTCTCGCCCTATAGGCACGCACTTTCTTTTGTCTTTCTCTTTCGTTTTTCTAACTTATATAATAACGCTTTTTATCCGTATATGCAACCAATTTTTCAACCATTATTACGCATATAAAACGGAATGTTGGGAAAGATTATCCTTTATGATTAACCATAGAGGTGATAAGAATGAATGAACAGTTTGTCAGAAACAGAATTACAGAGCTCCGTTTAAAAAAAGATGTCTCTGAATACCAGATGAGTCTGGATCTCGGTAAAAATAAGAGTTACATTCAGGGTATTTCCTCTGGCCGATCCATGCCTTCCATGAAACAATTCTTCGAAATTTGCGATTACCTGGAAATTACTCCGCTGGAATTTTTTGATACCGAAATGGCAGAACCGCCACAGTTCCGCAGGGCTGTGGAGTTGTTGAAAGAACTGGACAATGAAGATTGGGAAGCGATTATCCCGCTTCTGATGCGGCTTCGTAAAGAAATAACCCAAAAACAAGCGGAACCATAGCAAATGTTCCCTGTCTGGAAGACGATTGATGTCAAATCCCCAGCGTTCTCCGGCGCAGCAGTAAATCTGCGGCACCGGAAAACGCTGGGGATTTGACCCTTGCGGCAGTTTTCAAATGAACCCGCAGCGCGCCATCCGGCCCGTTTCCTGCGGGTATTCTGTTTTTAAGACCTTGCCATCATCAGGGCATATGCGCATGCTCCGCCTGATATCATGAGATCGCTCTCGTATTCTCTTTCAGCCATTCGGCCTCTTCCACAGTCAGATACGGAGAGATTTTCTCATACACTTGTCTGTGATAGTTGTTTAAGAGTTCCACGTCCCGCGCATTCATCAGCGATTGATCCAGCGCATCTAAATCGATCGGAACAAAGGTCAGAAATTCAAATTCCATGAACTGACCGTATTCATTCTTCTCCGCCTTTTTGCAGACAATCAGATTTTCCGTCCGCACGCCATGGCTGCCTTCAATATATACGCCTGGCTCGTCGGAAGTCACCATTCCTTCTTCCAGAACGCAGTTGTCCTGCCGCTCCGGCACCATGCGCCAGCGGATTCCGTTAGGGCGCTCATGAACATTTAACAGGTAGCCAACCCCGTGGCCGGTTCCATGGTCAAAGTTCAGTCCTCTGCTCCAAAGCGGTTCTCTCGCCACATAATCCAGCGTAAGCCCTCTGCAGCCATATAAGAACTTCACTGCAGCCAGCCGCAGCATGCTGATGACACTCAGTGTAAAATGTTCCCGCTCTGCCTGCGTCGTCTCTCCCAAGGAGATCGTCCTCGTCACGTCGGTAGTCCCCTCATAATACTGTCCGCCGGAATCTACCAGATAGAGTCCCTTCGGTTCCAGAACCGCGTTGCTCTCCGGCGTCGCCGAATAGTGGCACATAGCCGCATTAGCCCCGTAGGCAGAGATCGTATGGAAGGAAAGTCCCAGATTCCCCTCCTGCTCTGCGCGCAGCTGATCCAGATAATGTTCCGCATCGAGCTCGGTAATCGTCTGCTTTCCGATATTCTTTTTCAGCCAGAAGATAAACTTCGCCATGGCCACACCGTCTTTGATATGAGCCTTCTTCATATTTTCAATTTCAACCGGATTCTTGACCGCCTTGGCCGGAGCGGTCGGATTCATGCAGTCTACAATGGTATTCGTCTCATCTAAATTGCTGATAATCGCATAGTTGGTCTTCGCAGTCTCCAGAAGCACCTTCTGGCCCTTTAACTGGCCCACCGCATCGTAAATATCATTGTATGGCCGAATCGTAACGCCCAGTTCTTTTAAATATGATTTTACTTCACTGTCCAGAACCGCCTCATTGATAAATAAATAGAAGCGTTCCAAGGTCACCAGTGCGTAGGAAAGGACTACCGGGTTACAGACGACGTCATTTCCACGGATATTTAACAGCCACACAATATCGTCAAGCGTTGTGAGGACATGGACCGTAGTCTTCTCCTTCCTCATTGCTTCTCTTAAATCAGCAATCTTATCCGCAGCAGATTTGCCTGCATAATTTTCTTTCAAAATCCAGACCGGCTCTGCGGATAACTCCGGGCGGTCTTCCCAGATGAAATCCACTAAGTCTTCCTGCCAGGAAAACTTCACGTGCTTATCTTCCAGAAGTTCCTTCAGCTTCTGTCCCATCTGGCTGTTGACAACACGGCCGTCAAAACCGAGTGTTCCATTGTCAGGCATCATCTCGGTCAGATACTCTTCCTCGGTCGGTACTCCCTCCTGACCAGATTTCATAAGGATCACGCCGGTTCCCTCCAGCTGCTTTGCCGCCTGCACGAAATACCGCCCGTCTGTCCAGAGCCTCGCCTCTGTCTGCGTGATAACAGCAGTACCCGCCGACCCTGTAAAACCGGTTATAAATTTCCGGCATTTAAAATAATCCCCAACATACTCCGACTCGTGAAAATCAGAGGTAGGAATCATATAAGCGTCGATATGGCGCTCCGCCATCAGGCTTCGTAATGCTGCAATTCTCTCTTGAATCATAACCTTTCGTCTCCTTTTGCTTCATAATAATTCTCGATTGCCGCCGTAATGCCCTCGCTGTACGTCGGATGGGCCCTCATGGCAAGCATGAGCTGATCCGCTGTCAGGCCATTTGCGATAGCAGTCGCCATTTCACTGATCATATCGGTGGCCCGCGGACAGACAATCTGAGCGCCGACAATCGTTCCGGAATATTCTTCGAAAATCAGATGAATGAATCCGCTCTGTTCTCTGGTAATGATGGATTTGCCATTACCGCTCATGGAGTAGCGCCCGCAGCGCACCTTCATCTTATGGGCCTTCGCTTCTTCCACCGTAATTCCAACAGAAGCAATCTCCGGCTCAGTATAAATGCATCCAGGCACTACCGGGAGCTCCACAAACATTCCGTTAGGTACCACGGAAAGCCGTATGGTATGATGTACCCCCGCAATTTTCTCCACCACATAAGTCCCCTGGGCTGCCGCTACATGCGCCAGCATCTTGCCAGCCGTCACATCACCGATGGCATAGATCCCCGGTTCACTGGTCTGGAATTCCGAATCTGTCTTAAGGCAGCCCCCTTCCATGGCAAGGCTGACGTCCTGTCCAAAGAGTCCGTCCAGATTCGGTTGTCTGCCTGCTGCCAGGAGAATCTGCCCGGAACGAATCGTCCGCACCTCTCCTCCGGCCTCGTAAACGCAGACAAGTCCCTGTTCCTCGCCGCGAATTTCCAGGACCCTGGCTTCACACTGGACAGAGATTCCCTTCCGCCTCAGTTCCTCTTCCAGTACCTCGGAGACCTCATTGTCCATGGGGCCCAGTAAGTGCTCCCGGCTCTCGATGATCGTCACATGGGAGCACAGTGCCTGGAAAATCGTCGCGAACTCCACGCCGATCACTCCGCCTCCGATAATCGTAAGGCGGTCGTAATTCCAGGTATCGGAAGCCAGCAGCCGGTCGCTCGTCAAAATCCCCGGCAGCATCGCTCCGGGAATATCCGGTATGACAGGCTTCGCCCCTGTCGCAATGATAATGTGGTCTGCCTCGTAATAGTCTTTTCCTGACGGACTGTTCACCTCCACAGTCCGCCCACGCCGGATCGTAGCCGTTCCCTCGATATAATCGATTCCTGCACTCTCGACTGCTTCCTTTACTTCCTTGCGGTACTCTTTTACAGAACGTTTCTTATAGTCCTGCATTTTCTTAAAATCAAAAGAAATGAAATCAGCCGACACTCCAAATACATCGCAGTTCTGAAATGCCGCAAACATACTGGAGGCATGAAGCAGAGCCTTCGTCGGAATACAGCCCTTATTGACGCAGGTCCCGCCCAGTTTTTCTTTCTCTGCAATCGCAGTCTTAAGTCCCAGTCCCGCCGCCTTAAGTGCAGCCGTATAACCGCCGGGACCGCCGCCTATGATAAAGAGATCATAATGTTTTGCCATGCTACTTATTTCCTTCCCTGTATAGTTTCATGAAAGCAATGCCAGGCATCCGGACCGGTTATAACCGGATCAGACCGAAATGCACACAGGCGTTTCGGATTCCATCCGCGTCCACGGCATCGGTCACGTAATCCGCCGCCTCCTTAAGTTCTTCCATCGCATTTCCCATGGCAATTCCGATTCCCGCCGTCTTCACGATATCGTAATCGTTCATGCTGTCCCCAAATGCCACCGTGTCGGACAGAGGCGTCTGAAAATAGTCGCAGAGGCGGATCAGTCCCATAGCCTTGCTGGCCGTCTTCTCCACCACATCCGCGCCCCGCTTTTCCGCGAACATGTGCACATTGATCTCAGGGAACCGGTCTCCCATAGCCTTCGCGCCCCTTTCATCACCGATGTAAGCCATGGTCCTGACATCTAACTCAGGGAGCTTCCACGGATCCGCAAACCGGCGTCCGCATTCTCCCCACAGATCCGTGTCGTGGCGGTTCACCACTTCCGGATGGATGTAGTAATCATATCCGCCCACACTGGCTCCCACACTGTATGGTGTGTCCTGTGCATAGGCGAGAATCCGCTTCATCAGTTCCTTATCAAACAGATGCTCGTATATAATCGTGTCCCCCACCGTAATCTTCGTCCCATTCAAATGAATGATGGCATCCGGCCTGATCTGTTCCTTTAATACGACGCTGAAGCTGGAATCCATGTCGCGGCCGGTGGCCAGCACAATGGTGTAATTCTCCCGAAGCTTTTGAAGAGTCTCCATGGCACTGTCCGGTATCGTCCAGTCCTTATGGTCCAGCAGGGTCATATCTACATCAAAACTTACGATTGGTTTCATATTCTTTCTCACCTGTCTTTTCTGCATGAATCATATCGTCTTTACCATCATATCTTAAAATATAAAATTTTTCAACAAATATACTTTTCAAATCGCAAACTTTCTGCTATAATACCATAGTGACCAGAAACGGAGTATGGCGTAGCTTGGTAGCGCGCTCGGCTGGGGGCCGAGAGGTCGCAGGTTCAAATCCTGTTACTCCGATTCGGTAAAAGTGCCGGAATGCCTTATTTAAAAGGCTTCCGGCACTTTTTTGCTGCTGAAAAACGAAAATCTCTCCTGTACCATTTAATCTCTGTGCTCTCCGCTGATCAGTTCATTTAAAGTACAGCCCCGGCCGCTTTCATCTTCCAGGGAATACTTCTCCTGATTTGCTCTTTTGGAAAAAAACTTAATCAGATCCTCAAGGCTGTTAAGCAGAGCGCCTTCCGTCTCACACTTATGCCAGAATACACCGGCATGATTTACCGTAAGAAATGGCTCCTTATATAAGCTGTCACTCAGCGGCGAACGGGAAAAAGCGCTGAAGCTGTCTCTCATCAAACGCTCTGCCAGTTCATCATTTACAATCTCTCCATTCGCTTCGGCACAAAATTGATGCAGCTTATCTGTAACCATGGGAAACCATTCCTCTTCCCAGAATTTTTCAAACTCCCTGCACTCTTTTTTTCGTTTTCTGTTTACTATATAATATGTAGTTGACATTGTATTCCTCCCACATCTCACTTCCATGCATACGACGGCACCTGGTATTCCGAGGCGAGGCGCGCCCCGGCCCGGCCGGGTTGCTTTCCCACTCAAGTTTACCTTAAATTCAAGGCCAGTCTGACCATCCTTTCCGCGCATACACTAACTCCTGTTTTTATACGGCTCCTCATGGCCGCCTTCCTGGCTCAGCGGAAAAAGGTCCTGTTCTATCATCTCTTTAAACGCAATATAATACGCCTCAAAACATTCAAAGCACGCCGCTTCCTTCGTACAGTTAAGACATTCAAATGATTTCAGCGTTCCGTATTTCTTTTTTATAAAACAGCACAGCTGGTGGTATGCGCCTCCTAACAGCCAGGTATTGACCCGCAGCAGATCACGCAGAATCTCCTCTTTTGCCTCGATATCCGCAGACGTATAGAGGGGAATAAAAATGCTCGGATGAATATAACTGTTGGACCCGCTCTCTGCCTGGTCGATTTTCGCCATTGTCTCATCATCCGTTATTCTGCCTAATCCGTGATCCTTTGCAATATCCCTCTTGCTGACTATTGTAAAATCACCTTTAAACGCATACTTCTTATAGCGATCATCGTACCGGTTATTCTTTTTATCATGCATATACAACAGAACCGATATATAATTCTCCGCATTTATTAAATTAAACATGTCAAAAAATGCTTCCACCGAATTCCTGGTATTCCTCCTGACCGGCAGAAAACCGAAGCAATCCACATCCACATTATTTTCTCTCAGGTATTTCATATTTGCCTGAAAATTATCTTTGATTAAGTAGAAAAGCAGATAGATCTCCTCCCGCAGAACCTCCGGATAAAGCTTTGCTATCTTCGCCACAGCAAAATCCAGATAATTCATCAGGTTATATTCTTGGTAAAATACCGGATTAAAAACGTGCATGAAGACCTCCTGCTGTGGACGCTACAGTTAATTATACCATAGATATCCATTTTATTGTTACAAATCTGAATAACAGCGTATTAAATCATTTTAAACTGTAATTCTGACTTCCCGATTCTGTACTCTCAGTCTATAGTATTGGCTGTGTTCATGAAAATATAGCAACAAATTATGTAAATTATAAATCGGCAATTCCTGGATTTCTGCATATATTATACGAATAACCTTTTTGAGGTGCCGCCATGCCAGGAGGATGGTCTTATCAGTCATATCTTACTCCATACGATTCATTCATATTTTATAATGCGATCGGAAAACATAATGATTATTTCTATACGCCCATAGCCGTAGCGACACAGGTCGTCAACGGAACCAATTACAAGTTTATGACAATTGCAGAGCCGCAGACGGAGGATTTAAACCCGCAGTTCGCTGTCGTTGATATTTATCAGCCAATCAACGGTAAACCGTATCTGACCAGTATCGCCATGCTCTAGTATTTCCAGTATTTGTTACATTCCTGTTCCCGCAAATTCTCTGTGATCATCCGTATATCATCACCTCTTGCTGCACATCCTAACCAGGAGGTGATGAACATGTCCTATATTGCTCCCGCCGTCCAGGCCAAATTCGAGACGCTTTCCATCGATTTGAAAAATGAAATCCTGGAACGGAACGTGCAGATTAACACGATTTACGATCTTATCAACGTTCTGCAGGAGATCGTGAACGAAGGTCAGTAATCATGTAATCCGAACCCCGGATCCGGATCGGAACCCGATAGATCGTTATCGGTTCCGGTCCGGATTTTTTCGTCCATTCTTCCGTGGGGAGCTGAGTCTCCCGCCCTGTTTCGCTCCTGACTCCTATCTCAAATTAATACAAGCTGACATAAACCACTATTAGCAACGGAGCGGTTAAAATCCGCTTGACATTACATAATATGTAACGTTATAATAATATCAAACATTCCAAAACTACTCAAAAACGGCCTGCAGCAAAAGGAGGATCTTATGTCAGAACAGAACATGATTACGCTCGTTACCCGGAAACAGATGGACATCTATATGAATCCGCAGCGCCAGCGGCTTTTAAAAGCCATGGAGGTCAGCGGTGTTCCCATGACCCCCAAGCAGCTGTCCAATATATTAAAGATATCAGCCTCTTCCGTCTCTCTTCACATCAGGAAGCTGGAGGAGCTTGGACTGGTGAAGCTGGACCACACGGAAGCCATTCACGGAATCCAGGCAAAATACTATAAAAAACTCCCGGTCTCGGTATCCCTTGGCGGAAATTTAGATGATGATTTAAAGGAGGAACGTTCCTGTCTGTCGGACTATATTATGACGGAACTCTGGAATGGATTTAAAGACCGCTTAAAGCGGGCGAAAGATCAGTCAGATGTGATGACGACCGGCGATTTCACCAGCGGAGTCGTTCATTTGAGCAGAAAAGATGCGGAGGAGCTGTATCATTTGATTCTGGATTTTACCGATGCACATACAGTGCCTGGGGACGAAACGGTCCCTTGGGAATTCGGCCTGGTGGCATATCCCCACAGCCCCCTTCCGGAAGAAAAGGAGGAATGACCATGAAACGAAGCCATATTCTGTTATTTGGGGCCAATGCCTTCGGCACCGGCCTTCTCGCCCCGGTACTCTCCCTTGTACTGCTGAGCCACGGAGCCACCATGGAAACTTTATCCCTGTGCATCGGAATATTTGCCGTCATGGTCGTTGTACTGGAACTCCCCAGCGGAATTTTAGCGGATTTGATCGGCAGGAAACGGATCTTCTTGATATCTGCCTGTTTTATGATGGCAAACTATGCACTTCTTCTGTTCAGCCGTCATTTTCTCATGCTGGCCGCGGCATGTGCGATGCAGGGCATCGGCCGTGCATTCAGCTCCGGTTCCATCGAGGCGCTGGAGATCGAGACGTATCTCTGTGAGCATGAGGGCCGCAATCTGGAAAAAATCAACAGCACCATGGCCGTCATTGAAAGCGTCGGCCTTGCCTCCGGGTCCATTGCAGGCGGTATCCTGGGCTATCTGGATGTCTCCTACAGCCTTCTCTTAATCCTGGCATTCATCCTGCAGATACTCATTCTGGGTCTGGCCACCTGGTTTGTAAAGGAACCGCCGCGGAAAAAAAGCCCGCTTTCTCCTGTCCTTCAGCTGAAGGAGCAGGTTCGGGGGCTGTATCATTCTCTTCTGCACAGTCTTCCGGTCACTACCATTGTCCTGATGTCGGCTGCCTGCGGAATGCTTCTTTGCACCGTCGAAGTCTACTGGCAGCCAACGCTTCAGGCCTTCCTCCCCGGGCAGATGGGCTGGATTTTTGGCGTGATCACTTGCCTGGGCTATCTTGGCGTCACCATCGGCAGCAAGGCAGCCGAAGCCGTCATGCAGTCTAAACGGACGGTCTTCACACCGGAAAAGAGCTGGCGTACGTACTGGATCCTTCGTTTTCTGCTCATCCTCAGCGTCGCTGTCCTGGGATTTACCCGCCGGGTCTGGCTGTTTCCGGTTCTCTTCGTCCTGGTCTATGTAGTGCTGGGCGCCGGGAATCTGATTGAAAATACCATTTTTCACGGGACCGTTGCAAGCAGCCAGCGCGCAGGCATGATGTCGCTGCTCTCCCTGTCTCTGCGCGCAGGCGGGCTTGGTACCTCCCTATTGGGAAGTCTGATTATAAGCGGCCTTTCTCTGCCATACGTCTGGCTTCTGCTTCCGCTGTTTTCAGCCCTCCTTATTGGCGGCATCATGATATTCCACCACCGGTCTGCAGCAAACTGCCGCACCGCAAAAGCTGGCTGCTGAACCTACATCACCCCGGTTTCCTCCAGCTTTCGCTCAAAGAAATCATTCATTTTCATCACCTGTTTTCGCAGTACTACGCCCACAAACAGGGATACCGGCAGATATAGCAGGATCTTTCCCATATCCTCAAAATACGCGTTCCCGTAGATTCCTCCGACGCACTCCCTCATGGCGTTAATGGCGTGTGTAAACGGCAGCATCGGATTGACCATACGGAAGAAATGGGGCGTCACCTCAATGGGGAAGGTCCCGCCCGCCCCGGCCACCTGTATGACGAGCAGAACGACCGCCAGAGCCTTCCCCACATCACCGAAGGAGATAGTGAGCGTATAGATGATATTGACAAATACCACGCTTGCCGTGACTGCCGCCAATACGAATTTAGCTGGCTCCAGACACTGGATCTTCAGCAGATACAGATCTCCCAGCGCCACGATCAGCGCCTGTGCCACACCGAAGAGCATGAAGATTAAGTATCTGCCAAAGTATTTTTCACAGGGCTTACCGCCATGGATGTTCTCATCCTCCAGGACGCGGCACTTCAAGACTGCCACCAGCACAAGGCCGCCCACCCATATGGCAAGAATCGTATAAAACGGAGTCATGGCCGAACCGTAGTTCTCTATGGGATAGATCTGATTTTCTTCCAGATTCACCGGTGACGAGAGAAAATCCCCCATGGTCTCCGGATCGTTTTTCATAATCTCCACAATTTTGGCGAGCCGCTCGCTCTCCTCCACCGATTCCACCTCGCCGATGATGCGGTCCAGTTTTTCCTCACCGGCTGTAATCATGACTGCTGTCTGGTCCAGCGTCTGGATCAGACTGTCAAAGGAGTCTGTGGTCTGAGTCAACGTACCGTCAATCTGCGGCAGAAGCCCGTTGATCCCCACTGCATAATCCGAAGCTGCTGAGAGGCTGTCATAGAGACTGTCGAGACCAGCCGTCATGGCCGGTTTTACCTGGCTGTGGTACTGATCCGTGATCTGAGCCCCCTGATCCATCATCTCCTCAAGCGACTTCTTAATCTCCTGTCTCGCATCCGCCGGAAGCTTTCCCGTCTTTAATACGGCATCTTCCGCCGTATCAATGATATGTATCATATTTTTCTGCCGTTCGATCTGGCTGCCAATCATATCAGACATCGCTCCCAGAACCTTTCCCGGCCCCGGAAGATTCTCCTTTAGGCGGTTCACCAGGTCAAAAAGCTTCTGATTCACAGTCAGCAGTTTATCTAAAATTCCGGAAGCCCTGTTTAACGCCCCTGCCGCCGCATTCGTATCGCGGTCCCACATGTCAATGGCGTCCCGGATCGATCCGTCAACCGAGTCCATCAGCCCGTCTGTTATATCCAGAACATTCCCCACGCTGTCCGTCATGGTATCCGATAAATCCTCTGAGGAACGGATTAGACGGCTGATATCCGCCCCCGTATCCTGCCCCGACTCTAAAAGCTCCCTGGAATCCGGCAGCATTGCCTGGACACTGCTCAAGAGTCCTTTTCCCGCAGTCAAAGCGGATTTTAACGCATTGACCGAGCTCCCCATCAGGACGAGATCATTTCTGGCATCCTTCATGGAAGCCACCATCTCATCCGCCAAATCTTCCTTCTTCCCTTCCACGGTATCATAGGTGACATGAAATGCCTTTCCCAGTGCTTCGGAGGAGGCGCTGATCAGGGATTCATTTACCTGCTGCTGGATGGTGCTGACGCCCTTATCCGTGATCTTCGTGGCAATGGCATTTTTCTTTTCATTCACATAGTACTGGAGCGTCGGCTTCCTGACGTTTGAAGTAAAGATACTGGCCGTCTTCTCGCTGAAATCCTCGGGAATGACGACGCAGGCATAGTAGCGCCCCGCCTTCACACCTTCCACAGCCTGCTCCTCATCCACAAACTGCCACCCGATCTGATCATTTTCATGAAGGTTGGAAATAATCATATCTCCGATGTTCACAGTGGTATCAAGCTGCTCGATCCGCGTCCCTTTATCGAGGCTGGCAACGGCCACCCGGAGTCCCTTCGTATTGCCGTAGGGATCCCAGTTCGCCGCAATGTTGAACCAGGCATATAGCGACGGCAGTATCATGATTCCCAGCGCCACGATAACCGCCACCGGATTTTTTCCTATGTTCTTGATATCTCTGAGAAATATGGCCCAAATCTGCTTCATCCTTCCAAGCCTCCCTGTTTTGCCCTGAAATGTGTTTATGTGTTTATATTTTTAAACGTATTGGATTATAGCGGTGTGGAAATTAAAAGTCAATAGGCAGATTGGGGGATGTGTCGTACTCTGCTTTGAAGGAATTTCCAGACAGAAAGAAAAATCTCCGCAATGCATTCCGATCTGCACTGCGGAGATTCTCAATATCTGCTTTTTATCTGCTTTTTATTTCTGTGTTATGTATCATCTTTCTTTTTATTCGTTTCGTTCTAACGCATCATCAGAAAAGGGATTCCCTGTCCGTTCATGCCCATGTTCTGATTCCCGCCGCAGTTCTGGTTACCGGAACAGCTCTGACCGAAGCCGCAGGACCCGTTGTCTCCACAGTTCTGACCAAAGCCGCAGGATCCGTTATCCCCACAGCCCTGACCAAAGCCGCAGGATCCGTTGTCTCCACAGTCCTGACCAAAGCCGCAGAACCCGTTGTCTCCACAGCCCTGACCGTAACCGCAGGACCCGTTGCCCGTATAGTTCTGGCCAAGCCCGCAGCCTAATCCGCCTCTGCCGTTAGCAGTTGCACCCAGCTGATTGAATATGCCTGCCAAATTGCCGGTCTGCCCGCTGCAGTTTGTCATATAACCACTCATGCCATTTCCGCCTCCGGTTACCTGAAAGGCCGCTGCGTGAGCCGTCATTGGTACACTTGCGATACTCATTGCAGCTGCGGCTGCCAGAACAAATAATGGATACTTCCTCATGATAAAGTCCTCCTTATGTATTACAAAATTGTTACATTTCTGTTACAAAATGTATCATAACATACTGAGGTTCCTTTATCACTAGGAGAAAATTGGCAATTTTACCACTTATTCTGCCAGCTCCAGTTCATCCATGGCAAGCTTTAACGCTCCCATAATTCCCTGATTGTCATTCAGACTTGGAAGAACGATATAGCTGTCTAAATCCTCCAGTTCCTTCGTCTGGATATAGCCGTTTAACTGGCGCTTTACTTCTTCTCTTACTAACGGCATCATATGTTCCTGATGCATCACGCCTCCGCCGAGAATAATTCTCTGCGGTGACAGGATCACGATGTAGTCTACGATCGCCTGGCCGATGTAAAAGGCCTCCATCTCCCATACTTCTTTCCTGTCTGCAAGCTCTATGCCCTTCTTACCCCAGCGCTCTTCAATAGCCGGTCCCGCAGCAAGGCCTTCCAGACAGTTTCTGTGGTACGGGCATTTTCCCGCATAGGTGTCTTCCGGATGCTTTGCCAGCAGCACGTGGCCGCCTTCCGGATGAAGCATGCCGTGAAGCAGCCTGCCGTTGGATATGATTCCCGCTCCGACTCCGGTTCCTATGGTAAAGTACACACTGTTCTCCAGCCCCTTTGTGATGCCCCAGGTAGCCTCTCCCAGTGCGGAACCATTCACATCCGTATCAAATCCAACCGGAACCCCAAGCGCCTCTTTAAATGCGCCGACGATATTATAATTGGCCCATTTAAGCTTCGGTGTCGTGGTGATATATCCGTAAGTCTCCGACTTTCTGTTTAAATCGATCGGGCCGAAGCAGCCGATCCCCAGTGCTTCGATCTCCTTATCCTTAAAATAATCAATCAGCTTCGGCATCGTAATCTCCGGTGTTTCAGTCGGAATCGAAACCCGTTCAAAAATCTCACCATGTTCATTGCCAATGGCGCAAACCATCTTTGTTCCGCCTGCCTCTAATGCTCCAAGTCTCATCTCATTACTCCTCCTGTCTGTATTCTTCCTCAGTCAAAAGCCCCGCCGCAAGCAGCGAAGCGTCAAATTTAAAGGTCTGCAGCGTTCTGCCGGGTCTCTGTTTCCGGGTTGGAACAGATCACCGTCATCTTTCCTTCAAATCTCAATTCGCCCGCTCCTGCCGGCACGATAAAATGCTGTCCCGTCTCCAGCGGAATTCCGTTTACACAGCCCTTGCCGCTGATTACGCTGACATTGGCAAAATATCGGCTGAATTCCCTGGTAAACACGCCGTCGATCTCATACTTGTCCACAGAATAGAATGGACACGTAATAAGGTGTGTATGAACCGCGCCCGGTATCTTTTCCGTAAAGGTATCGCAGGAAGCTTCCTGAAATGGTGCCTCAATGGTCGCTATGCTCTGTTCCACATGCAGCTGTCTCGGCTTCCCGTCGGACAGCCTGTCGTAGTCGTATACGCGATATGTAATATCACTGCTCTGCTGGGTTTCGAGTATCAGAGTTCCTCCCTTGATGGCATGGACGCATCCCGGATTGATCTGGAAGAAGTCGCCCTTTTTCACCGGAACCCTGCGGATAAATGCCTCCCACTGATGTCCGCGTATCATCGCCTCCATCTCTTCATGGCTTCCCGCATGGTGGCCGATGACAATCTCCGTTCCCGGGTCACAGTCCAGAATATACCAGCACTCCGTCTTCCCCAGCGATCCGTCCTCATGGATCTTCGCATACTCATCATCCGGATGCACCTGAATGCTCAAATCCGCCTTTGCGTCAATGATCTTGACGAGAAGCGGAAACTGATCTCCCGGATAATTCCCGAAAAGCTCCGGCTTCTCCTTCCACAGACTGCTGAGCAGCCGTCCGTCGTACATCCCGCCGGCAATGCGGCAGTCTCCATTCTTGTGGGCGCTCACGGCCCAGCATTCACCTGTCGTATCTCCCGGAATCTCATAGCCGAACACGTCGCGAAGCTTCGTGCCCCCCCATATTGCTTCCTTGAACACAGGCTCCATAAACAACAATTCCATATGTTGTCCTCCTTATTATGACTCATTATACCACCCCTCAATGGTGTCTGTCATAGTACCATTTTACCCGAATAAGGAGAAAAGGGAAAGAGGAAATTTCAAATATCGTGAAGAAATTGACAAATAAGGTATGCAGGCCCCGTCAGGGTATGCATACCTTATTATGTGTGCCGCTTATTGACATCGCCTGTTATGCTCCATAAACCTCGATCTGAGTCAGAGCCGGGAACGGGGATGGATCATCTGCCTTAATCAAATTGCTGAGTTTCAGCCAGGTGATTCCCTTTTTCTCGATTCTAAATTCATGAGGCTTTACGCTCTTTTCCATATCGACGACCTCAGTCGTACCGTCGGAAAAGGTAAATGTCGCCTTTACCCACCAGTTATCATGAGGAAAATCGGCTCTAGTAACGAGAACAATTTTATCAAAATCCACGGGGCGGCCGAACTCCAGGGTCATCTCCGCATCGTCCTGACGGTTAATCCCCCATGATTCATACGGCCATTCGCCGTGGGATTCGTTGGAAACCACGCCGTCAATGGCATTGCGTGCAGCAAATACAGCCTCTCCTCTGGTCTCCACATTCGCATATACATGAGGATAACAGCCCGGATCCCCGTGCTGGTCCATCACATTCTTTGCGAGATTGCGGTATGCACCGGTCTCATACGCCTCTGCAGTTCTTATGGTCAGATAATGCTTTCCTCCGGTAAATGATTTCGGATTGTAGGAAACCTTCTTCTCCTCAAATGGAATCGCATAAACCACTTCCGGTTTCGTAATATAGACCAGAGCCTCGTCCATGGTATCATCCACACGAACCACATAGTGGCAATTCACCGCATCCGTGGCAAAGGTTATGGTATCTCCCTGGCAGTACTCTCCCTCATAAACGAGAACAGCCCTCTCCTCGCCGCATCCGGAGCATTTTACCACGCCATTTTCATCTTTTATGGTAATCGATACGTTCGCCATCGTCTATTCCTCCTGTTCAAAGTAATCTTTATATTCTACATCGATCTGATATTTCATACGTTTCATGCTGTAGTAGAGATGTTCCTTCAGGGAACGCTCCAGGCCGGCAATATCCTTTTTTTCCAACAGTTCAAAGAGCTCCGTATGTTCCCGGATGATTCTGGTAAAATCCGTTTCCGTGACAAAATCCAGCATGCGGAACCGGGTATAGTGAAGCTGCTGCGCCTGAATCATGTCCCAGAGCTTCATCTTATCCGTGGCACGGAACCATATGGCGTGCATCTCCGCGTCCATGCGGTAGAACTGTTCCGGCTCAAAGCCCTTCTCCTGGATGAGCGCCTGCTGCTTTCTGATCATGTAGCGCACCTCTTCCATCCACAGCGGGGTCGCAATGTCCACGAAATCCCGCATAACCATAGTCTCCACTGCCACACGCATGTAGATCATCTGCTTGATATTGCTTAAGTTTAAAAGCGTTACCTGAGTGCCGGAATAGGGCACGGAAATGACGAACCCCTGCTCCTGCAGTCTCCTGACCGCTTCCCTCACAGGCGTCCTTGAAACGCCGAAACGCTCGCAGATCTCATTCTCACTGATCATCTGCCCCGGCTTCAGCTCCAGGTCCAATATCTCCCGCTTTAACGTCTCAAAAACGAGCTCCCCGCGGTTTTTATAGGCTTTCGTCTTCTCTTCCATGGCACCTCTCCGTTATCATTTCTAAAAAACATGCCATGAGCTCTGCCGAAAACAGAATCATGGCATGAATATACATTCTTTTTTTACCAGGTGCAGCACACCGGATGCTCATAGTATAGCATAACCTTTCTTTGCGGTCAATCTCCGGCTGCCACCGCTCCAGTGAATCTTACTGCGGCTGCTTGCCGATATAAGCCAGGATACCGCCGTCTACATAGAGAACGTGGCCGTTGATAAAATCAGATGCATCGGAAGCTAAGAATACTGCCGGTGCAGCAAGATCTTCCGCTTCTCCCCAGCGTCCTGCCGGTGTCTTGGAAATGATAAACTGATCGAATGGATGTCTGGAGCCATCCGGCTGGGTCTCACGCAACGGTGCAGTCTGAGGAGTCGCTATGTAGCCAGGTCCAATGCCGTTGCACTGAATGTTGAACTCGCCGTATTCAGACGCAATATTCTTGGTCAGCATCTTTAAGCCGCCCTTTGCAGCCGCATATGCGGATACTGTCTCACGGCCAAGTTCAGACATCATGGAGCAGATGTTGATAATCTTGCCGTGGCCCTTCTTGATCATAGACGGAATAACTGCCTTGGACACAATAAACGGAGCGTTTAAATCAACGTCAATCACCTGTCTGAACTGCTCTGCGGTCATGTCACACATCGGGATACGCTTGATGATACCGGCATTGTTCACGAGAATATCAATCACGCCTACTTCACTCTCGATACGGGCTACCATCTCATTCACAGCCGCCTCATCGGTTACGTCACATACGTAGCCGTGTGCATCGATTCCCTCTTCTTTATAGGAAGCAATTCCCTTATCCACTAATTCCTGCTTGATATCGTTAAACACGATCGTTGCGCCGGCTGCCGCCATACCTTTGGCGATTGCAAAACCGATTCCGTAGGAAGCACCTGTGATCAGTGCTACTTTACCGTTCAGCGAAAACTTGTCTGTTAAGTAATCCATGTTCATGATTCGTTTCTCCTTTACTTATTTCTTTTTGGTCTGGTCAGTTATTTCGTCATCCCGGTCTGTTTTTAAAATGTATTCAAACTTTTAAATTTGTATACAACCTCAATGACTTGTATATAGACTATCATATTGTATTCAATTATTCAATGTGCAATATAACCAAACTCTCTTCTCTTTTTTTGTCATTATTTTCTTTACCGGATCGGCCGCTGTCGGAGCACGGCTGCTTCAGCGGGGAATACTTTTCTATAATATTAATAATATAAAAAAGCTTTTATGAAACGCCTCATTCACACGTTTCATAAAAGCTTTTTATTTTTTGTTTCCGCCGGCACTGATAACGTGCCGGCAGATCTTATCTCAGGAGCAAATATCCGTTTTTACAGCTGATTAACGGCAGCCAC
>ENA-OPRK01000036-OPRK01000036.1-human-gut-metagenome-genome-assembly--contig:-NODE-36-length-124515-cov-14.375237_pt1 | contig 124515 bp, 119 predicted proteins | sample MGYA00241793_ERZ501877 | MGnify/ENA primary metagenome ERZ501877 (study PRJEB25962, sample SAMEA1966253) | human gut metagenome | biome: human gut; feature: human-associated habitat; material... | reverse complement strand
GGGCTTTGCCCACACCCACGACCTTTGAAAAGGTCGACCAAACTTTTATAATTGATTGGCAAATCAATTTGCTAAACCATAATATATCAAGATTATCCCAAAAATTAAATCTATAATTGCAATAATATTTAACACACACTCATAAAATCAAATAATTGCATATATATTTTATAAGAACAAAAATCACACCGACAGTTTAAATTAACCGTCGGTGTGCCCTACCCTTTTTTAATAATAATTAATTATTAAGTGCATTGATACAATTTGAGCATATAAATTTGCCCTTAAGACATTTCAGATTTTCGGACGAATTGCAGAAAATGCATTTTTCTTCCGCTTTTTTTATTGTAATGCAATCATTGTCAGCCTCGATATGCAGCATATCGCCCGCTTTGATATTAAGATGATTGCGAATATCCTTTGAAATTACAATTCTGCCAGCTCCGTCAATTTCTCTGAAATTAGTAAATATCATTATATCATCTCCTTATCTGAACAGTTTTCTGTTCGTATTTTTTAATTGTAAACCTTAACCGAAGTTACAGGTTGACAATTTTCATCGCTGTATCATTATACCATTTTACGGTTAATATGTCAATAATTACCAAATAAGAATTGTAAATACAATTTTGTAACGGATTTTGTCATATTTGCTTTATTTATGATATTATATTTAGATTTTTGAAGTTAGGTGAAATAAATGCTTGGTTATGTGTGGGCAGGTCTGATAATTGTCAGTGTGTTGTCGGCAATTTTACTCGGTAATACCGAATCACTGTCTACTGCCCTTATAGAAAGCGGCTCGTCATCAATAGAACTTCTCTTGACAATGGCAGGCATCCTATGCCTATGGTCAGGAATAATGAAAATAGCAGAAGAAAGCGGCTTTACCGCACTTATTTCAAAAATTTTTGTGCCTCTTTTGCGACCGCTTTTTCCAAAGCTTGATAAAAACAGCGAGGCTTTTAAAAGCATTACTATGAACATAAGCGCAAACCTGTTAGGACTTGGCAATGCCGCCACTCCGTTTGGTCTTAAAGCTATGGGAGAACTTAACAGACTAAACAACTGCTCCGATACGGCAAGCAATGAAATGGTCATTTTTGTTGTGCTCAATACCGCCTCTCTGCAGCTTTTGCCTACTACCCTTGCCACACTTCGACAAAGCTACGGAAGTAATGCTCCGTTTGAGGTTATAACAGCCATTTGGATAAGCTCGGCAACCGCTCTCACTGTGGCCCTTACAGTTGCCTGTACACTAAATCTGAAAAAAGCGAGGTGAAATTATGGCTATTATAATGCCTCTATTTGCGACCGTTGTGGTATTGTACGGGCTGATAAAACGAGTGCCTGTTTTCGATTTGTTTATTAAAGGAGTTCGAGAGGGCGTAAAAGTTCTGTACACAATTGCACCTACCATAATCGGATTGGTGTTTGCGGTAGATTTACTGCGTTCGAGCGGTGCAATAGATGTTATATGTAACTTTATCTCCCCTGCCGCAGATTTTTTAGGCTTTCCAAAAGAAATTGTACCAATGGTTCTCTTAAGACCAGTATCGGGCAGTGGTTCAACAGCTTTGTTGACCGCTTTGTATGAAGATTGTGGCCCTGACAGTTTTGCAGGCAGGGTAGCTTCTGTACTTGCAGGATCATCCGAAACCACATTTTACGCTGTGGCAATGTATTTTGGCAGTATTAAGGTAAAAAAAATCCGCCATACCCTTGTTGCCGCTTTGCTTGCGGATTTCACCGCCGCAGTGATGAGCGTGCTGACCGTAAGACTAATTTTCGGGCAAAGCTAAAGGAGCTGTAAAAAACAGCCCCTATGTAAATGAAGTATATTTTCTTTTATTGCTCTCGCAGATACTTACGCCTATTTGTTTGGCTATCGTTAGATTGCGTAAACTGAAAGTATTTGTGGGCTTTGCCCACACCCACAAACTTTGAAAAGGTTGACCAAACTTTTATATATTGACTTTAATTTTATCGAGCAGTTCTCCGACCTTTTCATGAAAAACAAGGTCGGCGGCGCTGTCCATTGGTGTGGCATCACGATTTATCAGTACAAGTTTATTTCCTTTAAAATATCTCACCATACCTGCGGCAGGATAAACCGTGAGGCTTGTGCCTGCAATAATCAGTGTATCTGCATTCGCAATGGCATTAACCGCACCGTTTACTGTTTTATCATCAAGTCCCTCTTCATACAGCACAACATCAGGCTTGATGATTCCCGAACATTCGCATTTTGGAATACCGTTGCTCTCTTTAATAAACTCGGCAGTATATGCTTTGCCGCACTTCATACAGTAATTTCTCAACACACTTCCGTGCAGTTCATACACTCTCTTACTGCCTGCCGCCTGATGCAGTCCGTCAATATTTTGAGTAACTACTGCGCTGAGTTTTCCTGCTTTTTCAAGCTCGGCAAGTTTATAATGAGCCTTATTCGGCTTTTTGTCAAGACAAAGCATTTTATCTCTGTAAAAGCGATAAAACTCCTCTGTCTTTTTTACAAAGAATGTATGGCTTAGTATGGTTTCGGGCGGATAATCGTACTTTTGATTATAAAGTCCGTCCACACTTCTGAAATCAGGGATACCGCTCTCTGTAGATACTCCCGCACCGCCAAAGAAAACTATTCTGCGGCTGTCATCAATCACTTTCTGAAGTTCGTCAACACTGCTCATTACTGCATTGCCTCTTTCATCTGCTTTACATACTCGCAAACAGGCTCAACACATTCTTTACCGTACTTAGCAACGATTTTTACAATTGCGGAACCTACTATTACACCGTCTGCATACTGTGACATATGCTTTGCCTGCTCTGGAGTTGAAATACCAAAACCTACCGCACACGGGGTATCGCTTACAGAACGAACAAGGTCAACCATTTCGCCAATATTTGTTGTAATCTCTTTTCTTACACCTGTTACACCCATTGAAGAAACACAATACACAAAGCCCTGCGCTTCTTTGGCAATGGTTTTAATTCTGTCGTGTGAAGTCGGTGCAATAAGCGAAACAAGCTCTACACCGTGCTTATCGCAATAAGGCTGTAACTCTGCCTTTTCCTCAAAAGGAACATCCGGAACGATTACGGCGGAAATACCGCACTCTGCGCACTTTGCCATAAATGCGTCTGTACCGTAAACAAAAATAGGGTTCATATATGTCATTACGGCAAGAGCCGCCTTAATCTGCGGACGGATTCTCTTTACCATATCAAAAATCTTATCCGTTGTAGTACCTGCCGCCAAAGAACGGAGGTCAGCCTCCTGAATTACAACACCCTCGGCAATCGGGTCTGAAAAAGGTATACCGATTTCTATGATATCTGCGCCGTTTTCGCTCATACCTATAAGGAGTTTTTCGGTAGTTTCAAGGTCAGGATCTCCTGCGGTTACAAACGGAATAAAAGCCTTGCCGTTTTTGAAGGCATCTTTAATCTTACTCATAAATATTCTCCCCTCTGTATCTTGCAATAGCGGCAACATCCTTATCGCCTCTGCCCGAAAGATTTACAACAATAATACTGTCTTTGCTCATTGTAGGAGCAAGTTTAATGCAGTGTGCTACAGCATGTGCGCTCTCAATAGCAGGGATAATACCCTCTGTGCGTGAAAGATACTCAAATGCGTTTACTGCCTCTTCATCGGTAACAGGCACATATTTTGCTCTGCCTGTATCGCTTAAGTTAGCATGTTCAGGGCCGATACCCGGGTAATCAAGACCTGCTGAAATTGAATATACAGGTGCAATCTGACCGTACTTATCCTGACAGAAATATGATTTCATACCATGGAAAATACCGAGTGTACCGTTTGCGATTGTTGCGGCATTCTTCGGATTATCAACGCCAAGACCTGCTGCCTCACAACCGATAAGCTGTACGCTCTCATCACCGATAAAGTCATAGAATGCGCCCATAGCATTACTTCCGCCGCCAACGCAAGCCATAACCACATCAGGAAGTCTGCCCTCTTTTTCAAGGAGCTGTGCTTTGATTTCCTTACCGATTACGCTCTGGAAATCTCTTACAACCATTGGGAACGGATGCGGGCCCATTACCGAACCGAGTACATAGTGAGTATCGTCAACTCTGTTAGTCCACTCACGCATAGCCTCGTTTACGGCGTCTTTAAGAGTCATTGTGCCTGTTTCAACGGCATTTACCTTTGCGCCGAGAAGTTTCATTCTGTATACATTAAGGGCCTGACGGATTGTATCCTCTTTGCCCATAAAAATCTCACACTCAAGTCCCATAAGTGCGGCAACAGTTGCTGTTGCAACACCGTGCTGACCTGCGCCTGTTTCTGCAATTACTCTTGTTTTGCCCATCTTTTTGGCAAGCAGGCACTGACCAAGACAGTTATTGAGTTTGTGTGAACCCGTATGATTTAAGTCCTCACGCTTTAAATAAATCTTAGCACCGCCTAAATCCTTTGTCATTTTCTCCGCATAATAGAGAAGTGACGGTCTGCCGGCATACTCACGCATAAGTGTGTCAAGCTCTGCGACAAACTCCGGATCGTTTTTATATTTTTCATATGCTTCTTCAAATTCATTAACGGCATTCATTAAAGTTTCGGGAACAAACTGTCCACCGTGAATACCAAACTTACCCTTCGACATTGATTTATCTCCTTTTCTAATACCTTATATATTTATAACTTATCACCGTTAAGTTCTTCAAGCGCTTTCTTTTTATCGGCATTTCTCATAAGAGTTTCGCCAATAAGCAGTCCGTTTACTCCTGCTTCTCTAAGCTCCTGCACATCTTCGGCTGTTTTTATTCCGCTTTCGCCGACAAATAAAACTTCCTTTGGTACAAGTTTTCTCAATCTTGTGCAGGTTGTGAGGTCAACCGTAAAGTCCTTTAAATTTCGGTTATTTACGCCGATTACTCTTGCCCCTGCGTCTAATGCCGACTTCACTTCTTCCTCTGTATGTGCCTCTACCAAAGCTGAAAGTCCGAGTGAATCACAAATTTCAATCCATTTTCTGATTGTTTCGGTATCGAGCAACGCACAAATCAAAAGCACCGCAGACGCTCCGATTACTTTAGCCTCATATATCTGATACTCACAAACTGTAAAATCCTTACGCAAAAGCGGAATTTTTACATTCTGTGATATTTCCTGCAAATATTTATTTTCACCTTTAAACCACTGCGGTTCTGTAAGTACGGATATCGCAGACGCTCCTGCGTTTTCATAATCCTTTGCAATCTGCACATACGGGAAATCCTCTGCAATTATTCCTTTAGACGGAGATGCTTTCTTTACCTCGCAGATATAAGAGCTACCGTCCTTTGCAAGCGCCTTTTCAAAAGGAAATTCATCGGTAATGTTCATTGAAAGCGCTTTGTTTTTTATCTCCTCAAGCGGAATTTGTTTTTCAATTTCCGCATATCTTTCTCGGTTTGCCTGTGCTATTGTTTCAAGTATCATAATATCACCGTTATTCATTAGTAGCCTTTACAAACTGCTCAAGTTTTTCATAAGCCTTGCCACTGTCAATAAGAGTTTCTGCAAGACGGATACCCTCGGCAATATTCTCTGCCTTACCGCCTGCGCAAATACCGAGAGCCGAATTAAGCAATACAATATCTCTCTTTGCTCCCTTTAACTCGCCTTTTAAAATCTGCTTTGTAATCTCCGCATTCTCTTTGCCGTCACCGCCTGCAAGGTCTGCACTGCTGTATGTCGGCATACCGAACTGTTCCGGAGTAATTTCGTATGAGCTGAATTTACCGTTGTTGATTTCACAAACCTTTGTAGGAGCAGTAACGGTTACTTCGTCCATACCGTCTGTACCGTAGAATACATATCCGCGCTTTACGCCAAGGTTTGCAAATACTCTTGCAATCGGTTCAACGAGCGCCTCTGAATACACACCTGTTACCTGCAAGTTTGCAAAAGCAGGGTTTGTAAGAGGTCCTAAAACATTAAAAATATTTCTGATTCCTATATCTTTTCTTACAGGGCCGACAAATCGCATTGATGAATGGTAGCTTTGTGCAAACATAAAGCAAATACCTGTATTTTTAAGGATTTCTTCACTTTTTTCCGGACTTATTGTAAGATTAACTCCAAGAGCCTCCAGACAATCTGCCGCACCGCTCTTGCTTGACATTGAACGGTTGCCGTGCTTTGCAACAGAAATTCCTGCGGCCGCAACAACAAAAGCCGCTGTTGTAGAAATATTAAAAGTACCTGTTCCGTCGCCGCCTGTGCCTACAATGTCGAGTACATCGGTATCTCTTTTAACATGAAGTGCCTTGTCACGCATTACTGTTGCGCAAGCTGTAATTTCGTCAATGGTTTCGCCCTTAATTCTGAGAGCTGTCAAAAATGCCGCTGTCTGTGCTTGAGTGGCTGTACCGCTCATCATTTCGTTCATTACGGCTGCTGCCTCATCATAAGTTAAGTTATTACCGTTTACTACCTTTTTTATTGCTTCCTTAATCATTTCTGTCACCCTTTCTATGTGTTATCCGTAATCATATATTAATAAAATTCTTTATCATTTCCATACCGTGAGAAGTCAGTATCGACTCCGGGTGGAACTGTAATCCGTAAATTTCGTAATCTCTGTGGCGAACTGCCATAACCTCGCCCATATCGTCCTCTGCCGTAACTATAAGCTCATCGGGAATGGTATCCTTTTTTGCAATCAAAGAATGGTATCTCGCACCGTCAACTACCTTTGGCAAATCGGCAAAAATCTTACAACTGTTGTCAAGATTAATATTACTCTTTTTGCCGTGCATAAGTTTTATTGCTCTTGTAATTTCTGCGCCGAATACCTCGCATATTGCCTGATGTCCGAGGCAAATACCGAGTATCGGATACTCGCCTTTAAGCTCTCTTATAACATCTTCACAAATGCCTGCGTCCTTTGGATAACCCGGACCCGGAGAAAGAATAATGTGGGTAGGATTAAGTTTTCTGATTTCATCTACCGTTATTTCGTCATTTCTTACTACCTTTATATCGGGATTAATACTTCCGCAATACTGTACAAGATTATAAGTAAAGCTGTCGTAATTATCTATAAATAAAATCATATAGCTTCAACCTCTCCTGCATTTTTAACTGCATTTATTACCGCAAGTGCCTTGTTGTAGGTTTCAAGATACTCCGACTTAGGGTCGCTGTCTGCAACAATTCCCGCACCTGCCTGAACATAAACCTTATTTCCTTTTTTAACTGCCATTCTTATTGCGATACAAGTATCAAGATTTCCGTTAAAATCGACATATCCGAGCGCACCGCCATATACCCCACGGGGTGTTTTTTCAAGTTCGTCTATAATCTGACAAGCTCTGATTTTCGGTGCTCCCGAAAGTGTGCCTGCCGGAAGAAGCGACTCAACCGCATCAAAAGCGTCAAGTCCGTCTTTAAGCTCACCCTCTACCTCACTGCAAATGTGCATTATCTTTGAATATCTTAAAATCTGCTGATATGAAGTAACCTTTACAGAATTGAATTTTGAAATTTTACCTATATCGTTTCTTCCGAGGTCAACAAGCATATTGTGCTCGGCAAGCTCTTTTTCATCTTTTATAAGCTCATCTGCCAGAGCATCGTCCTCCTGCTTATCCGCACCTCTCGGTCTTGAACCTGCAATCGGGAATGTATTAAGCACACCGTTCTGAAGTTTAACCAAAGTTTCAGGTGATGTACTTATAATCTCATCGCCCTCAATATTCATATATACCATATAAGGCGATGGGTTTGTAATTCTCAATACTCTGTATGCATTTAAAAGCGAACCTTTGTACTCGGTTTCAAATCTGCGGGATACAACACACTGAAAAATATCGCCGTCAAAAATATATTCCTTTGTTTTATTAACCATATCGCAAAATTCTTCTTCTGTGTATGTGCTCTTAAACTCAACATTCTTGTCACTTTCGAGCTTAAGTAAAGGTGCCGGGTCTGTAATTGTATTGATAATTTCGTTTATATCGTTTACAGCCTGCTTGTACTGTCTTTCAGGGTCATAAGTTTTCATATTTACTATGACTGTCATTTTTTCACGAAGATGATCGTATGCAATAATTTTATCAAAAAGCATTAAATCAAAATCATTGGTTTCGCTTTCCTGTATTTTCAAAATCGGTTCGCTGACTGCAATCATAGCATATCCGTAATATCCTACAAGTCCTCCTGTAAACGGCGGCAAATCTTCAAAACGAGGATTTTTGTAATTTTTCATATATTTTCGGATTTCTTTGTATGGCTTGGCGGTTTTAATTGTAACCTCACCCTCGCCTGTAATGGTGAGAACTCCGTTTTTGTAGACAAGTCTTGCCTTAGGATTACAGCCGATAAACGAATATCTGCCCCACTTTACACCGCCCTCGATACTTTCAAGAAGAAAGCACTTGTCTGACTTTTGAAGAATTTTTCTTAACAAAGTAATCGGTGTGACAGAATCGGCGTAAACTTCCTTGTAAACAGGTATTACATCGTATTCATCCTTAATTGTCATTACCTCATCATAAGACGGTTTAATCATTTTTCTCACCCTTTATATTTTTTATAAACAAAAAGACCTTTGCCCCAACTAAGGGACAAAGGTCTGAAACGACTTCTGTGGTACCACCCAAATTGACGGAAATTCCGCCCGCTCATATAGCATACTGACATATGCCTCCTGCTGTAACGGTCAGGCTCCGTCGGAAACTACTCGAATACTCTTTCGGTCCGCCCTCACAAGTCCATTCGGAAAAATCTCAACTATCGGCTCACACCAACCGCCGACTCTCTGAAAGCGCCGATTAATCTTACTACTCTTGCTCAATGGTTTATCTTATAAATTAATACTATTATATAGCGGAATTTTTTAAATGTCAATAGAATTTTAGCACTTTAAAGCGAATATTTAAAATTTATTCAGCTGTTTCGGCAGTTTTCAAAATTACAGTTGACTGTGCAGGCATTGTAAGTACGCCGTCTTTGAGAGTTATGTGCTGATAAACGGCATTTTCGTCTTCTGTCGAAGTAAAAGCACCGTCCTTATCCACAGGGAAACTTGCAACAAGTTCTGCTCTGATTTCAGGATTAGCTATCATATCATCGGTAATGGTAAGCTCAGCGTTTTCCTCTGCATTCATATTATGAATAATCATCAGCTTTGTGCCGTTATACTCAACATAGTAAGCACAAATTGCAGTATTGTCAAAGGTTTGAAGTCCTGTAATTTTGCCACGAGCAATTTCAGGATTCTGATTTTTGATTTTTATAATTCTGCTGTAAAAGCTAAGTAAAGAATTGGGGTCAGCCTGCTGTTGCTTAGCGCCGCCGTATTTAGTATCTTTCGCAACATCACCTACACCGTTTACCCAAATATTCGGCAAATTATTGCTGTCAAATATCATCGGTGTACGATAAGCCGAATCAGAAGTTGTATTTGGAGCAGTAATTCCGATTTCCTCGCCGTAATAGATAAATGGATTGCCCGGGAACAACATATACACTGAGGCTGCCATTTTCTGATAACTAAGACCCTTAGGTTCAAGCGAGTTACCGCTTCTCACCATATCGTGATTTGACATGAACATTGTCGGAATGTAATTCTCGTTATTGTTGTACATCTTATCGTTATACTTCATTACCTTTTTAGCGATAGCCGTACCACGCTGTGCTATGACCTCGGTTGTAAGTGTACCACTTGACTGTGAGAATTTAAATGCAAACTGACTGTCAATTCCCGACTTAAAGATTTCCTGAATCTTTGAATCATCGTCCCAGTTTTCACCTACTACATAAACATCAGGATTTGTTTCCTTACATTTATCACAGAACCAGGTCAAAAATTCCGTGCCGTCGGTGGATTTATTAGAAAAATATTTTACGGCGTCAAGTCTGAAACCGTCAACACCTCTGTCAAGCCAGAATTTTGTAATTTTTGCAAATTCTTCTCTTGTTTTTTCAGAATTTAAATTCCATTCAGGCATTTCCTCAGAAAAATTAGCCTCACAAGCCATTGCGTGTGACAAATAATTTGTCTGTGTATCAGAATCAAAATATGAAGTGGGATGAATTTCAAAATACTGTGCATAACCGTCAAGATTGCCCTCTTCCACCTCTTCGACAGCCTTTAAATAATAAGGATGCTGTGAAGATGCATGATTTAACACAAGGTCAAGTATGATGTTAATACCACGCTTATGACATTCTGAAACAAGTTTGTCAAAAGTTTCAAGTGTGCCGAAATCAGGGTCAATATTGTAATAATCGGTTACATCATATTTATGATATGACGGCGAAGGCATTATAGGAGTTAGCCATATACCGTCAACACCAAGGTCATTGCCTGTATTTGGATCTCCGTCATTAAGATAATCAAGATTATCAATAATACCTTGCAAATCACCAACTTGATCACCGTTTGAATCTGCAAATGAATTAACAAAAATCTGATAATAGTTACGGTATTTATCGGTTGATGCTGTGGCTGTAAGAGTATTTACCGGATCATCATATTCTTTAGTACCGCAGCCTGCAAGAATTGCACTTGTAGAAATTGAAGCAATAAGTAAAAGTGTAAAAAATTTTTTCATAAATCCTCCTTATAAAATCAATAAAGTTAAGTAAGAATTGAAATGTATTCTTTATAGGCTATAAATATTATGGTTTGCAAAATATTTCATCAATCATAAAAGTTCGGTCAAACTTTGCAAAGATTATAGGTATGTGTAAAACACACACAAGCCTAAAAAGGCTTGACCTAAATTTTAATTTTTTTAATCTTAACTATGCTGCAAGCCATAATTTAAAACTCAACTAAAAAGGATGGCAGCCAAAGACTGCCACCCAAAAATGTGCAAATAAAGATTAACCCTTTACGCCGCCGGCTGTTACACCTTCGACATAATACTTCTGCATCTTAAGGAAGAGGAGGGTAATCGGAACAGCAACTACTACTGAACCTGCAAGGAACTGCTTGTAGTACTGTGTCTTAAAGTCAAGGTCAACCATAAGCTGCAAACCGATTGCAACAGTGTAGTAATCACGCTTATCACCCATGATGATCTTAGCAAGAATAAAGTCTGTCCAAGGTCCAATGAATGATGTAAGAACTGTATAAACTACGATTGGTTTTGACATAGGAAGAATAATCTTCCAGAAAATCTGGTTCTTAGTTGCACCGTCAATAGTTGCCGCCTCGTCAAGAGCTCTTGGAATTGTATCAAAGAAGCCCTTTGAAATCTGATAGCCAAGACCTGCACCGGCACTGTAACAAATTACAAGTGCTACGAGTGTCTGTGTAAGACCCATAGCCTTTAAGAGGTAGTAAATAGCAATCATTGTCATAAATCCGGGGAACATACCGAGAATCATACCAACATTGATAAACTTTTTACGGGATTTAAATCTTAAGCGGCTGAATGCGTAACTTACCATAAGTACAGAAATTGTAGAAATTACGCAGCTAAAGCATGCAACAACAAATGTGTTTATAAACCATTTTGTAAAGTTAAGTGTACCGTGGTTTGTAAAAAGGTCAATGTAGTTCTGGAAAGTCCATTCACGAGGAATGAGATAGTTTACTACAGTAACACCTTCTGCACGGAACGAGTGCATTAAAAGATAGATGAATGGGCAAATCCAAATAAATCCGAGAATAGCGAGGATTATGTAGATAAAAGTATTTGCCAAACCTCTTCTGAGTTTGTAGCTTTTTATCATGAGAACGCCTCCTCGTCTTTTGCAGATTTAGATGAGTTAAATACAATAAGTGAAAGCACAGCGCAGATAATAAATACAATGATACCGATCGCCGCAGCAAGGTTGTAGTCAGAAGAGTTCATAGTAAGTTTGAACAACCATGTTACGAGGATATCTGTATAACCTGCCTGATAGAATTTCTCCGTTGTTGGACCACCGCCTGTGAGGAGGTAGATAACGTTAAAGTTATTGATGTTACCAACGAACTGAGTAATAAGCTGTGGTGTTGTTACGAAGAGCATGTAAGGAAGTGTAATGCTTGTAAATGTTTTTACAGGGCCTGCACCGTCAATACGGGCTGATTCGTAGAGGTCTTCAGGAATATTCATAAGAATACCTGACATTGAAAGAATTGTGTAAGGAATACCTACCCAAAGGTTTACAATGATAACTACTATCTTAGCGATGTTAGGGTCAGTGTTAAGCCACTGAATTTCCACCACCGCAGCATCAGGATTAAACAATCTGCTAATATCTGTAAGTAATACATTAAATGCACCGTCAGTCTGGAGCATCTGATTCATAAGAAGAAGTGATACAAACTGTGGTACAGCGATTGCAATAACAAAGAGAGTTCTCCACAAAGCCTTGAACTTAATACCCTTTTTGTTGATCATAAGAGCAATAATCATACCAAGGATGTAGTTTGTAAAAGTAGCGCAAACAGCCCAAACAAGTGTCCACTTAGCAAGTTCTACGAATGTTGTAGCTCTTGTTGCAGAGTTAGCTACATCAAATACAGATGCAAAGTTTTGGAAACCAACCCAGTGGAACAATGTTCCCGGAGGCATATGCTGAAGGTCATAGTTCGTGAATGCTATAAGTATCATAAAGATGAGTGGAAGAATCTGGAAAATACCAATCATCAGTACAGGGAAAGACAAAAGTGTAATGTGATACTTACCGTCAAGAAATTCCTTGATATCAGTTCTTAATGAAGTTGGCTTTTTGCCTGCTGCAACAAGAAGCTGATGCTTGTAAGCATCTTTTATATTTGCTATGTAAATGGCAAATACAACTACTGTAATTACAATGGTAAGTACAGAATAAAGGAGGATAAGCATTGAGTTATCACCGTAAACAGTTACAGGGAAAATGCCGTCCATCTCTGTGTGAGTCTCAACAGTACCAAGCGAACCAAACTTGGAAATGTAACCCCAACCAAAGAATACCATATAGAGAATGTACAAAACTTCTGAAAGGAAGAATAAAATACCCTTATAGTACTTACCTTTTGAAATGTCACCAAGACCGAAAATAAGGTAAGAAAGCTTTGTCATAATATCTCCGTTTACAAAGGTTTTGCCGTAATTAGCAAATCCCTTGCCAATGCCAAGAAAAAACTTCACAATAGCATTTCCTATTGCTTTAAAAAAGCCTGCCACTTTACCGGGCAAAGCTTTGAAAAAGTTTTTAGCATTATAGGCAAACTTCTGGAAAGGATTAAGCTGTACATAATCAATATATTTCATTAATAAGCTCTCCTTAAAATAGTTTGCAAAACCTACACCAAACTAATAATATATTCTGCGTTATCAATTAGCATCATAAATACATTAGTAGTTTGGTGTAAATTAATTACAATGTCTGCGACATTGATAACGAGTTTTCACTCAATGGGGCTCTCAGCTACTTGAGAGCCCCACGAGTATGAGAAGATTTATTTTGAAAACTAAAATTATTCGTCTCTTACGTTTGCGATTGTGTCTGTGAGTAACTGCTTGAAGAAGTCAGCGTTTGAAGGATCTGTTTCGTCAGCAATGAGCTTGTTACCGAGGTTTGCATTTGGATCCCAGAATGTTGAAGCTATACTTACCTGTGGTACAGCGAACTTACCCTGCTCAGCAATAGCTGTAAGTACTGCACTGCCTGTAACAACTTCTTCACCGTTTACAGTCTGGTTTGAAGGACCCCAACCGAGCTCTGTAGCTCTTTCTCTCTGGCACTCTTCGCCTGTGAGATAGTTAGCAAGGATCTGAGCTGAACGCGGGAACTTAGAAGATGCGTTTACACCGATGAGCTTGTAACCGAGCATTGAAATTATCTGCTTAGCTTCGCCGTTTACATCGATTGTTGGGAGCTTAGCTGCACCGAAGTTGTCGCCAAGAGCTTTCTTGTCAGGAACTGTGTTCCAAGAACCGTCGATACCGGCACCGCAAGACTTCTGTGAGAAACCGGAAGAAATAGCGTCTATTGAAAGTGACTGGAATGTACCCTTATAGTCGTGTATAAGCTTTGAGAAAGCCTGGAGTGTTGCAACTACCTCGGCCTCATCATAATCTGTGTACTTCTGAGTAATGCCGTCATCCTCAAGACCATCGGTCTTAAGACCGCCTGTGAATGTGAACATACATGCGTAGAAGCCGTCACCTGCGTTCATGATGAACTTCTTACCTCCGGCCTTACAAGCTTCGAGGACATCCTCAAATCTGCCTGCCTGCTCGTCAGAAACTACTGACTTATCATATACGAGGTAGTAACCGTTATCACCTGTTTCCGGATAAGCGTAAATCTTACCGTCGAGTGTTGCAGCTGAAACTGACTCTGCTGTATCTCTCTTAGAAATATCTTCAGCATAAGCAGCCTGTGCAATAACGCCTGCTGTCTGAAGCTTGTTGAGCTGGTCACTTGCGAAACCGAATACATCGGCAGCAGCTGAGGCATCATTAAGAAGGTTTGTAGCAGCATCTTTCTCAGTCTGAGCAACTACTGTAATATCAATCTTCTTGTCCGGATAAAGAGCCTTGAATGCCTCGCACTCTTTTTCAAAAGTAGAAACTGCATTATCAGGAGCCCATACTTTAAGTGTAATGTTGTCTTCGTCACCAAAGTCGTTGCTTGTTGCAGAAGCACCGTTACCATTTGATTCTGTTTTTGAAGCTGTACTGCTGTCACCTGAACCGCCGCAGCCAACAAGTGCTGTAGCAGCCATCATACTTGCCAAAAGAACGGCAAAAATCTTTTTCATCGGATATTTCCTTCTTTCATAAAATATAAACTTTCATTCCATTTGAATGATGTGAGGACAGTCCCTCTGTCCTTTCACTACATTTATGATACCAAAAAATCATACAAATTGCAACTACCTTTGTACTTTTTATACAGAGTGTTAAAACTTTAAATTATTTTTGTGCATTTTGCAAGTTAAATTTTGAAATTTTGATTTTATTTACAAAATTATCTCTGGCTTTTTGTTAATAATAACAATATTATCTTTGTGCAACTTGTTCATTTGGAGATTATCGTTTTATTTTCGTAAATTACTTAAATTCGTTTCATATCAGCTAAATGCACATATTTTCGCTTATATAGGTGCTTTTTAGGTAATTTTCACCAACAGATAAAATAGGTCTTTTCGCACAATAAACACACTCCAAAAAAATTCATTATTATTGTTGTATTATTTTCCCTGAATTGTTATAATGTAATAGTAATCACAACTAAAAACGGAGTGAATTTATTATGAAACTAAGCAATTTACTTGCAAACATTGAATATACCGTAATAAATGACGGCAATCCCGAAATAACCGATATTATATATGATTCCCGAAAAGTTACCGACGGTACAGCTTTCGTATGTCTTAAGGGATACACATCCGACGGTCACAAGTATGCGCAATCCGCTGTTGAAAAAGGCGCCGCTGCCCTTATAATAAGTGATGACCTTTCATTCGATGTACCGAAGAATGTTGCGGTTATTAAAGTGGAAAACACACGAAAAGCACTTGCGTATATCAGCGCCGAGTTTTTTGGCAGACCCGCCGAAAAACTAAAGACCATTGCAATTACAGGTACAAAAGGCAAAACAACCACAACCGCTATGATTGCATCTATTCTTGAATGTGCAGGAATCAAAACAGGCACAATCGGCACTCTCGGTATTTTATATGACGGAAAAGTTGTAAAAACAGACAACACAACCCCGGAATCATACGAAATTCAAAAAGCTATGCACGATATGCTTGAGTGCGGCTGTAAAGCTATGGTTATTGAGGCAAGCTCAATCGGCTTAAAGCATTACAGACTTGCTGATATTACATTTGATGTAGGCATATTTACAAACTTTTCACACGACCATATCGGCGGTGTTGAACATAAGGATATGGCTGAATATCTTTACTGTAAAAGTCTGCTTTTCGGACAGTGCAGACACTCTGCTGGAAATATTGACGATGAAAAATTTACCGAAATCACAAAACTTGCAGTTGAAAAACCTGTAACATTCGGTTTCTCAAATAAAGCCGACTTTGTTGCGTCCGATGAACATTTATTATTTGAAAACGGATTTATCGGCGTTCACTTTGAATTAAGCGGAAAAAAGAAACTTTCGCTTGATGTAAATATCCCCGGTAAATTTAATGTTTATAATGCGCTTGCCGCAATCAGTGCCGTATCTTTCTTCGATATTCCCGACAAAGCTATTGTCGAGGGTCTTCACAAAGCAAAGGTTAAAGGCAGAGTTGAACCTGTACCCGTACCGGGCAACTATTCGCTTATAATAGATTACGCTCATAACGCACTTTCTATGGAAAATGTGCTTTCAACACTCCGACTTTATAAACCTAACCGCCTTATTACAATGTTTGGTGCAGGCGGCAACCGTCCAAAGGTGAGGAGATACGAAATGGGCGAAACTTCGGGCAGACTTTCCGACCTCTCCGTAATCACAGAGGATAACTCCCGTTTTGAAGATGTTATGGATATTATCGAGGACATCAAGACAGGTCTTGCAAAGACAGACGGTAAATATGTAGTTGTTCCTAATCGTAAGGACGCAATAAGATATTGTATGGAAAACGCACAGGACGGCGATATTATCGTTCTTGCGGGCAAAGGTCATGAGGACTATCAGGAAATCAAAGGCGTAAAATACCATATGGATGAGCGTGAACTTGTTGCCGACATTATTAAGGAAATGGCAGAGGAAAAGAAATAATTATCAACAGTTTTTTATAAATCTACATTTGTCAGTTTGATAAATTCATTTTTATTAACGAAAAGGAAATATGCAATGGGTTTATTTAAGGAAAAACCGCCTAAGGAAAAGAATGAAATAAATAATAAGACTTTAAAGGAAAACATTGCTAATGTTGCATTGGCACAATACAGAGTCATTATTTAAAGCAATAACAGATAAAGACACCTACTATTTTGCGGTTCAGGGTACAAAACTTTTACGACTTTCATTAAGCGAAGAGCTGTTTAACGCTTATGTAGAAGGATTTTTGGAAAGTAACGATGCTTAACAGAAATTTTGGGCTCTGTTTCTAAAATATAAACAGCATTGTTTTTCTACTTATTAAGTTGTAAAATAAATGAATACCGTCAAAATATAAACGCTTAAAATTCATCAGCCGTCATCTTGCGATGGCGGCCGCTTTGTTTTGTCTGTAAAATTGAGATAAAAAATGACTTCACATATTATAGTTGGAGTGAAGTATGGTTTTGCGAAATACTTAGTCAAGAAATTATAAAAGTTTGGTCAACCTTTAAAAAGGCTTGACCTATTTTTTTAATTATTTAGCTTAATCTGTGCGTTAAACAGGAATTTATTATTGTTACCCAAACATTTAGAATAAAACCTATTCAAAACAGAAACAAAAAGTGATGCAACAAAGCATTTACAAAATAAACATCATCATTGCATCACCAAATATTATATTCGATTTACCTTAATTCAGGTACTACGGCAAAAAAGACTAAGTCCTCATCACCGTCATTAATCAAACTGTGGCTGTGTCCCTTTGGACAATAATGGCAAGAGCCTGCGGAAAGTTTTTCTTCCGTATCATCATACTTTACCTTGCCGTTGCCGCTAAGAATATAAATAATCTCGCAGTTACCCTCATGAGTATGAAGTCCGATTGACGCACCGCTTTCAAGTCTGCCACGCATAATTTTGGTATCGCCGTCATCAAACATATCGGCTCTGAAAGTTTTTTCTCCTCCCTTAAAATTAGGAAGTTCCTTTGTTTGCATACCGTCAAAATCTATATACATTACATATCACCTTTCTTTATTATACGAAACAATTACAAATATGGTTTCGCCTTGATTCAGTCCGAGAATTTTTCTCTCAATTTTCGGATTTTTATATCTGCGCACCATATCTCGCAGTGCAGTTCCGCCGTGAAATCCGTGCAAAACGGTAACTTCACGCACATCATTCGGCAATTGCTTTAATCTTTGCGTTAAAACTTTTCCCGCACTTTCCACGGTGTGACCGTGCAAATCTATCTCTACAGAATACGGCATCACTACACCTCTTTTCTAAAATTTTACCTCCGCACAAATGTACGGAGGATTTTTTATAAATTATTCGGTAACTTCCGGTTCTGTCGGAGTAGGTTCCGGATCGGGTTCAGGTTCTGTCGGAGCAGGAGTCGGTTCGGGATCGGGTTCGGGAGTTACAGTAGGTTCCGGATCAGGCTGCGGAGCAGGCTCCGGAGCCGGGGTAGGTACATCAGGTGTAACCTGTGATGACGAGTTATTGTTTGAAGATGAGTTATTGTTTGAAGAGTTCGAATTATTATTGCTCGGTCTTGAAACTACACCGTCGTCGCCGTCGGCAGAGCCGCCGCCAATACCGCCGCTGCTCTCATAAGTGGATGACGGGAGTTCCTCACGGTCAACTTCTTTGCCGTCCTTATAATATACTCTCCACGCTCTTGCAGAAAATTCTTTTCCGCTTGTAGAGCCGATTTCATTTTCTGTTCTTATTTCATCATAATCAGGGCTTTGCCATCCCCAAAATGTAGCAGAAAGCGTTGTACCGTCCATTTTACATTCTATAAACATCTGGTAATCTGTCTGATTAGAGAACTTAAGGTCAAGGTTAGGATAATCAATTGTTGCGTCAAGACCTGTAGGAACATAATCGGATGCCCAAAGGTGGCAGTATCTTTCCTCAATCTCAACATTTGCTCTTATTGCGGCATTATAAATAGTTGAACTTGCCTGACAAATTCCGCCGCCGTTGCCCTGCACAAGTTTACCGTCTGCAATCACACCTGCAGGCTTGTAACCATTTTCAGAAAGGTTTGAATCGCCTGTGCATTCGTTAAACGACCATACTTCCCCCGGTTCAAGTACAGAACCGTTGCAAGCCTCAAGCGCAGTTTTCATATTTGAATTACCGTTTGCGCTGTTGTAAGAAACGGTTTCGTATGTAGAAAGCTTAACAATATTTTTCTTAACCATATCAAGAGAAATATCTGCGTCAACATCTTTAACTACAGCATTGAGTGCCATTGTGCCAGTACCGCTTTTTATAGCTGACGAAAGCTGTGTAACAAGGTCTTTTTCGTCAAGCTCCGCACCTTTTTCGGCATCGGCATATTTAAATCTGTTGTCACCGTCATACGGATTAAATTCAGAAACACGGGCATTTGTCGCCTTTACATCAACTTCTTTTTTAATCTTTTCGGCATTGCTCTTGATAGAATCATCTGTGCAAGTGGCAACGACAGTATATGTCTTTGCGGTTTTGCCCGAACTTTCTTTGTTAAGTTCGTCATTCTTAAGCTGTGTAAGAACACTCTCTGTATTGTATGTATATTTTAAGTCTTTCTGTGTAATTGTGTATGTCTTTTCTTTCGCCTTTACAGAAATTGAAACAGGAGTTATAAACGACTCCTGCTTTGAAGTCAAAAGTTTGAGCGCCTCATCATAAGTTTTGCCCGCAAGTGAAATTCCCGACACCTGTGCATCATCGGAAAAATGGAATCCCAAGCCAAGATTATCGACAGTAGTCTGTCCGTTTTTGCTTGGCATAAGCATAACCACACCCGCAACGGCAATACCGATAACTACCGCACCGGCTGCGCAGCTTGCAATAATAATTTTTTTCTTATTACTTTTTTTGCCGTCTTTTTTATTGTCTTTATTATCGTTTTTTTCCTTTGGTTCAGACTTTTTATTTTCTTTTTTCTTTTTGCGTTTGTTTTCATCTTCGTAAGAAAACACACCTGCATAATGGTGAGCGCCCGAAGGTGAATGTTTTGCGCCTTTTTTAGAATTTGCAGATTCTTCGGCAGTCTTAATACCGTTTGAAACATCTACAAGTTCATCGTCCGAATCATCGTAAAAAATAAAATCCTTGTCATAATCGACCATTAAAAAATTCCTCCGTTTGGGAAATGAACATTTACAATTTCTTTATTATGTATGTTACCAATATAATTTTACTACACTTTTTGGTAAAAATAAAGACATAATTTCAAAAATCATCCTAAAATAATTCCCAAATTTTAATTATACTTTCAGCCTTAATTTTTATGCAATGCTACATTTTTGTGACAAACATTTATTACAAAAAATTATTTATTAATCTTTTTTTACTTTTCGGTTGAAAATTGTTTATATTAACGATATAATATAGTTTACAGACATTAATATTTAATGGAGCTTTTTATTATGAAAATATTGATTCTTACCGCCTCAACCGGTGGCGGGCACAAAAGAGCCGCTGCCGCACTTGACGCCAAAATAAAAGCGCTCGATGCAAACAACGAGGTAAAGGTCGTTGACGCATTAAAAGCAATCGGCAAAGTTTATAACAAAACAGTCTGCGGCGGTTATCACTTTATGGCTACAAAAATTCCGAAGGTTTACGGTGTGTGCTACAAAGTAACAGACCGCAAAACCATAGTCTATGACGCAGTTATGAAATCAAATACCGCAATGTCAAACAAGCTTTTGAGCATTATAGATGAGTTTAATCCCGATGTTATCATTATGTGCCACCCGTTTATTACAACGATGGTATCAAGATTGAGAAGAAAGGGCAAAATCAGTGCAAAAGCAATCAGCCTTATAACAGACTATGACGCACACCGCACATATTTTGTACCGAACATTGACGCTTATGTACTTGCCGAACCTCAAATGGCGGAAAAATTAGTCAACGAATATGATGTAGATAAAAATATAATTTATCCGCTCGGCATCCCGATTTTTGACAGATTTTCCGAGCCGTTTGATAAAGCTGAAATCTGTAAAAGAGAGGGACTTGACCCCAACATTCCGACTGTTTTGCTTATGGCAGGCTCTTTCGGTGTTACAAGCGTATTAAAATTTTATAAAAGCCTTGTTTTGCAGAAAAAGCAAATTCAATTTATCGTAATTACAGGAAGAAACAAGCACCTTTATACACATCTTAAAGAAGTAATGGAAGAACTTAATGCCCAGGACTGCACAAAACTTCTGTACTTTGTTGACAACGTTGAGGATTATATGCATATATCCGACCTCATCGTAACAAAACCCGGCGGACTTACAGTTACCGAAAGTCTTGCTTGCCGACTTCCGCTTGCAATTTACAACGCTTTTCCCGGACAAGAGCGTGATAATGCAGAATTTCTTGTAAAAACGGGTGCCGCAATTATGCTTGATAAATTAAACGGTGCCGAACAGGTTTGCAGACTTCTCGGCAATCCGGACAAACTTGCCGAAATGAAAAGGTTTTGCGGCAATCTTGCACAAGAAAATTCGGCAGAAAAAATTTATGACCTCGCTAAAAAGCTCGTCAATGAAGATTAACGAAAGGACCGTTCAAATAAATGAAAAGAACTATATCAGCCCTGCTTTGCGCAGGCTTAATCGCAGTAACATTTACAGCCTGCTCAAGTGCAGACAGCTTTTCAGACAAGGAAAATCTTTCAAAAAATGTTGAAAGAAACAGCGATACTGAAACCACATTTAATTATTCCGACGGAGCAGTCAGCGCTCCTACGGAATATAATTCTTACTCAAGCGAAGTAAGTGATTTTGAATTAAAACTTTTCCGTAACTATTACAAAAACAATTCCGATAAAAAGAGTTTTGTGTTTGCGCCTGCAAATACTGCTCTCACACTCGGATTACTTGCAAACGGTGCCGCAAAACAAAGCCAGACAAATATTGTCAATGCGCTGAGTGATGAGCTTGTACTTGATTCCGAAAATCAATGTTCGTCATATTTTCAGAGCAGACTTAAAGCCTTTTCTTCTGACGGCACAAATACAGATGAAAACGGTAAAAATTCAGAAAAAGCTTATGTAAAACTTAATCAATCAATGTTTTTTAACGACACGGTTGATATAAGAAAGAATTTTCTGAAGGCAAACGCTGACTTTTACGGAGCAAATATTTTCAGATTTGTATTTTCAGATGAAAACGCAGTTAAAAAGGTTAATTCCGTACTCGGCGAAAATGCCGTGACTTCTCTTGACAACTCAAATAACCTTTTCTGTACAAGCACATCGGAAATATATGACGAATGGCTTAACGCTTACGAAAAAGGTGCTGTTGCGGACGGTACTTTTTACTCCGAAAGCGGCGAAAAAGCAGTAAAATATATGACCTCTGCAGAAAATTATATTCATACAGACAAAGCGCAGGGCATTATAAAATATATGCGTAACACACCTGTAAAATTTGTTGCAATTATGCCAAATGAGGATACTTCGCTTGAAAGCTACATATCCTCAATGACATATCTTGAGTATTCCGATATGCTCGACAGCTTTAAAATAACATCTCTTACAAATGTCTCTGTTCCCGAATTCAGTATAAAGTCAGACGGCAAACCTACAAGCCTTAAATCCGAACTTGAGGATTGCGGCCTTGCGGATATATTTACCGACAGCATTAACCTTTCAAATATCACTCTTTCAGATGACCTTTTCGTAAATGATATTTCCGAAATTCAGCCGTCTGTTACAGTAAATTCAGCAGGTATCGGCGGCAGTGAAAGCGTTAAAGCAACAGTTACCGCAAACACACTTAAATCCGACTCCAAAACAGCCGACAGCACTCTCAAGTTTGACCGTCCGTTCATATTTATGCTTATAGATAACGAAAGCAACATTCCGCTTTACATCGGAACAGTTGACTTCTGATTATTCGTTATCAGTCAATTTTACAGCAAGCACCGTAATGTCGTCATCGTGATCGTCATTGCGGTGCTTTATTGCTTCCGCAACAACCGCCTGCGCAAGTTCCTGTGTGCTGCCCTTGTTCCATGTTCTTATAAGATTTTCAAGCCATTTTTCGTTACCTGATAATACACCGTCAGACACCATAACCACCATATCTCCTGTTGTCAAGTTGACCGTATCGGTCGAAAATTTAATATTGTTAAGTATTCCGGCAGGAAGTGACGGCATTTCTTTTGCAATCACTCTGCCGTTTTTCTTTATATAGGTAAGCGGTGCACCTGCTTTGTTAAGAGTTACTCTTCCGCTGTACAAATCTATTTTTGCCACATCAACGGTTGAAAGCGATTCGTCCTCGCTCTTTACCATAAGTGCGGAATTTACAATCTGCAGTGAGCTTTCCGGGGTAAGTCCGGACTTGAGAAGTCTTGTCATAATAGAAGTTGCCATATTGCCGTCAACCGCCGCTCTGCCGCCTGTGCCCATACCGTCACACACAATGGCATAAGTATTGCCTGTGCCGTCGTTAAAATAATTAAGGCAGTCGCCGCAAAGTTTGCCACGATTTGCAATATGCTGTTCCGTACCTATTTCCACATCGTAAACAGGCATTTCGCAGAATTTTGCCATTATACTGCCGCCCTCTTTGGTAATAAGAGGCAAATCAAATCTTCTGCCGCAGCATTTTGAAATTTCACGCATTAACTGCCCTTTTGAAAAGCGCTTTGATTTGGGAGAAATTGAAAGTTCAACATTCATTCTTCCGCCCGAAGTTATAAGGCAAATACATTCCATGGGAATAATTCCGACAGCCGACAAAGCGGAAATTACCCTTTCTGCCGCATCGGTGTCACATTTCATTGCGCTTTTAAATTCATCAGATAAATCGGATAAAATATCCCCGATTCCCGAGAATTGTCCCGCAACGACACTGCGTACATCATCTACCCTGCGTTGAGCCTCCAGACAAGAAATATATTCCCTGTAATTGCTGTTCATACTGTCGGCTATCTCACGCTTTTTACAGCACTTTTTGACAAAGACCTCCTCAATATCGTTTTCACTCACTCTTCCCTGTTGTTCAAGCCTTTCCTCAAGGCGGCGAAAATCATCATAGGTCACTCCCTCCTGTTTATCGTGACAGTAAACTTTTAATCCACAGCCTGAACAGACATTTTTTCTGACATTGTCGCATACCATATCAAGTGTGGGCGAATACAGCCTTTTAAGTCTGTCGGATACTCCGTTGACATCGTTTTTAACATTATTAATGGCTTTTGAGGCAAAATCAAGCCTCATAACCACATTTTTCCTCAAAGTTTCACCGAGAGAAGCATTTTTTTCATGAGAAAAAACAGGTGCAATAAAATTACCTACTTCTTTGGGCAGAATCATAAAAATTACAGATGCCGTAAAACTTTCTATAAGTACCTCGGCAAGAGCCACCCTGTCGCTGAAAGCAAGGCACATAACCGCATCGGAAATCATAAACGCTATTACGCAGGCAAATTTACCGACAGTCGAAAACAATCCTGCCATAAGTCCGCCAAATGCGTATCCTCCGCAGATAAAGCCTTGATTTCTGCTTGCAATACTGAATATTGCTCCCGTTGCAATTCCGCAGACCGAACCGCCTGCAACACCCCCGTATCTTGCACAAAGCAAGGTAACAAGAACGGCAAGTATTCTGCCGACAGAAATACCCTCAATGGCAACACTGCCGAACGATAGCATTAAAACACAGCCTGTAAGCACAAGACTTGCGGTTTCCTGTTGGGAAAATGCGGCAATACTGCGTCTTTCGGTTGAAAGCCTTACCGTACTGCTGAAAAAATAAGCCGCAGTACCTGCAAGCACCGCCTCGATAATGCAATCGGTAAGCGAGGAAAGCGTGCTTGTGCTGACAAATGTGAGTACAATACCCGTTGCAAGAATAGGAAAAAACGCAACAAGCGGAGCAAAAAGGGCGCTGTTCTTCACCCTTTTTATATCGCTTGTAAGCCACCTTATACCTCCTATCGCAACCACAACAGCTATGTACCTGAAGCTGTCCGAGGGCGTAAGCAAAATATAGCCAAGCCCTGTGCCTGCAAGTGCCGACAGCAAATATTTTTTTGGTACAGCCGCCGCAAAAGACGCTCCGAAAGGAGATAGATTTCCAAGCATTGCCCCCTTTGACACAAGAACACCGCTGACAAAATATACTATGTTTGTAATCACCGTTCTTGCAAATTCAGCCGAGCCATCAAAATTTTTGCGAACCAGAGCTTTTTTTGCCTCCATTTTTAACATCCTTTTCTTTTTTATATTATAATAGATAGCATTGTCTGCAACCTTTACCTATATTATAAAATTTTGCACTCAATCGTTTTGTCAGTATGTGGAAGGCAGTTTATATATTCTTTTGTAGAAATAATATTGCTTGCTAAATTAATTAATTTATATTTGGTAAATATAACTCTTATGCTTATTTTTATCAGTATTTAAGCCGTTATTAAGTAATTTTTAAACATTAACGCAATCAAAGAGTTAAATAATTTTATCTTACTGCATTATGTCGCAATAAATACAGAAAGCGCAAAAAAGCACAACTGTCATAATGACAGCCGTGCTTTTTGATATTATATGTTAAATTTTTTGCAAAAAATCAGAATAAAAATTTTAAAATCTGACACCAAGCCAACAATTTGCCAAATAATTTATATTCCCTTAACATATTGTCTTAGTGTCGGTAAAAAGCCGATTTTATCGGGTGCTTGCAACGGCATTTGCGGTAAAGCGTCGTGTCCGGGCATATTATTCGCCTCAATAAACAACGGTCCGTTCTCTGTAATTGCAACATCCCAACCGATATATCCGAGTTGCGGGAGTTTTTCCGCCGCCTCACAACACATAGCTATTGATTCCTCCCAGAACGGAATTTGATAACCTTTAAGTTCACATCCCGAGCGTGGGTGTTTTTCGTAAACTTTTCTCTGTTTATCACAAGCAGGAAATGCAATTTTGCCCGTTTTCATATCAATAGGCGAATACATACCGCCTGCGTTAATATTATCTACAGGGCGATCGCTGTTGCCCATACGGATACACGCATATATAGCATTAGCCTTGCCATCTGTCAAAACAGTATAAACACGGATTGTGTTTACGGAATCGGGGTTGATTCTGCTCATATCGTGATGCTGTTTTACCACTTCTTCAACAATACTGATATGCCGTCTTTTCAGTTCGTCATACATATCGTCAAGACTGCCAAAATCCGCTTTTTTCAGCTTGTCTACACCTTTGCCGCAGCACAAATCATCAGGCTTACATATAATTTCGTCAAATTCCTGCATAAAATCGACAAATTCACTTTTACTGCATTTTGCAAAATTAAGCCACTTGCGGTGAAGATAATCGTTAAACATAGTGTAAAATTCAGTTTTATTATCAAGAATATGATAGTAATCAGGGTCATTCAAGAGCTTTACAACGGTATTGTTTATACCTCTTGTCACAAATGTTGCCCTCTGTTCGCTGTTGAGATTATAAAATTCACAAAGCAAATAATCCTTATATCCTGCGCCGTACTTAAATCCGCAGGAAACTATATCGGCAAGTATAACCGCTCTCGGTTTGCCTGAAAGTTTATGCACCTGCTTTACAGTATCAAAAAGTGCGCTGTAATCCATATGTGCAATACATCTTACAATATAGCCAAGCTTTCCCATTAAGAAAACTCCTTTATCACTTCAAAAATGTTAAAAAATTGTATCTAAATTATTACCGATTAGTAACTATTTTAAAGCCTGTATTACAAAATGTCAATAGAGATTTTGTGTTTTATATATGAAAGTTTTGAAAAGGAAAACTCACAAAAACATCATTAAAAAGAGAAAAACGGCGGATTCACAATGAAATCCGCCGTTCGTTACAGCTTAAAAAAATATACAAACTATATTGGTTTTAAAACAATGTCTTTTAAAATCGCTATAATAAATATAAGTCTGTCTGTTGTTACTTTCTCTTTGCAAAGCAATCGCTGCAGTAGTAAGACTTGCCTTCCATTGGCTTGAAAGGAATCTTTGCAACACCGCCGCACTCTGCGCAGGTTGTTTCAAAAAGTTCACGAGCCGGTTTAGCAGCATTCTTACGAGCCTGTCTGCAAGCTTTGCAACGCTGTGGCTCGTTTACGAAACCTTTTTCAGCATAAAATTCCTGCTCGCCTGCTGTGAAAACAAATTCATTTCCACATTCTTTACATACTAATGTCTTATCTTCGTACATTGTTTTTTACCTCACTTTTGTACTGTATAATTGTTTTGCCCTTTTGCGGAATTGCACCGCTTAATCTTTTAAGGACATATAATGTAAGGAAATTTTCTTTTTGGCTCTCTGCAACGCATTGTCGGCTGACTTTGCGGATATGCCAAGTTTTTTTGCAGCCTCAACATAACTCATTCCGCCGCAGTACAGCATCAGTACCGTATACTCTCTTTCCGAAAGCAAGGTTTTAAGTTCGTCTAAAAGCAAAGAATAATGTTCTTTTGCAAGCATCAACTGCTCCGGGTCTGTACTTTCGCCCTCAAGCTCGTCGTTGTCTGCATCAAGCGACACAAGACTTGAACTCGGCACGGCTTTTTGCCTTTGAGCTTTACGCACAATAGAAATAAATCTGCGTTTCGCAACAATATCAACATAACTTTTAAAAGAGGCTTTGTTGTTGCTGTCAAATGTTCGACAAGCGTACAAAAGTCCCAAAAGTCCTTCCTGAACAAAGTCGTTGAGCTCGTAACCGTCCGCAGAATATTTTTTTGCCAAAAAGCCAATATTTCGCAAGTATCTTAGCGTAAGCACATCAAAAGCACTGTCGTTTCCGCTTTTTACAAGCTCTGCAAGCTTTGCATCCGAAAGCTCTGAAAGATTTTTTAACGATTCAGACACAAGCTCACCTCAAAAGACTTTTCCTTACTGTAAATAATAACCTATTTCCTTTTATTTGTCAATAAGAAAGTAAATATTATTTGTAAATTTTTTTAATCCGTTCGTCAATAATTGTGCAGAATTTACATATTTATATATTTTTTGACTTGTAAGCAAAAAGATAAAATGGTATAATATTATGTAGTTTTTAATAAGAGGTGCTTAAAATGGTTGTGAAAATTAACAGTTTCGGTCTTATGGGAATGGACAGCTATCCCGTAGAGGTTGAGGGCGCAATTAACAAAGGATTTCCCGCATTTGATATGGTAGGACTGCCGGACGCCGCCGTAAAGGAAAGTCGTGACCGTGTTAAAAGTGCAATGAAAAATTGCGGATTTAATTTTCCGACCGCACATATCACAATTAACCTCGCCCCTGCCGATATAAAAAAGGAAGGTCCTATATACGATTTGCCAATTCTTATTGCAGTGCTTAAGATGACAGGCGCTGTAGTTGCGGAAATTTCCGACTCGGCATTTTTGGGAGAACTGTCACTCGGCGGAGATGTACGACCCATAAACGGCGTACTCCCTATGGTAATAAAAGCCCGTGAACTCGGTTATCAAAAGATATATGTACCTTTTGCAAACGGCGCAGAGGGCGCAGTGGTTGACGGCATTGAAGTTTATCCCGTTAAAAATATTTTACAACTGATTGCACACTTGAGCGGCGATAAACCTATTGAACCTGCCGTTGCGAAAATTGATGAAGATAATACAGACAAACAGTTTGTGCCCGATTTTTCACAGGTTAAGGGGCAGGCAGAAGTAAAAAGAGCGCTGGAAATTGCGGCTGCAGGAGGTCACAACATACTGTTAATCGGTCCTCCCGGATCGGGTAAAAGTATGCTTGCAAAGCGTATTCCGTCAATTCTGCCCGATATGACATTTGAAGAAATGATTGAAACCACAAAAATTCATTCAATAGCAGGTTTGCTCGACAAAAACGGACTTGTACGCACACGACCGTTCCGTTCGCCGCATCATACGGTAACTGCCGTGGGTCTTGGCGGAGGAGGTACAGGAACAGTTCGACCGGGTGAAGTATCGCTTGCTCATAACGGCGTACTTTTTCTTGACGAATTACCCGAATTTTCCCGAATGTCGCTTGAAGTGCTCCGTCAGCCTATTGAGGACGGAAAAATTACGATTTCCCGTTCGCACGGAAGCTACACTTATCCTTGCACCGTTATGTTGGTTGCGGCAATGAATCCGTGCCCGTGCGGATATTTTAATGACCCGTCAGGAAAATGCACCTGTACTCCGCAAAAGATACATAATTACCTTAATAAAATCAGCGGTCCGCTGCTTGACCGTTTTGATATACATATAGAGGTATCGGCAGTTAAATTTGACGAGCTTAGAGATAAAGAACAGACGGAGCCGTCTGCCGAAATTAAAAAGCGTGTTGACAAAGCAAGAAAAATTCAGTCCGAACGCTACAAAGGCACAAGTACAAGCTGTAACGCAAATATAAATGCCGAACAGTTTGAAAAAGTATGTATTATTGATGACGAGGCGGAACAAATGCTGAAAAGTGCGTTTGAAAGTATGGGAATGACCGCAAGAGCCTACGACAGAGTGCTTAAAGTCGCAAGGACGATTGCCGACCTTGATAACAGCGAAATCATTAAATCCGACCATATTCTTGAGGCAGTGCAGTATCGCAGTTTGGACAGAAAGTATTGGGGAAAATGATTTTCGGTTATAAAATTCAGATTGGATAATAAAAATTGTCTGACTGAATCACAGATCAGATGCAGACAGCCATAGCGGAGAACAGCCGGATGGCACTTGAACAGAATGAATATGAGAGAAGATATGCTGACCTTACCGAAAGGTACAATACCATCAAAGCAGATTATGACAAGATTTCAGAACAGATTGAAAGCAAAAAGGCTCAGAGGGAATTATTCAAGGGTTTCATCCGGGCATTGGAAAAGCAGGGTGCTTTGGTAGAGGAATTCGATGAGGGACTTTGGAGCAGCCTTGTTCATGAAGTGGTGGTAAAGTCAAAGGATGATATACTATTCATCTTTAAGAACGGATTTAAGATAAAAACGAGATAAATTAAATCCTGATTTGACATATATTATAATAGAAGAAAAAATTCAGAAATTTGATAATAAAAGGTCGTATTCGTCAGTAACCATCGGGCTTGTCGGGTTTGACCTTTTATATTGCAAAAATATGACATAAATATGACATAAAATTGATATGCGAATCAGCCGATATAAGGTATAATAAGTGTGTTGAGTTTTACAAATCGGAATTGACAGAGCTCTTTGAGCGAGGGATGATTCTTGTCCGATGGGCAAGAAGATGGGAGCAAGATACAGAAAAATTGGGATTTGTTTATGAGGTGACTTATGGATATAAAGATTGAAAACGGCAAAATCATTTTTAGCGAGAATAATATTAAATATTCTTTTGATGCTCACGGAGAGTATCCTCGTCCGTCAATAATGCCTGCAATCAGCGTTGGTGGAAAGCATTTGTCAAACAGAAGCGAGGATATAAAAATCGAAAAGCATACAGCCGTTCAGGACATTGCTATCGGAAATAATATGGCTGCATGGTATACTCAGGAATTTCTGCCCGACGGAGCCGATTACAAGTTAAGCAAAAAAGCAAGCATATATATTGGAGATTTCTCTACGGGAAAAGAAAAGCTGATATATAAAGGTGAATGTTACGGTGATCTTTGCTTTTACGAAAACGATTTGTTTTTTTCAATATAGGCAACAAAGTTGCTGTATATCACTTAAACAGCGGAGAATCCGAAGTATTGTTCAAGCATTCAGGCATCAAGAAAAGCGGCATAGACTTGCATATTACGCCAAAGCGTATCTTTTTTCAGCACTGGACACATAGTAATAACAATACAATGTGGTATGACCGTGAAACACAAAAACTTATCAATCCGCATTTTGATGGATCTGTTATGTTTTTCCTTGATGATGAAACAATTATCTACAAAGGTCTTAATCATACCTGGATTTATGATACTAATTCTATGAAAAAGAAATGTTTTTTCAGTAATAAAGACCGTAATAAGATAATTGAAATGGTAGGAATGTTTTTTGATATCCCTAAAGAACATATTAATAAATATACTTCTTCTTGGACAAAAATAGAGCTCAACGGTTTTGAGAATGGCAGATTATATTTTAAATGTTTCCTTGACTATTTTGAAGAAAGCTCTTCTTTTGAAGATGACCAAAGAAATTGTCATTCATTGGGGCTTCCATCAATAGCTCAAACGCAGATATCCTGCGATCTTTCCGGAAAAAACATTATAATAGAAGCAGACAAATCTGACATCGTAATTGAAGAAAAGCCATATAACACACTCCACATGGAGAAATTCGATTTCACAATGGTTACAAAAAAGGCTTTTCGCGACAAACAAGAAATTAACGAATAATCTATTGGTTGTTTATCATAGTGATAAATTCAAGTTTGTCGGGCTGACGAGATACAGAAAACTAGATAACAATAATCAACAGGCAGGTGGTCTTGTAACGAGACCGTCTGCCTTCTTTTATGCCTGCAAGTGCCATTTCTCAAGGGGTGTTCAAATGAACCCCCTTTGAACACCCCTAGGGGAAATAAGGTTAAATTGTATCAAGTTCAGTGTTCCAACGAATCCGTGCCCGTGCGGATATTTTAATGACCCGTCAGGGAAATGCACCTGTACTCCACAAAAGATACATAATTACCTTAATAAAATCAGCGGTCCGCTGCTTGACCGTTTTGATATACATATAGAGGTATCGGCAGTTAAATTTGACGAGCTTAGAGATAAAGAACAGACGGAGCCGTCTGCCGAAATTAAAAAGCGTGTTGACAAAGCAAGAAAAATTCAGTCCGAACGCTACAAAGGCACAAGTACAAGCTGTAACGCAAATATAAATGCCGAACAGTTTGAAAAAGTATGTATTATTGATGACGAGGCGGAACAAATGCTGAAAAGTGCGTTTGAAAGTATGGGAATGACCGCAAGAGCCTACGACAGAGTGCTTAAAGTCGCAAGGACGATTGCCGACCTTGATAACAGCGAAATCATTAAATCCGACCATATTCTTGAGGCAGTGCAGTATCGCAGTTTGGACAGAAAGTATTGGGGAAAATGATTTTTGGTTATAAAATTCAGATTGGATAATAAAAATTGTCTGACTGACTATAAAATTATCATACTGTTATTAATATAAACAGCCACACCTTGCGGTTCTTTTTTGCAAGGTGCGGCTGTTTTAATCTGTATTTGAATTAACCATTTCCGCAAAGGACGAATACTCCGGCCTTTTTGTAAAACTTTTCAAAGTATCAAAAAAGCCTTCTTCCTCACTCTCCCTTTTTATTTCAAACGGTATCTTCTGTTCTCGCAAGGACTGCTTTAAAAACAAATTAACCGCTGTTGACAAATCAAGCCCTAAATCCGAGTACAATTCCTGTGCCGATTTCTTTAACTCGCTGTCTATGTTTATATTTGTACTGACAATCATTTTATCACTTCCGTTTTTATTTACTATACTTATTATATGAAGTATTTTTCATTTGTATGTTTTTAAAAGTCAAGAAAATATCGGCAATTTTAAAAAAGGTCAGAAAAAGTCAAAAATATTTTAAAATTTAGTATTTGCGAGTATTCGGGAGTATTTGCGAGTATTTTTAAAATTAGTATTTGATTTTTGACTTTATTTGACTTTGACTTTCTCTGACTTTAGTTCTATAATAAAGTCACAATCTGAAAGAGAGGCGAGAAAAGATGAGAATGAGCGATTTGGTCGCTAAATATATTACAGAAATGCTCGACGAGCAGAACGGCAGTGCGGAAATTCAGCGAAATGAACTTGCGGGAAATCTTGGTTGTGTGCCAAGTCAAATAAATTATGTTATCACCTCACGCTTTACTCCGGAACAAGGTTACATTGTTGAAAGCAGACGAGGCGGCGGCGGTTACATAAGAATAAGCCGTGTAAGTATGGATAGAGGTACTGCTATAATGCATATAATTAACTCTGTAGGCAATTCGCTTGACAAAGCTTCTGCCGAGGCAATGCTTAACAATATGGTCAACAGGTCGATTATTCAACTTAGCGTTGCAAAGGTTATGGCGTCTGCGTTGTCGGACAGAGCGCTTCATACAGTCGAGCAGGAAAAAAGAGATTCGCTCAGAGCTGATCTTTTTAAGAATATGCTTTTAGCAATATCATAAAAGCAGGAGGTATTTATTATGAAATGTCAAAAATGCGGTGTTAATAATGCTAACACACATGTTAAATCTATAATCAACGGAGAAATCAAAGAATATGACCTTTGCAGTGAATGTGCAAAGAAAATGGGATACACAAATGTGTTCTCTGACATTGAGGATGAATTTTCAAACTTCCTCGGCAGTTTCTTTGGCAACGCACTTCCGGCAAGAACACAGGCAAGAAGATGCGAAACCTGTGGCAGCACTTATTCGGAAATTGCAAAAACAGGTCATGTAGGCTGTGCCGATTGCTATGATGTATTTGGCGACGAACTCTTCCCACTTATCAGAAGAATTCACGGCAACACAACACATTGCGGCAAGAACAGCGACAGAACGGTTCAGAAAGCCGAAAAGCACGAACCTACAAAAGAAGAAAAAATTGCTCAATTAAAAAATGAACTTGACGCAGCAGTCAAAGAACAGAATTTTGAAAGAGCCGCAGAATTAAGAGATACAATCAAAGGAATGGAGGCATAATAATGAGTGACAATTCAGTAATTTCCACAAGAGTAAGACTTGCAAGAAACCTAAAGGATTTTCCTTTCCCCTGCAAGCTTTCACCCGACGGAATGGAAAAGGTTATTGAAAAAGTAAGATCGGCTGTCAAAAACAGCAACAGCTCAATTGCCTCCGACTTTAAGTTCATTAAGATGAGCGACCTCACCGAGGCACAGTGTGTTTCTCTTGTAGAGCGCCGAATAGTAAGCCCCGAATTTATAGGGAATACCGAAGGCAGAGCGTTGCTTGTAAATTCCGATGAAAGCCTTTCGATTATGATTAACGAAGAGGATCACATCAGAATACAGGCAATTACAAAAGGTCTTGCGCTTGAGCAGACATATGACCTTGTCGATAAACTCGACACCTTGCTTGACGAAAGCCTTGACTTTGCTTTCAGCGAGAAACTCGGTTATCTTACCCAGTGCCCGACAAACCTCGGCACAGGTATGAGAGCGTCGGTAATGCTGCATTTGCCGGCACTTGAAAAGAGCCGAGCAATCGGCAGAATTGCAGGCAATCTTTCAAAACTCGGTCTTACCATAAGAGGCACTCACGGCGAGGGCACAGAGCCAAAGGGAAGTTTATATCAGCTTTCTAACCAGGTTACACTCGGCATCTCCGAAAAAGCTGCCATTGAAAACCTTAAAAATATAACATCACAGCTTATCTCGCAAGAGGAACTTGCAAGAGAGCGTATTTGTTCAAATATTGACATTCAGGACAGCATCAGCCGCAGCCTCGGCATATTGAAATATGCCCGTACAATCGCACACGATGAGGCTTTACAGCTGCTTTCAAATGTTCGTTTGGGCATAGTTTCGGGACAGCTTAAAGATGTTCCTTTGCTTACAATCGACAAGCTGATGACAGATGTTGAACCTGCTACGCTTATGGTAAACAGCGGTAAAAATCTTTCCGCTGCACAGCGTGATGTGGCAAGAGCGGATTTGCTCAGAAAAGCACTTGAAGAAGTGTAAAAAGTAATCAGTAAAAAATTATCGAAAGGACTGACGATTATGTATGAATTCAGAGGATTTACTCAAAAGGCAAACAAGGCATTAAACCTTTCTATTGAGTCAGCTCAAAATTTCGGTCACGACTATATTGGCACCGAGCATATTCTGCTTGGTCTTATAAAAGAGGGCAGCGGTGTTGCCGCCGCAGCTCTTGAAGAATGCGGCGTAACGGCGGAGGCACTCGAAAAAGAGATTGCCAATGTTGACGGCAGAGGTATTCAGACTTCCCTCTCACCCGACAGCTTTACTCCCCGTACAAAGCGTGTTCTCAGAACCGCAATGATGATTTCTGCAAGGACAGGCAGCAGCTATGTAGGCACAGAGCATATTTTGCTTGCAATAGTTTCCGAAAGTGACAGCTACGCTACAAGTATTTTAAGAAAGCTCGGCGTAAGTTCTAATGCTGTTGCAAATGCGGTTGCAGGCGGCTTACAGAAAGGCTCATCCGAAAATCAGTTTTCGGGTATGGAAAACGGATACCCACAAGGCAAAGAAGAGGGCGGCTCCGCACTGGAGAAATTCGGCAGAGATTTGACAAAGGCTGCCAAGAACGGTGAAATTGACCCTGTTATCGGCAGAGAAAAAGAAATTAAGAGAGTTATTCAGATTCTCTCAAGGCGTACCAAAAACAACCCTGTGCTTATCGGTGAGCCGGGCGTAGGTAAAACAGCAGTAGCCGAGGGACTTGCCCTTGAAATTGCAAACGGCAATGTACCTGAAATTCTGCGTGACAAAAAGGTTGTAAGTCTTGACCTTACAGGTATGATTGCAGGTGCTAAGTACCGTGGCGACTTTGAGGAAAGAATCAAGTCCGCAATTGATGAAGTTAAAAAGTCAAAGGACACTATCCTCTTTATCGATGAACTCCACACCATTGTAGGTGCAGGTTCTGCCGAGGGCAGTGCCGATGCGGCAAACATCTTAAAGCCGTCGCTTGCAAGAGGTGACTTCCAGGTTATCGGTGCAACAACTATTAACGAATACAGAAAATACATTGAAAAAGATGCGGCTCTTGAGCGTAGATTCCAGCCTGTAAAGGTTGGCGAGCCTACAAAAGAGCAGGCTGTTGAAATTCTTAAAGGCTTGCGTGACAGCTACGAGGCGCACCATAAGGTAAGAATTACAAACGAGGCAATTGAGGCGGCAGTAAATCTTTCTTCCCGTTACATTGCCGACAGATACCTCCCGGATAAGGCTATTGACCTTATTGATGAGGGTGCGTCTAAGGTAAAACTTAAGGGTCTTACCTCTCCTCCGGACATCAAGTCGCTTGAAGAGTTAATTGACAAACTTGAGCAGGAAAAAGCAAGTGCCATTAACGAGCAGGACTTTGAGCGTGCCGCAAAATTAAGAGATGAACAGAAAAATGTTCAGTCACAGCTTGACACAGCCAAAAAGGAATGGTACGAAAACAGAGAGAACCGCAACGGCGAAGTTACTCCGGAAGTTATCGCCGAGATTGTATCGGAATGGACAGGAATCCCTGTTGTTCAGCTTACAAAAGAGGAAAGCGAGCGACTTCTCAACCTTGAAAAAGAACTTCACGAAAGAGTTGTCGGTCAAAACGAGGCAGTAAGCTCTGTTGCCAAGGCAATCCGCCGTGGCAGAGTAGGTCTTAAAGACCCTAAGCGTCCTATCGGTTCATTTATCTTCCTCGGTCCGACAGGTGTAGGTAAAACAGAACTTTGCAAGGCACTTGCCGCCGCTATGTTCGGTGATGAAAACGCTATGCTCCGTATTGATATGAGTGAATATATGGAGAAGCATACGGTATCCCGTCTTGTAGGTTCACCTCCTGGATATGTCGGTTTTGACGAGGGCGGCCAGCTTACGGAAAAGGTAAGAAGAAAACCATACTCGGTAATCCTCTTTGATGAAATCGAAAAGGCACACCCGGATGTATTTAACATTCTTCTCCAAATCCTTGATGACGGCAGACTTACCGACTCACAGGGCAGAACGGTTGACTTCAAAAACACTGTTATCATTATGACATCTAACATAGGTGCAAAACTTCTTACGGAAAAGCACAGTTCACTCGGATTTACCGATGAAAACAGTGAAAACAAGGAAACCGAAAACACCAAGGAGCTTGTGCTCGGCGAACTTAAAAAGGCTTTCCGTCCCGAATTTATTAACCGTATTGACGACATCATCGTATTTGACAGACTCAGCAAGGACGAGATTAAAGAAATTGCAGTCAAGATGCTTGCAGGTCTTAAAAAGCGTTTGTCCGATATGGAAATTGAAATTGAATTTACAGACGAGGCTGTTTCCGCAATTGCCGACAAGGGCTTTGACGAAGTCTACGGTGCAAGACCTCTTCGCCGTGCCATAACATCAGACATTGAAGATCCGCTTTCGGAGAAAATGCTTGACGGCACAATCAAAGCGAACAGCAAGGTTAAATGCGACTTTGCAGACGGAAAGTTTACCTTTGCCGAAGTAAAGTAAAAAATCCTAAAATTTAATATATATTTTTTGACTTTCGGTTAAAAAATATGTTATAATGATTTATCCGCTAAAATACCGTTTTTGGCGGATAAATCTGCTTTTAGATTTAATTTTGGCTTTGCCGACAAGGAGGTTTTTAATTATGGAAATCACAAAGAATTCTATCATCGGTGATGTTCTCGACAAATATCCCGAAACTGCCGAGGCTTTCTTCAGCATTGGTATGCACTGCCTTGGTTGCCCTGCATCAAGAGGCGAAACAATCGAAGAGGCTTGTATGGTTCATGGCGCAAATGCCGATGAGCTTATTGATGTTCTCAATCAGATTGCAAACAAATAATTTGTCCGTTTTTCACATTCGGGCTGAAAGGATTGATTAATTTGCAAAATAAAATATCTCTTGACCAAAGGCTTAGAATGTGTGCGGATTTTGTAAGGCAAAACGCAAGGCTTGCCGATATTGGCACAGACCACGCCTATCTTCCGCTGTGGCTGTGCCTTAACGGCACCTGTCCGTCTGCTATTGCCGCCGACATTAACCCCGACCCGCTTTCAAGAGGTCAGGCGGCAATAATGAATTTCAATGCCGAACACCTCATTTCCACAAGGCTTTCAAACGGTCTTGAAAATATCGGCGAAAACGAAGCTGACGATTTTGTAATTGCAGGTATGGGTGGGGAACTTATCGCAGCCATTCTTGACAGCTGTACATATACAAAAAACAGTGAAAAGCACTTTATTCTACAGCCTATGACCAAAAGTGAAGTTTTGATTAAATACCTTTTTGACAACGGTTTTGAAATTTTAAAACAGGACTGCTGTACCGCCGCAGGCAAATGCTACACAGTACTTCTTGTATGCTACAGCGGCAAAAAACGCGAATACACGCAAACCGAGCTGTATTGTGCAAAGCTGCAGCCATCCGTAAAATCCACACACAGGCTTTTTACAGAAAAGCAAATAACAAAACTTGAAAAACAGGCAAAGGGCGATGCCCGTTACGCTGAAATCGCAAAAAAGCTAAGGGAGATGCTCTGATGACTACAATAAAAGATATACTTGAATTTTTTGAGGAATTTGCACCCGTTGATACCGCTATGGATTTTGACAACTGCGGTCTGCTTATAGGCAGTAAAAACAAACCTGTAAGCCGTGTGCTTGTTGCTCTTGACATAACAAACGAGGTCGTTGACGAAGCAGATAGGCTCGGCGCAGAGCTTATCATAAGTCATCACCCCGTTATTTTTAATGCAATAAAAAAACTTGATTCCTCCTCTGTTCCCTACCGTCTTGCGGAAAAAAGCATTTCTGCCGTTTGTATGCACACAAACCTTGATTTATCCGAAAGTTTCGGTGTAAACCTTTGCCTTGCAAACGCAGTGGGACTTAAAAACACAAGGCTTTGCAAAAGCGGCGAATGTCTTTTTATGGGCGAACTCGACACGGATATTGAAAGTTTTGCAAAAACCGTAAAAACAAATCTCAATTGCAGCGGACTGAGATACACTAATGTAAAAAACGAGATTCACAAAGTCGCAGTATCATCGGGAGCAGGCGGTTCCAATGTGGAAAGTGCATTTTATGAGGGAGGCGATGTTCTGCTTACAGGTGAAATAAAACACCACGAAATTCTGCTTGCAAATGAACTCGGAATTTCAATTGTTGACGCAGGACATTTTAAAACCGAAGATATTGTAATATCTCCGCTTTGCCGTAAACTTTCTGAAAGATTCGGTAACACCTGCTTTACAAAATCGGAAGTATGTAACGATAAGATTAAATACATTTAAGCAATGTATTATTTATTAAATATTCGTTGCAATATCTGTAATAATTTGATATAATAGTATGATGAATATTTATGAGGAGATGCACATTAAGTGCATAATTTTACATTATGAGAATCAGAAAGAAAAAATGGGCAGAGCCTGAACTTGCGGTTTGCGATTTTTTTGTAAAAAATCCTGAAGAACACGCAGGCAAATGGAACGAAACTTTTAACAACGGACTTCCTCTTTACCTTGAAATAGGCTGCGGCAAAGGCGGGTTTGCAGGACAGTTTGCCGTTAAAAATCAGGATAAAAATATTATTGCGGTTGACATTAAAATTGATATGCTCGGCGTCGGCAGACGAAACATTGTTGAAATTTTCAAGAACGAGGGCAAAACAGACGCCGATATTACAAATCTTTTGCTTGTAAACTACAATGTAGAGCAAATTGATAAAATAATTACAAAGGACGATAAAATCAAGGGTATGTTTATTAATTTCTGCAACCCGTGGCCTCGTCCAAAGCATAACAAGAGAAGACTTACATTTCCCAAGAAACTTGAAATGTACAAAAATTTTCTTGACGAAAATGCCGAAATTCGATTTAAGACCGACGACGACGCACTTTTTGCGGACAGTCTTGAATATTTTGAGCAGAGCGGTTACGAAATCATCTACAAAACATACGACCTGCACAACAGCGATGTTACAGACAATATTGAAACCGAGCACGAAAAAATGTTTTCTGCCGAGGGTATAAAAATAAAGTATTTAAGAGCTGTTGTAAAGCACGATTAATTTTAACTTTTTATAAAGGAGGGACGGATATGAAAGTCAAAGCGGTTATTTCCGCCGCACTGTTGTGTGCGTTTGCAATTTCCGCAAGCGGCTGTGACGGTGCAGACATAGGAACAGACAACCTTATCCGCCCTCCGAAAACCGTCGGTGACGAGGCGGAAATCGAACAGCTTATTGCCGACACCGCAGGCAGCGGATACACCTTAAAATATCCTAAGTCGGGCAACTACCGCAGTGCCATAGTTATGAAAGACCTTGACAATGACGGTACCGACGAAGCAATTGCTTTTTACCGCACTCCTAACGAAACCAAAGCGGAAGTGCATATGCTTGTAATGTACTGCGCAAATGACGAATGGAAGCTCTCCGAAAACTGCGCCTTAGACGCAACCGATGTTGACTGCGTTGACTTTGCCGATGTAACGGGCAGCGGTACGCTTGAGATTCTTTCGGGCTATACTACATATAACTCAAGCATTAATAATCTTGCCTGCCACTCATACTCAAACGGCAAGACAAACAGGCTTACGGTTGAAAGCAGTTATTCAAGTTTTTACTGCTCCGATTTTGACAGTGACGGTGTAAACGAAGTAATGCTGCTGTCACTATATACCACAGAAAATGACGCAACAGCAAATATGCTTGTTTACAGCGAGGAACGCAACTGTCTTTACTCAAAGGCAAGCGTAAAAATGGACCCGAATATTACAAGATTTAAAAATATTACGGTAACAGCTGCCGAAAATGGACAAAATGTGCTTATAGTTGACGGTTGTTTTGCCAATGATGATACCGTCACACAGATTATTTATTTTAATACCGAACTTTCGGTTTTGAGAAATCCTCTTTATAAAGAAAAAGATAAAAATATTACTCAACGCTCTGCCGATATAATCTGTACGGATATAAACAACGATTCCGTTACGGAAATTCCTGTCGTTGACAAATTACCTTCAACAAGCGATGAAGATAAATCGGCTGTTGCGGATAAAATAAGCTGGAACAGTTTTTATCCGCAGAGTGAAATTTTAAATCACTTATCCGACCAAATTCCCGATTACCAAAACGGCTACAGCTTTACCGTTCCCGAAAGCTGGGCAGACGGTACATATACCGTCAGACTTGACAGTGAAAAACGGGCTATGAGCTTTTTTGAATGGGATTCCGACAACTTAGGACAAAAAGTATTTGAAATCAGAGCTTTTAAACTTGAGCAATGGGATGTCGGCGAGGACAGTGACGCTTATACATTAATATATAAGAACGAAAGCACAGCATACGCTTTTGCGGATGTAAACGAAGAAACATCACTTTCAATCAGCGAAGATGATATAAAAACAGCTTTTTCACTGATGACAGTTAATAATATATAATTTTTTTGGATAAAACACATTACGGAGGTTTATTATGAAAAAAATTCTTGTTTGTGAGGACGAGGCTGCAATTCGTGACTTTGTCGTTATCAACCTTACAAGAGCAGGCTATGATGTAGTCGAGGCTGACTGCGGCGAGGCTGCACTTCAAAAATACGAAGAACACAACGGCGACTTTGATGTTGCCATTCTTGATGTTATGATGCCGGGTATTGACGGTTTTCAGGTTTGTAAGGAGCTTAGAAGCCGCAACGGCGGTATCGGCATTATTATGCTTTCCGCAAAAACACAGGAGATGGATAAGGTAACAGGTCTTATGCTCGGTGCGGACGATTATGTTTCAAAGCCTTTTTCACCAAGCGAATTGCTCGCAAGAGTTGACTCCCTTTACAGAAGAGTGGCACTTGCACAGTCACACGCCGAAAACAACTTCAAAGAAGAGCTTAAAAGCGGCGAATTTACACTTAACTTAAGAAACCGTGCACTTATGAAAAACGGTAAGATGATTGAACTTACACAGGTTGAATTTCAGATTATGGAATACTTTTTCTCTAATCCGGGTACTGCCCTCGACAGAATGGACATTTTAAACCATGTTTGGGGTGACGCTTATGTCGGCGAGGACAAAATCGTTGATGTAAACATCAGAAGACTTAGAATGAAAGTTGAAGACGAGCCGTCTAATCCTAAGTACATTATCACCGTATGGGGACTTGGCTACAAGTGGAACGCCTGAACTTAAGGAAACACCTTTAAGGAGGGCGACAGCGTAATGTTTAAGGGTATTACAAAACGCTGGATGTTAAACACATTGAGCGTTATATTTACAATAATAGTTCTGATCGTTGTCAGCCTTATCTTTGTTATTACATATGTTTACCAAAGCAGTGTTGAACAAACACTTTCTTCGGCAGGCAATGAATTGTCGCTTGTATTTTCAGACTACGAGAGCGACAACACAACAAGTTTTAATTCATCTGCCCGTGAATATGTTGAAAACTTTGACCGTAAAGAGCAAATGGAAGTTATTGTAATAAATTCATCGGGCAGAGTAATAATGACTTCCACGGGTTTTACCCCGTCGGATAAAACTCAAATGCCTGATTTTCAGGACGCTCAAAACAACTCAGACGGTTACGCCATATGGAACGGCAAACTTCTCTCCGGAGAAAGAGCAATGAGCGAAACCCGCATTATCAGCAATTCAAACGGCGTTATGCTCGGTGCCGTAAGATACATCGTGTCTATGGAACCCGTGCACTCAAGAATCTTATTTATTTCTGTTCTTTGCGTTGCGGGCGGTCTAGCAATAATGGCGCTTGTATTTTTGTCGGGACTTATGTTTATCCGCTCCATTGTTAAACCGATAGGCGAACTTTCACTTATAGCCGGTCAGATTGCGCAGGGCGACTTTTCCGCCTCCGAAAAAATCGAGCATAAGTACGATGACGAAATCGGCGACCTTTGTGACGCTATATCGGATATGGCAAAGGATTTGCAAACTACCGAACAGACTAAAAACGATTTTATTTCAAGAGTATCTCACGAATTAAGAACCCCGCTCACGGCAATAAAAGGCTGGGCAGAAACCATGCAGCTCAACGAAAAAGGCAAACTCGACAGGCGCACCTTTGACAAAGGTATGGGCGTTATTATAAAAGAAAGTGCCAGACTTACAAGCATAGTTGAAGAACTCCTTGATTTCAGCCGTATTCAGAGCGGCAGAATGGTGCTTAACAAAGAGAAACTCGATATTCTTGCCGAATTTGACGAAACCGTATATATGCTAAAGGACAGAGCCGTAAACGAGGGCAAGCATTTACTCTATGACGAACCTATGGACGCAATGTATCCGCCTGTTTACGGTGACAGCAACAGACTTAAGCAGGTTTTCCTCAATGTAATTGACAACGCACTTAAATACACACCAAAGGGCGGTGTGGTTGCGGCACAGGTTATTTACAGTAAGGATGACCCCGACATTATAAAAATTATAGTTACCGACACCGGCTGCGGAATACCTGCCGAAGACTTGCCAAAGGTTAAAGAAAAGTTCTATAAGGCAAATCAGACGGTACGAGGCTCAGGAATCGGTCTTGCAGTTGCAGACGAAATTATGAATCTGCATCACGGCTCTCTTGACATCGAAAGCGGAGAGGGCGTTGGCACAACAGTTACTCTTACCTTCCCTATCTACAAAGAGGGTGACGAGGATCAGCCGCAAACAGAAAATGTAAAACTATAAACGAAAGGATTGTGCGATGAGAAAAGTCAGTACAAAAAAAATCACTTCAATAGGCGGCAGTGCTCTTATTGAAGGTATTATGATGCGTGGACCTAAGCGTACTACCGTATGCGTAAGAACAGGCGAAAACGAAATTTACAGCGAAGACATAAAAATGACCACTATTCCCGAAAAATGCAAACTTTTTAAATTGCCGCTTTTACGAGGAATAGCAGGACTTATTGATTCAATGCGACTTTCTTATAAATCGCTTATGCTTTCCGCTGACAAAGCAGTTGAAGCGGGCGAAGTGGAAGAAGAAGAACCGAGCAAGTTTGAAAAATGGCTTGACGAAAAATTCGGCGACAAACTTGTTAAAGTAGTAATGGTGTTTGCTTCAATCTTGGGTGTGGCACTTGCGGTCGCTCTGTTCTTCTTTCTACCGTCTTTCCTGTTTGACCTTACGGCAAATGTCGTACCCGTCTTTCAGGGTGACGGCGAGGGCGCTATTTTCTGGAAATCAGTTTTTGAGGGTGTATTAAAGATAGCCCTCTTCCTCGGATACATTGTATTATGTTCACAAATGACAGAAATGAAGCGTGTATTTATGTACCACGGTGCAGAGCACAAAACTATTTTCTGCTACGAAAACGAAGAAGAGCTTACCGTTGAGAATGTAAGAAAACAGATTCGTTTCCACCCAAGATGCGGAACAAGTTTTATGGTGCTTATGCTTATTGTAGGCATTGTAATCGGTCTTTTTATTCCCGTTGCTCCGTTCGGCATCGGATTTTTAAGACCTGTATTTAAAATTCTTCTCCTCCCCGTTTCCTGCGGTATCGGATACGAACTTATTAAAATTTGCGGAAAGCACGATAACGCTTTTACAAGAATTATCGCCGCTCCGGGACTTTGGGCACAGAGAATTACAACAAAAGAGCCTGATGACAAGATGATTGAAGTTGCCATTGAGGCTATGAAAGCTGTTATCCCCGATGACGGCACAGATATTATTAACAACAAATAATTGCGAGGCATTATTATGACTGTCGGCGAGGCTTACAGAAAAACTAAAGACATTTTAACAGAGGCAGGGTTTGAAGCTCCTGCCTTTGAGGCTTTGTGCCTTACGGAAAAAGTTTTCGGGTTTAACCGTCTTGCGCTCATTACAAAGGGCGAAGAAACTGTTGCAAGCGAAGAAAAACTTGCAGTTCTTGCCGAGCTGACAGAAAAACGCCTTAATCACGAACCGCTGCAGTATCTCCTCGGAAAGTGGAGTTTTATGGGAATTGACTTGCTTGTGGGCGAGGGTGTTCTTGTTCCGAGAGATGACACAGAGGTAGTTACTTCGCTTTGCATAGATTACTTATCATGCAAAGAAAGTCCGAATGTAATTGACCTTTGTGCAGGCAGCGGCGCTATTTCCCTTGCGCTTGAAAAATATGCAAACTGCAAAGTAACAGCGGTAGAACTAAGTGACAAGGCTTTTTCGTATCTTACACAAAACATTAAATTAAACAATTCTGCGGTAAACGCCCTGAACGGCGACATTTTTGAATGTCACAAAGACATCGCCGATAACAGTCTTGATCTCATAGTGTCAAATCCCCCGTATATCAAAACTGCCGATATTGCATCATTACAGAAAGAAGTTCAACACGAACCTGCAATGGCACTTGACGGCGGCGAAAGCGGTCTGGACTTTTACCGAAGAATTGTTCCGTTATGGAAATCAAAACTTAAAGCAGGCGGTGCGCTTGCTTTTGAGCTTGGAGAAGGTCAATATGACGAGGTAAGCCGTATTTTGGCAGACAACGGCTTTGGCGGAATCACCGAAAGTATAGACTTCGGCGGTATTCAAAGGGCTATAATTGGGACTTTGCTCCAAAAATAGAAAATTAGTTCGATTTTTTAGCCCTATACTTATTGCATTTTTTATGATGATATCTTATAATATACAAGTAATCAAACGGATTAACTAAAATTTAACCTGCATATACGGGAGGTACTTAATAATGGCTTTAGATAAGGAAAAAGCGCTGCAAACTGCGCTTACTCAAATAGAAAAGCAATTTGGTAAAGGTGCGGTTATGCGCCTTGGCGAAAATAAACATATGAATGTTGACCACATTTCAACAGGTTCTCTCACACTTGACATCGCACTCGGTATCGGTGGCCTTCCACGAGGCAGAATCGTTGAAATTTACGGCCCGGAATCTTCGGGTAAAACCACGCTTTCACTCCACTGCATTGCAGAGGGACAGAAAAACAACGGTAATGTTGCCTTTATAGATGTTGAGCACGCACTTGACCCTACCTATGCGGCTGCACTCGGAGTAGATGTTGACTCTCTCCTCGTTTCACAGCCTGACACAGGTGAGGACGCACTTGAAATTGCCGAAGCACTTATCCGAAGCGGCGCTATTGATGTAATCGTTATCGACTCGGTTGCCGCTCTTGTACCAAAGGCTGAAATCGAAGGTGAAATGGGCGACAGCCATGTAGGCTTACACGCAAGACTTATGTCACAGGCATTAAGAAAACTTGCGGGCGCAATCAACAAGAGCAACTGCGTTGCTATCTTTATCAACCAGCTGCGTGAAAAAGTCGGCGTTGTTTACGGCAACCCGGAAGTTACCACAGGCGGCAGAGCGCTTAAGTTCTACAGCTCGGTAAGAATAGATATTCGTAAGCAGGAAGTTCTTAAGCAAAACGGCGAAATAATAGGTGCACACACAAAAGCAAAAGTCGTTAAGAACAAACTTGCACCGCCGTTCAGAGAGGCAGAGTTTGACATTATGTACGGCAAGGGTATTTCAAGAACAGGCGAATTGCTTGACCTTGCGGTAAAGGCAGATGTTGTTCAGAAAGCAGGCGCATGGTTCAGCTATGACGGCAAGCGCCTCGGACAAGGCAGAGATAATGTAAAGGAACTTCTTGAAAACGACAAAGAACTTTCAAAAGAAATCGAAGATAAGCTTATGGCAAATATAGACAAGGTTGTTGCGGCAAGCTCTCCTGCCAAAAAGGGCGCAAAGGCAAAGATAACCGAAGTTGCCAATGCTAAAAAGCCCGCTGACGCTCCTGCAGAAAATGCAAACAGCGCAAACATTGATGTGCTTGTTGACGAATAATGAAAATTACAGAAATCAAACCACGCAGAAAAAGGCTTAGCGCCGTTTATATTGACGGCGAATTTGCCGTTTCTCTCGACACACAAACGCTGATTGAAAACCGCTTTGATGTCGGCAGAGAGATAGACGACGAAGATTTGCACGAAATTATAAAACTAAGCAATGAAAGGCGTGCAAAAGAAAAAGCTCTTTGGCTGTTGTCGTACAGAGAACATTCAAAAAAAGAGCTTGAGGATAAAATCCGCCGTACGGCAGACGAAGTTTCTGCACAGAAAGCTGTTGACAGAATGGAAGAGCTCGGCCTTGTGGATGACGAGCGTTTTGCAAGACACTATGCCGAAAAACTGCTCAACTCCAAGCATATGTCAAAGCGTGGCATTGCCTTTGAACTTACAAGAAAGGGCATTGATAAAGAAACCGCCGAACAGTTATGCGATGAACTTGATATTGATGTTCACGAACAAATAAGAGCGGTTATTGAGAAAAAATATAGGAATCTATCCGATGAAAAGGTAAAAAGAAGAGCTGTTGCCGCACTGCAAAGGCTCGGTTACCGCTGGGACGACATAAAAAGCGTTCTTTCGGAATATAATGAGGATGAAACAGATGAGTTCTAAAGTTGGTATTGTATCACTCGGTTGCCCTAAAAATCAGGTTGACGCTGAAATGCTGCTTTTTACATTAAAAAGCAAGGGCTTTGAATTAGTAAACGACCCCGCAGACGCAGATGCGGTTATTGTAAACACCTGCGGATTTATTGAATCGGCAAAACAGGAAAGCATTAACGAAATTATAGAGCTTGGCAAGCTCAAGCAGGAAGGCAAAATAAAAGCCATTATTGTAACCGGTTGTCTTGCAGAGCGCTATAAAAACGAAATCACCCGTCAGCTTTACGAAGTTGACGCAGCACTCGGAATCGGCGCTAACTCTCAAATTGCGGATGTTGTAGCCGAGTTGCTTTCGGATAATACAGAACATAAAGAAAAAATCGAGGAATTCCCCGACAAACAGCTTTTATGTCTTGAGGGCAGAAGAATACAGTCAACTCCTCCCTACACCGCTTATCTCAAAATTGCGGAGGGCTGCGACAACCGTTGTACATACTGCGCAATTCCTATGATTAGAGGTAAATTCAGAAGCCGCCAACCCGATGCGATTGTTGAAGAAGCAGAACAGCTTGCCAAAGACGGCGTAAAAGAGATTATTGTTATTGCTCAAGATACAACACGCTACGGTGAAGACCTTTTCGGTGAACCTTACCTTGCAAAACTTTTAAAAAGACTCTGTAAAATTGACGGATTAAAATGGATAAGAGTGCTTTATTGCTATCCGGACAGACTTACAGATGAACTTATCGACACCTTTGCAGAGGAAGAAAAACTTGTTAATTACATAGATTTACCGCTCCAGCATTGCGACGGCAACATTTTAAAGAGAATGAACAGACACGGCAATCGTGAAAGTCTTACCGCATTACTTAACAAGTTAAGAGCAAAAGTACCCGATATGATTCTTCGTTCAACATTTATTACAGGTTTCCCGGGCGAAACCGACGAACAGTTTGAGGAACTTGCGGAGTTTGCCGCTGAAATTAAATTCCAGCGCCTGGGTTGCTTTGCCTACTCGGCAGAAGAAGGCACACCTGCGGCAAGTTTTCCCGACCAGATTGACGATGAAATCAAACAGCACAGAGCCGATATTATTATGGAACATCAGCAGAGCGTTATGGCAGAATACTGCGAAAGCCTCATTGGCAAAGAAATTGAGGTGCTTGTAGAAGGTTATGACAGAATTGCGGAATGTTTCTACGGCAGAACCTATGCCGACGCACCTGAAATTGACGGATGTGTATTCTTTACCGCAAAAGGCACCAAACCACAGCCCGGCAGTTTTGTAAAGGTTAAGATTACAGATTATACGGATTGTGACCCAATCGGCGAATTGGCAGAATAATTTTATTTACATATAACCGACATCGGCATATAATATAATGGTGTCAAAAGGAGATCAGAGGGCAATTATGAATTTACCGAACAAACTTACTTTAAGCAGAATAATACTTGTGCCGTTCTTCGTGGCATCCTTGTTAATAAATTTTCCTTTTCACACAGCAGTTGCCCTTGTAATTTTTGTTGTGGCAACTTTTACAGATATGTTTGACGGTAAAATCGCAAGAAGCAGAGGACTTGTAACCGATTTCGGCAAGTTTGCAGACCCGCTTGCAGACAAAATTCTTGTATTAAGCGCATTGCTTTGCTTTGTGCAAACAGGTTGGTGCGACTGCATCGCAGTTATTATCGTACTTTTCAGAGAATTTTCAGTAACCTCTATCCGCCTTGTTGCCGCTTCAAAAGGCAAAGTCGTTGCCGCAAATATTTTCGGCAAAATCAAAACCGTAACCCAGCTTGTAGCTATTATTGCCATACTGTTAATGCAGTTTTTAATTGAATTATTTACCGTAACATCTGCATTTTCCGTTGATACAATTTTGTATCTTCAAGGCATATTTACAGTAGTTTCACTTTGTCTTATTTGGATTTCAACAATTATGGCTCTTGTTTCGGGCGTAATTTATATTGTTCAGAACAAGCAGTTTATAGCAGATATGTAAAAAATCAACACCACATCGGATGTGATACTTTGTTTAAAACACTAAAGGCCGACCTTGACGCCGTTATGGAGCGTGACCCTGCCGCAAGAAACCGAGCCGAAGTATTCTTTTTATACTCGGGTTTTAAGGCTGTGCGCTCTCACCGTAAGGCTAACTGGTTTTTAAGGCATAATATGAAGTTTATTGCCCGCTGGATTTCACAGCGCAGCAGGCATAAAACAGGAATAGAAATACACCCGGGAGCTACCATAGGCAAGGGATTATTTATTGACCACGGTATGGGCGTAGTTATCGGTGAAACAACTATCATCGGCGACAACTGCACAATTTATCAGAATGTAACTCTCGGCGGTACAGGTAAAGATACGGGAAAACGACACCCTACACTCGGCAACAATGTGCTTGTAGGCTCGGGTGCAAAGGTGCTCGGCCCGTTTAAAGTCGGAGATAACGCACGAATTGCCGCAGGTGCGGTAGTATTGAGCGAAATTCCGCCGAATGCCACAGCGGTAGGTGTACCCGCCCGTGTGGTGAAAATCAACGGGATACGCAGCGAAACTCTCGACCAGATTCATGTTTCAGACCCTGTCGCACTTGCACTTTGCAGTCTGGAACAAAAAATTACAGATCTACAAAAAGAAATTGACGCTCTAAAGGCAGAAAAGGAAAGCAAAAAGTAAAGGAGCAGTAAAATGATTTTATACAATTCATTGGGACAGACAAAACAGGAATTTATACCTCATACAGCAGGCAAGGTTAATATGTACACCTGCGGCCCTACTGTTTACCACTTTGCCCACATCGGCAACCTTAGAACTTATATTATGGAAGATGTGCTTGAAAAGTACCTTCGTTTTGCGGGATATGATGTTAAGCGTGTTATGAATATAACCGATGTCGGCCACCTTTCAAGCGATGCGGATACAGGCGAGGACAAAATGCTCAAAGGTGCAAAGCGTGAGCACAAGACTGTTATGGAAATCGCAAAGTTTTACACTGACGCATTTTTTGAGGACTGCAAAAAGCTCAACATCAAAAGACCTGATGTTGTAGAGCCTGCAACAAACTGCATTGACGAGTTTATTCATATGATTTCTGTTCTGCTTGAAAAAGGCTATGCCTATATTGCAGGCGGCAATGTATATTTTGATACTTCAAAACTTGATAATTACTATGTTTTCGGAAATATGAACGAAGATGACCTTGCTGTCGGCGTTCGTGACAGCGTTGAAGAAGACAACAATAAGCGTAATAAAGCGGACTTTGTTCTCTGGTTTACCAAGTCAAAATTTGACTCACAGGAGCTTAAGTGGGAAAGCCCATGGGGCGTCGGTTATCCGGGCTGGCATATTGAATGTTCCGCTATCAGCTGTAAGCACAACGGTGAGTATCTCGACATTCACTGCGGCGGTATTGACAACGCATTTCCTCATCATACCAATGAAATTGCACAGAGCGAGGCTTACCTCGGTCATAAGTGGTGCAAGTATTGGTTCCATGTACTCCACCTCAATGATGCAAGAGGTAAAATGAGTAAATCAAAGGGTGATTTTCTTACCGTATCTTTACTTGAAAGCAAAGGTTATAACCCTCTTGTTTACCGTTTATTCTGCCTACAGAGCCATTATCGCAAGCCGCTTACTTTCTCTTATGACAGTCTTGACAATGCGGCTATCGCTTATGACAAACTCATTAAGAAGATTTCTACACTTTCTCCTGACGGAGAGCCTGATATGGAAGCTGCCAAGCCTTATCTTAATGAATTTAATGACGCTCTCGGCAACGACCTTAACACTTCACTCGGTCTTACTGCCGTTTACAGCGTATTAAAAGGCAATATCAGCGACGCAACTAAACTTTATCTCATAGGTGAATTTGACAAGGTTCTCTCTCTTGACCTTACAAAAGCACAGGAGAATAAGTCTGAAAACCCTGTAAACGAAGAAGTTGAGTCACTTATTGCACAGCGTACAGAGGCTCGTAAAAACAAAGACTGGGCGACTGCCGACGCTATCCGTGATAAACTTAAAGAAATGAAAGTTGTTGTGGAAGATACAAAAGACGGCATTAAGTGGCATTTTGAAAACTGATTTTAAAACCGAATAGAATAAAATAAAAATCCCTTTCATATACTTTGACATAAGCAAAGTCAATATGGAGGGGATTTTATGCGTCTTTATATAATAACAAAACGAACCTTATTTTCAATTGGATTTTGTCTGCTGATTGGTGTAATTGCGGGCGGAATTGCTTTGACTTCTACCGTACAGGCAATTCAGACCGCAAGCGCACAGCGAGAAATCCCCATTTACTGCGTTGATACAGATAAAAAGCAGGTAGCGCTGTCTTTTGACGCCGCATGGGGCAACGAACAAACCGAACATTTACTTGATATTCTTGATAAATACAATGTAAAAACAACATTTTTCCTTGTCGGCGATTGGGTAGAAAAATATCCCGAGTCTGTAAAAGAGATTTCAAAGCGTGGTCACGATGTAGGCAATCACAGCAATACGCATCCGCATATGACGCAGATGTCGGTTGACGATATGAATACGCAGATTCAGACTTGCAACGAAAAAATCAAAGCATTGACAGGCAAATGCCCTACCCTGTTCCGTGCGCCTTACGGTGACTACAACAACGATGTGGTAAAAACGGTAAAAGCTAATAATATGTACTGCGTGCAGTGGGATGTTGACAGTCTTGATTGGAAAGACCCTACTCCAAATCAAATTACCCTGAACATAACAAATAAACTTAAAGACGGCAGTATTATACTTATGCATAACGGCGCAACAAATACACCCGAAGCTCTGCCAATGGTAATTGAGGCTATAAAAGCACAGGGATACGAAATAGTGCCGATAAGCCAAATTTTGTTAAAAGGCAATTACACAACCGATGTACAAGGTAAAATGCTCCCTGCTCAAAATGCCACATCATAATGTTTTAGCGAAGTAACAATCAGGCCATCACTAAGCTATATGCCAAAATTATAAAAGTTTGGTCTAAATTTTTAATTATTCCTCTTAAATTCTTCTCTGATTAACAGCAAAAAGCCTCCGCAATCAAGCGGAGGCTGATTTTATGGGATTTATTCTGCAACCTGATTAATAATAGCAAATTGATAAGCTGTAATCAGGTTAGCTCTCTGTCGCCAAAGAGTCAAAAGCTATTTGTATCATAGAGCAATGTAAGCTGATCAAGATATCCGTTAATCCGGTTGAGCTTATTCTTTGTTGCGGTTGAAAGCTTTGCGTTTGCAAACTCACCGTTAAGTATAGCGTCTTTCAAAGCCTTTCTCTGCTCGCTTGTAACAGTCACCTTTGGAATATCCTGCGGCTTTGCAAGTGAATATGTGCTTGTGCTGTTTGAAGTTATTGATACAGCCACAATGGCATTGTCAATAAGTTGACCATTATATATTATTTTTACTGTCAATAAATGTTAAAACAAAAATTCCCTTACAAACCGATATAAATTTAACCTAACCGGTCTGTAAGGAAGTTTTTATTAAATTACATTAAATTTTACTTTAAAGTATTAATACACTGTTTAAAAGTTTCAATAACATACCATGCGTCATCGTCCGACATGGTTGTATTGAGCGGAAGTGTAAGCTGATTTTTATGCATATTATAGGTATTCGGATAATCCGAAATCTTAAAGCCTCTCTTTTTGTATGCGGAAAGCATTGGGAGCGGCTTAAAGTGAACATTGCACATAACACCGTTTTCCGCCATCATATTGTAGAACTTGTTACGATACTCGTCATCTTTTCCGATAAAGCGTACAAAATACAAATGACCGCTGCTCCTGTGATTTTCGTCGCAATGGTTAAGCACCTGAATAGGCAAATCCTTAAATTCCTCGTTATACACACGGATAAGCTCGTGACGGCGTTCAAGGATTTTTTCGTATCTTTGCAGCTGAACCACACCGAGTGCCGCAAGAACATCCGGCATATTACATTTATATTGAGTATCCACAACATCATATTCCCAAGACGCTACCTTGTTCTTCTGATAAGCGTCCTTTGTCTGACCGTGAAGTGACAAAAGCATATACTGCTTGTATATGTCGTCCTCGTCAAGCCATTCGTGCGGACGGTGAACGGCTGCGCCGCCCTCAGCAGTAGTCATATTTTTAACTGCGTGAAAACTGAAGTTTGTAAAATCGGCAATTTCTCCGCACATTTTGCCTTTTCTTCTTGCGCCAAAGGCATGTGCGCCGTCTGCCATAACAATTACTCTTCCGAATTTCTCCTGAATTTCATTCTTTGGCTTAAACACGCTTTTCTGTCGTTCAACGGCCTCAAAAATTCTGTCATAATCGCAGATAACACCCGCAAGGTCAACAGGAATGATTGCCTTTGTGTTGTGATTTATGGCAGCCTCCATTTTGTCATAATCCATCTCAAAGCTGCCGCTTTTGCAGTCAATCATAACGGGCTTTGCACCGACATGATAAACTATAGACGCTGTAGCTGTGTAAGTATATGCAGGTAAAATTACCTCGTCGCCCGGTCCGATACCGAGAATACGAAGTGTAAGTTCTGCGCAAGAGGTTTGTGAAGAAAGGCAAGCCGCACGCTCAACATTGCAATATTCTGCAATACGGCTTTCAAAAAGTTTTGTTTCGGGACCTGTAGTAATCCAGCCCGACTTTAAAACCTTTACAACCTCGTCAATTTCAGCCTGTGTAATATCAGGCGGCGAAAACGGAATTTTTCTCATTTCAACTTCTCCTTGTAACGGGATATTCAGTGAAAACAATAAGTATATAAAAATACCATAAAATTTATATTTGTAATTAAATGCTAAACTTCATTATACATCATATGTTTATAAAAGTAAAGCAAACAAATCGACTTTTCACCGATTTTGTTCACTATTTTTTAATTTTTCCCTCTCCTGTGCCTGTTTTTTAAGTAAATATTTATTCTTTGTTGCCATTCCGCCTCTTATATGTCTTTCGCTTTTGTTGGTTTCGAGTATTTGCCGCACCTCTCTGTACAATGCAGGATTTACCTTTCTTAATCTTTGGCTTACATCTTTATGTACTGTTGACTTTGAAATTCCGAATTTTTTAGCGGCTTTTCTTACGGTTGCCTTGCTTTCTATTATATATTCGCCGAGCATTGCCGCCCGTTCCTCAACTATACCTTTCATAAATTCCCCTCCGAATGGTTTATGGTAAATTATATGAAAGTGGCAACTTGTGTATGCAAGATAATATCATTTGTAGAAATCAGACATTTTATTACAAAATATTTATGTAAAAGCAACACAGAAATTGCGGCTTTTGTAGATAATAATAAAAAGAAGCGGCAAAGTTTGTGAGTTTATTTGCCTTGTTATATATTTATATTTATGCTAAAATGTAAATAGTAAATAAAACATTTTTAGTTACTATGTTCAAAACAAAGGGGGGCTGCAATTATGAAAAAACACAGTTGCTTATACAAAATGTTATCTGTTTTTTCAGCACTTGCAATTACTGCGCCTATGTTTGTAATCTCCGCATCAGCCTCTGTGAACGATTCCTCTGTAGGCAACCCAAACTATATTTCATATAATCAGGATTTTTACAATTCAAACTCCGAGCTTTGCAATACCCTTATAGACAGTATGGAAAATTTGAACAGCGAAATTGATGTTGAAAAATATCAATTATCTATAAATGATATAAAAAAAGCTATGCGCACGGTATTGGAAATAAGCCCCGACCTTTTCTATGTAAGCAAAACCACCTACGGTCTTGCAATCGGTTCTTGCGTAGCAAGAGTTATTCCTACATATATATATTCAAACGAACAGATTGTACAAATGCGAAGCGAGCTTGAAAGCAAGACAAATGAAATTCTTGCAAAAATTCAGCCGAATATGACTGATTTTCAAAAAGCCGCAATAATTCACGATGAAATTGTACTTAACTGTGAATACTCAAATTCACCTGACGCACAATATACCCGTACTTCCGTTTATGATTGTATTGTAAACGGATATGCAAATTGCCAGGGCTATACAAGCTCAATGTCTTATTTGCTTGAAAAAGTAGGTATTAATTCCGAAATTGTTGAATCCTCTCAAATGAATCATATTTGGAATCTCGCTGAAATTGGCGGAAATTATTATCATATTGACGCTACATTTGATGATCCTACGCCCGACAGATACGGTTTTGTGTCACACAAATATTTTCTGTTGAGCGACAGCGCAATTAAAACATCGCCGGATATTTCGGTGCATTACGGATTTAAAACAAACAATTCTTGTACCGGCACCGCTTATGATAACTCATATTACAAAAATCTTAACACAAAATTCTGTTACTCAAATAATCTTTTTTATGCCGCAGACAATAGCAACAGCGGTAAAAACTCAAAAAAACTTGTTGCTTTCAATCCCGAAACCGGTTATGCAGAACCTGTAGCGGATATTTCCGATAAATGGTACACTAACGGTGGTTTAAGCTATTGGCATGACAGTTTTATCAGTACAGCCGAATATAACGGCAAGCTGTACTTTAACCTCAACAATACAATTTGCAGATACAACTACGAAGACGGCACTGTAACCAGAGTTACCGATAAAATCAACACCTCCGATTATACCTATATTTTCGGAATAAAAGTTGATGATAACGGTAATTTCCTTGCCGATGTAAAAAAATCTCCGATGGATAACGCAAACATTGTTAAAATCGCACTTTTGCCCGAAAGCAAACAGGAAAAGCTTGATATTGGTCTTGGCAAAAGTGATGCCCTTGTAATTCCTAAATTTTTACTTGGCGACATCAACGAGGACGGCAGTCTTTCCGTTCTTGATGTTACACTTTTACAAATGATTTGCACAAATTCACTTGATGCAAAAGAATCGCAAAAACTTGCGGCGGACTATAACGCTGACGGACAAATTGATGTTAATGATGCAACCGCATTGCAAATTTATATTTCTAAAAACAGTTAGTAGTTTTTTCATTTTATACCATTTTTCCGAAAAGACATCTTCAAGTAATGAGGGTGTCTTTTTTATTCCGTTTTTATATCGGAGTAAAGGAGTTAAAATAAGGTTTAGCAAAATACTTTGTTATAGTCTTATATTTTTTGTAATACTATGTTAAACCATAATATTCCCACTTAAAAAAAGTACAAAAGCAAAACTCCGCACAGGTCAGCCGACAACCTATGCGGAGCGTAATTTTATATTATTTTTCTGTTTTACTGTCTGTAGTATTTGATTCTCTCTTAATCATTTTTCCGTTTACAAAGACATAATCATTACTGCTGTCTGCTCTTTCAACTGCCTGCTGTTCAACTATTTTCTCTACTTTTTCTTCAAATTCTTTATCAACCAATAAATCTTTACCTGTAAAAGAACCAACATTTTCCTGTAATCCCTTTGCTATTATGACATTCACAGCATAAGTTGCTATCAAGGGATAGAATAAAACCGCAACTGTTACTGCAATCACCAGCATTGCTCCCTCTGCTGCGGCAATCCATAATATAAAACCAAGCGATACAGCAATAAAGAAAAGCATTGCAAGAATATTTTTAAGGATATTACCGAAAGCAAGTATAAAAGAATTTTTATAAATATCTGATATTTTCAGTTCATACGTAACCGACATTATCGGCACATAAAACATCATAGATGTAAGAATAAGCGAAAACAGAACATATACGGTAAGCATTGAACCGTATACAAGACTTGAACCGAGCAATGAAAAATAATACATAAACGCAAATATCGAACAAGCAATAATTGCGTAAGTAACAACTCCGTGCAATAAAAACGCCTTAAAATTCTCTTTAACTGTACCGAAAAATGTTTTTGCAACCGGTACATCCTTTTTTTCAATTCCTATTTTTCGCACCGTCATAACAAGTCCTGCAAAAAAAGGCATTGACGGAATGATTCCCAGACACCATACTATAATATTGTTAAAACCCGTAAGGTAACCTATCAAAACAAACAACGCCGTAAATACCGCAAACGCAACTGCATTGATAAGTTGGGCAAGCAGTAATTTGGGAAATTCAGTAAAAAACCGTGCAAAAGCACTATTTGAAAAACTGTTCATAAAAACCTTCTCTTTTAAAAGATATTAATATAATTTTACCACATTATAAGCTTTTATAGCAATAGTAATTTAACATTAATAAATTACAAAACTGTAAATTCAACCGATTATTTATGCTGTTTTGATGTGATTACGGCGAAACAAGTCAGATTTTCACTGAAAAATTTGCCGTAATTTTTTGTAATTATTCATTTTACGCAACACCATGTTTTAAAAACAGATATAAATTTTTTAAACTTTTTTCAAAAAACTCTTGCAACTGTGACAAAAATATGTTATCCTTGTGATAACGAAGAAAAGCAAGGATTGCTTTTCACAATGCTCGCAAAGAGTAAATAATTTAAATTAAGGTGAAAATTATGAAAAAGTCAACAATCATAAGAGCATCTGCTCTTTCCGTTGCTGCTCTCATGGCTGCAACATCACTCGTAGGCTGCGGCGGCAACTCAAGTTCAAGCGACAGCGGTAGCAAATCAGACGGCGCTAAAAAAGGTTCGGTTTATTATTTAAACTTTAAACCTGAGCAGGACAAGGATTGGCAGGCTTTAGCAGCTAAGTACACAGAAGAAACAGGCGTTAAGGTTACTGTTGAAACTGCTGCCGAGGGTACATACGAATCAACCCTTACAGCTGCAATGGATAAGGACAACGCTCCTACACTCTTCCAGGTAAACGGCCCTGTAGGTCTTGCAAACTGGAAAGATTATTGCTATGACCTTAAAGATTCACAGCTTTATTCACAGCTAACAAATCAGGATTTTGCTCTTAAAGAAGGCGACAGCGTTTACGGCATTGCTTATGTTGTAGAAACATACGGTATTATTTACAACAAGACACTTCTTAAGAAATATTTTGATTCTGATTTTGCAACAATTAAATCAATTGACAAGCTCAACAACTTTGCAGCTTTAAAGACTGTTGCAGACGAAATTCAGGCTCACGCTTCTGACCTTGGCGTTAAGGGCGCATTCACATCGGCAGGTATGGATTCATCTTCAGACTGGAGATTCAAGACTCACCTTGCTAACCTCCCAATCTACTATGAGTACAAGGCAGACGGTATTACATCTACAGACGCTATCAAGGGTACATACCTTGACAACTACAAGAACATCTTTGATCTTTACATCACAGATTCAACTTGTGCTCCGACTGATCTTGCAAACAAGACAGCTACAGACGCTGTAACAGAGTTTACATCAGGCGAGGCTGTATTCTATCAGAACGGTACTTGGGAATACACAGGTATTAAGGACGCAGGTCTTACAGACGACGATCTCGGTATGCTCCCGATTTACATCGGTGTTGACGGCGAAGAGAACCAGGGACTTTGCACAGGTTCTGAGAACTACTGGTGTGTAAACAAAAACGCAAGTGAAGATGACATCAACGCAACACTTGATTTCTTAGACTGGTGTGTAACAAGCGAAGCAGGTACATCTGCAATGGCTGACAATATGGGCTTTGTAATTCCTTTCAAGGCTGCTAAGGAAGCTACAAATGTATTTGTAAAGGCTGATGCTGAATACACAGCAGCAGGCAAAACTCCGGTAAGCTGGAACTTTACAACAATGCCAAGTGAAGACTGGAAAAACGGCGTAGGTACAGCTCTTACACAGTATGCAGCAGGCACAGGCTCATGGGACGATGTTAAGACAGCATTCGTACAGGGCTGGGCTACAGAATACGCTAAGGCTAACGGCTAATCCGTAAATCCATTAATCATTAAAGGTTAAAATGTATGGCAGGGGAGGCGGCATCGTCTTCCCTGTTTTTTTGACAGAAAGTTTGACAGAAAGGTAAAAATATGTTTAAAAAACGCAGCAGAAAAATATATTTTCTTGTTTTTGTTGTGCCTACTCTTATTGCTTTTATGATCGGCTTTATATACCCATTCTTTCAGGGCATATACCTTTCGTTCTGTAAATTTCGTACAACAAGTAATGCAACCTGGGTAGGTTTTGACAACTACATAAAAGCTTTTCAGAACGAATCGTTTATCCGCTCATTCTGGTTTACCGCACTTTTTGTGGTAGTATCGGTAATTCTCATTAACGCAATCGCTTTCTTTGTCGCCTATGCTCTTACGCTTGGCATAAGAGGCTCAAATGTTTTCAGAACCGTGTTCTTTATGCCAAACCTTATTGGCGGTATTATTCTCGGTTACATTTGGAAACTTATATTTGACGGTATTTTACAGAATTTCGGCACAAACATTGTGCTTGATGCTAACTTCGGCTTTTGGGGACTTATAATTCTTATGTGCTGGCAGCAAGCCGGATATATGATGATTATTTACATAGCCGGTTTCCAAAGCGTTCCGTCCGACCTCTATGAAGCAGCAAAAATAGACGGTGCAAACAAAAAGCAGTTACTTACAAATGTAACTCTTCCAATGATGGCTCCATCAATTACAATTTGTACATTCCTTACACTTACAAACTCATTTAAATTGTTTGACCAGAACCTTGCCCTCACAGGCGGTGCTCCGGGCGTTCTATCTGAAACAAGCGGTACAATGATTTATCAGACACAGATGATGGCTCTCAATATTTACAACACATTCTACGCTAACCAGAACTCAAGAGGTGTTGGACAGGCTGAGGCTGTAATCTTCTTTGTAATTGTTGTAATTATAGCACTTGCACAGCTTTACTTTACAAGAAAGAGGGAGGTGCAGCAGTAATGGCTAACGAAACAACTAAAGTTGCTCCTGCAACAAAAGTTAAGGCTAAAAAAGAAAAGCCGCCTAAGAAAAAGCAAACAAAGGGTATGAAAATACTCACAGTTATTTTTTCAATAATTTCTGTATTTTATGTTGCACCTGTTTTTATTGTTCTTATGAACTCGTTTAAAACAAATGCAGGTATCAGTAAGTATCCGTTTGCATTGCCGAATGCAGAAACTTTTTACGGACTTAAGAGCTATATTACAGGTATGTTCTTCGGTAACTTCCCATTTTGGAAAACCATTTTATGCTCACTTTTTATTACCGTTGGCGGTGTATTTCTGATTTTGCTCTGCACATCAATGTGTGCATGGTATTTACAGAGATCAAACTCAATTATCTGCAAAATCATCTACTACTTCTGCATTTTCTCAATGGTAGTACCTTTCCAGATGGTTATGTTTACTCTTGCAAAAACAGCCGACAATCTTCACCTCACAAACCCTGTAGGTATTCTTGTAATTTACCTCGGTTTCGGTGCAGGTCTTGCGGTATTTATGTTCTCGGGGTTTGTAAAATCAATTCCGATTGAAATTGAAGAGGCAGCCGATGTTGACGGCGCAGGTCCGCTAAAAACTTTCTTCGGCATAGTTCTTCCGATTATGAAACCGACATTTATTTCCGTCGGTATTCTCGAAACAATGTGGATTTGGAACGACTACCTCCTCCCTTATCTTATCCTTGATAAGTCGCTTTACAAAACCATTCCTATTCATATTCAGTATCTTAACGGCAGCTACGGTCACACAGACACAAGTGCCATTATGGCGCTTATCGTGCTAAGTATTATTCCGATAATTATTTTCTATTTTGCTTGTCAGAAATATATCATCGAAGGCGTTGTAGCCGGTGCCGTAAAGGGTTAAAAATTTTTCAGGACATTTTCAATGTGAAAATGTCCTGAATTTTTTAAATTTTCGTTGCTGAAATAGCAACGGTCTGCAAAGTGGCAAACGGTACTTTTTACACATATTTTAAGAGGAAAGAAGATGTACTCTTTGAATTGAGTGAAGAGGCTTTCGGCAGTATTTTATTATGTTTTCAAGCAAACATATCAATTCTACAACAAAACAAGCGACAGTCTGATTCTCTGTTGCTTGTAATTACGCTTTATTCGATTTTTTCCGGGTTACCCCAACTATTGACATTAAGCCGTAAAAGTTTTATAATCGTTTAAACTATTCAGATACATATAGCAAAGCCGAACTCAATCAAGAGCTCGGCTTTATTTTAATTCTTCTGATTTTGTCTTAGTGTACCGTTGCGATAGGCTTTTATGAGGTCTTTTAAATCTTTTATGTTCTCTCGTATTTTTTTGCCGTTGTCGGTGTCCCCCACAAGTATTCGCTTTTGGCTTACTTCAGTTGCCACCTGATTGGTCTGCATATCTCTGCCGCTGCGGATTGTATAATCAACCGATTTAAACGGCTCGTGCGCCGTCAGCATTAAGCCATAGGAATTATAAATCAGCGTATAACCCGCAATACCCGTAACTTTATGATACGGTTGAGAAAATCCTCCGTCAATTATAATCACCTTGCCGTTGCACTTAACAGGACTTTCACCCTCTGTATGGTGAATCGGCACATGACCGTTTATTATATGTGCGTTCTCGCCCTTTATGCCGAACATTTTAAAAATTCGGTCTACAACCTCTTCATCATTAAATAGTCTGTAATAAACATCTTTTATTTCTTTATGGGTGCTCTCGTCTGCGATAAAATACCGTTCAAATGTAGTCATTTTATCCCTGCCGTACAGCGGAGAATCAGCACCGTTCCACAAGAACCACAAAATGTCCATGCCCACTCGCTTTTCTTCTTCATTCACGGAGAAAAACGCTTTTCTGGCGCAGCGCTCAAGTTCATCGTAAAGTTCTTTTCCGCATAAATCTTCACCAAAAAGATTTATATTTCTGAAACTGCCGTCCTCATTCATCGGAATACAACCGTGGAAAAGCAGATTATTATTGCAAACCTTATAAAGACTTCCTTTTTGCAAAAGTAAATTAATATGTGATTTCAGCTTTGAACAGTTCACAAATGAATTGCATAGCTTTGCAATTACCGACTGTTCTTCACTTGTAAGCTCATAAGGATTATTAAAATCAATTGTCGGGAAATATCGGTCAAGCATAGGATATTCCTTACCGTCAATTGTAACCGTTCCTTTGTCTGCGTCAATTTTGTCAAGCAAGCGTCTGTTATCCATATTATACTCGGGATGTTTTGCTATTAACTGTCCCTCAAGTTTAAACTGAATAATCGTAATAGCCTTGTGCATTTTCATTGCGAGCACAGTTTGAGTATCCATTTCACTGCCGTGGCGACTGCGAATTGTAAACTGAGCGCACGGATCGTCTGCATAGGTTTCCATTGCAAACAGTACAAGCGGCATCATACTGATTCCGTAACCGTTTTCAAGCACGGAAAGATTATCGTACAAAAGGCTTGTACGCACAATATTGGCAATGCAGGCAGGCTGACCCGCAAAAGCACCCATCCACAATACATCGTGATTTCCCCACTGAATGTCAAGCGAATGATAATTCATCAGGCTGTCCATTACAAAATGCGAGCCATAGCCTCTGTCATAAATATCGCCGATAATATGCAGATGGTCGATAACAAGCCTTTGAATAAGGTTTGACATCTCAACTATAAACTCGTCCGCACAACCTATCTCTATAATTGTATTTATAATTTCATCATAATAAGCCTTTTTATTGAGAACTTCTTTTTTCTCGGTAATAAGCTCCTCAATAACATATCTGAAATTTTCAGGCATAGCTTTTCTGACCTTTGAGCGTGTGTATTTTGAAGATACAATCTGACACACAGACACAAGTCTGTACAGCGTTGTGCGATACCAACTGCTGACGGCTCTGCCCTGATTTTTTACATACTGTAATTTTTCTGACGGATAATAAATAAGTGAAGCCAAATCTTCTTTTTGGTCTTCAAAAAGAGTATCGCCGAAGACATCGTCAATCTTTTTCATCACAGCGCCCGACCCGTTGCGCAGTACATGGGCAAAGGCTTTGTATTCGCCGTGAATATCAGACAAAAAATGCTCTGTTCCCTTTGGCAAATTTAAAATTGACTGCAAATTAATAATTTCCGTTGCAGCACTGTCTATGGTCGGATATTGCTTTGAAAGACATTCCAAAAATCTTATTTTTTCCATAAATTCACCGCCAATTTCATTATACCCTTATTATATATTCAACTCTTGCATAATTCAATATTTTTTATAAAAATCAATAAATCTGTTATGCCGAAAGTCAATAGCAAACGCTTTAGATTTTACAATTTGCATTATTCAGGATATTGAACAAAATCAATATAAAATGTATAATAAAATAAAATTCAACAATACTTGGAGGCATACAATGTCTGAAAAACGAAAATACACACTCGGAGAAGAAATTTTTAACTCTGTATCGCACGGTGTGGGCGCTTGCCTGTCTGTTGCCGGAACAGCAGTAATGATAGTCGCCTCGGTAATCCACACCGATGTATGGGGAATTGTCAGCTCGTGTATATACGGTGCTTCGCTGATTATTCTTTACACAATGTCAACTCTTTATCATTCGTTTACAAACAAAAAAGCCAAGGCTTTTTTCAGAATAATGGACCACAATACAATTTTTCTGCTGATTGCGGGAACATACACACCCATTACTCTTTACTATCTGCAAGGCGCAGTAGGTTGGATATTATTCGGCATAGTGTGGGGTGCGGCAATATTCGGAATTGTAATGAATTCAATTAACCTTGAAAAAGCACGAATACCGTCAATTTTCTGCTATGTGGCAATGGGTTGGGTAATAATCTTTGCCATAAAACCGCTTATTGCATCAATGCCGAGTATTTCACTTGTATTTTTAATAATCGGCGGGGCTTTCTACACACTCGGAATTATATTTTACGCAATAAAAAAGGTAAAATACTTTCACTCAATATGGCATCTCTTCACCATTGCAGGCAGTGTTTTTCACTACTTTGCAATCTTACTCGGATTCTGGAATATATAACAAAAAGCGACTGTCTGCGGGCAGTCGTTTTTCATTGAAGCAGCGTTTGCAAACCGATAATTAATCCTATATTTTTCGGCTCTATGTCAATAGTTGGGGTAAATCCGAAAAATAAGAAAGATTCTTTATCAAAAGTTGGGGGAAATTATGATTTTCGCACAAATTAAGCGAAATAATTTTTAAATTCAGGTCAAGCCTTTTTACCTTTTATAATTGCTCGATAAAGCAATTTGCTAAATCATAATAACTCAACCGTTAATGAATAACCGTTACTCTTCTTCCGGGTAGGTCATTCCCCATTCTTTGCGAATATCGGTCATAATTTTCATTACATCTCTTGTAAAATCAAGGTGCATTAAGTCAGCGTTACCTGCAACCGTTTGCTCCATATCTTCAACTTCATAAAGCAGGGCATTCTTGGTTTCGCCCTCACTTACAGTTTCTGTATGTCCGTCATCTGTGTATGTTATAACCGCTTTCTGTCCTCTCGGATATTCAAAAATTTCAACATATCCTTTGTCAAAAGCAATTGTGCCACGCTTTGGCTGTTTTGCGTGCAGTGAAAGTATCACAGACGCCATCTCTTCCTCTTTGTTTTTAAGAAGAATACTTGCCTGTTCGTCAACTCCCGTTTGCGCATATTTGACTTGTGAGAGCACTTCGTTGGGGCAAGAGGTCATAAACCATCTTACAAAAGAAAGCGCATATACGCCAATATCAAGCATTGCACCGCCCGCAAGATTTCTGTTAAAAAATCTGTTTTTCATATTATATTCTTTGTAACTGCCAAAATTCATCTGCAAAAGTCTTAACTCTCCCAAATAGCCCGACTGTATTTTTTCGTTGAGCGCTTTATAAATCGGCATATGGTAAATTGTCATAGCCTCGGCAAGCACAACATTATTTTTCCTTGCAAGTTTTATTGCCTCTTCAAGTTCTTCCGAATTAAGCGTTATTGATTTTTCGCAAAGCACATGCTTTTTCGCTTTCAGCGCCTTTCTTAAATAAGAAATATGTGTATTATGCGGTGTAGAAATGTAAATAATATCAACATTTTCATCTTCAAACAGCTCGTCAATGCTGTTATAAACCTTTTCAATACCGTACTTTTCGGCAAAAGCAACCGCTTTTTCGTGAGTTCTGTTTGCCACAGAGTACAGCTTTTGTCCACGGCTCTGCATTGCTTGCGCAAGCTCGTTTGCAATTACACCGCAACCAAGTGTTGCCCAATTAAATGTCTTCATCATCACCATCTCCGTTTCATAATATAATACTTTCGTATTACAAAATCAGTATAGCATTACAAACGGCAATTGTAAATGTAACTGATGTTAATAATAAGTCAAATTTTGCTTTTTCATTTATAATAATTGCAGATTTTGATAATATCATTTATAATTATACCAGGAAATAAATAACGAAGATGTAATTACAACTTTCACACCTTCTCCGATAGAGCAAACCGAAGCAAAAGAAAATGCTTATTATGACTTTTGGGGCCTTGAATAAAATCAATCCGCTAAAATAATTTAACCTAAAACCGCCGCTCAGATTTTTACTGAACGGCGGTTTACTGTCTTAATTATTTATATTGTTTTGAATATTTGGATAATATTTTTAGAATCACATATTATTCCATTCACGCATAACCTTTCTTAATTTTAAATCAATATCAATTCTTGTCTGCCGACATTCATCGGCATGCTCTTTAGCTGATTTAAAAATAAATTTCATAACAAATTTTGAAAAGCCCGGCACAAGTAATTTAATTAATGTTTCAGGGAACACAAAATGAGTGCCGTATTTGTACACAAGCACCTCGTAATCACACTTATGAGGTGTTTTCTTTAATCGCTCGTCCATTCGTCTTATATACTTTCCCGTATTCCATAAAGTATCGTCATCTGCGCCGATTAAACATAACTTTCCGCAAATATTTTCAACCTTAATCATTTCTTTTTCGGTGAGATTATACGCTTTTTCGGAATCATCAAAAAGTTTTCTTGAACACAGCATATTGCCTGTTCCTTTTGTTTCCTGTTCTATCACTTTCCAATAATCAGGGTGTTTATACACAAAAGGCATATAACCAAGAGGTTTTCCATGCCACGATAATGTAGATTCACCCTCAATAGGCCATTCTTTACAGCCATCTTTATTACCTTGCATAAACCCCTGCCATACAAAGTCGCTTGGCGTCATTGCAACGGTTAAAGTAATATCAGAAAAATAAGATGCCGCCACCAAAGCAAGCATAAGCAACATACAGGCAAAAATAAAAATCCGTCCTCAATGAGAACGGATTTTGTCTTTGGTGACCGAAATTACTGGCACCCAGTAACCATGCGGTTTCCGGTGTGTTTCAAAAAATTTTTTTGAAAATCTGATACCCTTTTTCGAACCACCGAAGCGTTTTTCTTGATGTTGATTATTATAATAGAATAAAGGAGTTTTTTCAACCCCATGGAATGTTTGCAAACACAAAAAAGCCGACCATTATTCCATCAATAATGATGAAGTAATGATCGGCTTTTTTCTGTCGACAATTATTTTGTCGGAATATCACCAACTTTTGAAAATCCTCCTATGAACCGGACTTCTATCTTGTCTTTTGAAAGGATAGTTACTTGTTCTACAATTCTTCTGATAAACGTGTCATCAAATTCTGTTAACTCAACGATATCGATGTCAATTGCCTTTAGAATATCATCAAGTTGCTTTTGACGCTTTGCATCGGTTGTTGCATCTTCTTCGGCTTGTTTTAGCTGCTCTGTCAACCGAGCCTTTTCCTCAGTCATCTCCTTGAACTTTTTTTCAAATAGTTCTATTTGGGAACTTTGGGCTGCCAAAGTTAAAAGATTCGCCATTCCGTGATCAATGTCTTGCATTCTTTGACGGATCACTTCTGGATTATTTTTGGCATCTTCAAATAAAATGATTTTTTTCTGTGCTTCACGAACTGCTTCTGCTATTTCTTCTTTATTATGAAATACGGACTGAATGCAGTTCAGAATTGCTTGGTGTAAAATGGGTTCCTTTAAACTTGGGGAATGTTTGCAATACTTGGTGCCAAATTCAAGTCGGTTCACGCATCGCCATACATCTTCCTTCGTTCTGTCCCGTTTGATCCACATGGTTCTACGATACATAGCACCACATTCCCCACAAACGGTTCTTTCCGATAGTGCATATTTGCTGGTATATTTTCCTCGACCAGACTTTGTCCTCCGGCAAGAAACCTTTCTTTTGCTACTGCGCCTTGCAATCTCTAACTGGACTTCCTGAAAAATATCTCTTGGGATAATAGCTGGGTGATTGTCAGTAATGTAATACTGTTTGACCTCACCTCTATTTTTCTTCACCTTCTTTTCGAGGAAATCTGCAGTATAGGTTTTTTGCAGCAGCACATCTCCAGCGTATTTTTCATTTTGCAGCATATTTCGAATGGTAGTTTTTGACCATGTTGGCTTTCCTGTTGGCGATGGGATGTGGTCAGCTTCCAGAGATTTTGCAATTTGTTCCGGGGTATCTCCACTGAGAAATGCGAAAAAAATCCGTGAAACAATGGTAGCTTGTTCAGGATCAATTTCAGGCTCTCCATTTTCTCCCGGTCGATAGCCTAAAAAGTTTTTGTACCTGAAGGCAAAATGGCCTTCCTTATACTGCCTGCGTTTTCCCATGGTAACATTTTGACTGATGGACTCGCTTTCTGCTTGAGCGAAGGCGCTAAACCATGTCAAATAAATTTCGCTGCTGACATCACTTGTATTGAGTCCTTCTTTTTCAAATTCTATGGTTACATTCAAGCTTTTCAGCAGCCGTATGTATTTGATAGAATCCAACGTGTTTCGAGAAAACCGGCTAAGTGATTTAGTGAAAATCAAGTCAATTTTATGTCTTTGGCAATGCTCGATCATTTTCATAAACTCTGGACGAATGGTATCCTTAGTGCCGCTGATTCCACGATCCGCAAAAATTCCGGCAAATTCCCATTCCGGATTGCTCTGAATAAGATCTGTGTAATAGGCAACCTGATTTTCAAAGCTACTCTCTTGTTCTTCCTGCTCTGTACTAACTCGGCAGTAGGCGGCTACTCGTAGCTTTTTCCTTTTGGCCTGTCCTTGAATAAAGGGATTTTCGGGAATTTCCCTAATCACTTTAGTCTTTTTCTGTGGCATTATGGTTTCTCCTTTCCTTACTTAAATAATCGCCCCATTTTTGAGTTGTATTGTAACAGCACCTGCTGGTGTTATCAAAATTTTACAAATAAATTTCCGTAGTATTTGAGATTGAAAGTGTTCCATCGGCTGCAGTTTTTTCAGTTCTGCTATCAAACATTCCGTTTCTTCTGAATCACCATTGGCATGACAGGCTTTGTATTTTTCCTGTGCGCATTGTTTGATGATTTCCAATAATCTTTTTGAATTGGACTTGGGATTACCAAGTTCTCGATAAATCTCGTTTTCTAACCTAACGGCTTGAACTGACAGGCAATTGGCATTCTTTTTAAAATTCATAACTTTCTGTGGATCTTCAATTGCCCTATTGATTGCGGATAAAACACTTGACATCAACTCTATGTCGGGCAAATACCTTGTTTCCGTATTGCAGGAAGGGCATTTCCAGATGATATATACATTATCTCGATGATTGATTCGAACAAGCTTCTGTCCGCAGGTCTGGCAGCAGATAAGATCTCGTATTCCTCGCAAGGCTGGATTCAGACTTCCACCATAAATTTGAGCTCTGTCTTTTCTTAGTCTTTGAACCTGTAGAAATAAGTCAGAGGGTAATATTGCAGGAAATTCTTCTGAAATATATTTTTCGCAGTCTAATATTCTGGCGATCATCGCCTTATTCCAAACCGCATTTTCTCGGTACTTTAAACCAGATTGCTGCATTTGTTTAGCAAGCATCTGCAGCGATGCGCCGTTTCGATAATTTTCAAAAATTGACTGCACAGCAGAAGATTCCAGTATGTCCGGTATAATATTTCCTTCATTCATCTGATATCCAAAAGGCAAGTATCTTTTTTTCTTCATGATTAACCTCCGCTTATCCTTTCTTCTTCCAACTCCAATCCATTGACAAGTTGAAATCTCAATGTTTCATGTGTCACTGTAATACGGCTCACTATATTTCGGAACACTGATGAGCTAAAAACCGGCATCGGGGAGTCTAATATCGTTAAAATCAGGCGGGTGTTATCAATAAAATCCGCATACTCGTTTAAATCACGATATTGTTTAAGTTCGGCTTTTAAATTGGATATCTTTTGGCTCAATTCATTGGATTGTGCTATAAAAAAAGCAGAATCAATGCACTCTTTTGCCCGCAAGCGGTGTAGAGTGTGATTCTGCTCTAATAATCCAGCAATCTGTCTATTTAATTCCATGGCATCAGGATGGGCCATAAAATCCTTATCTTTTAGTTCTTCAAGCTGGCGGAGATAGCTTCCAAGGATTTCTTGACGATTTTCAGCCAGCTTTTTATATAAAGTAAGGAAGCACTGCTGTATTTCAGTTTCATTTAGGCTCTCCATGCTGCACAGATGTTTCCCTTTAAAATGCTTGCGACAGGTCCACAAAACACGTTGGTTTTTCGCAATTCGTCTACAGAAATTTGTCCCGCACTCATCACAGACGATTAAACTTGTAAAAGTATACTGTCCATTATTTTGATGTCCATGTCGCTCTGATTTCCGTTTTAATAATTCTTGTGCTTTTCGGAATACCTCTCTGCTGATAATTGGATCGTGGGTATCTTCGGCGTAATACTGCTTTTTCTGTCCACGATTTATCTTTTTTTGAAAAGGCAGAGTATCTGTTGTGTATCGTTTTTGAAACAGTTCATCGCCTATGTATCGTTCGTTTGTAAGGATATAGAGAATACCTGTATAACTCCAAATGGGTTCTCCATTTAACTTTGGAATATGTTCTTTTTGCAGTTCTGCAGCGATTTCCTGTATTCCCATTCCGGAGAGGAAGTTGCCAAATATTCTTTGAACAATTTTAGATTCTTCCTGTTGTACAATGAGTATCCCTTTCTCATCCAGATAGTATCCATAAGGCGCTTGTGACAATCGAAATGTTCCGTTTTTCATTCGCATGACTGCGCCTTTTCGCATATTCTTCGATATGGAAATGGATTCTTCCTGCGCAAATGCACTCATCATGCTTAGAAACATTTCATTGCTCATGTTTGCGGTATTGATATGTTCTTTTTCAAAATAAACCGTAACTCCCAGCTGGCGAAGCTCTCTCACAGCTTCAATGCAGTCCTGAGCGTTACGTGCAAATCTGGAAACCGATTTGACCAGAATTCGATCAATTTTTCCTTGTCGGCAATCACGCATAAGACGGAGAAACTCATCGCGCTTCAGCGCACTTGTTCCTGTTATTCCTTGATCCGCATATATGTCAACAAAGGTCCAGCCCTCATGTGCTTGAATGTACTTTGTATAATAGTTGACCTGCGAAGCAAAGGAATTGCGTTGATCAGTGGAATCACTGCTAACACGGGCATAGGCACATACTCGAAGCTTTTCGGCTGGTGCAAAAATTATTGGTTCAATCACTCGAATTTCTGGCATTTCTATGCCCCCTTTCCTGCAGTAGTGTCATGTGACAGTAACGTCGGTCACCTTTGGCAAGGACAACACTACCACAAGAAAGAGGATAAAGCTATCACAACAACCACTAAATATAGTATTCTAAAACACCGTACTTTTCGGCAATAGCAACATTGGCTTTGTCGCAGTTTTCTTTGGTGATAAGTCCTTTCAAAAAAAGTTTTTTTAAAGCGGAGAAGGCCATATAATACTTGATTTCGTTGATGAGGACAGCGGAAGGTTCTTGAGGATTGTATGTAGTGTTCATGATATACCCCCTTTACCACGGCAGAGGGAGACTCTTTCGAGCTGCTCTTTGAAAAAAGCGATTTTCCAGCCCTTTTAGATAGAGTTCATACCGAAGATCGCTGTCAGTGGTAATTAGTACCGTATCGTGGTCCTGCAAAAATTCCAGTATTTGAATTAGGACGGCGGGATCGTGGCTCAGGCGGGTTAAATCCCGAACAAGCACAGCACGGACATGACCTTCTTTCACAGAGCGCATCATTTGTTGTAATCCCATCCGAGCCATGCTTCTGCCAGTCCCCATATCCTGTGAAGTGCCTACAACCGTGTAACTGCGGCGCTGGGCTTCCTCCAACAACTCGTGCATCTGCTGCATGAGAGCCAATATTTTCTTATCGCTGCTTCGGCTGTATAACCACATAGGACGGTCTATATAAGGATATTCCTTTTCTGGTTCCGTTTTCTCATTCATCTATATCAATCTCCTTATTGGTAAAAATGCAATGCAACTGCTCTCATCTGTCCCAGCCTTTTTTCATGTGTTGTTGCTGCTGTTTCAGAAGGTTTTCATACTCGGCATATCCCTTATCATCCAGTTCTTTCAGGCGTTCTGGATGAAAGCGATATTCTGGATAAACTACAAATCCGCTTTGCTCATTTCGGCCTGTGGGAGAACCCAGTCCGTTTTTCTCTATCCATGAAAGAATGTCATTACTCAAATTGTTGACGTCAATAAAAGCACAGTCCTTTGCAATGGATTTTCCCAAATTTACGCTCAGATCTCCCCATGGCTGCGGATCGCCTTGACTCCAATCCACTAACAGCAGAGCCAAATTTCCGCCGCTGTAATAAGAGCGCACTTGTAGTTCCAAGGATGTTTTTTCTCCCATCCAAGACATTTCCAAAAGAGCCTTTCCGCTGAGAATATCCTGATATTTCTTATCGCTGTATCCTTCCCAGCGCAAATAGTTCCAGTCCGGCTTGGGACATTTTTCGGCAAGGGCTATTTCTTTGGGGACGGTTTTTAATTTCGGAACAGGAATGTCACCCATCTGAACCTTGGCATAAATGGGAAGGAGCTTTTGCAATAAATATGCCTGATCAGGGCAAGTGTCAATAAGTCCCATTCTTGCAGTTAAAAAAGATCGGTCGTCCACAGTTCCAATGGCAGACATTTGTGCCCATTGGTGCTGCATTAAAAATGCTGTGATATTTTCGGGAGTCGCTTCAAAAAAGACAGCTTCGTTTGGACTTTCCATATTGCTGGAAAGTCCCTGTAAATATTTTTGATTCATAGGAGGTTCTCCTTTACGGCATAAAATAATCCGGGCTTTTCTTGGTCCGGATGAAATCTTCTACATCTTCGATTTTTCTGGCGATATGAAGTGGTGGCAGGGTTTCCAGCACAGCTCGGTGATATCGTTCTTCGGGTGCTGCACGATGGTCCAGAATGCTCACCACACAGGTATCTGTTTCAGTACGGATAGCCCGTCCAAACCCTTGCCGGAGTTTTACCTGCATATCTGGGATGATGACTTCTCGGATATAGTCCTGCAGGGTGGGATACTGCTCCCGTTCCGCTTCGCTGATAGGATCAGGAACAGGAAAAGGCAGGCGTACAATGATGAGCGACGATACCATATCGCCGGGAAAGTCCACACCTTCCCAACAGGAACCCGCTGCGAACAGCACCGCATTCTGCGTCTGCTTGAACTGATGGATAATATCCTGCGAATGCCGCCATACCACCATTAGCGGAAAGGACAGATGCTCTTTTACTTGGTTATAAACAGCGCCCATCAGGGAGTAGGAAGTAAACAGCACCAGAGTGTGGCCATGAGTGGTTTCCACTAAGCGGCAGATCTGCTCTGACAGACACTTGGCTTCTTTTTCGCTGCCCATTTGCGCCTTTGGCATATCATCGGGAATGTAGAGAAGGCAGTTTTCTTGATAATCAAAAGGAGAAACCGCAATAAAATCATCCAGCCGATTGTTTGCGGACAGCCCCATGAGTTGGCGGGTTCTGTCAAAGCTGCCCCCGGCCATAAGGGTACCGGATGTCAGAATCGCTGGTGTTTCCTTCGACCACAGTGCGTGGCGCAGCTGTTCCGGCATTTCCCGGGTGGCGGCGCACAGGCTGGGGCTTCCATCCCTGTCATACTGAATATAAAGAATGTATTTACGGTCGCCGGTAAAAAACAGGTTGAGAGTTTGCTCTGTTGTTCCCAGCTGGTAAAGTATCCACCGTGGGAGGTGAAGTGCTAGCTGTTTTTGGATCTGCCGAAGAAGGGAGAGACAATCCCGAAGGGCAGCTTCCCGATCCGGCGTTAAAACAAAGGCAGTACGCTGTGCTTCTTCTAGCAGTTCGCCCCGGCACATGGCTCCCATAAGAGCAGTAAACTTTTCTTTCAGCCGCTGGGCTGCGAGGGCATATTTTTCTTTTGCCAGCAGAGTGCAGAGCTCGCTGAAATCTTCTGCTGAAAGGCTTTTCCCATACATCTGCCGAGCTGCGTCCGGCAGTTTGTGAGCTTCATCGATTACCAAAGCCCGATAGTCATTCAGAAGAGGACGAAGTTCCTGCAAACGATGGGCGGCGTCTGCCAACAAGTAATTGTGATTACAGATCTGGACGAAAATCTCCGCGCTTCTGGCTTCCTTCAGGTATTGATGATACCGGCAGGCGCTTCGCAAAGGGCAAGTTTTCTCGCAAACTTTGGGGACGCACACCTGCCGACGGTCAAATCCACTAAGGCCGGTTACGGAGTCCAAATCATAATAAGTACGAAGGGAAAGCAATGCTTTGAGCTGTTTTGCATTCTTATTCTTATCTTTGACCGCTTCCAATCTTTGAGAAAGCCGGGCGTCACAGACAAAACGCTCTTTTCCTTTTCTTACGATTGCCCGGATGGGTTTGGAGATAACACGGTTCTCCAGAAAAATCCGGGATAAAAACGGAATGTATTCTTCGATGATAGAGTCCTGTAAGGCAACGCTGGAGGTAGAAATCACCACCGGCTGAGAACCTGCAGGTCCATGCGGGGCAAACTTTTTCAGTAAAATGCAGGCGGTCAGGTAAGCATAGGTTTTGCCGATCCCAACGCCTGCGTCGCACAGAGCGATATTGTTTTTGAGCAGGGTATCCAGCATGGCGTGACAGAGGGTGATTTGTTCTTCCCGAACCGACAAACCATTTTGAGGCAAAAGAATTCTGAAAATCTTTTCAATCTCTCCGTGGGCCTGCTCTTTCAAAGTAGGCTTATTCATTTCGGCACATTCTCCTTTGAGCAGTTTGCTCGTATGTGTTGGCGGCAAACTAATGCGGCGCAGCTTTTAAACTGCGCCGCACGGATTCGCCGTCAACGGCAATCTGAAAAATTAAAAGGTTTGATTTTGATGTGCCGTATTTGCTGCTCGCCCCCCGGCAACCTTGGGAACCATACGGGCAGGCTTGCAGTTTACAAACCGTTCACTGGCTCCCCAAAGGTCTTGCTGATTACAACCCAAGGTCGACCAACCCATCTGACGTGTGGGCAAACGATAATGCGTATCATAATACCCCGCCCAAGGTCGTGGCGAAAAGGGAAACTACACCCTCTTTTCGGTCAAAATGCATCGCTCAAAACCAACAACTGGGGCCACCGTCCCACGAATAAATGGGAGGCGGTTTGTGTGCGGCTCGTCATGGCGCTTTTTCCTGCGTCGCTCACTTAGGCGGGAATGTACCCGCATGGCTGGTATTCACTTTTCAAGCTACAAGGCGAACGTTTCTTTTTCCCCGTTCGCCCCATAGCCCATGAAAAGAGGCGGAATATAACGCAGGTCATAAATATTTTTTTATTTTTTTTCGTAGGCGGTAAATTCGCATATTTACAGCGTACTCATCCATTCCAAAAGCAGACGCTATTTCTTTGCTGCTATATCCATCCATTTTCATAAAGAGAATTTCGAGGGTAAGCTTGTCCACAGTATGTAACAAAGAAAAAAGTTCCATGTCCTCGATACTATCCAGCAAGGATTCGGTATCCTCAACGGGTAGTTCCAGATCCTGTGCTGAAACCCAATCCACATAGGGAGACCAATCCACCTGTCGCTGCAGATACTGGCGTTCCTTATTAAACTGAGCCCAATCGTATGTATGCAGGCGTTGGATGGTTTCCTCATCCACACCGAGTTCTCTGAGTTTCTTTTCTTCTACTTCTTTCCAGCGGAGCCATTCTTTTTCCGCTTTGGCTTTGTTGTAAGCCATCGTTATTTCCTCCGATCAATCTGAAATTTTTTAAATTCAGATTGTCGGGGGCGGCGCTCTGCCGCTGTGAATTCTCAGCCAGAACCTACTCAATGGAAAATAAAAAAAGCGCAATTGTCCGTAGACAAAAGCGCTTACTGCACATAAATTATATATACCCGATATCTCTAAATGAAACACGGTACAACTCCCCTAATTGGAGGAGTTGTATTTTGCTTTCCTTTCTTAACCTCCTTCAGGATAAGTCATTTCATATGTTAGCGATTACCATTGGTTTGTTTAATGGTCTTTACCCGGAAAACAAAGTAAAGGATATGGAATACCCAAACACAAGCCAGAACGATCCTTCCCACCGGAACAGCATGCATCATAATAAAGCCGATCGACATTAGAACCGTCACGGTAATCATAATCCGGATTTTGGTCTTCCACGTCATGCCCTGTCCTTTTACATAGCTTTCCAGATTGTTTTTATACAGCTTTGTTCCCGTAAACCAACGGTGCAGTTTTTCAGAGCTTTTGGCAAAGCAAAACGCCGCCAAAAGCAAAAACGGAAACGCCGGAAGAAGCGGCAATACAGCCCCCACGGCTCCGAGAGCCAAACCGATACAGCCTAAAATCACATATAAAAGCTTCTTTATTTTCACCTTGATTCCTCCAGTCGTTTTTTCTCTTTTTTCGATTCGATCACATGGGAAACCGCCATCACAGGATGGGAAAACAGCATTCTGGGCCCGGAAAAACGCATGACTTCCCGGATTTTCTCCCGCATGACCGGTTTGTAGCAATGTACCTTACAGTTGGAACAGAAGGTTTTCGTCTCCATAAACGGACACTTGTCGCTTCTCATCCTGGCATAGGCTTCCAGATCTGCACATTCGGGACAAAGTCCGCCTTTGGTGTGGTGTTTTTTGCGGCAGTACAGGGCAATCATTTCCGATACCATCCGCTTTTCCCGTTCCCGCTTATCGGCTGTACTTTTCATCAGCTCATCCTCCCGTGTTCCACCGAATAGACGGTATCAGCGATGCGCATGGTAGACTGCCGGTGGGAAACCAGCACCACGGTTTTGCCCGCCCGTTCTTCCCGCAGGGATTTTAAGATCACCGCTTCGTTTAAGCTGTCCAGATTGCTGGTTGGTTCATCCAACAGCAGGAAGGGTGCGTCGTGTAAAAATGCTCTTGCGAGCCCCAGACGTTGCCGTTCGCCGCCGGAAAGAGTATCGCCGAGTTCGCCCACCGGCGTGTCGTAGCCTTTGGGAAGGGTCATAATAAAATCGTGAACGGAGGCCTTTTTGCAGGCGGTTTCAATCTCTTCGTCGGTGGCGGTCAGCTTGGCGATCCGCAGGTTGTTTTTGATGCTGTCGTGGAAGAGCTGGGTCTCCTGCGTCACAAAGCTCTGCAGATCGCGCAGATTTTTGGTGTTGATCTCTTCCACCGATCGGCCAGAAAGCTCCACGCTGCCTTCCTGCACCTTCCAGAACCGCATCAGAAGCTTTAACAGGGTGGATTTTCCGCTTCCGCTTCTGCCCACAATTCCTACTACCGCATTTTCCGGAATTGTCACCGATACATCCGAAAGAATGGTTTCATTCCCGTAAGAGAAGGAAACCTGCTCCGCTTTTGCGCCGGAGAATGTGATTTCCGGTTTCCCGGTGATTTCCTCTACTACCGGCGTTTCGTCCAGAATATCCAGTACTCGATTGCCTGCCGCAAAGGTGTTCTGCAGGGTGCTGCCCAACGCCGCCAGAGCAATCACGGGACCAAAGGAAGAAAACAGCGCCAGCGTAGGGATCAAAACGCCGTCAAAATCCACTGCGCCGCTTTGGTACAGCAAGGCCGAAGCAAATAGCATGATAAGATCAAATGTTAACACCACCGTATTGGTAACCGCTGTATTTCGCCCGGCAGTGCGTTTCATCTTTTCTTCGTCTCGGGAGAGTTCATCCGTCTTTTCATTCATTTTGGAAAGGCGCTTTTTTCCCTGTCCATACTGGAGGATTTCGGAAAGCCCCCGCAGGCTGTCCAGCACAAAGCCCGAAAGCTCACCGGATCTGGTGCGGAAACGCAGTCCGTCATCCCCGCTGCATCTGGATATCACAATTGGAATCACGATTCCCACGATCAGATAGGCCGCCAGCGCAATCACGCCCAGGATCCAGTGAAACGAGCCGATGAACAGGCACATGACAATGGTAAACAACAGCGCGATGGCAGCCGGTGAGATGGTGTGAGCATAAAACACCTCCAGCAGTTCAATATCGGAGGTGATCACCGAGATCAGATCCCCCTTGTCCCGGCCTTCCAGCTTTGCCGGGCAGAGCTTTCTCAGTGCGCGGAACACCCGGTCGCGCAAAAGTGCCAGTAATTTAAATGCGATAAAGTGGTTGCACGCCTGCTCCGCATACCGCAAAAATCCCCGGAGAAGGGCGAAGACAAGAACGGAAATAAAAACCGTTGTCAGAGTAAAAGGTACTTCAAACCGAAGGGCTGCCAGCACACCGTATCCGCCGAAAATGGTGATAAAGGCGGCGCACAAATGCCCGACGAGCCCCATCAAAACAGCCAGTGACATATAGCCGCTCAGAGGTTTTACCAGCCCGATCAGCCGTGCCATCACAGCAAATCCGCTTCGCTTTTTCATACGCTTGCACGCTCCTTTCCAAATTGCTCTAATGTCTGCTGGGCACTCCACAGCCGTTCATACAGGCCGTGGTGGGCAAGTAATTCCTCATGTGAACCGCTTTCCGCAACGATTCCGTGATCCAGCACATAAATATGGTCGGCGCCCACTACATTGGCAAGCCGGTGGGAAACGAGGATTACCGTTTTGCTTTTTGCCAGTTCATGAATTTCACGCATAATATCGTTTTCGCTCTCCACATCGATGTTGGAGGTGGCTTCATCAAAAATATAGACAGGGCTGTCATGCAAAAGCGCCCTTGCAAGCGCCAGCCGCTGGCACTGCCCGCCCGAAAGATTGGACGCTTTTTCCAAAAGCCGGGTATCCAGCCCCTGTTCCGCTTTTAAAAATTCTGCGAGGTTTACCCGGGAAAGCACTGCCCACAGTTCTTCATCGGAAGCGCCGGGTTTTCCCATAAGCAGGTTCTCCCGCACCGTGCCCTTGAACAGGTAGCTTTGGTGGCTGATATAGGTGATGTTTCGCAGAAGGCTTTCTTCCTGAATGGAGGAAAGGGGCACGCCGCCCACCGAAACGCTTCCGGTATATCCTTTGTTTCTTCCCATCAGGATCGAAGCCAGTGTGGATTTACCGCAGCCGCTTTCTCCCACCAGCGCCGTAAAGCTGCCCTGCGGGAAGGTAAGATCAACGCTATGGAGGATCTCCCGGTCCGGCTCATAGGAGAAGGAGAGACCGGAACAGCGGATGGTGTGTCCCGAAGGAAAGCTTTCGGTGATTTCCGGCTTGGTTTCTTCTAAATCCAGCAGTCGGAAAATCTTGTCGCTGGCCGCCATGCCGTTCATGGCAATATGGAAAAAGGAACCCAGCTGCCGCATGGGAATAAAGAAATCCGCCGCCAGCAGGATAATCAGCAGACATCCCTCAAGAGAAACTCCTCCGCTCTGGTACTGGGTCACCGCCATGATGACGCCCAGTGCCGCACCGCCGTACGCGATCAGGTCCATAATGGTGATGGAGTTTAACTGCATGGTCAGCACCTTCATGGTGATCTTTCGGAATTTTTCCGCCTGCTCGTTCATTTCCTGCTGTTTAAACGCATCCGCCTGATAGATTTTGAGAGTGGTGAGCCCCTGCAAATTTTCAAGGAAAGTGTCGCCCAATTCCGTATACTGTCCCCAGTATTTAGAGAGCAGTTTTTTGGCCCAGGTCTGCACCGCCGCAATGGCTACAGGGATCAGCGGCACGCAGATAAGCAGCACTACCGCCGCCGCGACATTCACAAAACACAGTACGATAAACAGTGTGAGCGGCGCCAGCATGGCATAGAAAAACTGCGGCAGATACGCGCCGAAATAGGTTTCCAGCTGATCGACGCCTTCCACCGCCACCTGCACCACTTCCGAAGTTTTCACCTGTTCGTTGTAGGAGCTTCCCAACCGCAAAAGCTTTTGATAGATCTTCTCACGCAAAGACTTTTTGACTGCTTTGGAGGAGAAGTACCCCATTTTGGCGGCCCCGATGGAGCAGAAAAACCGGACTGCCAACGCCAAAATTACAACGATTCCCGTCACTGTGAAAAGCTGCACCGAGGCCGAACCCCTGAAAAGCTCTGCAAGCATTCGGGAAATACTGAGCATCAGGGCAATGTTCGCCGTAAGGGAGCACCACTGTAGAATTACATTTCCCGCTATGTATTTTTTGCTCTCGGCAACGGTACCGATGAGCCGTTTATTGATCATCATATTTTCGTCCGCCTTTTGTTATTTTTTTCATCACTTTCTTAACGCCTGTACACAGAGCGGCAACCGCTATCACAAGCAGCACTGATGTAAAACCGTAAAAAAGGGATTGCATTGCATTATTCACAGCCGCTTGCCTTCTTTCTGTTTGTCCACCTTCTCAGCGCCTCATAACTTTTCGGACTTACGGCATGTTCCATTTGGCAGGCATCCTCCGCCGCAGTTTTCCCATCCACGCCCAGGTCTTCTAAAAGGGACTGGAAGGTCTGGTGGCGCTCATAAGTTTCTCTGGCAACGGTTTGCCCCTTATCTGTCAGATGCACTTCCCGCGCACCGTCTAAGAAAAGATAGCCTTCTTTTTCCAACTCTTTCAGCGAAACGGAAACTGTGGGACGCGACACATGAAGCTCTGCTGCAATATCCGCACCACGTACGGAGCCGTTTTGCTTTTGCAGCAAATACACGGCTTTCAGATAATCCTCCACCGTTTTTCTTTGTTTCATACGGCTTATGCCTCCTTTCCATGTATTCAGGGTTATCCCTTATACCGGGATAACAAAAGGTTTTCCATCTACCGACTGAATGGTCAGATCAACGCCGTATACCTCTTGGACAAGTTCCTTTGTAATGATTTCCTCCGGTAAACCGTGAGCAATCATCCTGCCATCTTTCATGGCGACAATTTCGTCACTGTAATACAGCGACTGGTTGATATCATGGAGAACCATAACGATGGTAATACCGTACTCCCGGTTCAGCTTCTGAATGAGTTTTAAAATCTGCAGTTGATAACGGACATCCAGATAGGTGGTCGGTTCATCGAGAAACAGTACCTTGGTGTCCTGTGCCAGCGCCATGGCAATCCACACCCGCTGTTTCTGTCCGCCGGAAAGCTCTGTTACCGGTTTATCCTTGTGCTTGCTTGTATGGGTGATCTCCAGCGCCCACTGTATTTTTTCTTCATCTTTTTGCGGATCCGATGAAAGCCCCATGGTATGATAGGGAGTTCGCCCGTAGCTCACAAGCTTTTCGACCGTAAGATCCGGCGGCGCCGTATTGTATTGATGGACAATCGCCGCTTCTCTGGCAAAATCTTTTAAACGCAAATTTGCGATATTTTCCTCTCTCAGAAACACTTCCCCCTGATCGGGCTTTAAGTTTTTCGTCATCAGGTTAAACAATGTGGATTTTCCGCATCCGTTTGCACCGATCAATGTGGTAATTCTCCCCTCGTGAAGAGAAAAGTCCAATCCGTTCAGCACCTGCTGCTTTCCGTAGGAAAAGGAAAGATTTTTTACGGTAAAAATATTACTGGCCATAGTTTAGTCACGCCCAAACTCATGACCATCATGATTGCCAGCAGCACAGCCAAACTTCGCTTAAACCATGACTGTTTTGTTGTTGTCATTGTGTCTACCTCCATTCATTTATAAAAACAATGTTTCGGTTAGCATAATCTAACCGCTTGGTGAAAAATAATGCCGTTTCTACGGCATAATAAAAAATATCGCGCACCAATCCTCCTTTTGCGATGTTCTGGTCAGGAGAACAAGTTAACACGCTTGTTTCCCTGATATAAACGGGCAGAGGCAAAAGGTTATCCGTCTGAGTTAGGTTATGCTAACTAATCCCCTAAAAAATTGCTCCTTTCGGAGTTTTTAAGAGGGGGATCGTTGTTGTCATATTGCTTTTGACTCTGCTCTCCTGTTACTCTTCTGTCCGGTCTCAAAGACCAAACAGGGCTGCGAATGATAAAATATACTGCTTTTATAATCCGCATTTTCCTTAAAGCAAATTCAGTATAGCCAGTTACCATTTTGTTGTCAATGGATTTTCTGTTGCAAAACTGCTCCAAACAGCCTGTTGAAGGGTTAAAAAAGCGTCTAAACCCCGATCATGACTGATAAACCAGCATTGTTGCAAAACTGCTCCAAAAAATTTTTCATTTCTTCTGAATCCGCCTGTTTTAATGGATGAACATGGTGAAAACAGCTGTACTCTCCGGCATATGCATATCCCCAACACTGCATTGCATTTTCAGGCATACGCTTCCATGCAGCAGGGTATCCCGGCCTTTTCCCATAGAGATAAACCGCAGTGCCGTTACCGGAAAAAATACATAACGCCCGTCAATGCCGCCGTCACGGAATTCTCCGTCATATAAGTATTGCAGCTTCTGGATGCGTCCTTCCATTTTATTTTTACTGGACATAGACTGAGCGGATACGGTTTTTGCCGCCAGATACACAAGTCCTTCATGATCCTTTACGATGACTTCACACGGATTTTCAAAACCACGGTTTGCCATGGAAAGGTTATTGTGATTTTTGATTTGTTCCCGGTAAATAATGAACGGAAAATAGTAACTGCCATCACTGAGGTAATTACAAATATCCCCGCCATGGAAGTCTCGGCGTCCGGCAAATATTTCTTTGATATGCATCCGGCTTTCCTGTTCAGCCAGCCGATCCATAAATTCATCAGAAAACCTTGCTGCCAATGCTCGAAGGGCATTCTCCTTAATCTGTGCAGGAGGGATATCCTGATACTGCATATATTTTTCTAATACCTTTCTCTGTTTCTGATACTTTTCTGCCAGTTTAACTCCCGGAACCGTCAAAACCGTTTTGCGATTCTCCAGACGTTCTACAATATTCAGCTTTTCCAGCGTATCCAGCGTACGAGTGACCACCCATTTACTCACATTCAGGCTTCTGGCTGAATCCGTTACCGTACGCTTTGACGGTTCCGCCGTCAGGTAATAAAGCAGCAGCTGAATTTGAAACGGCGTTAAGTTTTCTTTTTCCAACATTAAAATTCCCTCCGCTATTGTATTCGTATAAAGTGAAAACACTATAAATTCAAACAAATCATCTTCACCATACAGAACCGGTCAGAAACAGCCATACTGACCTTGGTGGATAGTTTTAAGCCGTTTTTGGGAATATAACGGTAGTAAGGCTCTTCTGTCATATCCATAAGTCCACCGCCAATCTTTCCAGCTAAATTCACTGCTGAATCCACATAAAAGAACATCTGCACATCGGCGTGGCCGACCTGCTTCATGTATTTCTTTTGCATCATAGCCATGCCTTTTTTATTCACAGTATCAAAGACGACTTCTATTTCTCCGAATTGTCTGAGCATACGAAACAGGGAAATAACCTTATCTTCCTCAAAATAGTGAAACAGTCCGCCTGCTGTAACAAGGATAGGGGCGTCGGGCAAATCCGTGCGAACTTGTCTGATCCAATTCTCTGTAAAAGCATCTCCAGCAAGATAGGTCTCACGCTCCGACTGCGGGAGCAGTTCCTTCCGGTAGTCAATGACGTGTGGCAAATCAACGGCATACCAGCGGGTCCTTCCGTTATCGCAGCGGTAATAGGTCGTCTCCAGACCGCAGCCGAGCTGGACAATCACACCGTCCGGTCTGCGCTTTAAAAACGACCGGATGAAACGGTCCATATTAGCAGACCGCACCGCTGAAGCCAGCAGGGTATACTGGCTCTGACTGCCGTTTTCCTGCAGGTCGGACGGCAGCTTTTCTTTTAATTCCAAAGCCTTTTTATCATATATGATCTGCGGGCAATGCTCGCTGGCATAAATCCTGCCCAGCATGGGGACAAAAAGTGTGTCCTCCACAACGCCTAAATGTGACATTCTGTGTCCTCCTTTTTCGAACAGCTTTGTATCAGCCCAACGCCACATCCAATACCATCATCAAAGTGAAACCGACTGCAAACAGAATGGTTCCCACATTGGAGTGCTTTCCGGCCGACATCTCCGGAATCAATTCCTCTACCACCACATAAATCATTGCACCAGCGGCAAAGCTCAGAGCATAGGGCAGTACCGGGACTAAAATTCCTGCCAGAAGGATGGTCAGGAGCGCACCTATCGGTTCTACCGCACCGGACAGCGTTCCATACAGAAATGAGCGGGATTTGGAGAAACCCTCCGCTTTCAGGGGCATGGATATAATAGCGCCTTCAGGGAAGTTCTGAATGGCGATACCCAGAGAAAGAGCCAGCGCCCCCGCCAGCGTGATCCCACTGTCCCCGTAGAGCCACCCGGCATAGACTGCGCCCACTGCCATCCCTTCCGGAATATTGTGCAGTGCTACTGCCAGAGTCAGCATAGTTGTTTTTCCAAGACTGCTTTTGACGCCTTCAGCCTCTGAGCTGCCACGATGCAGATGCGGGATCAGCCGATCCAATCCCAGTAAGAATAAAATACCAAGCCAGAATCCAGCTACAGCAGGGAAGAAGGACCATTGCCCCATGTCTGATGCCTGTTCCATGGCAGGAAGCAGCAGACTCCATATGGAAGCCGCCACCATAACCCCTGCCGCAAAGCCGGTAAGCGCACGCTGAACCAGTTCACTCAAATTGTTCCGCATAAAAAAGACGCAGGCTGCGCCGAGCGTCGTCCCGGCAAAAGGAATCAGCAGCCCCTGCCATAATTCAAAAGGCATGTCTTTTCACCCTCATCTATTTTCTTTTAAACAGGGAAAACCCTTGTCTTTCATAAGGTTCACAACGAATATCCAACACCTTATACCCGAATTCTTCCACAGCATGTTTCAGTAACTGTGTGTCAACGGCGTCTTGTATAAGCAGTTCCGTGATCCCTTTTCTGTGAGAAGAAGTCACTTTCTTAACAGAAAATACTTTTCTGATCGCATCGTTTATATGAGCCTCACACATTCCACAGGACATTCCATCGATTTTCATTGTTACTTTTAGCATTCTTCTATCCCCATGCGGTTAGCACCGGCTAACCAAAATAAAATAAAAATAGTTAGCTAACTCTAACTGATTGATTTTACCATACCATACATCATTTTGTCAAGATACTGTACTAAAGTGTTTCCAGATATAGACAAAGCCACACTCAAAAATAGTAATGTTTTGCGTGCGGCATTTGCCTAACATCTGGTTTATGCCCGCAACAGAAAATCACACTATGCCAGCGTCCAGTTCTGGCTTTCTGTCTGTAATTTTACCATGCGGGTATAGATACCGTCTTGCTGGAGCAGGGTATCCGGATCGCCCTCTTCCGCCACCATACCATCGGAAAGCACGACGATTTTATCCGCACCGGCTACCGTGCGCATCCGGTGTGCGATCACCAGAACAGTTTTGTCTTTGATCAGCCGTGACAGAGCTGTCTGTATCAGCGTTTCATTCTCCACATCCAGAGAGGCTGTAGCTTCGTCAAGAAGGATGATCGGCGCGTTCTTTAAGAAGGCACGGGCAATGGAAATCCGCTGGCGTTCTCCGCCGGAGAGCTCACAACCGTTTTCGCCTATGTTAGTATTCCATTTATCAGGAAGCTTCTCGGCAAATTCATCCACATTGGCAAGCCGTGCCGCAGCCAGAACCTCCTCATCTGTGGCGTCTTTGTTACCGATACGGATATTTTCCAGTATGGTGTTGTCAAACAGGGTAACATCCTGAAACACAATGGAATAAAGAGAAAGCAGCGTTTCCGGATCCACTTTTGAGACATCCATACCGCCTACCGTAATTTTTCCCCGGCTCACATCCCAAAACCGGGCTGCCAGACGGGACACTGTTGTTTTACCGCCGCCGGAGGGACCCACCAGTGCGGTCACTTCCCCCTGTTTGGCAGTAAAGCTGACATCCTTTAATACTGTTTCTCCGGTGTTGTAGGCAAACCCAACATGGTCAAAGGTAATGTCATACCCCTGATTGGAAAGGCTGGTTTTGCCCTGCTGAATGGGATGGTCAAGGATTTCATTCATACGGGCGATATTTGTCCGGGTGGAAATTACCGCCGCCAGATTCTGCAGCGCACCCTGCAAGGGATCATAGAGCCGGGAAACCACCAGCAGGAACAGGAAGAAGGTCAAAATATCCAAACTACCCTGCATCAGCAAAACGGAGCCTGCAAGCGCAACCGTGGCAATCCCAAGCTTTAACACAAGGGATGCGGATACTACAAATGCCGCCAAACCGAACTCATTGAGAATGGAGCGGTGTTCCACCGCGCGGATCTTCTTTTCCAACCCTTTGAGGTATTCTTTTTCAGCGTTGTTGGCTTTCAGATCCTGCACCGTTTCAATACACTCCTGAATTCCATCCGCGCAGGCCATTTTCGCATCCATGGATTTCTGATTAAACCCTTCCTGTACCTTTGCAGAAAAACCTACAATGGCAAACGCCACCGGCATCACCCAAAGAGCCGCCAGCGCCATACGCCAATCGTAGAAGAACAGGCTGACGGCAATCAAGACCGTAGAGATGATGGATCCGGCAAGCTCCGGGATAAAGTGGGAAAAGCTCTGCTCTAAAAAGGTGCAGTCCGCCATAATGGTGCTGGTAAGATCCGCAAGGTCTTTCTTTCCGAAGAAGGACAGGGGGATTTTCCGCAGCCGCTCCGCCAACGTAATACGGCGCACGCCGCTTTCCGTATAGGTGGCAAAATAGGTGGCGTTATACTGGAAGTAGGTTGTCAGCAAGATCAATCCCACACAGAGAATACAGCCGACAATGTAGAAGGGAAGCCGGCTTTCCGGAACACCGCCGTTCATCAGATCGCTCACCATGCAGTACAGCAATCCCACCGGGAACATGAAAGAGATATTTTGCAGGACGCAGGCAAAACAGCCCTTAATTAAATCCTTTGCGCCCTGTTCGGACAAGGCATATCGTTTTTGCAGACGTCTGATCATCTTACTGTACCTCCTTTTGTACCTTCCACTGAATGGAAGTCTGATAGTTCTGCCACATCCGGGCGAACAGACCGCCTCTTTCCATCAGCTCACGGCTGGAACCGCTCTCTGCGATCTGCCCGTCTTTTACAACGTAAATCCGATCTGCACCGGCCACCGTGGAAAGCCTGTGGGCAATCATAATGACCGTTTTGCCCTGAGACAGTTTGGAAAAAGCCGCCTGTACTCTGGTTTCATTGTCGGGATCCGCAAAAGCTGTGGCTTCATCCAGAATAATGATGGGGGTATTTTTCAGCATCACGCGGGCAATAGCAATCCGCTGCTGCTCGCCGCCGGAAAGATAGACCCCCTTGGTGCCGATCACCGTATCCATACCATCCGGCAGTTTTTCAAGGATATCGTCGCACTGGGCATTTTTTAAGGCAGCCATGACTTCCTCCCGGGTGGCTTCCGGTTTACCCAGACGCACATTCTCAAAGATGGAAGCTTTGATCAGCCGGCTGTTCTGGAACACAAAGGAAACCGTGTTCATCAGTTCTTCTTTCGGAATATCACGGACGTCTACGCCGCCCACCCTTACAGTACCGCTTTGAGGATCGAAGAAGCGGGAGATCAGATTTGCCAGCGTGGTTTTTCCGCCGCCGGACGGTCCCACAAAAGCGACTGTCTGCCCGGCAGGAATAGAAATAGATATGCCATTCAAAACATCCTTTTCTCCGTTATAGCTGAAATGTACCTGTTCAAGCTCTACAGAGCCGTCTTTCGGATGCATGGGATGAGCTGTTTCTTTCAGCGGCTCCAAATTCAGAACGCTGTCAATCCGCTGTAAAGCATCGTCCACGATCATAGCGTTTTCGCTCTGGAACATAATACGTGTGAGTGTCACGGAAATGATCGGCGTAATGATGATATAGAATACCAGATTGAGCAAAAATTCTGTCGTGACCTGATCCTGCGTAAACAGCAAGGCTCCTGCGATCAAAAAGACAAACACACCGTTAATGGCCGCGGTATAGAACATCATAGGCGTGCGCAGCTGCTTGGTGTAGGCAATCACCCACACCTTGTACCGGTCAATTGAATCCTTAAACTTCTTAAAGGAAAAGATGGTCTGGCCAAAGGTTTTTACCACCGGAATACCTCGGACATACTCTACCGCTTCATTGGACATATCATCCAGCGCATTCTGATATTCCTTCATCTTCTGCTGCATTTCCTTTCCGGTCATCGCCATCATAATGAGAAAGCCCAGAAGTACCGGCGCCAAACTCAAAAGACCCAGCCGCCAGTCAAACACAAACAGCAGAACCAGAAGACCGCAGGGAGTTGCGAGGGCGTTCGCACGGTCCGGGAGCTGGTGTGCCAGATAGGTTTCCGTAGCAGCGCTGGATTCATTGACGATTTTGCGCAGCTTACCGCTGCCAAAATGTTCCGCAAATCCCAGGGGGAGTTTTACGATATGGTTCATGGACTGCAAACGCAAATTGGTGGCAATGCGAAATGCGCCCAGATGGGAGCACATCAGCCCGGCGATGTACACCAGTACCGCAATGACCGCAAACATCACTGCCATCCAGCCGTTGTAGGTCAGATTCTGCGCACGGCTGAAATCCGGAGCGACTTCCAGCACTTCACGCATGACCTGCCAGATAAAATAATAAGGCACGAGTGCGATCAATGCGCTGATTGCGGAGAGGATCCAGGACGCATAGGTCAGATATCGGTAACTTCCCGCAATCGTGAGCAGGCGCGATAAATTAGATTGTTTTTTCAAGAGAATTCCTCCTTTACATTTCATTTATGATACAGAGGACAATGATTTGTCCTTCTTATATCTAATTTAGTTAGTTTAAGCTAACTGCAAGTCAAAAATTATAGGGCGTTATTGCCCCATAATTTTCATCCATCCTGCGGTGTAAAAGGCCCGCATTTCCTTTACATAGTTTTCCGCATCGGGAAGCGGCATTTCATGGATAACAAGTTCAAAAAACGTATGAAACATCCCGGTGATCAAAATATGCTCCAGAGTTGGGTCAAGCGGCGGGGAGGGTCTGCCTAATTCCGCCAGCACTCTTTGATAAGCGTGTGTCCCCTCCACTTCAATTTCCACCATCTCATCAATCAGCCCAGAAAAGCGGGTCCCTTCGGAACAACAAAGAATGAGCTTACATTCCTCTAAATGCTGATAGGCATAATGCAGCATATCAAACATGCATACCCCTGATATATCGCCCATCACTTCCGGCTGCTGTTCATGGGGCAGGTCGGCAAATTGCTTCTGAGCGTCCTTAAAGCGATCAATCAAGTATTGATAATGTTCGCCCACCAAAGCCTCAAAAAGTTCCTCTTTGCTTTTATAATAACCGTAAAAGGCTCCCAGTGTCTTGCCCAAAGATTTGACGATATTCCGCAGGGAAGCGTCCTTGTAGCCTTTTTGCAAAAACTCCGCTTTTGCCGCCTCATGGATTTGATCCAAAGTTGTCAGATTCTCATCTATGGTACACGCCTCCTTAAAAAATATAGCGGTGCTATATATCACTGCTATATTATAGTTGCTCTTAAGCTGAATGTCAAGTGCTTCTGCATTTTTTATGGATGAATAAAAAGAGAGAAACTACACAAAGGTTTCTCTCTTTTGGTTGTCCGGCTATATACAGCGGTCATTATCCTGTTTGGGTTCCGGCAGAGCACTCATACTACGCAGGCTGACGCCAAGCGTAGAAAGATTGTGCAGTGCGGCCGATGCTGCGGGAGGTAAAATTCCTGCCAATCCCAAGCCTATCAGCGTCCCGTTAAATCCGATGACAAACCGATAATTTGAGTGAATTCTCTCCATCAAAGCCATTGCAATACGACGCAGCTTAACAAGCTCCCAAAGGCTGTCCGCCGCAATGGTAATATCAGCAATTTCTCTGGCAATTGCTGCGCCGTCACTGATGGCAATTCCCGCATCCGCTTCTGAAAGAGCGGGAGAGTCGTTGATACCATCTCCGACCATTAAAACAATATGTCCTTTTTGGCGCAAATCGGCTACAAATTTTGCTTTATCCGCAGGAAGAACCTCAGCGCAGAATGCGTCAACCCCTAAGCGGTTTGCAACCGTAGATGCCGTCCGATAGCTGTCGCCTGTCAGCATAACTGTTTTTTGAATTCCCAAAGCACGCAGCGCAGTCAATACTTCTTTAGCTTCCCTGCGCAGCGGATCGGAAATACAAATCACTGCTGCAAGCTCTCTGCCAATCGCCAAATACAAATGAGAATATTCTTCAGGAAGACGATCAAATCGCTCCTGTTCATTTAGCGGAACAGTTACTCCCTCATCTTCAAAAATGAAGTGCGCACTTCCGATCAATACCCGTTCCTCATTTACCGTACTGGCAATACCATGAGCCACTATGTATTCTACCTTGGAATGAAATTCTTCATGGGATAACCCTCTGCACTGCGCTTCTTGTACTACGGCGTTTGCAATAGAATGGGGAAAATGTTCCTCTAAACAGGCCGCAAGGCGCAGCATATCCGACTCATTTCGTTCTCCGAAAGTGATGATCTGCGTAACCTTCGGACAAGCATGTGTCAATGTACCTGTTTTGTCAAATATGATGGTATCAGCCGCCGCCACCGCTTCTAAGAACTTGCCGCCTTTTACAGTGATATGTTCTTTTCCGGCTTCCCGCATGGCAGAAAGCACCGCCAGCGGCATGGAAAATTTTAACGCACAGGAGAAATCCACCATAAGTACCGACAAGGCCCGCAGGATATTTCGTGTCAGCAGAAAGCTCAAGATACTGCCGGCAAAGGTATACGGAACCAATTTATCTGCAAGGTTAGCCGCTTTGCTTTCAGCTGCCGATTTCATCTGTTCGGATTTTTCAATCATGGTTACAATTTGATCATATCGGCTGGAACCCATAGCTTGTTTTACTTCCAGTATGCACTCGCCTTCTTCTATGACAGTACCGGCATACACGGTGTTTCCCGGGTGTTTTACGACCGGTACAGACTCTCCAGTCAAAGAAGCCTGATTGACTGTGACTTCCCCCTCGGCTAAGATACCGTCCATAGGAATCATGCTCCCGGTACGAATCACGATTTTGTCACCTGGGCGGATATCTGATACTGCTGTCAGAATTTCTGATTCCGGTGTCTTCAGCCATACCCGATCCACATTCAGGGCCATACAGCGAGCAAGGTCTTCCATTGATTTTTTTCTGGTCCATTCTTCCAACAGTTCGCCCAGTTCCAGCAGAAACATGACGGTTCCTGCTGTTCCGAAATCTTTGCGAAATGCGGAAATTCCTATGGACAGTGCATCCAGCACATCTACCTTCAGTTTTCCTCTCCAAAGACAGTGGATACCTCTCTTCAAAAAAGGGAGCATATGCCATACAATTCGTGCGATCTGCAATGGTTTCGGCAAAAAGAGCATAGACGCTGCTTTTAGTACCACTTTTCCGACCAGCTTTTCCTGAAATTTACGGTTTAATTCACGGCTGCTGTGCAGTGGCAAAGTGATTTGTGATTGCGCTTCCTGCAAGTTAAACTCACGGATAGCCGCCAGCACTTCCTTACGTGACCCGGAGTATTGCAGAATCACACACCCGGTGCGTTCATGGACAGTTACTTGTGTGATCCATGATTTCTTTTGAAACCAATTTTCCAGCACATCTGCTTCCTGCAAAGTCATTTTTTTCTGACCGATTCGAAAACGGATACGCCCTTTGCTTTCGTGTAAAATAATTGCCTTCATTTGTCGCTTCTCCTTCATAAAAAAAGAGCCGTATCAACGGCTCTTTTCTGTTACTCTTCCTCAGAAGTTTCAAGTTGTGCGGCTGCCGCTTCTTCCGCTTCTTTTGCAGCTCTTTCTTCATTCAGATCTTTGGCAGAAGCTAAAATGTCCGATGCGTTTTCCTGCACGGTCGTTACCGTTTCCATGACATAATCTTTCATACGCAGTCCTGCGGCTGTTGCGTGAACATATGCTTTTTTAGCGTCTTTGCTGGACAGCAGTTTAATTCCAACCGATCCGAAAAGTGTGCCACCTACAAAAAGAGCCAATTTATTGTATAAACTCATATAGAATCTTCCTTTCCGTTATTTTCTTTTGTATCCTGTAATCATTACCATGAGCAGGCAGATCACGGCTCCCCATGCCCAAAAACGGTGCTGTTTCAACCAGATCCCTCCTTCATAGATTTTGTCTAATTATTATAACAACTTTAGCTAAATCATTCTTTTGGAAACAGACAAAAACCAATGGAATCAGACCTATTTCGATACTGTCTGGGTGTACAATTAAAGTGCCTTTTAAAAGCTACATTGAATTGACTTAAACTTGCGTATCCAATTGCCTGTGCAACGTCCAGTACAGTCATAGAAGAGCACCGAAGAAGTTCAGCGGCTTTTTCCATACGTTTATGTGATAGCCAAGTATATACCGGCTGACCACGAATACTGCGAAAATATTTTTTAAATGTAGTAGGAGATATATAAAATTTGTGACACAAATAATCAATCGTTATTTTTTCATCCAGATGCATCTCCATATAATTGCAAATCTCATTTATCTCTTCTCTTATTACCTTACTTATTTTAAGATTATCTTTATCTTTTGGATACAATGTTCCTGTACTTAGCAGAAATAGCAATTCTACTGACTTCCAAACGCAGTATCTGCTTTTTTGAAAGTCTTCCATTTTGACTATTTCAGAAAATGTAGAAAAAACCCAAGATGAACCATGAATAACAGCACATCCATCTTGCTTATCCATATATTTTTTTACTTCAAAAGTATTCAATTTTAAGTCTCCCATCATACGACATAGGGAATATAAACTCTCTTTTGCCGTAGTCGCATCTACGGATACCAATATTCCTGCCAAATCCGCTGTACATGCGACGGAATACAGTGAAGATACCTCAGATAGTAAAAGAATTTCCTGCTTTCTTACAACAACCACACGATTCCATTGTTGTTTGAGTACAACATGACCTGCAAAACAAAAGAAAACTTCAAAGTGAAGTGGCTGTAAGGATATCGGGATAAATGGATCCTTTGTATTGCCTTGAAGACGAAAATTGCAAACATCCACACCTGTTATTATTGTTTCCCATAAGGCTTTTTCACCTCGGATACTTTTCAAAAATTCTGTTAACACATAGTTTCTCCTCCCTTCTAATAGAAATTATGTCATGTGATAGAATGTAGTTAGCAACGACTAACTACATTCTATCACAATTTCTGTATGAAAGCAAGAACAGCGCAATTGATGTTATAAATAGAATAGCATTTTTATTCTTTCGCTTTAAAATATCCAAGCGCATCGGTACGCTCTCCGTTCTGCCATACTTCAAAGTGCAGGTGGTTTCCGGTAGAATTGCCGGTGGTACCGACATAACCGATGACTTCGCCCTGTTTCACTTCCTGCCCTACGGTCACGCAGATAGAGGAACAGTGGGCATACAGGGTGTCAAAAGTATCGTTATGGTTTATCTTGATATAGTATCCATACCCGCCGCCCCAAGTGTCGATGGCATTGGCAATGGTGACTGTGCCATCTGCCGCTGTCAGAATCGGTGTACCACCCGGAGCGCCGATATCGGTTCCGCTGTGGTAGGCAATTTCTCCAGTAAAGGGGTCCTCACGGTATCCAAACCATGAGGTAATGGTATAACTTTGCGGAAGAGGCCATTGGAAAATCCCGGTCCCTTCCCAATCAGTATTTGGATTCATGATCTGACCACCGCCGCTGTTAAAACCACCCAGCAGTTCTGCCCACAAATTCTGATTTTCTGGCTCCGACATTAAGGCAAGGTATTCGTTCTGCCTTGCATTGAAATTGTACTGCTGCGCCATTTCCTCCGCTGTTTTGTGTGTTAGAGAGATTTCCAGAATGGTTTCCGTTACCGTTTCGGTGCGGGTAGTTTCTTTTCCGTCCTCGTCTACTTCGGTAACTTCCACTTCATGGCTCTCGGTACGGGTGCTGGAAGACACTGCATTCATCTCCCACATAATATCCCGCATCTGCTGAACTTGAGTGTCATCCAAAGAAGCCACCTGAGCGCCATCTTCCGCACCGGTCACCTTGGCTGAAAAAACAGCGAGAACATCTTCCCAGTTGATAGAAAGCACTCCGTCATTTGAAGTAAACTCCACCCGATCATGGCTATTGCTATCTTCAATTTCTTGAATGTGTGCCTGAAATTCCCCGTTTAAAGTTGTCACAGCCTGCGTAACGCTGGTGCCGGTTCCCGTAGAATCCGAACCGAAAAATAAGCCGAAACAGGAACCGACAATCAGGGCAATCAAACAAATTAACAAGATTATCACTACAGCTACCCAACCTCCGGCAGCGATGGCAGCAATCAACCCCTTTACAGCCGCAATGGTTGCTTTAACCGCTGCTATAGTTACACGGACCGCCGCTTTAACTCCTGCAATTGTTGCTTTCGCAGTAGCCTTGGCGGCCTGTGCGGCTTTTTGTGCCGCTTTTGCAGTGGCCTGCGCTGTTTTCTGCGCTGTCTTGGCTGCCTGCTGTGCAGTCTTTGCTGAGCGCTGGGCAGTCTTGATACCTTTAGCGCTATTCTTCACGCTTTTCATAGAACGGCTGGCGGTTTTTACTGCTTTTTGAGGTTTTCCTTTGACAGCTTTGGCAGCGGTATTTTTGGTTCGTATTTTAGAAGCAGTATCCTTCGTGATCTCCGTTGCTTTGCTGCCAGCATTTTTCGCTTCCGAGAGGGTACGGGAAATTTCTCTTTTTTCTTTGACTTTCCGAGCGGTGGTCTGCGCCAGTTTTTTCCCGCCCCGATAGGTAATATTGGCACTCTTTTTTGCGGTGGTTTCGATACCGGACAGCATTTGATCTCCGGCGCTGTTGGCGGGGGCGTTGGAGGTTTCTCCCTGCTGGCTGGCAAAAGGCGTCCCCTTCAATTCCGATACGGCTTTCTCCTTGGATTTCAGCCATGCATCCTTCATTGCGGTTTTTGGGGCTTTGGCGGCACTATCCAAAAGCCTTGGTTTTCCACCTTCCGGTTTGGTCTTAATTTCTTTCAATGGCATACCTCCTAAAAAAGATACAGGGAGCCAAAGGAGGCTCCCTGCTGCGATGTTGTTTCATGTATAGGTTTACACCCCCCTCAGTGCTTCGTCCGGCTTGGTGGTCATCAGCTGGTACAGACGGGTATTGCGGGGGAAGCTGTTTTCAAACGGTACAATGTTGCCAGCACAGCGGATGAGACCGCAGCCAGCCGCTACATTGGTGATGTAGCCAAGCTGGGTGTCCGAGATATGGAGCAGATTTGCCAGTTCATCACGGTCGGTGGAGGACTGGTTCAGAAGGAGCAAAAACTCCGAGTTTGCCAGCATCAGGCGGGCAGTATCGGAACGGAGCAGCTCCTCGACATTCTGCGTGAGCCCTGTCACAAGGCCATTATATTTTCGGATACGCTTCCACAGCTTGTAGAAAAAATCGGCGCTGTACTGGTAGCGGAACAGCAGATAAAACTCATCGGCAAATACCCATGTGGTTTTTCCTTTCTTCCAGTTTTGGATCACACGGTTGAAAATCGCGTCAAGGGTGACCAACATCCCGATGGGCATGAGCTGTTCGCCTAATTCACGGATATCATAGGCGATGATGCGGGCTTTGGTGTCTACATTGGTGTGCTGGGCAAAGGTGTTCAAACTGCCGGTGATAAACAGCTCGGAGGAAAGCGCCAGCCCTCTGGCTTCCGGCTCCGGCTGCTTTAAGAGGGAATGGTACAGATCTTTCAGCGTGGGAGCTTCACCCTCATAGTTGTTTGCCATATACTCCCGGTACACATCATAGGTGCAGCGGTCCAGAATAGATTTCTCTTTGGCAGACACACCGCCTGCCCCTACTAACTGCTCGAACAGCGAGAGAATGAATTCTGATTTTTCAATCAGCGGGTTGCGTTCGTCACCGTAGGCTTTGTCCATATCAAGGGCGTTCAGGTGGGTGTTGGAGGCTGCAGAAATCCGAATAATTTCCCCGCCAAGCGCTTCTACCAAGAACCCAAATTCCGACTCCGGGTCCAGAATCAGGATATCATCATTGGTGGACAGCGCAATGCTCACGATTTCTTCTTTGGCGCTGAAGGATTTGCCGGAACCGGAAACGCCAAGGCGGAAGCTGTTACCGTTTAACAGCTTGCGGCGGTCGGCCACAATCATGTTTTTGGAAACAGCGTTCTGCCCATAGTAAATACCCCCGGTCTGCATGATTTCCTGCGCTCGGAAAGGAATCAGCACAGCGGTGCTTTCGGTGGTCAGGGTACGGATGGCTTGGATTCTGCGCAAACCATAAGGAAGCACAGTATCCAGCCCATCCTTCTGCTGCCAGCGCAGGACGCTCATCTGGCACAGATGTTTTCTGGCTGTTGTAAGGATCGTTTCTGTATCGCTGTCCAATTGTTCCTTGGTATCAGCCAGATGGACCATGGTCACGAGACCGAACATCATTCTTTGATCCCTGTTGGTCAGATCGTCCAGCATTTCCTTGGTTTCTTTTCGCTGCTGTTCCATGTCGTAAGGAAGGACAGCGGAAAAGTTGTTGGCTGCGTTCTGCTTTCGCTGCCAGTTTGCCGCATTCGTTTCCACACCCAAGAGCTTGTTCTGGATTTCCCTTACTGCTTCATCGGTGGGAACAGGTAAAATATCAATGGAGAGCATGAGGCTGCGGTCCATATCACAGAGTTCAGCAATCATGGAATCTTTGATATAGCTGGCATACCCCTGTAAATACAAAACCCTGCCCCAGCAGTCGTTCAGGCGGAAGTGGTCTTTCTGGAATTCCATGCTGTCCGGGCAAAGCCAATCTTTAAAGCTGTGTCCCTTTTTCATCTGTTCCTTGAGATCAAAGGCAAAAGCGGCCGGCTCATTGCCCTTAAAGAAATCCCGGAACACCTGCAGGCGGGTTCCGGCGTCCAGTTCCCGTCCAATGGAGGAAAGCTGGGACAAATGGGTGATCAGATCCGTACCCACACGGGAGAAATAGGTGCGGGCTTCATCGATATTCCGCTTCGCTACCGTGATGGTGATGTAACGGTCCTGCACCACACTGTTGTTGGTGCCGGTTACCTTGGAAAGCAGCATTTCGTTGTACTCTTTGCGGAAATGGTCCAGCCCGTCCTCTTTCATAGGAATCAGCAGGGATTTCTCAAATTCCGCTTTATTGATTTTCCGATTGTTGATGGTGATCTTGGCGCTGGCACCGGAATCCAGCGCATTGAGGAGCTCGGAATAATCGAGGAACATCGCTGTTTTGTCCTCTTTTCCAGCGATTTGATAGTTAATATCAGTAAAGGAAAAGGTTTTGGAGAACCTGCTTCCTACCTGAAAAATCCCATCCGGCCAGATACGCTGGATGGGGATGGCGTCCTGTACGGACTTCGGGATTTTGAATTTCTCTTTCTCTAATTTCGTTGCTTTGAGAAGCGTTTTGATAATAGGCATCCGTCCTTTCAGTGCGAAAAATGAAAAGGTTACTGTTCTTTCCCAGCTGGTGGCTGAGACTTGCGATTTTTCCTTTTACGGGGCGGTTTTTCGCCCTCTGCAATGGCATCCTTCAAGGCTTCGTAGTAGAGATTCTCAGACTTGAACACAAGCTTTTTCGGATACAGAAACTCCGACTTGAACCATGCCCAAGCCGCCTGTTCAGCGGTCATCCCATGGTACTTAAAGAAGCCGCAGGCAGCAAAGGGGGCGGCTCCGAGGATACAGATCCAGCCTACTTCCTCGCTGCCCACCAATGGGCGCAAACCAAAATACAGACCGACTGCTACGCCGACTGCAAGCAGGGAACAGATAAACTGCCGGGTGGAAAGTCCAAAAAAGATGGACTCCTGATAATCACGGATTTCCTTTGGTACTTTTACTTCCATATTGCTTCACTCCTTTTGGGCTTACAGCCCCAATAATTCTTTGACGATCCGGTCGCTCATCCGCACGGCTCCTACTAAAACCAAAAGGTTAAAAATGAGCTCACCTACATAACTCCATACGGCGGTTACTGCTGAAACATTGGGATCAACCGCTGGCGGAGAAGCCGCCATAACAGAAAAGATAATACAGGCAAGGGCAATAATAGCCCCTTCCAGACATACCCCGGCATAGGAACGCAGGAAGTTCTTGCCTACATTACTGGTAGTTTCCCCAGCAAAAGTGGACATGGGGATTGGGGCGATAGCGGTGTACATATAGAGCTTAAACATACGACTATACACCGTTAAAATCATGATAAAGGACAGCACTGTAATAAACAGACCGCCTAAAAGGGTGACCGCCCACAAAGGGATGCTGTCCCAAAACCCTACGTTATTGATTTTATCGATGATTTCCTGCGGAAGCGTGGTGCCGCTGTTCCCCGACAATCCTGATTGGGTGATGATGGTGGAAACCATCCCCTGAATGATTTGGAAAATTGCCAGCATAATGTCGAGACCGTATCCCACCGCCGCCTTTGCCAGCGCAAAGCGGATGAACATCTTAAACGCCGGTTCCGGACGTTTCAGGTCAGAAAAACTCGAACAGGTTTTCACGACGCCAATGGCAAAGAAGAGCACCAACAGACCATATCCGATGGCTTTCAGTGCGCCATTGATATCCAGCATGACCTGCCAGATTCCGCCGCCCTTGAAAGTGGCGGGGTCTTGTGTGAGCAGTGTCCAGATTTCAGCCAGTTTGTCATTCCATGTACCCAGCGCTGAATTTAAGTTATCTATGATCCAGTTTCCGGCTGGTCACCTCCTATCTGAAAAAATGAGGGAGCACCCAATGCGGACGCTCCCTTTGCTGGAAAACAGAAAATCAGGCGGTAATAAGGTCAAGGATTTCCTTGGCGAAGGTGATTACCAGCCCACCGGCCAAGGTGAGGAAACCCTGCGAACGCTGGGAGGGATCATGGCTTTGGAAGGACAGACCGACCTGCACGACGCCCCAGCCCAGCAGGATCATACCAATGGCACGGATCAAGGAAAAAATGAAGGTGGAAAGATTGTTAACCACTCCGAGAGGATCGCCGCCGGCTGCAAAGGCTGTGGTGGAAAGGCAGCAGGCGCACAATACTACAGCAACATAGCTGGAAAATCCAAGGCGTCCTTTTTTCCCAAGAGGCAGGGCATTGGTGGGTTTGTTGTCCTTTTTGCGGTTCGTCAGAGAACCAATTTTTTTCAGAAACTTATTCAGAAGCATTCCTCCAATTTCATGTAAATTCTTATGGTTTGAGAAAATCCTCCGGTTCCAGCAGTTCGAAATCCTCATACTGGTCCGGGGAATAATCGAGATCGTCTGCGGCGTCCTTCGCCTGTGTATAGTCGTAGGGCGCAGCGCCGCCATCCTCTGTCAGGCGAATGTTTGGGTGATGCATCAGGTCGTATTTGTCATCCAGCATAGGTCTTTCACCCCTTACAAAAAGAATGGCTTTGCGGTTATCCAGCATTCGGACTTCATCGGGCGTTAAGAGTTCCCGGCCTGTCTGCTGGTCGTTGACACTAAAGCTGCCGCTTCTTCCACGGCTGTGACCATAGGTGTTGGTATCCAATGTTTCCTTGCCCATGAGCTCGGAAACATATTTGTGGGTTTCCTTCTCGTTGCCGCCGAGGTAGAGGAATTCATCACACAAGCCCACCAGCGATTCCCACTGTTCCTTGAACAGCGCTTTAATCTGCGCCATGTTCTGAGCGATGTAGCTGCAGAAGATATTGCGGCTTCGCATCGTAGAAAGCCAAGGCAGAAAGTTATCCGTAGGCAGGGCGATATTCGGCGCTTCGTCAATCAGCAGATGGACCGGCACCGGAAGCCTGCCTTTGTATTTGCGGTCGGCTACAAAATAGAGTGTCTGGATAAGCTGCCCGTAAATCATGCCCACAAGGTAGTTGAGGGATTTATCACTGTCCGGGATACAGCAGAACAGAGCGATCTTCTTTTCACCCATTTCTTCCAGATGGAGGTCGTCGGTGTAGGTCAGCCTTGCGATCTGCGGCAGATTAAAAGCAGAGAGGCGGACGCCGACACTGATTAAAATAGATTTCAGAGTTTTTCCGGCTCCCATCTTAAAGACATGGTATTGCTTCACGGCAATGCTCTCCGGGTCCCGCATTTCAAGCCTTGCGAACAGGATATCCAAGGGAGACTCGTATTCCTCATCTTCCTCCCGGACTTCCGCTGCCGCCAGCATTTCCATTACCATGGCGAAGTTCTGTTCCTCCGGCGGCGCTTCATGCATAAGGTACAGCACCAGCGCCTGCAAAAGCGCTGTTTCGGATTTCGTCCAGAAAGGGTCCGTGCTCTGTGCTCCGGGCGGAGTGGTGGATTGGATGAGGGTTTCGATAAGGCGAAGAACATCCTTGTCATCCCGCACATAAGCAAGGGGGTTATAGCAAAAGGAGGCGTCGGGGTTTAGCAGATCAAACACCCGCACCTCATATCCGTTCGCTTTGAGCGCACCGCCTGTTTTTCGAAGAATTTCTGATTTCGGGTCGCAGATCACCAGCGAACAGTTGCCGCAGTTTAAGGCATTCGGAATCGCATACGACCGGCTTTTACCTGCACCGGAGCCGCCAATTACCAGCACGTTGGTATTGCGCTTGTGCTTATGACCATCCATCCCCATTTGGAAATGCTGGGTTAAGATGAGGTTTTGTTTCGGGTTCTTTTTATCCCGGTATTTCTTGGCGATCTGGAACACATCGCCCCACTTGGCGGAACCGTGTTCTTCTCCACGGCGGCGGTTTTTCTGGTTAGAGGTCACCACAAGGGCGATCACCCCGTATCCAAGGGAAAAGAAAAACAGGCACCGAAGAGAATCATCCGTCCAATGAATGGAAAAGGGACTGTTCATCGCTTCCGAAAGTTTTCCCAGCAGATTCACAAGACTCATCCCATCCGACCAGCTTCCAGCCACTAAAAGCGCTGTCCACCAGACGATGGGCAATGGCAGAAGCCATACCCACCATGGATTTTTGCGTTTTACAATCGAGTCAAAAAATATCCTTCCTTTCTTCAGATCAAAATAAAAAAAGAAACCCCGGAGCCTATGGAAAAGCATTCCCACAGGTTCCGGGGTAACGGGCAACTTTAAATTTTATCGAACCGGCACGTTTCGATATTTACTGCTCATGAGCTTTGCAAGAACACGGTCAATACCGCCGCTGCTTCTGCCCGCAGACAGATAAGCGTTGCGCATTCCATTTAAAGACTGCGCCGCATACTGGAATTCCGTGTCGCTCAGGTACAGCTTTCCCTTTGGCGCATTGACGGTTTTATTGATAAGGCCCTGCACCTCGCCGGAGGTTTCCGGTCCGGATGATTTTTGTGCGTCGCAGAGCGCCTTGACCAGAAAATTCTTTTCCAGCATTCCCATCTTAAAGAGACGTTGTTTTCCCAAGGATATCCCTGTCTTTCTCTGTATTTTCTTTAGCTTTACCATACCACAGCGGCGGATAAAAAGCTACCGCACAAAAGAAAACAAACGGAAAATTTCCGGCGGTTCGCTTTCTCATCGTTCTGCTTCCTTCTCCGATTTAGATTTGGGAGTTTTGGCAGGCTTCTGCGTTTCTACCGAAAACTCATCGGGCTGGACTGTCTGCTCCAAATCCCGAAAACTGCGCTGTATATCCCGGTTAATGGAATAAGACGCCCGTTTCACATCGCTTATGAAACCACGCTTTTCTTCCGGGGTCATTTGAGCACAGCTTTCGCATACCTTGTCAAACCGGAAGGCCGAAGTATCCAGCCCGCACCGCTGTGCGACCACATAAGCGGCACAGTAGCTCTGTGCCGCATACGCCTGACGGTAGTAACCGCTGCCGACAGTATCGAAGCTGGCATGGGCCTGTTCACGTGCGATAGCGCAGATAGTGGTGGTTTCATCCATCCCGTTGCGGACAAAAATCGTATGCTGTTTGGGAACATACTGTGCCTGTACCCCTTGAGGAAGCTGATCCGAGATGGCAAGCTGAACCGGACTCTGTTCTACCATAGCGGCAATGATTTCTTCCGGCAGATGTTTCTGCGGCGGCAGAGGCTGTGGACCTCTGGTTTGGGAGATATCATAGGCTTTGGTAATGGTATAACCATTCGCTATGGTGCCGTCCTCTTTGGTATATTCCTGATCCGCAAAGAAGGTGTATCCCTTTTCACCGGAACGGATGGAGCGCCCGGCTTCCTTCCATTTATCAAAGGTGCGGGGATGGGTGATCTCCTTGTTCTGATGATATAGGATGAGAAGGTTGCGGGTACTCTGCGGGGTACACTGAGCCATAAAACCTAAGAAGCCCTTCATGGAAGCGTCATCTTTGAACACTTCCTGTGCCTGAGCATCCACTTTTGCCCATGCGTCCTCACGTTCAGCCTGTTTCATGGAGGCATATTCTTCCTTGGTGTACTGCTGTTCCGGCTGAGGCTGAGTTTCCTGTTTTCTGCCGATCAAATTTGATAAATCGATACTGCATTACCTGCCTTTCTGTTTTTTCTTCTTTTTACGGGAATGGCCCGGAGTAGGATGCTGACGATCCTGCTGTTTGGCCTTTTCCTCTTTTTTCTTCACTTGTTCCTGCTTGATCTCCTGCAGTTCCTTTTTCACCGAAGGCTTTTGCTCCGGCTGCTCACGGTTTGTTAAGCCGGGCGAAGAGTTTTTGCTGGGCAAGGAAGGCTCGGACGGACTCTTTTCCGCTGCCGGGGGTTTTGATTCCTTCTCCCGGCCAATGGTAAAATTTTCGGCTTCACCCTGCCCGGCAGGACTGATATTGAAGTCATCTTCAAAGCCGCCCACCTCGAATTCCACAGCGCCCTGCTCGGTTTGGACAGTTTCCGTTTTGCCGGGTTGGGAAGCGGCAGGAGCTTGCTTCTCCTGTTCCACCGCTTTCTCCACAATGGCTTCTCCGGCTTCCGCTTTCACATAATCCAAGCCGAGATTGTCATAGATACGCTGAATCTTAGCGGCGTCATCCGCAAATACCACCAATTCGATGTAATCGCCTTTTTGTTTATTACGGATGGGCACATACAAAAGACCGTGTCCTTTGGCTTCCCGCACAAATTCTTTCATGTACGTTGCAGGCAGATTAAAAAACTTAAACGGGCGCTGCTCACGAAGCATTCGGACAAGCCTTGTCTTGCCATGGGTTTTCTTTTGGTCTTTCAGCACTGCATAAACAAACAGCGCAAAATTCTTCGCCGCCAGTCCCGACAGCTTGAGGGCTACTTCGGTCCCTTCAAGGGTAAATCGGACGATCTGGTCGGCAGGATCGCTTCCGTAGTTCAGTCAGCATTCTCCTTTCATCGTTCCAAGCTGCTGGAGCGTTTGTGTTTTGCTTTTTCCGGCGCAGGTTCCTTAGAAAAGGAATCCACGCCGGGAATCAGGGACAGGCTGGAACCGGTATCCCATTTCACTCCGATCTGCCCGATATCGTCTACATAGGCAACGGTGCCTTTTGTACCCGGAGGCGGAGCCTGCGAATCATCCATGTGATTTAAGATGATGCGGGTTCCGACAGGATATTGTCGGCGGATGAGTTCCACCTGTTCTCTTGTGGGAATTTTATGGATAGGATCATCTCCTTTTTTGATTTTCCCGATTTCGGGTTTGTTTGTTCTTTTCTTCCTGTGCCTGCTGTTCCTGCCGCTGCTGTTCTTCCTGCTGTGCTGCCTGCAGGCGCTGTTCCATCTCAATGGAATGGGTTTCGATGTTCCGGCACAGCTTGACGGTATGCCGCAGCTTTTTGAGTTCCTCTGTGAGGACGCCAATCTGCGGGGAATCTGGCTGATAACGGTAGAGCTTCTGGCGCTCTTTTAGAAGCACTGCGATCTCATCCTCCGCTTTCTGCCGGATGGCACGAAGCTGTCCCCGGTCCTCAATATGGTTTTTGAAAATGAATTCAGCCTGTTCAATCCGCTGATCCAGCTTGCGGATATCTTGCCGCACAGCAAAACTTGGGTACCGGGGCTTTTTCGGCAGCGCCCCCATTTTGTAGAGATAGGAATAGTAGAGCGCCCGCAGGCCGGAAATTCTGCGGGGCGGCTTTTCTCCAAGAAGAATAAGGAAGCGGCTGGCCGGAGGTGTTTGTTTCCCAGCCCGGTGAGGGGGCTTAGGATACAGGATGCGGTTTTGGATGGCTTCCGGGGTATAGTTTTTTCCCAAGGTTTTAAACCGAACAGTACGCCCGGTACCCGGCAGGATCATGGTGGCGTATTTGCGGTCAAACCGGAAAGCATAGCCCTGTTTTTCCAGCACCCGCAGGAACTGCTTCCATGTGAGAGAAGCGGCAATCGCTTCTTCGATATCTTTCTGGATGGGCGTTTTCCATGTGTAGGTACCGTTTTGCTCGGCCAGCCACAGGGCATAAGGACGGGCTACCTGTTCCGATTTCTCTGTACGGATGACGGAGAGATGGTGCTTTACGCACAGTTCGTCCGAAATCTTCCGCACCCCAGTCACATAGGTTTTTTCATTGCTGCGGTACTTTTTCCCGTTTTCCATGGAAACAGAGTTCCACACAATATGGTTGTGGATGCATTTAGTGTTGAGATGGGTACTGACCACCGCCTGAAATTTCCCGCCGAGCAGCCGATCCGCAAATTCCATTCCGATTTGATGCGCCAGTTCCGGGGAGATTTCTCCGGGAGCAAAACTCTGCACCAAATGGAATCCCTGCACGCCTTTTTCCTTATGCCATATCTTTTTGATCTGACACATATCCTCAAAGGCAGAGTCTATGGTACAGCCGATGGCTGACTGGAACAGATCCTGTTCTGACCGGTCTTTATTGAGAGCCTTATCGATCTCTCCTTCCAACGATTCTCTGTTTTCGGCACGGGAAGATTTTTTCTCATCGAGAGCATAGTCGATGGCGTTATCAAGGCGGTGGACGGGGATAACGCTGGTATATGCGATAGCGGTTTTCTCCTTTCTGAGTTTTCGGTGCGGGCAGCTTAGACGAATTCATATCTTGGCCATGTGCGCAAATTGCATCCAACCGCAGGTTGGTTACCAATTCTCCTCTACTTCTTTCCAAACCTGACGGGCGATAACAGTCATTTCCTCCACGCTCTGCTGGCTGGCTTCGCCATAAGTATTTGCAACCTTGGCAAGCTGATTGGCGTTATTGCAAAGCCCCGCCACTTTGTGAAGCAGATCCGCATGGTGGTCGCAGGGTTTTGCCCGCAGTTCGGCTCCCATGATTAAGGTTCGCAGAAATTCCTCACGGGGCAGACCGCTTTGTTTCACCTGTGTTTCCAGATGCGCCAGTTCTTTTTTGTTTAAATGAAGAGGGATGATGTGATTTCGTTTTCTCATAGGGACTCCTTTTTAACGCTCCGGTACTTTCCTTTTGCGGCTTTTCTTCTGCTCCGGCGCTTTAGCCGGATATTCGTAACGGACAGGAATATCCTGCAGGCGGAGCTTGCCGCAGTCCGGAGCAAAAGCTGCGTATCGGGTATAACAGTATCCCTCTGATTCTACAAGGATTCCGTCCCTGCTGGTTTCTCCTTTCACCAGTACGCAGTGCCAGCAGAGACTGCCGGGATCAAACCACATCTTGTCTTGGTAATCAAACAGGAAAATCTGGTCTTGCAAAAATCCGGTTTCCTGAAACTGACGATATTCTTCATCAGCCAAAATCACTACCTGTTCTACTCGGAACTCAGTCTGGCGCTCTGGTGCAGGATGTCTTGGATTCTGACCGTTGATATCGGATAGATCATGGGGGCGGTGATAAAATACAGCGTGTTCCTTGTAGGCTTTTGGTTCTTCCAGCACAAGGTGTTCCATTGGTACATCCTGCAGGTTTACTTTGCGGCAGTCCTTTCCATAACCAAGGTACAGGCTGTTTCGTCCCTGTGCAATCAGCATATATTCCTGTTCTCCTTTAGTCCTCACCATCAGACAGCGGAACAGCCCGCCCGGATCGGCGCTCATCAGTTCCCGGTTATCCTTGAGGAAAGGATATTCCGGGGAGATGTCCTCTGAGAGCTTCTCAAAATTCTCTTTGCCCAAGACGATGACCTTTGTCACTTCAAAAACGCCGGGGACATAATTTACCTCGTTCCGGCGCAGGCTGTCCAGTGTTTTGGCGTTTGCCGCAAATGCAGCATATTGTTTCTGATTCAGTTTTCTCACCTCTTTCTATATTCGATGGGCGGCTGGATGCCGGGGGTTTGGGGTTCTCCCCAAAATGCGTTTGGATATCCAAACGCTATGCTTGCAAAACCAGTCACCGGCTGGGAAAATACCACGCTGGAATCAGAGCCCGTCATGTTCATCTGATTCCTTGATTTTTGCCAGACCTTCCAGAGTCGTACAGATAATATTTCGCTTTTCGGCTGTACCGATTTCAGCGGACATGGAGTTGCTGATCTCATTGCCGCATACCACCAGCATTCGGCATCGGCACAGTTTCTGACGGGAAATATTTTGAAATTCCCGTTTTTCATCGGCATTTTCCATCTGCAGGTACTGGCTGTCCGAAAGTTTCGGGCAGATCGGGACATATCCCAGTTCATAAATCTTGCGGCAGTAGCGTTTTAACAGGCGGGGCGCGGCATCGGGTGCGGCGCACACATAGGCAAATGCTTTTTCCATAGTGATTTCCTTTCTTTTCATATATTGAATAAAGGGGCAGGCTATCCACGTGGATAGCCTGCTTGTATGACTGTCTGTTTATGGCTATCCACGGGGATAGCCTTGGAGATTATTCGGAGGTTTCTTCTTCCGAATCGGCTTCCAATGCAAAGCGCACACGGTCGGAACCCAGCTTATAATAGGCGTCGGTGACTTCAATCCCTACGGCTTCATATCCTTCCAGCCGGGAAGCGAGAACGGTAGTTCCGGCTCCGCAGAAGGGATCGAGGATTCTCCCGCCCGGTACACAGATTTTCACAAGGTCACGCATGAGCTGCAAGGGCTTTTCCGTCACATGAATTCTGTTTTGAGGATTGGCGTAACGGAACACACCGGGCAAACAGCCAACCGGTCTATTCACCGGCATAGGACCATTGGAACCCCATACGATGTATTCACTTTGCTGGCGGAAACGTCCTTTCTGGGGGCGGCTGGTCATCTTATCCCATACCGCACAGCCACGCCAGATCCATCCAGCCCACTGCAGAGCGTCGGTAATAGAAGGATACTGCCGCCAGTCAATGAACAGACAAACCGGCGCTCCTGGTTTGCAGGCTTTTCTGGCGTCAGAAAGCCATTCAGCCATCCATCTGGTCCAGCTTCGCTGATCCTTTTGATCTCCGTCAAAATCGGGCAGGGCGTTTTCTTTGTCCATGCTGCTGTACTTTTGATTGGTGGTGCGGTTTTTCTCGGCTGGCTTCCACCCGCCCGAAGCGTAGGGCGGATCGGTAATAATGGCGTCGAACACCTGCGGCTTGAATGCCCGGATTACCTGCAGGGTATCCCCGTGCAGAATCGTCCAGCCATCCCCGCCGCTGTGTTCCATGGGCAGAATGGTTTCGTCAACAATTTGAGCCAGTTCTTTCGTTTCGTTCAGAGGCATCTTCCTTTCTAAAAAAAAAAATTACAGTGTTTTTTATCGTTCTTCCCCTCGGCTGCGCTTTTTAGAGGCACGAGGGTGCGGTTGATATTCGGGAGGAGGAGTAATAACAGGTGACTCACGTTTGAATTTTCGTTCCACCACAATTTCATCTGGCCGGATGTGGAGCATATCAATGGTGGGGTTATCAATTACGACTCCGGGCAGAATGACTGCGTGTTCATGGACCTCTATCTCGCCGCCAAGCTCCCCGTAAACAGAAGCTTTTTCCATGATTACAGGGGTTCCGCCGGTAACAGCATTCGCAAAGATTTTAGCATTTCCAGATATATGGACGTTTCCATGGACATAACCAGAGGTTACGATAGCATGATCTTCTATGATGGCTTCTCCACCGATTCGGCTTTTTCCGGAAATGACTGCACAACCACGAGCGCAGGAGTAATCCCACATGATGGCGTCACCGGATATATAGGATTCCTCGGCGGCGACAGCATTGTTCGCAACCCAGCACTGTCCTTCCTGACTGAGATTTTCCTCAGACTGGACGAAACCGCCAAGATCTCCCGCATGGACATCCTCACGAACATCCCGCAAGGCCCGAATACGGTGTAGCCATGGGTACTGCGGGTGAACAATGTCGGTAATCTCGTATTTCTGATTCATCTGGCGTCACCCCGTTCCTTTTCGTTTTTCGACTTCGTATGAGTTTTCTCCGATAATTCCGTTTCCACATATTCGCTAATGATATTAAGCGCTTTGTAATAATTCCCGGACTGGTAGACACGGTCACACATCTCTTTTGCCTGATCCGGCTGTCCGTTTTCCTTCAGCAGCCGGGAAGCCCTGCCGAGGATGGAAAAGATGTTTCCGTCCTGTCCCACCAATTTCATTTTTGGCCGATGAGGGGGTAACTGCTCTTTCAGGGGTTCTGCAGGCTGCATCTGTTCTACTTCAAAATAAAATGGTTCTGCTTCTCCAAAATGAACATACAGCACACCATCGTCAGTCTGGATTTCCTGCTGTTCAAAGCCTTCGCCCCAGCCATCGGAAAACTGTCCATGCAGATAATCCTGTAAATCTTCCATTTCTTCGTCAGCCAACGGTTCTTTCAGCACGACAGTTGTACAGCCCATCAATTCTCCGTTCCGAATTTCTATCGAAGGAATCGCGCTGATTACCTTTTCCTTAATTCCGGGATTGCGTTGTTTATAAAAGTAAGACATGAGATTTCCGGTATACTGTTCTACAGCAGGGCGGATGCTTTCCTCATAGCAGACCATATCCGTACCATCAAACAGCGTAGGATAATCGGATATTCCATTGTTCCAGCCATACTCGTCTATTTCATTTTCGTGGAAATCTCCTGTCAATGGAGAGTAAAGTTTGAGTGTAATTTCTTTATCCGCTATTGCAAAACCTCCTTTTAACGGGAACAGGCTGCCCTTTGCCGGACAGCCTGTTTTTCGTATTTTTCTTTTGTCAGGTCGGCATAATCGTAACCTTCTTTTTCCGGAAGATTCCTCACCATATGGTACTTGCTCTGATAGGCTTTCTCAATATGGTCGGCTGCCCACCTTCCTGCAAAATCGTTATTGGTACAGATTTCGATTTCTTCAATCTCCGGGTGACGGGCAAGAAAAGCGTCCAGCGCAATGGGGTTTTTCATATCCCGGCTTGTCTGTGTTCCTTCTTCAGGCGCATAAATCCCGCCAAGGGACAGCCGCCATTTGTCCGTTGTCCCTTCCAACGTTAAGTGTGCGAGTGGCTCTATTGCGGCTTCATATATGGCGAGTTTTTTGGTTTCCCTTTTCGGCGGGAGACAAAAGCAAAACCGCTTATCGCTGCCGGACACCTCTGCTTTGAATGGGTTTCCCCGTGTATAGGTACCACGCAGAAAAGCATACCGGGCAGTACCGGTTTCGTCCTTCCCAACAAACACAGCGTTGTGGTAGTCGGCACTTTCATAGAGGATTCCTGCCCGGATGCAGGCTTCGATGACCTTGCGGTCGATACCACGCTTCAAAAGATAGGCAAACACCCTGCGGTTATTTTCCGCTGCCGGCGGCAAAAGGAATTCCTTCGGCTGTTCCGGCTGGGAAACAGGCGGAACATAGCTGGGGTTTTCCTCGCATAAGGTCTGCACCGCTTCTACAAATTTCAGCCCCTCAACCTTAATAAGATAGTCAAGGGCGCTTTTGCCGCCGACATCCCGGCTTTTCCAATGCCAAAGGCTGGTCGTTTCATTGATTTTAAAGCTGTCATGTTCTTTCAGCTGGAACTCACCCCGGCTTTCGGCTTTCACCAGTTGTCCGGGACGGTAACGCCGCAAAAACTCAATGGCGCTCATCTGTTTGGCAGCGGTGATTTGTTCTTCGGTGACTCCGGGCATGGGAATTCTCCTTTCTTACTTAAATGACAGCCGCCCGCAGGATTTTCGCCTGATCGGTGCGTTCCCACGGGAACTCCGGCCTGCCGAAATGTCCATAGGCGGCGGTCCCAGTATATCTCGGTGATAACAGATCCAGCTTTGCGATAATCTCGGCAGGCGTTAACCCAAACACCAGTTTTACCGCATCTGCCAGACAGTCATCGGCGCAGATCGTTCCGGTTTTAAAGGTATCTACTTCCACCATCACCGGTTGGGCTGCCCCAATAGCATAAGCCAGTGTAACCTGACACCGTTCGCACAAACCCGCCGCCACAAGGTTCTTAGCTATATATCGGGCCATGTATGCGCCGGAGCGATCCACTTTGGTGGCGTCCTTACCGGAAAAAGCACCGCCGCCGTGAGGCGCGAACACTCCGAAGCTGTCCACCATGAGTTTTCGTCCGGTGAGACCGGTATCTGCTTCCGGGCCGCCCAGCACAAACCTTCCGGCTGGATTGATAAGAATTCTTGTATCCTCATCCGGAGGCAGGACCTGCAAAGCAGGAGCGATCACTTTATCCGTCAGTTCGAAGCAGAGTTCATCGGCAGGGATTTCAGGGCTGTGCTGGGCAGACAGCACAACGGTATCCAGCCGGAATGGTTTTCCATCCTCATCATATTCCACGGTGACCTGTGCTTTCCCGTCCGGCCTTAGTCCTTGAATTGCACCGGATTTTCGGGCGATGGTGAGAGCACTGGTCAGACGGTGAGCCAGCACAACCGGCAGAGGAAGCATTTGCGGGGTTTCCGAACAGGCATATCCCACCATGACGCCCTGATCGCCAGCGCCGAGCTGCAGAGAGGGACTGCTCCCATCCATATTTCTTCGCTGCTCTAACGAACAGTCCACACCTGCGGCGATATCCGGGCTTTGCTTATGGATGAGGCACTGGATGGCAAAACGGGCCGGATTGTAGCCTACTTTTCTGAGAACCGAACGGACAATCGAAGGGATAGAAGGTTCATACAGGCTGGTAATCTCCCCGGCGACAATGATCTGCCCTCTGGTAGCCATCACTTCGCAGGCTACACGAGAGAGGGCGTCGTGGGAAAGGCATTCGTCCAGCACACTGTCGGCAATGAGGTCGCACAGCTTATCCGGATGCCCTTCCGTAACAGATTCAGCGGTATAAAATTGATTCATGGCATTCTCCTTTATCGTTCATGATTCGGGGGCTTTTTGGTTTTGGGTTTTGGGCTTACCACCGGGTTTATTCGGATACACAAAAGCCCTTCCGGTGTTTGGATGAATTTCTCAGGGCTTAAAAACATCTGCTGATACTTCTGCATTTGTTTTTCAGTCAGGCTGGAGAAGTTTTCTCCCTGAATACCACAGACAAAAAAAGCTCCCGCAATTATGTCATAGTTCTCCAGCACACGGTTTAGCGGCAGCCCCATATTTTTTCCTTCGTCATTGCAGACAATAGCAACCGGTTCTTCCCACGGATAAAGTGCCTGAATGGGGCCGCCTACCATGTGCTGCATTTCATGAAGGTCGTTTTTCATCTCAACAGGCCGGGCTGCTTTGCCCGGTTCTACAAGCAATACTCGCATTCTGGCAGATCACCTCACTTGCAGGGAAAAGGGCTTCAGGCTTTTCCCGATTGCTTCATAGTTTTCAAAATGCACCTCGCAGCCCAACAGATAGGACACCGCTTCTTCCCATTCCTTTAAAGGGTATCTTTCCTTGTCCGGCAGGCGGTACAGATCGCCAAGCGCCGCCCATTTGAGTTCCGGCAGCAGACGCAGGTTGGAGATAAAGGTGCGGTGCTGTTCGGCTACCACATCCAAAAGTCCAAGTTTTTTCAATCAATCCCTCCAGTATGATAAAAATAGGGACGGAGCGCTCCGTCCGATTGGTTCTTACGCTATTTTTTCCTGCGGTTACGAATATGCAGGAACACAAGGCCGCCCAAAATGACAGCGCATAAACAGATCAAAATAATTGCTTTTGGTTCCATTGATTGATTCTCACCTCACTTCTGTGGCGATGACCACCGTGCGGGCGTTTTCCCATTCATAGGAACAGGTGACGAGCGTCAGCAGGCGGCAGTCCTCGCCGGGGATGGTTTGGGATTCGTATAATGACTGTGCGAAGAGCTCTTTCTGAAAAGACAGGAAATCCGCATGATCCGCAAATTCAGTGCGGTTAAACCGGAGCTTTGTGATATCGGTTTTCAGTACAGCCGCAATTTGGTATTCCCGCAGTCCATCACTGGTCTGCAGCAGGATTTTGGAATGTTCGTTGCGGAAGGTTTCATCAGCCATCTTTTGAAGAACAGCGAACATGGTCCCGTCATTCATGTTGTGCCCGTAGACCACGGTATTTTGGCTCTCTGAGGAACAATCCCATTGAAAAAAGATGCTTCCGGCAGTGCGCCATTCTCCCTTGTAGGTGCGCCGCAGATAGTATTCGGGATCGTCAGCGCTGCTTTGCAAAACCGGGTAATCCACACAGGTGCCGGGAATGGAAATCCAGCCTTTGATGTCCGGGTATTCAGCCTGCAAAGCGGGAAGGTCCACAAGGGATTCCGGTTCGAGCTGTTCTTTCCCAGCCGGTAAAACCCCGGAGCTTTCGGCTCCGGGGAGAGGCTGTGCGTATTCTTTTTTCAGGGCTTGTGCTTCTCCATTGGTCAGCCCCGGCTGTAGAACCAAAAACCAGAGAAGTCCCAATAAGCTCAGGCACAAAAGGCCGATGCAAAATCCTTTTAGAAAGATTTTCATTCTTCTGTGCCTTGATCCTCATCGGCCTGATCAGCAGATTTGCGCTTTTTACCTGTATAGCGCAGGAAAAGCAGAGCGCCGCCGGACAAAACTGCCAAGCCTGCCAGAGTGCCAAGGATGGCAGGCATCCACGGGTTATCGCTGGTCTGCGGAACAGAGGGAACCTCCGGCACCAGTTTGTTATGCATCTTTACGGTCGTTGTTTCGCCTGCCTTGATTTCTACGGTCTGACCGTCAGGCAGAATGTACTTTTCGGAATCTTCGCCAGCCACTTCGGATACGGTGTATTCTCCCACACGGAGAGTGAGGTTGATTTCACCGTTTTCATCCGTTTTGAATTCCTGCTCATAATCATTGCCCATGAAGTCAGTACCGTTGATTTTGAAGGTGCGTCCTTCGATCTTATCATCATCGGCAGTCTTTACTACCTTCAGGGAACCGGTCTGCGCTTTGTTCAGGAAGCCTACGCCAGCTTCGGTTTCGATGCGGACAATCGCTTCATTCTCCATAATGGAGAAAGGATAATATCCGTCATCCTTTTCGAAAAATTCCGGCGCTTCCTTCTCATGCAGGAAGTAATTTCCATACACAAGATCCTTCATCTGGTAAAGGCCCGGTTCAGTTTCTGTCATTTCACCTGCCAGCTTGTCGATATCGGCATTGAATTCACCGTTGTTATCCACATCGGCGTAAACTTCAAAAACGGCCCCCGACAGCTTGTGGTCCGGGTAGTCGGCGTCCACCTTGGTGGTTTCGGCGGTACCTTTGATGATCTGGTTTTCAATGGTGATTTCGATGGTCTGTCCGTCCTCAGTAATTTCTACCGGGAAGATTTCTTCCGTCAATACGAAGGCTTCCGGAGGTGCGATTTCACGCACAAGGAAGTTTCCAGCAGGCACCTTATCAAACTCAAAGTACCCGATTTCATTGCTCTCAGTGACCATAAGGGCGGTTTTTTCGGTAAACTCAGTTTCGTCAAAACGGAACAGGCCGATAACAGCACCGCCTAATTCAAAACCATCCTGATCGACCTTCCATCCGGATACCTTGCCGCGCTTTAAGGTGTTTTCAATGGCTTCTCCATCGTTCACTTCAATTTCCACTTTCGCCACATCCTGTCCGGCATACTCAAACACCACAGGGTATTTTTTGTCGCTCAAAATGTAGTGATCGTCGGTTCCGATTTCCTGCACATAAAGGGAAGCCCCGCAGGGAATGTCAGTTTTGAATACGGCATTTCCATTTTCGTCAATGCCAATGGTTTCCATAAGCCCGTCTGCCGGGATGGAGGTGCCATCGGAGGCGGTCAGTTGTTCCGCAGCGAACAGTCCGAAAGTAATGTTTTTCCATTCCTCATTCATGCCGAGGGAGAAGATTTCGTCCTGTTCCAGCAGCTTCTTGAGGCAAATCTCCGCTTTCTGGCGTTCATTGACAAACCCAATGCTGGCGGAGGTGATCTCTACTTCCTGACCGGCATAGGACAAAACGACTTCCTTGGGTTCAGGATCGATTACCATGCCATCCGGCGCAGTGATTTCCTTCACCTGATAGCGGCCGAGATATAAAGGTTTCGAGGTGGCGGTCCCGTCACTTCCGGTGGTCAAAGTAGCCGCCAGTTCACCTGCTTTCAGGTGGACGGTTCCATCCGGGGTAATAACATCTTCCAGTGCTGTGATCTCATAAACAGCGCCCGGCTGGCCCTGCACCTCATACTGAGGCTGGTACATCCCGCCGGATTCTACAACATGGCTGAATACTTCGCCCTCTTTGGAGACTGTAATCGTTCCCTTTTGCGGGATATTGTATTTCTCCACTGTAACCACGTCCTGTGAACCGTCTACCACAAAGGGAACCGGCTCTTTGTCAAGAACATATCCCCATGGACTCTGCTGTTCATACAACTCGTAATTTCCAAACGGAAGCGGTTCTGGCAGCATAAGGGTTCCTGTGGCGTCCGTCACGAAAGTGTCGATATCGATGGGGCTGGGGTAGTTGATATGCTGTACCACCCACTCGCCGGTATCGGTGTTGCGGATTTTGACTGCTGTTCCCGCCAGAGGAATAATTTTGCCGGATTCGGCGTCTTTCTTTTCAAAGCGGATGAGCGAGGTAAAGGTGGGGTTATTGAGAATGAAATAATAGGTTTTACCGTGCTCGGAAATGAACACGGAGAAGTCCGGGACAAATTTCTGTCCTTCTGCGCCTTTGGTCTGATGCACCACATACAAGCCATACGGAAGATCCTTTGAACGGGCAAATCCATAGGAATCGGTGGTCAGCAGGTCACGCTCGGTTTCTTTTGCGTTCTCATAGCTGCCAGCACTGGCCAGATAAATCTGGAACTGCGCTCCTTCTTCCGGCTGTTCGATCTGCACATCGTCATTGGATACTGTTTTCAAAAGGGAAGCGGAAGGATCGGCTTTAAGCCCGGCAGCCAACGGGATAACTTCCGGCTCAGAATCAACATTTTCTACAGATTCAGATTGGCTTTCCGGAACAGAACTGCTCTCTGCAGGCTGTTCTTCTGAAGGTGCTGTGGATTCTTCGCTTTCCGGAGTGGATGAGGAATCCATTGTTTCTTCCATTGAGCTGTTCTCTGTGAGTTCAGTGTCCGGTGCTTCGGGAACCGGTGTATTTTCTGCGGCGTTGCTTTCCTCATTGGGTGTTTCTACCTGCGGGACAGCTTCTTCCTGATCCGGATTGGCTGGTTTATCCGTATGCTTGGTGATAGCAATGCTGCCGAGGATAACATCCTCTGTAACGGTCATGGGGATGCTGTTGTTTTCCAAGGTGAAATTTCCCGGTTCTGCGCCTACCGGATAGATAGTTTCGTCCAGCAGGTATCCTTCGCTGGGTGTAATCTCACGAATTGTATAATCCGATCCGCAGGGGTATTCCTTGGTGGTGAATTTGCCCCCGTTTGCTGTGGTATAGGTATCCAGCAGGTTTTCCCCTTTGAACATACCGTATAAAGCGCCATCCAAACTGGAATCGCCTTGTGCTTCCCCGGTTCTGGAATCCACTTTTTCCAATTCAACCGTAAATTTCTTCAGAATATTGGAAAAACTTACGCTGGAAGTCTGGCCGGGATAGATGGTTACCTGCTTGGATTCAGGCTGGACATATTTGTCCGGGGCACGTTCCGTTACGGTGTATGTTCCAGCTTGGATATTGTCTACCCGGATGGTTCCGTCCGGTCCGGTCACCACGTCTTTTTCGATTCCATTCCCGGAAATATGAAAAGGAATGCCGGAAACCTCGCCATCTTCGGAGGTTTTCACAAGCTGCAGGGTACCCGCCTTGATCTCAAGGGAAAAATAGCACTTTACGGGTTCAGCGGAGCCTTTGATGTCAAAAGTGACTACATTCTGGTATTCATCGCGCAGCCAGTATTTGGTGCCGCCTGTTACAACACCGGGGATAGAGGAAGGCAGCTTCTTTTCTGCGGTAATTGTACCGAATTCCTTTTTATCCGTAGAAACATGAAGTTTGTTCCCACTGATGGAAAAATCCACTCCCGGATAACTGACGGAAAAATCTTTGAGAACATTGTTTTCATCCACCAGTGTGGTTTCATTTTTTCCAGTGTCCTCATTGTATTTGAGGTCATGAGTGTATGCGCCGACCGCACTGGGATTGTCGGTGGTAAAGGAAGGAACGGTGTGATAATTCACCACGTTTTCCCTCAGCTTCTGAAAGATCGTCTTTGCCGCAGGGCTGTTGGCAGTAATTTCATTCACGATCTGGTTTTCATATCCGGTGCCAAGCTGCCCGTGGGCAATCAGCCAAATGAGGATTTGGGTGGCAATGTATTCGTCCACAGCGCTCCCACCGTACTTAGTGCCGGTTTCCACGTTATATCCCAAGGTCAGGGCGGTGTTGATCATTGCTTTCTGATCCGAAGTAAGGGCGGCATAATCATCCGACTGGTCATAGCCAACCCCGGTATGAGTTGCCACGCCAAGCTGGATGCAATAGGCGGTGCGGAAAGCTGTCAGATCGTTGATCCGCAATTCTGAAAATTTGTTGGAACTGTACCCGCCGAATGGGGCTGGCAGATTGGAACTAAGGGAATACCCTCTGCCTTGATGGTCGATCATGGAGATATATCCATCATAGTCGTATTCAGCGGCAAAAGCGTTGCTTGGTACAATACCAAAGCAAAGAAGCACCGCCATCATCATGGACAGAAATCTTTTTAGATGTTTTTTCATGAAGTTCTCCTTTCGGATAAAATAAAAAATGCCCCCGCAGGCTGAAAGAAAACTCTCAACCTACGGGGGCAAGTCAATTTACCGTTCTTCTTTGTGTTTGGGATGGCGCTGTTTTTTGTGAGGGACTACCTTCTGAGGCAGTTCCTGCTGTGTACAGCGAACCGCTTCGATTACAGTTTGGGTATCGATCCCGTTTTGTCTGCACCCATTCAGAATACCTTCCAAATAGGAAACAGAGGGCATAGCGGGTTTGTCTTTATACGGGCTGTTCATGGTATAAGCCATGATTTCCCGTCTGACTCCGTCCTGATCTGTCACTGTAACAGGCTCTTTCCCATATAAAAAGGGAAATCCTTCGTAATGATCCAGATGCTGTTCGTCCCGTTCGGAAATACGCCAAAGGACGCCGTCCACATAGCTTCCTTCTTCCGGCAGAATGGTGGCAACGCCATTCCCGCCGCCATTGGTGCGGAACGCAAGGCGGTATCCCTCTAACCGGACAGATTCCACAACTTCTGCATCCGGACAGCGAAACGCCATCTGATTCAGGTTCATGTTAGAACCATACGCAAAATAAAGTTTTTCTTTGGTTTTGATCATCTCCTATCGTTCATGGTTTTGGCGGTTCTGCAGGCTGGGGTATTGAGCTTTATCGTAGCGCCATGCCCGGTCGCCGGGAAGATTTGAGAGCAGATGTTCCCGCACATTTTTGTATTCCGGTCCAATAAGCCCAAGACGCAGCAGAAAGGTGCGGAAGGTAAAGGCGGGGTTTTCGCTGATCTCGGTTTTCCGCATGACTGTCCGGCTCTGGTTAATAGCCTGTGCGGAGATCGCCAGTGCCAGCGTGATGTTTGCCCTGACTTTGCCTGCATGGAGGGTGCTTTCAAAACAGCGCCATTCCAAGGTTCCACGGTAAAACACAGAATGAAGGTTTAAGGCATAGTATCTTGTCCAGTTGTAATGCTCGTAGCTTCCGTCAGAACCTTCATACCATTCCCGCCTTAACCGATCCATGGTAGTATTGCTTGGAAGTTTGCGGATTTTCTCCAGCATGGGTTCCCGCACCTTCTGGCACCAGCGTTCCACCCGGCTCTCGTTTACATTTAAGGCTTTGAACAGGATATCCTCTTTGGAATACATAATGGAAAGGGCGTTTTTCAGGCTCTGCGGTGTATGCTTGGAAGCGTCCACATGAACGTGCATACCGCAGCTTCCATTGACAACAGCTCCTGCATGGCGCAGGGTACGGACAACTTCCTGCAGTTTTCCCATTTCGCTGTACTCCAGTTTTGGGGAATTCATCTCCACCTTGTAGTCACCATCACCGATTGGAACCTGCTGCCGCCCGGTTCGATGAGAACCATGGATACTGGAGTCGTAAACAAACCGCCATGTTTTTCCCTCGTTATCGGTCACTTCCCACGGATCATAGGTGCGGGAAGAACGGGAATGGACAGCGTTGGTTCCAAACAGGGAAGCCACGGCTTCTGCTGCCTGCTGGCGGGTGAGTCCCGTCATCTCAATTTCACAGCCGAAATATTGGTCTTTCAGATCAATCGATGGCATTCACCTCCCGATGGGCAAGAGCCAACCGTTTGCCGATAGCTTCCACCACTGTAACGGTAACGCCGTTTCCGGCCTGTTTGTAGAGCTGTGCGTCCGATTGAATAGGAAGCACTCTGTCGATCTGTTCGTCCCGCCAGCCTTGCAGCCGCAGGCATTCTTTTGGAGTCAGCCTGCGGATTCGGCCGCCGAAAAAAACACCGTGGCGGTCTTGGGCGGTGAGGGTGAACATGGGTTCTTCCGCAGATTTGATTCGCCGCCCGTTCTGACGGACAGTTTCCCTTTCCGGGGTAAGGACCGCACGGGCTTCCAAGGTTCCTTGGTCGCTGTTTGTGGTGAGGGTATGGGCGATTTTTCTGCCAACTCTGCCGCGGCGGGTATTCAGTCCGGCAAACGCCAAACTGATGCTGTCGCCGGGATACGCCATTTTATAGCCTTTTTTCGTGTTTTCCTTAATCGGAAGCCCAACTTCATACAGTCCGGTTTTCCCGCCAAATCCACCCGTTTGTGCAGCAAGGGTACAGCTTATTCCTTTTGTGGAATAGATTCTTTCTCCCTGAGCTCCGGGCAGGATTTGTACAAGAGATGTTCCTGCTGTTTCGGTGAAAGGAAATATTTTTCCTCTGCATCGTTCATCAAGATATCCGATAAGATACACCCTTTTTCTGGATTGGGGGACTCCAAAATCTTTGCTGTTGAGCACCTGCCATTCCAAACCATACCCCAGTCTGTCCAGCGTATGGAGGATGGCCGCAAATGTCCTGCCCCCGTCATGATTAAGCAGTCCGGGAACATTTTCAAGCAGCAGATACGCAGGTCTTTTTGCCGCAGTCAGCCGGGCAATTTCAAAGAACAAGGTACCTCTTGGATCGGAAAATCCCCCACGGTTTCCAGCAATCGAAAAAGACTGACAGGGAAAACCTCCGCACAGGAGTTCAAAGTCGGGGATGTCGCTTGGATCGGCTTTTCGGATATCTTCACAGAACCACTCTCCTTTGGTATCGAACAAGGCTTCATAGCTTTGATTGGCTTTTTTGTCGATTTCGCAGTGTCCTACACAGGTAAATCCTCCGGCACGGGTGAGCCCTTCCCGGAACCCGCCAATACCGGAGAACAGGTCAATATATCGTATGGTTTTCTATATCACGCCCCTTATCTTGTATGATACTAAAAGCTAACACACAATCAACGGACATCGCCCCTTTCCCATGGTGAAATGAAATATATATGAAAACAGCCCGCAGTTTCCTGCGGGCTGCTGCTGGCTGTCTTATGCGTAGGTTTCATCTTCATTTTCATTGGTTTCGCCGGATTCTATGGTATCGTTATCCGGCTCGGTTTCTTCTTCCTCATCCCGATCCCAGCTTTCCGGTGTAGTATCCTCATCGTCCTCGCTGGGTTCTTCCTCGCCCTCACCGGTTTCGGTGTTTTCTGCAGGTTCCCAGCTGCTCCCGGTTGTTTCTTCATCAGCACTGAGTCCCTCGGTTTCGCCATTTTCTTCGTCCCAGTCCTCTGGTTCCTCGTCATCGGATACTTCCTCGTCCTCATCGCTTTCAGCGGTTTCTGCGGCTTCCCAGCCGTTTTCAGCCTGTTCCTCGTGTTCGGCTGCTCTGGCGGCTTCGAATTCTTCTTCCGCTTCTTCCAGCGCCTGTTCGATCAGCCCAATCACGAATTCTTTTTGGGTGAGGCGGCGATGATAGGCTTTCTCATAGTTTTCAAGGTATTCCTTTACCCTCTGGAACAATTCCTCGCTCACCTGAAATGCTAATGTTCTTCCTTTTTCCATAATTCTGTTAGCCCCTTTCTCATAATGCTCCCGGATGATCATTTCGATGAATTTGCTCATCGTACTTTCCGTTTCCCTGATTTCCTCGCTGATTTGGTTATGCAGATCCAGCGGGATTTTGCAGGTTACGCCCTTTGTTTCCACGCCTATCGCTCCTTTTTTCGTTCTTTCCCTTTCGGGCAACACAAGCATACTGCAACCCGCCGGATAAAGCTATTACCAAGACCAACAACCTTTCAGTCAAAGCAGGCTCGACAAACGTCACAACCAATAAAGGCTATGTGGGGGTTATTCTTCTCTCAACAGGGAACCAAGGAAGCCCATCATCTCCTTCGGAATGGCTTCTTCCTGCTGTGGTATGGGCTGGGAAGGCACAGCTTTGAGTTCTTCCCGCAGTACCCGGCGCAGAATTGTTTCCAGTTCTTCTCGCTGGGCATTTTCCAGAATCACCTGTACCAGAAAGGCGTTTTTCTGGCCTTCCGGCACAGTCTGCAGAATTTCCCATGCTCTGCGATGTTCTTCATTCTGGAGGTTGGGGCGGAACATAAATAGGGGCCTGCTCATGCCTTGCCCACACCGCCCGAAAACTGCCCCAAAATCCTCTCGAACCCTTCAGCGTTTACCTTGTCGTCTATCAGGGCAAAAACCCGACACAGGCTGTCCTGTTCGCTCACGTTGCCCTTGACTACCGATGCGCCGCCGCCCAGCATCACCACTGGGATGGCTTTCAGGTCAAACCCAGATTCCATGGTGGCCGAAAGAAGGCGCTCTGTGTAAAGCCGCCCTTGTTTCTGGATAATGTTTCGGGCGTCCTCATCCATACTGCAGGGCTTTCCTGTCAGAACACGCTCCACCTGAGCGTCGGTCACAGACAGCCCGGTATCCCGGCGGACCTGTTCTTTCGTTTCATCAATGCAGCGGATCATACCGAGTTCCAGACTTCGGCAGGTAGCCGCATTGGGAACACCATTATCCAGCCGCATCAGATCAACAGTCCAGCCGCCGATGTCCATGAGAAGAACAGAAGGCTCATTCTGGATGAGTTCCGAATGCAGAGCAATGGCGGAATAGCCTTGTGGGAACAGTTTCACATCCTCGATGGTGATTTTGTAGGCAATTCCTTCAAACTTGAAGCACACCGGCTGGGAAGAACGCAGAAGGTATTCTCGGAAGGGCTTTTTCTCACGGCCAAATCCGGCCAGAGGCAGCCCGGCGGCAATGCGCACCGAACACTCTGTTTTTCCACCTCGCTGTTTGATTTCCTTGGCGATGGCTGCAAGGGTAAGCAGGTAGTAATTGTCGTTTTCCATTTTGTTGCGCAGGATCGGCTGTCTGCCGGTTCCGCAGACATAAAACTTCCCGCCGAATTCCAGTGTGTTTTGCAAGGTGTAGGGTTCATGGGAATACTCTGCAATACCGGCTGGGAAAGAAAAATGCCGGGTTTTGATTGCATAATAGCCATGGTCGATGCCAATGTTCATGGTTTTACTCATCCTTTCTTGTTGGTTGTTGAAAACTTGAGGTTCTTGCTGAGTTAGAGCTTAGAGTTATCTTGTTCTTTCCCAGCTGGTAAAGTATTAGGGGGGAGAGTGTGAGAGGGGGGAAAGCGGAAAACCGCCCCGGCCATTCAGCCGGAGCGGTTCTAAAAAAGGGCGCACTACCCCCTTGTATCTTGAGGGCTTGAAATTGGCCCATTTGGGGCTTTCGTCAATCTATCTATATATCTGCCGAAAACTTTTACAGTTCCGACAACGGGAAAAAAGAGTGGTAAACGCAAAAAAGCGGAGTTCCCAGCCTGAAAAATCAGGTGAAAACTCCGCTTAGCTTTGCAGATATCTCTAAAAACGGGGATGACAGTAATGGGACACCAATCCTTTTTTGAAACGGAAAAAAGCCCGCAAACCCGCATGAATACTAAGAAAAATGTGCCTGACAGTAAAATCAGGCACATAATCTGGTGGGAGAAGGTGGATTCGAACCACCGAAGTCAGTGACAACAGATTTACAGTCTGCCCCCTTTGGCCACTCGGGAATTCTCCCATATGTAAAGCCTACTGCCTAAACAGTAGGCTTCTTTTGGAGCTGGTGGACGGACTTGAACCCCCGACCTGCTGATTACAAATCAGCTGCTCTACCAACTGAGCTACACCAGCGTTTTTCGCTGTTTCGCAAGAGATTTTGTTTTGTTTTTGTATCTCTCGTTGACTGCTCATATATAATACCATACGAGGTTCCAAATGTCAACACTTTTTTCAAACTTTTTTAAAAAATTTCAAAAAAGTTCTTCAGCCCCACAAAAGCGGCTTCAAATCCCTTTTTCCCTTTGTATATAAAAATAAAAAACACCGCAAAGGATGTTTTTTATTTTTTGGCCCACCCGAAGTACTCTTTCTTATTCTTTTACTCTCTGCCTCGTATATAACGGCTTGTTCTCAATTATAATATCATCAACGCTCCTCCCTAAAAACAGTCCACCGGACTGTTTTCTTAACGGTCGGCTTCAAATCCCTTCGTTTTCTTTGTATATAAAAAATAAAAAACACCGCAATGGGGCGGTGAATTAAGAAAACATTGAAGCAAGGGACGGTATAGCCAAACGGCTATGCCGTTCTTTGCTGTTTTTGAGTTGTATTTTGGGCTTTTTCTTTTGCCCGGTCAAAATCAAATGCACCGATGAAGTTATAGACAATCGTGATTTCCCTTGTCTTGGATTTCTTGTCGGTATGGGAAACTTCAATATGGTCTATAAACTCCCGCAAAATGGAAGCATCAAGTTCCTGCATATCGGTGTACTTCTTTACGACGCTGATAAACGCCTTAACGTTGGTTTTTTGCTTTTCCTGCTGCTTGATTTCTTCCCGCAACACTTCTGCCATTGATTTTAAGTTTTCCTGCTCCAACTCATAATCACGGGACATTTTGATAAACCGTTCATCTGATAATTTCCCGGTTACATTATCCTCGTATAAATGCTTGAACAGGTTATCCAATTCGGCAATCCGGCTTTCGGCTCTGGAAAGTGTTTCGCGCTTGCGGGAAAACTCCGCGTCGCGCTCACGCAAACGGCTGTCCGCTGCTTCTTGGATAAACTCGGCTTCGTACTGCGTTACATACTCGATTGCTTCCCGCAAGTTCCGCAAAACAATTTCATGCAGGACAACATTTTTTATGGAATGGGTCGTACACAAATCTTTGCCTTTCCGATAGGTTGAACAGATAAAATACTTCTGTTCCTCGGTAAAGTTCGTTGCTCGGCATTGATACATCTTGCCGCCACACTCTGCACAATAAAGCAGCCCGGAGAAAATACCCATATCGCCCATTTTGGTAGGGCGGCGGCGTGATCGGCGTATGTTCTGCACAATGAGGAATACGCTTTCTTCCACAATCGGCGGCTGTGTGTTTTCAAAGATTACCCATTCCGACGGGTCGTTCCACAACTTCTTCTTGCTCTTATAGGATTGCTTGCGGGTCTTGAAGTTCACCGTATGCCCTAAATACTCTATGCGTTCTAAAGTGCGGGAAACCGTTTCATTTGTCCATTTATATGGGTTAGCCGTCGGCTTGTTGGTAACAGGCCGCCCCTTTGCTTGGGAGTAAGCTGTCGGATTATAGATTTCGTGCTTTTCTAACCATTTTGCAATCTGCGTCGGACCCATGCCGGAAACGCACAACGCGAAAATCTGCTGCACAACGGCTGCGGCTTCCTCGTCTATAATCCACTTCTTTTTGTTGTCCGGGTCTTTCATGTAGCCGTAAGGCGGGATTGTGGTAAGATGTTCGCCGGATTTCCCCTTTGATTGCCAAGTAGCGCGTATCTTCTTTGAAGTGTCGCGGGCGTACATCTCATTGAACACATTACGGATTGCGGTAAACTCATTTTCGCCCCGCGTACTGTCCACTCCGTCGTTGACAGCGATAAAATGCACGCCAAAATCGGGAAACAGCATATCGGTGTAAAAACCGACTTGCAAATAATCGCGTCCAAAACGGGACATATCCTTGACGATAACGCGCTTGATTTTCCCCGCCTTAATATCGGCTAACATACGCTGAAAGCCGGGGCGGTTGAAGTTTGTACCGGAATATCCGTCGTCCTCGTCATAGTGCCGATAGGCAGTAATCCCATGCTCCCGGCAGTATCGTTCCAAAATCTTCTTTTGGTTTGCAATACTGTTGCTCTCACCCTCCAACTTGTCCTCTTGCGAAAGCCTTTCATATAAAGCCGTTATACCCTCGTCCTGCGTGTCTTGCTGCTGATCGCGCACATAGAATTGCAAGACATTGTTTGAAATGGCTTCGCGGACTTCCGCGCTTAACACTTTGGGGGCTGCAATTTGCTGAAAGGAAAAAGTGTTATTCATCTGCGCTCACCACCTTTCGCGGCAAGTGCAGCATATAGCTGTCGGCTGCAATCCAGCGCGGCATGGTCGCCGTTGATCGCTTCAATAGAAACACCCAAACCAGCGGCGCAATCTGCAAAAGCGATTACGTCTAAACAGTTACGGGAAATGCGGTCAAGGCTTGCCACAATAATTTTTTCTAACCGCCCATTTCTCATATCCTGTTGCATAAGGGAAAATGCGGGGCGGTCAAAGTTCAATCCGTTATAGCCATTATCCGCATATAGAGCAAAGGCGGCAATCCCGTTTTGACTTGCGTGGTAAAGAAGTCTTTGCATTTGATTGTCAAGGTACAAAGTATCTGTTTGAAGTGCCGCACGAAAATAGTATGCGGTCAATTTATCCGGCTGTTTCATGTTACCTCCTATTCCGACAGCCGGACAAACAGGTTCATATATATTATACCACAAAACCCGCCGCCCGTCTGCAATAGGAGAGTAATTTCGGCATTATACCGGGCTTTTTTCTTGTTTTAGGTCATTGTGGATTAGGCGGCGTACCTTTGTCGCGGCGTCCTCTCTTACACCGTCTTTTACAACGGCTTTGACGATATAGGTTATATCCCCGATCTTGTATTCGCGTACAATCGGGGATTTTGCTTCTTGCTTATTTGTTTGTTCCATAGTAGAAAATCCCCCTTTCGTGGGATAGAAAGAGAATATAAACTGAAAAGGCAAAACGGGCGGTTGTTAGCTGCAACCTCACGGGAGTTTCACCCCGGCCCATGCTTATGGGTGCGCCGCGCAATACTTTGAGGGTGTTCAACGCGGGAGTATCATTGTGCCGCCTTGTATGTCGTCGCCCACAAGCTGCTAAACCTGTTTTACGGCGCGGTAGTTCTCGCTCGGCTTTTCCCCTATGGGGAAAAGCTGTCATGGCGTACCCGCCGACTGGCTCGGTACAGACGGAATGTACCCGTTTGCCTGTTATGCTGCGCACCAAAGGCCGCTTTCTTTGTCAAAGAACAATAGGCTTTGTCGGCCTGCAAAAGCACATCAACAGCGGATATGCTTTTGCGGAACGACAAATAGCCCATAACGGGAAGCGTGGAAAGGGGACACGCTCCCCGCA
>ENA-OPRK01000027-OPRK01000027.1-human-gut-metagenome-genome-assembly--contig:-NODE-27-length-139170-cov-5.498127_pt1 | contig 139170 bp, 120 predicted proteins | sample MGYA00241793_ERZ501877 | MGnify/ENA primary metagenome ERZ501877 (study PRJEB25962, sample SAMEA1966253) | human gut metagenome | biome: human gut; feature: human-associated habitat; material: faeces... | reverse complement strand
TGCCTTCGGCTATATCCTTCCCACCACCGGGCGGATTCCGGACTTGCACCGGTTAGAAACGTGCGCCGCCGGGCGCACATATATAAAAAGAGCCTCTCCGCAGCGGAGAGGTTCTTTTCGGCTTCCAGCCTGTCAGGTTTTTTCAGTCCGTATCTCTTCTCCTTTTCCCCTCGGAAAAGTCACTTCCTTCATTAAAAAGATCAGAGCCGCAATATTAGGCAGCGCCATGAGACCGTTCCAGATATCGGACAGCTCCCATACCGTTTCCAGCCTGGCCACACAGCCTAAAAATACTGCCCCCAGATAGAGGAATGTATACGCCCTGCCCCGCAGAATCCGGGACAGAAGCAGGCAGCGGTTGTGCTCCTTCAGCCGTTCGGCCAGATAGGCCGATGCCTGCCGTCCCAGATAATACCAGGCGATAATCGTTGCAAATGCGAACAGCATCATCGCCGCTGACACGAGATACTCCCCCACACCGCCAAGCCGTTTGGAAAAACAGTAGGCTGTGAGTGCCGCTCCGTCATATCCGGAGCCCGCCGCATCGCCGCCGGTCATACAGAGGATTACCAGGGCAGTCATCGTACAGATCAGAATGGTGTCGAAAAACACCTCAAACATGGCCCACATGCCCTGCTGCTCCGGCGTCGTCTCCTCGGCCGCTCCATGCAGAACCGCCATGCTGCCCAGTCCCGCCTCGTTGGAAAATACGCCTCTGGACATCCCGTACTGAAGGCTTCTTGAGATTCCGTATCCCGCAGCGCCGGAAACAGCCGCCCCCGGCTTCAGCGCATCGCGGAAAATTGCGGCAAAAACGGCGGGGATCTGATCGTAGCATGACATGATAACCACCATGGAAAAAAGCATGTAAATCCCTGCAGATATGGGAACCAGCCGTTCGGATACCATGGCAATCCGCCCGATTCCGCCAAAAATAACGAGAAATACAGTTCCCGTCAGAATCACCCCCACTACCTCCGGCCGGCTACCAAACGTATAACGGAAGGTTTCCGCAATGGAATTGGACTGCACCATGCTGCCCATTCCCAGAGACACCATGACACAGAGGAAGCTGTACACCATCCCCAGCCACGGCATATGCATTCCGCGTTCCAGGTACACCATGGGACCGCAGACCCATTTTCCCTTCTTATCCCGATAGCGGTAGCGGATTCCGAGCATGGTTTCCGCATAGCCTGTCATCATTCCGATGGCGGCGGACACCCACATCCAGAAGATCGCTCCCGGACCTCCGGCAGTGAGCGCCGTCGCCACTCCTACGATGTTTCCTGTCCCGATGGTAGCAGCCAGAGCCGTACAGGCCGTCTGGAATTTTGTCACGGCGCCGTCCTCTTCCAGCTCCTCCTCCCGTATGCTTCCGATGGTCATTTTCCACCAGTACGGCAGCCTCCGGATCTGGAAGAACCCAGACTTCACCGTGTAAATAATGCCAATCCCCAGAAACAGGACCAGCAGCCATGGCCCCCAGACAAGCTCATGAATTCTATGTATCATCGATGCCGCTCCAAATTGCTTTTATTAAGACTTATTCGGAGAGACAACGTTCTATGCATGGTACAGGCTGTTGAGTACCTCATGGTTGGTCCCGTAAAAAATATCATCCCGGCCGCTCATCATCTGACAGAATTTCTCAAATTCCCCCCAGGTATCGTGGTAATCAAATTCGTAGCTGTGCCCCCAGATATAGTAAATCTGCGGTTTATCCGGCTGCAGCTTTAAAAATGCTTCTCCCATCTCAGCCATCCGGTCAAACTCGATGTGATAAACAGACGGCTGGAACCGGAGAAGGTCCTGCTGCAGATCGAAATGATAGCAGGATGTGATAGTTCTGGCATACTTCATGGCCGTGTGCTTCCGTATGACTTCTGCCACCCGCTCATCGTTGTTGACACCGCCTCCGGGATAGGCCATGCCCATAACCGGCCTGCCAGTGAGGCGCTCCAGATTGATCCGGTCCTCCTCCACCTGGCGGATAATCTCCGGTTCTTCCAGTTCCGTCAAATGAGGATGGGTCAGCGTATGCACGGCAACCTCGTGATTCCGATAGAGCTCCGCAGCCTCCTCCGGCCGGATCTTATTGTGATCCACCCACATATTCTCCCTCCACAGGGTTCCCGGCTTTCCGAGCAGTTCTGAATTGATGTTAAATGTCGCCTTTAGTCCGTAACGGTCAAACAGTTCCACCAGCCGCCTGTCCTGTGTCACCCCGTCGTCGTAGCTGAAGGTCAGCGCCTTCATTTTTCCATGAAACATGGATTCTCTCCCCCTTTTCTTCTTTCAATTCTGCAGCTTCCTGCTCTGTTCGCAAACAGAACGGCTGCGTTCAAAGGTTATATTACCACAATCCTGCAGAGCGGGCATCTGTTTTCCGTGATTTCTTCCGCTGCCCGGCATCTCCATACCTCAGGACCGTATAGATCCGCAGGCTATTCCTTAAAATAAATAAGGAATAAAATTTCCATTAAAAATCACACTATATATTACACCATGAGAGGCGGGATGTGGTATAATGTGCGTATAGGGCCGTCGGCCGGAGCATCTGCATTCCAGCGGTACTGCCCGGGATTGTCAGTTTAGCCGGATTTATTCATCCATGCTCTCTGACTGTCCCCCAAAATACTCCATCAAGAGGTGATTACATGCCCGGATTTACCACCCATTATCTTCTAGGCGTCAAAGCATACAATGATCTTCCAAATAACCAGCTAAGACGGATTATCTCCAAATACCGCTGGCTCTATCAGTTAGGCCTGCAGGGCCCCGATATGTTTTTCTACAACATTCCGATCCTGCGCCACCGCGATTATCGAAACGTAGGCTCCTATATGCATGAGAACCATGTCAGCACCTTCTTTTCCGTATGTTTAAACCACATGGCCACCATCGAGTCGAAACAGCAGCGGGAGCAGGCCATCTCCTACTTAAGCGGTTATTTCTGCCATTATATTGCCGATTCCATCTGCCATCCTTACGTGTACGGCCGGATTGAGTACGACATCAAGAATTCAGGAAACTACTACCACGGTCTTCATGCCACGCTGGAGAATGACATAGACGCTCTTCTTCTTATGAAATATAAAAAGAAGAAGCCGTCCCAGTTTAACCAGGCGGCAACCATCTGCTTAAACGGGCTGGAGACGCAGTTTATCTCCGGTTTTCTCGCCTCCTGCATCAACGAAGCCTACTATCCGATCAACTATCGGAATAATTTTCGCGTGACGCCCCGGATGGTGTCCCGCTCCATTCTTGCCATGCGCATCGGCTGCCGTACCCTGGCCGATCCCAGAAGCCGCAAGAGGAACAGCATTGCGGTGGTGGAAAATCTCTTTCTCAAGAATCCCATCGCCTCTAAGAAGCTGGTCACGGACATACCGCCGGATCCGGTAAAAGCCATGAACCTGGATCATGAGACCTGGTGTAATCCATGGGATAAGCGTCTGGCTTCCCAGGCATCGTTTCCGGACCTTTTCCACCAGTCCATGCGCAAATGCAGCGATGTATTTTACTTATTTAATGAAGAGCTGATATCAGCCACTCCGCTCTCTCATCAGGACCATGGAACGCTGTTGAAGGAACTGGGCAACTACTCTTACCACAGCGGCCTGGCAGTATCCTAGGATGGGAAAAGGTGCAGACGCGAATGAAAATTTCGCTGCTGCACCTTTTTGCTGCATGATATCTACATGATAAATTGACTGATTCCCGGTTCTGATTCATACCACACGGTATCAGGAATTATTCCTGGCCTTCCTCCGCGCCGTCGTCTTCCATATCACCGTCCATGTCTTCCCCCATCTCATCTTCCGCTGATGTCGGTTCCATGACCTTCGCGCCCTCTGCCGGCACAATGGCCTCATTAGAGCCTGCCGGAATCGTCATATTCACCAGCCATACAGACTTGTCTGTCATCATGCCGTCAGGCATTACGATGAGATTCAGCGTATAGTCCTGAAAGAACCCGCCATAGGAATCTTCTGTGGATGTCTCGATGGAAAAGTCCTGAACAGCCGCCTCGTCATTGATCGTTCTCACAACGGCGTTTGCAAAGTCCACCGCTTCCTCCGTGGTCGCTCCCGCGTTCATCATCAGCGTTAAATCGATCGTCTTCTTATCCGGGTCCACGCTGTAGTTGATGCTTACCGCCTTCGGATAATCCTCATTATTCAGATACTGTTCATCCAGATCGTCTCCGATCTGTCCCCAGTCCAGTACAATCCCCTCCTGGGTTTCAAATACCGGCTCCGCTGGTCCTCCTGTAACAATATTGCTCTTGGTACAGCCAGCCAGCAGCATCGCCGCAATTCCGCATATAATTAACACTTTTTTCTTCATGGTCAAATTCCGTCCTCCTTTTTTCTGCACGAGGCTATTATATCGGATGGCGCTTCATTTTTGTAGTGGTTTTGGAAAAAAGTCAGAAAATCTTCACAATTAATTCTTGCATTTTCTGGATAACCATGGTATCATGTTCAATATCATTTTTGTTTTTACTTTTTTGAACATTTAGGAGGTACTATCATGGACCAGGACGAGAAAAAATACCTGATTAAGAAATTAGACTGGGTTACGACCATAATCCCATTTGTCTGTATTATCATACTATGCCTTTTATTTATGGTGTTCCCTCAGAAATCAACCGACATGCTGTCACAGGTCCGTTTCTTCCTTGGCAATGAGTTCGGAAGCTACTATCTGCTGATTGGCCTCGGCGTCTTTCTCTGTTCCCTCTATATGGCATTTTCCAGATACGGAAAGATCCGGCTGGGAAATTTAGAAAAACCGCAGTATTCCAATTTTAAATGGGGAACCATGATGTTTACAGCGGGACTTGCGGCTGACATTCTCTTCTACTCCCTCTGCGAGTGGGTGCTTTATGCCAACGAACCTCACATCGCGGACATGGGGGCCTTTCAGGATTGGGCTTCCACCTATCCCCTCTTCCACTGGGGACCGATTCCCTGGAGTTTTTACATGGTGCTGGCCGTGGCCTTCGGTTTTATGCTCCATGTAAAGAAGCGCACGAAACAGAAGTATTCCGAAGCCTGCCGCCCGGTTCTTGGTAAACACGTAGACGGAATCGGAGGAAAAATCATCGATCTGATCGCCGTATTTGCACTTCTGGCAGGAACGGCTACCACATTTTCCCTGGCTACTCCGCTGCTCTCCATGGCGATCAGCCGTGTGACCGGTATCCCGGAGTCCAATATGCTGACAATCGCCATTCTTGTCATCATCTGCGTCATCTACACCATCACCGTGTATTTCGGTATGAAGGGTATTGCCAAGCTGGCCGCCTCCTGTACCTGGCTCTTCTTCGGCCTGCTGCTCTACGTGCTGATCGGCGGCGGAGAGGCCCGTTATACCATCGAGACCGGAATCACGGCTGTCGGCAATATGGTGCAGAATTTTATCGGCATGTCCACATGGACCGATGCGCTGCGCACCTCCTCGTTCCCGCAGAACTGGACCATCTTCTACTGGGCCTACTGGATGGTGTGGTGTGTGGCCACGCCATTCTTCATCGGAACCATCAGCAAGGGACGCACCATCCGGCAGACCGTTCTCGGAGGCTACTTCTTTGGACTGTCCGGAACCTTTACTTCCTTTATCATCCTCGGCAATTACAGCCTGGCGCTGCAGACCAAGGGACATCTGGACGTCATGGGGATCTATGCCTCAACCGGAGATTTGTATCAGACCATTATGGCTGTCTTTGAGACACTTCCACTGGCAAAACTTGGCCTTATCCTTCTGGCTGTAACCATGATCGCCTTTTACGCGACGTCCTTCGATGCACTGACTATGGTGGCTTCTTCCTATTCCTATAAGGAACTGCCGCCCGACGCCCAGCCTGACAAGCACGTGAAGCTGTTCTGGGCCATCCTGCTGATGCTCTTTCCCATCGCGCTCATTTTCTCGGAGAACTCGATGGCGAATCTGCAGACCGTATCCATCATTGCGGCATTCCCCATCGGGATCATCATACTGCTGATACTCTTCAGTTTCTTTAAAGATGCAAAAGAATATCTGGACCACAGCGAAGGCGGTGAACCTGACGAAAATAAAAAGAAACCTGAAAAGACCAGGGCGAATTAATCGTCCTGGTCCAGATCGTTGAACAAATCGGAATCAAAGAACTCGCGGATGGTCATTCCAAAGCCATCGGCGATTTTTTTGATATTGCAGATTCCGGGGTTCTTGCTCTTTCCATTCATAATACTCTTAAAGGTTGATGGCGGCATCCCTGCCTGAAAGGTCAGAGAATATCCCGTCAGACGCTTCTGTCTGCATAACTGTTCAATCCTTTTACTGGTTGCTTCGCATATCGTCATGACCGAATCCCTCCTTTTTTCTTTAGTGTATCTAAAAAAATTGTAGAATTCGGTCGATATAATGTCCGATTGGAAATATTTTCCAGTGCAGTATACGCTCAGTAGACATTAAGTAATCAGTCCATGATTTTTATTTTCATACTGGAGTGAGAGGGCACCTGCTTCTCTTCCGGCGGCAGGGTCATGTAATCGCCGTAAATCCAGGTCAGAACCTCATGCCAGCCCTTTGGCGCCATGAGCTTTGTATCCTCAAACGGCAGATCTACCGTTTCCTCACACCACTCCTTCTGAAGCGTCACATATAAGTAATCCGGCTGGTAATTGCTGTAGTAGCGCAGAGGGCTCTTACCTTTTCTGTCCTTCACCGCCGCCATATGCTGAAGCTTTCGAATAACGCTCATGGGAATCAGCCTGCCAACAGTGGAAAGGAGCCACACGCAGATTCTTCCCATCGCACCATACTTTCCAAAGTCCAGCTTATAGCGGTGACCCATAGCCAGTCCGTAAAGCACTGTGTGCAGAAACAGCGTCCAGGTGGAAGCAATCTTGTTGTCCGGAAGCTCGTCAATCGTAAATAAATCCACCCAAAGGTGATTCAGCCTGCCTCCGTAATACTGCATCTCTTCCGTATCCTCATGCATCTGGCTCTTCTCATAGATAATCCTGGCCGTGAAATCGAAAAATGCCTTCCCGCCCCGTAGGTCCTTCGGCTCCACCAGCGTCATGCCTTCAGGCAGTTCTCTTTTTACCACCTTTAAAAATGCATCGTAGTTCGGCCTCGTGAATGCCACATCCGCATCGTCATCCCACGGGATAAAGCCCTTGTGGCGCACGGCCCCCAGAAGGGTTCCCGCATCCAGAACATACTTTATCCTGTATTTCCGGCAAATCCGGTCAATTTCCTTTAAAATAGCCAGGTTCGCCTCATGGACCTTTGTAAGATCGTAATTCTCCATTTGGTTTCCTTCTCCCCATGCCAGGAACGTCTTAAGCGAATCCCCACGTCCGGGCTTCTTTCGTCTAGCTGTTTTTCTTTACTGCTTCTATAATCGCTGCGGCCATATAATCAGTCATTTCATCTGTCATGCCCGGGTATACTCCGATCCAGAACGTATCCGCCATGATCCGGTCGGTGTTCTTTAACTCTCCCACAATCCGGTATCCGGACTTTGCCGCACGCATTTCATCAAAACACGGATGCTTAGTTAAATTGCCTGCAAACAGCATTCTGGTCTGCACGCCCCGTGATTCCACGTACTGCACAATTCCGTTCCTGTCTACGCCCTCCCGGCAGGTAATCAGGAAACCGAACCAGCTGGGTTTTGAATTCGGACACGGCTCCGGCAGGATCAGCTGTCCCTCCACCTCTGAAAGCGCGGCGCGAAGCCTGTCAAAGTTATGGCGGCGGCGTTCCACGAAGGACGGGAACTTCTTAAGCTGTGCACAGCCGATGGCCGCCTGCATGTCGGTTGCCTTTAAGTTATATCCAAAATGGGAATACACGTATTTGTGATCGTATCCCAGCGGAAGCTCACCAAACTGTCTGTCAAAGCGGTGACCGCACATGTTGTCCCTTCCCGATGGGCAGACGCAGTCCCTGCCCCAGTCGCGGAAAGACCGGATAATCTTGTTCAGCATCGGATTATTCGTATAAACAGCCCCGCCCTCTCCCATCGTCATATGGTGAGGCGGATAGAAACTGGAGGTCCCGATATCGCCGATGGTACCGGACAGCCGCTCCTCGCCGTCAATGGTATATCTGGTTCCCAAAGCGTCGCAGTTGTCCTCCACCAGCCACAGATTATGGCGGTCACAGAATGCTTTTACGGCTGCCAGATCGAAGGGGTTGCCCAGCGTATGAGCGATCATCACGGCTTTTGTCTTCTCCGAATACGCCTCCTCCAGCATCGTCACATCGATATTGTACTGCGGTATCGTCACGTCCACGAATACCGGCACCGCGCCGTACTGGATAAGCGGTGTCACTGTGGTAGGAAAACCGGCAGCTACGGTGATCACCTCATCGCCGCGTTTCACCCGCCGTTCGCCGAGAAGCGGGGACGTCAGCGTCATAAAGGCAACGAGATTCGCGGAGGAACCCGAATTTACCAGGGAACAGTATTTCACGCCCAGATATCCGGCCAGTTCCTTTTCAAATTCATCCGTATACCGGCCGGAAGTCAGCCAGAATTCCAGGGAACTGTCTACCAGATTCACCATCTCACTGCTGTCATATACACGGGACGCATAGGGGATCCTGTCTCCCTCTTTGAACGGCTTCTTTTGATTGTGATAGGTATCGCAGTAAGCTTCTACCATATCCAGGATCTGCTTTTTCGCTTCCTGCTCTGTCTTATTTTCAAACATTGTATCATTCCTCTCTGTCTAGAATCAAGAGTCCGTTAAGCCGGACTCCCGCGCCGGAGCGCGTCTCTTTCCTGTTATGAAAAAAATTCTTTTATCTGTCTGTCCATCACAGCCAGCATGTCTTCGCCGGCCAGATAAGCCTTTGTCCATTCCACCGTTTTTTCCACGGCCTCCTTCACGCTATAGCGAGGTCTCCAGCCAAAGGTTTTCTTAATTTTGGAACAGTCCAGCTTCAGGAAATTTGCCTCATGAGGGCCTCCGTCATACCGGTTCACCCAGGTGATGCCGCCGCCCCAGAAATCGGTGAAGAGATCCGCCAGTTCACCTGTCGTCACACAGTCCCTGTCGTCCGGGCCCACATTATAGTATCCCTGATAGTTCAAATCTTCATACTGTTTCATGGCGATGGCCATATAAATCGCCAGCGGTTCCAGCACCAGCTGGTATGGCCGTGTAGAATAAGGATTTCTGACTACGATCTCTCTGCCGGCCGTCGCCGCCCGGATGCAGTCGGGAATAATCCTGTCATTGGCAAAATCACCGCCGCCGATTACATTGCCCGCTCTGGATGTGGATACAGCCGTATGGCCGTCCGCAAAAAAGGACTTCGCATAGCTGTGCGTCACCAGTTCGGAACACGATTTGCTGTTGGAGTAAGGATCAAATCCGTCTAAGGGATCGCACTCCCGGTAGCCGTATTCCCACTCCCTGTTTTCATATACCTTGTCTGTAGTCACATTTAAAAATGACTTCACACACGGATTCCTCCGGATACACTCCAGCACGTGGACCGTACCCATCACGTTCGTCTCATACGTATAGACCGGGTCTTTATAGGAATCCCGCACGATGGGCTGTGCCGCCAAATGAAATACCAGTTCCGGCTGTGTACGTTCAAACACCTCCATCAGATGAGGCAGGTCCCGGATATCTCCGATCACCGATTCCATCGTATCCTCAATTCCGGCGACGCAAAACAGGCTGGGGTCTGTCGGCGGCTCTAAAGAGTATCCCGTTACAACAGCACCGGCGTTCGTAAGCATACGCGTGAGCCAGGCTCCTTTAAATCCGGTATGGCCCGTTACCAGTACTTTTTTTCCTTTATAAAATGCGCAGAATTCCTGCTGCATTTCCTTTGTCCATTCTTTCATATCAATTCTCCTGCCTCAGTATTCCTTCTTCCTTTTCCGGCATCAGTTTTCCCAGATCTTCCACGGTGCCGCTCCTGTCTGCCATAAGGCCTCCAGTTTCTGCATCTCGCGCTGCGTATCCATACACTGCCAGAATCCGGTGTGATGGAAGCTCATCAGCTGCCCCTCTGCGGCCAGCCGCTGCAGCGGTTCTTTCTCAAATACGGTGGTATCATCCTCCAGATACGAGAAGATCTCCGGATTCAGAACCATAAAACCGCCGTTGATGAGGCTGGCATCCTTCTCATCCTTCTCACGGAAGGAACGGACCGCGTTGTCGTCGCTGATGTCCAGAACCCCCTTCATCTGTGCGATGTTCACCGTCGTCATGGTGGCTGTCTTTCCATGCTCCTTGTGGAACTTCACAAGAGCATTCAAATCCACGGTACACACGCCGTCGCCGTACGTCATCATAAACGGCTCATCGCCGATATACGGCTGAATCCGTTTGATTCTTCCGCCAGTCATCGTATTCAGGCCTGTATCTACCAGTGTCACCTTCCATGGCTCAGAATAGTTATTATGAACTTCCATCTTATTATTGGCAAGATCAAAGGTCACATCCGATGTGTGAAGGAAATAGTCCGCAAAAAATTCCTTCACCACATACTGTTTATATCCGAGGCATATCACAAAATCATGAAAACCGAATTCGGAATAATATTTCATAATATGCCATAAAATCGGCCTGCCTCCGATCTCGATCATGGGCTTCGGCTTTAAATGACTCTCTTCACTGATTCTGGTTCCTAATCCACCGGCCAGCAGTACAACTTTCATCTGTCTATCCTCCAATTTCTTTTTATCATGACTGTTTCGAACCTTTTCTGCAGCTGACAGCCGTACGGCTGTGCAGCTGCAATTTATTCATATTCCTCATATGCTTTTCGGTAAAAATGCATGAGAAACTTCACAACGGGCTTCGGCCATATCTTCGCAAACATCTCCGCTTCCTCCCGCGCCCGGCTGTTGTCTCTGATGCAGGCCTTTGTCGTGGCCTCCTCGTGGACCCGGTAATACATGACCGGCCGTTCGATGCAGATGAAGCGGCCGTCTCTTCCTGCCAGTTTCCACAGCGTGTCCCAGTCCAGTGCAAAGTGATACGGCGAGTCAAAAAGCGGCTCCCCCAAAAGTTCCTTGTTGTACGTACACGCCGGACAGCAGATGGAATTTCCGAACAGCAGCGCGCTTCTCTTGACGGCCCGCAAGTGGCTGAGTGAGCGCAGCCGCAGCGGCAGCCGCAGAAATCGTTTGACAAATTCTACTTTCTCAAATTTAACAAGCGTATCCCCCTTCACCACCGTATACCCACCTGTAAACAGCGTCATATCGGGATATCGTTTCCAGGACTCCAGAAGCAGCTTACTATAATCCTTCTGGTACAGATCGTCCTGATGCGCAATCGTCACGAGACTGGAATCTGCCATATGGCAGGCAAAGTTCCAGTCATCCATAATACTGCTCTTTCCTTCGCGCACATGAACGGGAATGCCGTACTTGTCCGCCATATCCATAATATAGGGGCTGGGTGTGGAAGTACAGAGAATAATATCCGACGGCACGCTCTGCCCCTTCAGGGAACGGATGCACGCCTCTAAATATGGAGAATCGCGGTATGCGCAGACTGCAAATGTATGTGGCTTCATGATATTTTACTCTTTCTATGCGTGGTTTCTTACCTCACTAAGTGTTCCTAGTATACCATAAACCGCCTCAAACAATCTACCCTATTCATTATTTTGAAAGAATTTCTGGTGTTCTATCCGGCCAGAGTCTGTTTCGTCCATCACATTCTCATGGGCCGCCGCCCCCATTGTTTTCCGGTTCCTTTTCGGTTTCAAAGCGCTTCCCTCGCCAAAAGCCGGATGGCAGCTGTCTCGTTCCGAGGTGAGCACCGTCATATCCTCGGGAATGGGCCACCGGATTCCAACGGTTTCATCATTCCACGGAATGCCGCTTTCATCCTCCGGGTGGTAATGCTCGGACAGCTTATAAGAAAAAACAGCAGTATCCGATAGCACCAGAAAGCCATGTGCAAAGCCTTCCGGTACATACAGCATGTTCTTCTTTTCTGCGGAAAGTACGGTGCCGAACCACTGGCCATACGTCCTGGAGCCTTCTCTGATATCAACCACTGCATCAAACACCTCCCCGCACACGACACAGACCAGTTTTCCCTGCTGATAGTTTTTTTGAAAATGCATCCCTCTGAGCGTCCCTTTCGCAGACATGGATAAATTGTCCTGCACAAATACCATGTCCAACCCCGCCTCCCGGAAGCTGCCGGCATGGTATGCCTCAAAGTTATATCCTCTCTCATCTGCAAACACCTGCGGCTCAACGAGATAAAGTCCTTCTATATTCCCGCACTGCTCAAACCTAAAACCACCCATTCCTTTTCCTCCTGATTTTTACTTAGCCGGGCTTATACTCAGCTAACCATTTACTCTGCTAACCGGAGTATACAGGGTGACGTCGGGTCACAGTCAAGTTTATTCATTGACGAATATCTCTTTTTAGTATAAGCTATGGAAAGGAATCTTATTATCAGAATTTACCAATAAAGGAGCATGTACCAATGAGCATTCGACTGATTGCCTCCGACATGGATGGCACCCTTCTTGACCCATATACAAATATTTCTCAGGCCAATATCGACGCGATTCACCGCCTGTCCGACTATGGCGTGGAATTTTTAATCTGCAGCGGCCGCGACCTTCACGATGCTAAGGGAATGATAGAGAGCTGCGGCATTTCCTGCGGTTATATCTGTTTGAGCGGAGCCGTCATTTATGACCAGAATGGGACGCAGATGGCTAATCTTCCTTTGAACAGCCAGAATTTAAAAGATATCAGCCACGTTTTCGGAGAGTTTGGGGCCCCCATGGATATTCTGACTTCCCGGGGCCGCTACTCCACTGCCGATCCCGAAAAAAAGCTTCTGGAGTTTTACGGTTTTTTAAATGGCCGCGCCCCATTTCAGGGAGAAATACCCGATGAGATCCAGGCTGCTGCCAGGGAGCGTATGGACAGCATGACCTTCATCCGGGATTTAAGCGAAATTCCTGCCCCCACAGACATCTACAAAATCTGTGGAAATGACTTGGACTGTGATCTGGTAATTCGCATGAAACAAGCGTTTGGGGACTATCCGGACTTAGCGGCGGCTTCCTCATTTCCCAATAATATCGAACTGACCAACACTGCAGCTCAGAAAGGCAGCGCATTGAAGAACTATGCTGCCGCGAAAGGCATTTCCCTGGAGGACGTCATGGTACTCGGTGACAGCGACAACGACATCTCCATGTTTACACCGGAATTCGGCTGGACCGTAGCCATGGCTAATTCCATGGACTGTATCCGCGAACGGGCAAAATACATTACGAAGTCCAATGCGGAGGACGGCGTGGCATGGGCGATCCGAAAGTATGTGTTTAAGGAAGATTTATCCAGTCCCATCAACAATCACGACTGAATCTTTCCAACAAGTTGAAAAGTACGTATCCTTAAGGTTATAGGGAAAAAGTGACATTTGACTCTGCCCCGGATCCTGCACTCGGCACCGATGAAACCGATGTTTATCCAGCTAAATATACGGTACCAGCGCCTGAGAAATATCATACTTCCGAGATTTTATCCGCAACCATAAAGCAGTTGTATTATGTCAACAAAAAGGAGCAGATTCTTATACTTTAGAGATCTATAATTATGGGAATCCTACCGAAATTCACAACACCTCAATAACTGAAGGCGCTTTACATAAGGGGGATCAAAGATGAATCATAATAAAAACCGTTCAATGATTTTTTATGCAGCTGTAAACATGGCTGCAGCTGCATTAACTGTTTTCACCGATATCACGTTTCGAGTCTGTAAACAGTTTACGTTTACTGCTATGCCATTGTATGTTTTATCTATAGCTGTCCCAATAGCAGTTTCCATCCTGCTATATATAAAAATATTAATGCAGCGCAAAATGCCGGTCTGGTATAGCAGACTTATCAACGCTATCGTTATTATTCTCTTTATAATCGTGGTCCCTGCTTTTTATCATCCGTTGTCATGGACATGGTTTGTCAGTACCTATATTTTAACTGCAATTGTCTTTTATTTACAATTGTGTTCCTTCACGTATGACATTTTTTTCAGGAAAAATAACTCTTAGCCTTAGCTGTTAAGCCTTTCATAAGGATCTGGAACGGGCCGGCAGTCAGCCGGCCCTTCTTCAATCTGTAGATGTTAAAGTTCCTTTATGATCTTCACATCGGATTTGATTGTATTCAGGACCGTTTCCATGTTAATAAAACTGTCCATCTTTTTGGATACGTCTGCGATATTCGCTGCAATGGCAGTAATACCGTCTGCAATCGTATCATCCTGAATGATTTCAACCCTTCTGAGCTGCTTCCCCATGTATTCTAAGTCCTCCATCATCTGAACCTGTCTCTGCGTCATTTTTCTCATCTCGTCATAGAGAACACTTAACTTTTCCTCTGTTCCCAGCTTGTCGAAACATACTTTATCACTCATTTTAGGAACTCCTTTCTCGCGGTACGTTTGATTTAAACGCACTTCTTTCGAAATTTTCCTATAATGGCACTTATGTTTATCAATGATTAAAAAATAAACCGAAATCTTCGGGAAATTCCAAATATACATGAATCGGAATGAATCAGAGCTGATGAAAATGGCACCTATAAGAATATACGCTTCTTATAAGTGCCATTATAGGAACTAACGGTATTGAAATATGAATCCATTATACTATAGATATCGTTGAATCGCAAATAGATTTCCAACAGCGCTCCACAGCATTGATATTTATTAGAGTTCCGCCTCCGCCCCCCGGTTAAATTCAGCCAGCCGGTTCACTGCAGCGCTCAATGCCTGCTGCATTCCCTCCGTCCTTCTGACTCCCGGCTCATACCAGATGTTTTTCACATTCAGCTGCTGCTCCTTCCGATCGTACGACGCTTCGATTCTGCCGATCAGACGTTCGCCATATAATACAGGCAGTACATAATGGCCGTATTTCCGTTTCTCCGCCGGGGTATAAATCTCCCATTTGTAATCGAAATCAAAGATCATACGAATCAAATTTCTATCCCACAGCAGATTATCAAGCGGGGCCAGAAACTCACACCTTTTTTTCCAGTTTTTCCCCGATCCGCACTCATCTGCCAGCTCCCGGTCTTCACTTGCCATATAGAAAGGTTCCGTAATCCCTTCTATCAAAACAGGAACGATGACATTTTCTTTCAATAGGCTTTCAAAAGCAGACCGGCGTCCTGCAGCATTTAAGTTTAAAATGTTCAGCCAGGCATCCGACGGTCGATTCCATAAAAGGCCGACGGAACGGATTCTCCGCAGAACACGCCATTTCTGGTGTTCCCGTTCATCCGGCAGCGGATCTTTTTGCATTAAAAACTCCTCCGGGACACAGCGGCTGATCAGATCGTAATATTTTACCGTCCCCTTCTTGTGATGAACCGCCAGGTCACCGGTAAAATATAAATGCTCCAGCGCCGCCCTGGACAGCTTTGTATCACTCCAGTACCAGTGTACCTTTCCCGGCATGTCTAAGTCAGCAGAACAGACCGCTCCCCGCTCTGCGATAATCCCCTTCACCTGTTCACTTACCGTCTCGATGTCGGCATGGCTCCGCTCCCACTGCCGGTGCTGTTCCCGATAACACTCAAAATAAGGCCAGTCTTCCGTGGCAAAAATGGAAAGGTTCTTATCGAAATAATCAATCAGCTGCCTGTCCTGATACAGAAGCTCATGAAGCATCTGCTTCGTAAAGCCCCTTACCCGGGACAACAGCACCAGCTCCGGACTCCTTCCGCATACATTAACCGGATCGAATTGGATGCAGCCCACCTGTTTTACAAACTCCAGGATTCCCCGTTTTCCTTCAAACTGGTATCCGCCCAAAAGGCCATGTCTCCGCAGCAAGAAACGTCTTGCCTGCTCTCTGGTTAATTTAACTGTCTCCATTCTGCCTCCCTGTCTGTCATCCTGATACAGCACTGCATGAATAACGCAGCAATTGAACAAGACTGTACTACTTCAGTCCAAGATATCCCTCAATCAACCGAAGCGTCTGCTCCAGCCCTTCCACGTGCGTCCGCTCCGTTCCATGCGACGCATGTACCCCCTGTCCAATCAGCGCGCCCCGGATATTGTGACCGCCGCGCAGAGCCGCTCCCACGTCAGAGCCATAATGCGGGAAAATGTCCACGGCATACCCGATCTCCCGCTCCTTTGCAATCTCAATCAGACGGCTTGTCATCTTGTAATCATATGGTCCGGAAGAATCCAGCGCGCAGATGGATACCCGGTATTCATCCCCGGCCAGATCATCCCCCAGCGCTCCCATGTCTACCGCGATAAATTCCTCGATATCTTCCGGAATCCAGCTTGCGCCGAAGCCAACTTCCTCATAATTGCTGATTACAATCTTAAGTGTGCGCTCCGGCTTCACACCGGATTCCCCCAACTCCTTTAAAACTCCCGTCAGCACAGCCACGGAAGCCTTATCATCGAGATGGCGTGACTTGATAAATCCGTTTTCTGTATAGACAAACATCGGATCAAAGCTGATATAATCACCGGCGGAGATATCCAGCGCTTTGACATCGTCTTTACTACTTACTCTCTCATCCAGGCGAACTTCCATGTTCTTCGGTTTTCTCTCCAGGGTTTTTGCATCATCATACGTATGAACAGACGGTTCCTTCGTCAGAATCGTACCGGTATACACTTTGCCTGTTCTGGTATGCACTTTACAGTACATTCCCTCAATGCTCTCCATCATAAATCCGCCCACCGGAACGATGCGCAGCATCCCCTCAGAGCTGATGGAACGAACCATAGCCCCCAGCGTATCCACATGGGCGGAAAGCCCCAGAACCGCCTCCGTATTTCCCGGCACCTCGATGATGAGACCGCCTTTCCTGCTGTAATGGGACCGGAAACCAAAACCGGCCGCTTCCTTTTCCACCAGAGCCATCACTTCATCCGTAAAGCCGCTGGGGCTCGGAGTATTTACCAGTTTTTCCAAAAAAGAGACCACATAATTCATTGTATCTGTTTTATCACACGCCATCTTAACTATCCTCGCTCTTCTCACATTTTTCTTCACGCAGCCAGCTGCTACAGCTTTACCCCAGATTGAATTCTCGATCCCCTGTACGGCAGGGCTGGCGTCCTGATACTGCATGATCCTGCATTACTTCTCACATTGTAGCAAATTCAAATGGCGGTTGCAACCGTTAAAGAAGTATGTTAGAATGAAAAAACAGATTCGGTCTGCACGGTATCGTCGTAATTTACGGATCTTGAACCGTTCAAACTTCTTTAACCATCTAAGGCATTTCTGCCAAAAGTTCCATTGAAAAGTTATGATACGTCTTATTTACAGAAAGGGGATGATCTGCCTTCAGTCATGTCAGTTTTTCGTGTAGCTATTGAATTTTACCACGATTTTATGTATAATGGAGGTGTGATACTTGATAAAAATCAACAAAAAGTACAAAGACAGATTATTCCGCATGGTATTCAGTGAAAAAAAGGACTTACTGGAACTTTACAACGCCATGAATGGATCTTCGTACAGTGATCCGGAGGAGCTGGAGATCGTAACGCTGGACGATGTCATTTATATGGGGCTCAAGAATGACGCTGCGTTCATCGTTGATGAGGTCTTAAGCCTTTGGGAACACCAGAGTACATGGAGCCCTAATATGCCGCTGCGGGGTCTCTTCTATTTTTCAGATGAATACCGCAAGTATATCGCAAAAAAGCATTTTAACATCTATGGCAGCCGCCGTCTCATGCTTCCGCTCCCACAGTACGTCGTGTTCTACAACGGCCCCGAGAACAGACCCGAGCGGTCAATCCTTTCTCTGTCTCAGTCCTTTTACCGGACAAACCCGAAGCTTTCGGCGTGCATCGAACTGAACGCCACCGTGATTAACATTAATCGCGGACACAGTAAGGAACTGATGAGGCAGTGCAAAAAGCTGAGAGATTACGCCGAATTTACAGGCCGGGTGCGGGACGAACTGAAAAATGCGTTTTCTTTGGAAGTGGCAGTAGAACGCGCGGTAAATTACTGTATCAAACATGATATTCTTGCGGAATTTCTGTCGGTCCACAGATCGGAGGTGTGTGAAGTGATACTTACAGAATACGATGAAGAACTGCATATCGCCAGCGAGAAAGAATACAGCAGGGAAGAAGGACTGGCAGAAGGACTGGCACAGGGTATCCGGGCCATCATTACAGATAGTTTCAGACAAGGCAGTCCGGAGAACCAGATTATCCTGAAACTGCAGACATATTTTTCACTGAGTTATGAAGAAGCCCTGGAACATCTTAAAGCCTGCAAAGCACATCAGTTATGTATGCCAGATGAACTGGAAAAATTACTTGCAGAAAACGACAAGGAACTGCATATCGCCAGCGAGAAAGAATACAGCAGGGAAGAAGGACTGGCGGAAGGACTGGAACAGGGTATCCGGGCCATCATTATGGAAAACTTAGAAGAACATGTTCCAGAAGAGCGAATTATCCAGAAACTGCAGAAATATTTTTCTCTGGATCATGGAAAGGCGGCCGCTTACCTGGAAAAAGAAAAATCAATAACGCGATAGCCTTATCTTCCCCCAATGATCAAAAAGGCTGACAGAGAAATTCCATTTCCCGTCAGCCTTTCTACACTACGATTTGTCAGCACTATGTCCTGTTATTCTTCGTCATCTGTAAAGTTCTTCGTCTCTCCCACAATATAAATCGGCCTGTCCTTTAATTCCGCAAACAGAATTGCAATATAATTCCCGATAATACCGACTATAAGGAAGAGAATCGCAAACATGAAGCAGATCAGCACAATCGTGGTCGCATAACCACTGGGCGTTCCAACCTCTGCCCAGCTCCAGATTGTATATATCATCATAATAATTCCCAGAACACCCGCGAAACCTCCGGCATAGATTCCCAGCTTCAGAGGCAGATTAGAAAAGCACATGATCGTATTCATGGAGAATGTAATCAGCTTCTTGATACTGTACTTGCTTTCCCCTGCCACCCGGTTTCTGGCCTCGTATTCGATGGTTGTCCGCTTAAATCCGATATTCTGCACATAGCCCCGGAGAAACCGGACTTTTTCACGGTAATTCGTCTTGAGCACCTTTGCCGCCTTCTTCGAGACCGCAAAGAAATCAGATGCATTGGGTTCAAATTTCACATCTGAGAGAATATTTATCAGACGGTAAAACGCGGCTCCGGCAAAGTTCTTAAACCAGCCCGCGGACTCATTTTTCGTGCGGACCATGTTGATGACATCATACCCCTCATCCAGTTTTGCTATAATTCCAGGAAGGCATTCCGGCGGATGCTGAAGATCCGCGTCCATGCAGACGATACCGTCACCGCTGCTGTAGTCCATCCCCGCAATCATGGCGGCTTCATGGCCGAAATTACGGGAAAAATCCACCACCTTCACCTTCTCATCCCCAGCTGCCAGTTCCTTTAAGATCCCGATGCTGCCATCCTGGCTTCCGTCATTGACGAAAATAAGTTCGTAATCCCAGCTTAAGCTTTTCAGCACCTTCGCCGTCTCCGCATAAAACTGGCGCAGCGCCAGCTCCTCATTATAGCAGGATACGACGACCGATAATTTTTTCTCCACAGTTTATACTCCTTTAAATCAGTGTGTTTGCCGCCATGCACCCAGATCAGTGATTGGCTCATATTCAAGTTCCACTTCGGACGGAAGATCGTAATACTCATCCATCCAGTATATCATATACTTAAAATTTTCATCGTAAACCATCTCGCAGCTGCACAAACGATCCGGATTCTGATAAAGCGTTAATTTCTTTATCTCCTCCCCGCCATCACGGATTCGTGCCGCCGCATCCCTGATCACTCCATCGTTGTACATAAGCACTTCATAGTTGATGCTGTAGCCCCGGTAAATATTCTTCAGGTTTGGAATACTGACAGCCGCCACTATAATAAGTCCGGCAATCCCCCATACGGCACTTTTCCGTTCCAGCAGAATCAGACAGAATAAGTACCCGAACAGCGTGTAAGACAGATAGATAAACGGAAGCAGCACCCGCTGGGGAAGCTCCGGCACCACCACGAGACAGGCCAGCGTCAGAATCGCTGATAAGAATATCATTCCCATCAGAATCTGGTTTCTGTCATACAGAATACGGATTACCTGCACCGCCGTCACAAGGAGATAGAGAAACAGGACCCATATCATCACCTGGGAATGACCGCCCGGCCCCAGGACATGACGGTTCAGCTTTAGAAACAGGTATACGGTGACCGCCGCTGAGAAGGCCAGATACCCGATATTCAAGACAGTATATTTCATACGCTTCCATATCATATAGGCTCCCAGGCACATCAGAGCCATCAACAGCACTGCCAGATAATTCTGGTTATCAGAAGAAAAAAACAGATTCATTAAATTTCTTAAGTTGGTCAGTACCTTCTGAATAAACGGCAGATTGGAAAACTCGCTGTTGTTGTCCATACGCATCTTAACCGCCGGTGATGTCAGGATCGGGAGCGCTCCGGCCACAGCCGCCACCAGCGTTCCGAAATCGTAAGCGCGGACACGGTACTTCTTCAAAGTCTTCCAGGCAATCACCATACAGATATAACCGATCACAGCCACCAGCCACTCTTCCTGAGAAAACGCGGCAAAGAACGCCAGCACGATGCAGGCGGCCTTTTTCCAGATCTTCGGTTCTTCCCCGATTGTCTCATAATAAAGAACTGCCAGGACCAGAAATGTGACTGCAGGCACCACATACAGAAAGCTGGCCGCATACCAGTACGTTCCCAGACGCTGAATCAGAATTCCAATGGTCCCGTAGAGCAGGCAGATAAAAGCCGCCAGAAACACCGGGCGCCAGCCCGCTGGCTTACTGTGGCGCATGACCACGTAATGGACCAGAACCAGAATCGCCAGAACGCTGGTTGCCATAAAGGCCTGGACCGCAGCCAGTCCGCCAGTCATATTTAAAAAGCTGAACAGGAATAAGTAAAACAGCCTTCCATTCGAATAGAAGTAATGTTTCCCCATGAATGAAAGCAGCTGGGATAACGTATAGTTGGAACCAATCACATCCGGCACCGTATTCCCATAGCTGAGCGATAAGTATCCGAAGTCATCATAATACACGAATACTTTGCCGAACTGCATGATCAGAAACACGTAAAACGCCAGAAATACCAGTCCGATTCCTATTTTAACTTCTTTCTTCATTTCCAACTCCAACCTTTCCGCCTAATCCACATTCTTCTTTATATAACATTTGTCAAATTCTGTCAATGCCGCCCGACTGGTTTCCGTATATTCTCCATCGATATCCACCCGCGCCAGCATATTCCCTTCCTCATAACAGATGGGAATCAGCTTGCCATATTCAATGAGCGTGCGAACGAGGCTGTAACACCGCTGCTCCTCCTCCATGTATCCGGCTTCTGTGTAAACGTAATCCGTCTTCGCATAGTCCATAAACTCCACGAAATTATCCATGGTTTTCACCAGAACCACATTTCCCCAGGAACCGGTAATATCATCGTACGACTGGGCATTGCAGGGGAATCCCAGTACTCCGGGATGATCTCCCACCGCGATCAGACGGTTTTCGGGGTCTTCCGCCAGAATATCCCAGATCTGCCCGTTTCCTTTTTCAACCATTTCCTGGTGCTTCGCCTCCTGATGGTCGTAATACCCGTGATGCTTCCAGGATACCGGTGAAAATCCCACAACCCAGCTCCAGTTTGTCAGGGAGGACACCACAGCGCAGAAACACATCACAGGAACCAGGATACCGCATAGCCCGTTTCTAACCGCCTTGTCCGAGATCCGGACTACGAGCCGCATCACATAAAGCGCAGCCAGGACGTAAAGCAGCATAAAGTAATTCCCATCCACCTGGACCAGCATATAGAGACTGACTACGCAGACAATCAGAAAGGGAATAAACACCACGTTCAGCCAGGACGAAAGCAGCCTCTCCCTGTCATTTTCCACATTTTTTCTGTAAAACAAACTGAATATCCACAAAAGCAGCACAATAAAGAGCAGAAATCCACCCCAGGCAAGAATCACATGGTCCATATCCACGCCCAGAGGCCGGAGCAGGAAGCCGAATGCCCGCCTGATAAAATTCACAAGCTGTTCGCCAAAAGGCAGCTCCGCTCCGCTGTTAGGAATTTTATTGACATTGAAGGGATATTTCATCTCCAGCCCCAGCTTCGTAAGAATGGAGGAGAATACCGAGGTCACCGGCAGTCCTGTGATCATTACAGTTCTGGCCCAGATTCCTGCGAGCGCCAGAAGTGATAACAGAAAAAGCCCCAGCGCGCCCGTCTGTCCCGCATACCCTTTTCCACCTGCCTGTCCCGTCTTTCCTTTCCCGCCCCCCAACGGAAGCAGGTGTTTCCACATCAGAAACAGCAGGTTCATGCCAAGGATGGCTGTGGAAAATACGAGAGCCGTCGGCTTCAGTGTCCATGTCAGAAAGAAAGAAGCGAACCCGTATGCCAGATATCTCCACTCCCTTCTGCCCTCCTTCAAATACTTAAGAAGATAAAAAATCATGATTTCCTGGAAGAGAAGCGTAGCAATATCTGTCTTGGTGGTAATGGCCATATTCATGATTCCCGGCACACCGGCTAAAAGAGCAGCAAACATGATCGAGTGGCCTTTTCCCATATAGAAACGGGCAGCCTGGTAAGCCATAAAGATGACGCCCGCCGTCAGCCACAGATTAAAAGCAAGCAGGAAGCTGTATGAGGGCAGATTGGCAAGGGGAAGCGTCATCACTTCCCAGCCCTTTGAATACGTATAGACGATTCCGATCGTCCCCATATTTTCATAAATCCCATTCCCGTTATCAAGCACATACCGGGATCGGACGCCATACCAGAGACTGTCAAAATCGAGAGCAATATTCATACGCCCGGCCTGAATGCAGAACATGGTCACGATAAACGCAATACAGAGCGCCGTCAGCCAGGGACTGTTTTCCCTCTTTTGCCCGGCCTTCCGGCTGCACCATGCCGACAAACCTCTATCTTCTTTCCCACGCCGCATACACAGCCGGAGAATTAGAAGGATACCGCTGGCTATGACAAAAATCTGTAAATCTCCGATAGCGCCGATTCCCACAGCCGACATCAGACAGAAGATCAGAATTACAAGAAGAGAGCCGCCCAGAAAATAAACAGCAGTTCCATCGGACTCCTTCAGCTTTAAAATATCTCTGCAAAAAAATTCTCCCAACAGGATCAGGTAGATCAGGTAGATGCCTGCCGTCACCACCGGAAGAAACACCATATGCCCCCAGAAAAAGACGGACAGAACTAAAATGGTCCCGGCCGCCTTTAAAATCCGGCTTCTTATGAGTCCATACAGGACAGTAAAAACACAGAAGAGAGCAATCACTTCTGCCATCATATTGTAATATTCTTTCTGCTGCCTGTGCCAGGACAGGATTCCTTTTACGAACACCTGGTCCGCGGAATATGCAATCGCGCCCAAAGCACATACCCACAGAAGCAAAACCAGCCCTCTGCTCTGCAAAGAGCCGCCTGACTTCCTTCCGCGGGGAGATTTATGAGTCCGTTCCATCCGTTTCACCACCTCAGTAACATGTTTATTTCCGGTCCCGAAAGACACCCCAGCCGTTGTCCTTTAATATGGTCAGCGCGTCCCGGATCTGGCCGCCGCTTTCCGGACGGGTTGTCCGGTATTCAAACTCCGCTCTCAATTCGTCATCCGTCATCTCTTCAAAGTCCAGTGCCATCTGTGCCCGTTTTTCGAAGGTTTCTTTCCGATCCGGCGCCTTCTTCAGTTCATGGTACGTCGTATACACATTACCGGCCAGAAACAGCAGGCAGAAGACGACGGCCACAGCAGAGAACCGACGGTATTTTTCCCGCGCTTTTTTGTTCGTCACCATTTCATTGCGGCACAGTGCAAAGGTCAGGATAATGCCAAATATGCCTGCCTGAAACTGCAGGGCGTATCTGGAGCTGGCGCCATAGTCATCAACCAGAAAAATCCACCGTGACAGGAGTATCAGAACATGGTTCAGTCCCCCCGATACAATCAGTATAAGCGGCACCATTGACTTTTCATACAGACGGTACCGGAAATTCAAATACAGTGCATATAAGTAAGCCGCTATCACAAGAAGTCCCAGAACTGCAAACGGGACGATATTTCCCTTAAATGCGGCAATGGCCTCCTCGATTCCAACGACCATGGATGAAAAAGAAATCAGAATAAAACGGACAAAAAATCCCGGGGTCTGAGTAAGCTGAGTGAACAGCCCCACCTCGGCCGCAGCCGCATGGTCCTCCACCGTAAGCGAATTGCTCCACATGTAAAGCAGAAGCGCCGCTAATGTACACAGCGCATAGAGAAGGTAAGTCCTCTCAAACCGTTTCGTTTTTCTGTAATCCAGAATCGTCATAAATCCATAGGCCATCATGACTGCCACAGAATAGACGGCACAGTACGGACCGGCCGTCAGGATTGTGATGGCAAATGGAAGGATTACCAGAAGCTTTCTGTCTCCCGGCCTTTCATCCCCCGTCCACAGCCTGTCCATGACGAGATAGTGGTAATAGAATCCGGCGAAGGCCAGAAAATGCGCCCAGCCGCTTCCATTGATCAGCATCTCCCATTTATTCAGACTGAACATCAGCGCCATCAGGATGACGAACCAGACGGTCCTTACCTTCCTTAACTGACAGTATTTTCCCAGAATAAAGCCTGACAGGCCCAGCGCCAGAACACCGAGCACCCGGTCAAACATGGTATTAAATCCGAAAAATTCCACATTGGTGATGCGGGCCAGGTAATTTACCGGAATCCTTGTAAGTACGTCCGGCACAAAGAATTTTGCCGGATTCCACACATCCGGAAGATAACTGTTTACCAGCCTGATATAGTCTGAATAGATCACATCGGAAGCCGCAATGTGGATATACCACATACAGAACAGGATACCGGCCAGCGGAAGAATGGATAAATAGTATCTGCGTTTCATAGAGTTCCTTTCCAGTTATTAGTCTGCCGTAAAGTTCACAATCATGGAGAATCGCTTCTCCCCTCTTTGCTCTCCCGCATCCTTTAAATAGAAATTATTATCAAACCGGAGACTGGCGATCTGATTAGGTTCCGCCTCAAGCTCCAGCTTCATGGTATTCTGATTGATGACCAGATCCCTGACCGGCTCTCCATTCAGGGAAATCGTGGAGATCTCTGACCCCGTCAACGCTCCCGGGTAATAAATCTCTAATTTGATCACACCACTGGATCCCGTCATAATCCGAACCTCTGCACTCTCGTCCATCCAGCCGTCCCGATAATATCCGTAGACCGCCTCACACTTTAAATTACGGACAAAATCAGTGACATCCTGAAATGCGTTATGAGCCGGGTCTTCTTTAAGTACCAGCATATTATTGGTGATCAGGCCGATATCATGGATCGAATCGATGAAATAAACTTCCGTTCCCTCCGCCTTCCTGTCACGGTCAAACTCCTTGAAGAAGGTTCTGGCCGTAAAATCACTCATCTGATATGAATTCCCTATAATATAGATCTTTCTGCCGAAGATATCATCTCCATATTTCTCATACGTCTCTTCCGCCAGCGAATTATACCGCTGCTGGTCAGCCCAGAAATAAAGGTTGTGATACTGTCCCCGGTAATAATTCTCCACCGGAGCCATGATTATGATGTAGACCAGAAAGAGCCCGCCGCAGAGAACTGCACTCTGGCGTCCCGCCTTTTTGTCGGCTGCCTTTCGCACTTCCCGTTTGATATCAACGACTTTGCCGTGTTCCGGCTTTGCCGTAATCATCCCGTATAAACAGGCGGCCAGCAGATACGCGGCCGTCATGGATACATAGATCCATCTGGTCTCCACACGGATGGTAACGCTGGAAGCACCGATACAGAGGGCGATGAATACGAGAAACAGGCTGATATCGCGCAGAGCCTTCCGTCTGCCTTCCTTATCCCGGATCAACCGGATAACAGCCAGTATCACAAGCACCAGAAGTGCCAGATCTGCCGCTATGATCTGGACATGAATCCACGAAGGAGACTCTGCCCAGCTTGCGCCGCTTAAATGACCGGGTCCGGCATTCACGCCGAAGATATACAGAACCTGGTCAACCGCATAGCGCAGGGAAGTCATGATATTGAAGGTATCAGCGACATTCGTCCCCCCCGTGCCCGCCGGAGCCACACCACCGGTCGTCAGCACACGAATCGCCATAACTACGGCAAATACTCCGGCAGGAAGAAACCAGCCTGCCTTCTTTTTCCCTTTTTTATACAGAAGCGCCAGATATATAAGGGGAAGCAGTGCCAGATAACGCTCATGGATAAAACACACAGCAAAATAAAGCACACACGACCGGATCAGATACTTCCTGCCGTCCCCCTTCTCATCGACGTAACGAAGCAGACAGTAGAGTATCCCAAGCGCAGCCCACAGGGCCAGACTCTCCATCAGCCCGTACACCTGTCCGATCTGGTAGTAGGACATTCTGGATAAGAGATATAGGAAGCCGCATCCAAGCCCCATCAGATAACTTCTCGACAACCGTTTTCCAAACCGGTATACCGAATAGGCGATACAGCCGTTTAAGATAATATTAACGGGTACAAACCAGCCGATGTGATTTCCAATTACAGCCAGCTCCAGCCATGCGGCCAGATAATACAGGAATCGGAACCGGGTGCTCCCCAGAGGGAAAATAAACTGCCCGAAGGTCTGCTCCCCGTAACAGGACCAGAGATAGAGGTCATCCATATAAAGCCCCTTTATTTCAATTCCTCTGTTTATGAAGAAGGCAAATGCCATAAGCAGTCCTGCGGCAATGATCTCGTCCTTCCATTTACCGATTCCATCCATAAAGTGCTTTTCTGTCATAGCTGTCTCCAATCTGTCCCGTATTTAGAAAAAGCGTTCTTCCAGCATCAGGCACAGGGCGTGATAAACAGGAAGATGCAGCTCCTGAATCTTAAATGTCTCCGTCTCAGGCACGACAATCGCGGTATCGGCTTCTCTTTTAAGCGCTCCGCCGTCTTTTCCGGTCAGTCCAATGGTCTTCATGCCAAGAGCCTTCGCAACAGTCAGTGCATACATTACATTTTTTGCATTGCCTGAAGTAGAAATTCCCATCAGCACATCGCCCGGCTTTCCATATCCGTATGTCTGCTGGGCAAAGATCAGATCGCCGTCCACGTCATTTAAATAAGCGGTGGAGAGGCCCGCATGACCGGTTAATGCGATGGCAGGAAGACCGCCCTGCAATTTACCAGCCAGCTCTGTTCCCCGTACCGCATCGACGCTTTTTAAGCTTTCAGCAAAGGAATCCGGTACCGCTCTCCGCTTGACAAAGCCCTTCATCAGTTCACCGACAATGTGTTCCGAGTCGGCACAGCTTCCGCCGTTTCCGGCAATCAGCAGCTTTCCGCCCTGTGCATAGCAGCCCTCCAACAGTTTGTAGGCACTTAGCACATCGTCTTTTACCACATCAAGTACCGGATACCGCTCCACCAGTTCCTCTAAATACTTCATAGGTTCCATCTTATCGTTCCTCCTCATAATGAGCTGCTCTGTTCTCCGATGATCCATTCCGCTGCAGACAGCAGATCCGGAGAGTAATGTTCGAACGCCTTCTTCTGCTCTTCCTCCGTCATCTCCGCCGCAGTCTCCGCGCCGTATCCGGTTCCCACGAGCACGGATTTTATCCCGTAATTATGGCCGGCTTCTACATCTAACAGCTTATCGCCGACCATATAGGAGTGTGTCTTATCCACCTGATAATACTGCTCCGCCATGAGAAACATTCCGGTCTCCGGCTTGCGGCATTGACATGAAGTCTTATATTTTCCAATTCCGTGAACCGGGTGATGAGGGCAGTAGAAGAAGTGGTCGATGAATGCGCCCTGCTCTTTTAGCCGTTCATTCATATACTCATGAAGCAGGATTACATCCTCTTCCTTATAATAGCCTCTTGCAACTCCGGCCTGATTCGTCACCACGACGACAGCGAATCCATTCTCCCGCAGGCGTCTGATCGCGTCTCCGACTCCGGGAAGAAACCTTAGATCTTCTGGCCTGTGCAAATACTCCACTTCTTCGTTAATGGTTCCATCCCGGTCTAAAAATATCACTCTGTCCATGCATCATCTTCCTGTAATCTGTATTATAATTTAAATGTGTAATCTCCGTTGGGCATATGGACTTTGACACTGTCGTAATTCCACCGTTCTTCATCCGTGACCCACGCCTGGGCACCCCGGAGTTCGAAATTCCAGTCCGTCAGCTGACCGCCCGCCGCCTCCAGCCTGGCTGCCACTTTATGGCGCACATTATAAGGACAGTATACCAGAAGATATCCGCCGCCTCCGGCACCCAACAGCTTTCCTCCGAGAGCGCCGGCCCTCAGCGCCTCATCATAAAGCTCGTTAATCTGTGGTGTAGTAATCTTACTGCTCATACGCTTCTTGCTCTGCCAGCCATAATCCAGGAGTTTGCCAAAGCTGTATAAATTTCCCTTTAAGAGCTCGTCCTTTAAAGCATAAGCCAGGGCCTTTACCTCGCACATGGCATCAAACGCATCCTTCTTTTCGTAGTTCTTTACCTGATCCTTGATAATATTGGCAGACACGTGAATATTCCCCGTATAACACAGCAGTAAATTATACTGCAGTTCATGGATAATTTCTTTCTTAATGCGCAGCGGATTAACCACCACGTTATTGCGTCCATGGAACTCGATGAAATTAAACCCGCCAAAAGTAGCCGCATACTGATCCTGATAGCCGCCGTCAATCTTTAGATCTTCCCGTTCCACCTGGTAGGCCAGATCAGCCAGGGCATACCCATCTAAGTAAACGCCTTTCCATTTTGCCATGGCGATTAAGAGCGCTACCATGACCGTGGAAGACGTTCCAAGCCCCGATCCCGGAGGCGCGTCACACTGCAGATAGACTTCGCACCCCTGTTTGATATCCATGGCCTTCAATGCGGCCGTTACGAGATCCAGGCGGCCATCATACACGTAGTTTTCCTTTGTATTGTATTTCACCGTCATATCAAAATCCAGGGAATGGACGATGATCTGGTCGTCATTTCTGGGAACGATGGAACAATACGCGTACTTATTGATCGTGCTTCCAATGATTGCACCGCCCTGTTCTACGCAGAACGGCGCCACATCCGTGCCTCCGCCCCCAAAACTGACCCGAAGCGGTGCTCTTCCTCTGATTATCATACAGTTACTGCCCCTTTCTCTACATCGTCAATGAAACGGTAATAGTCCTCCGGAACACCGATATCAATGAAATACCCGTCGTTCACGATTCCTCCCAGAGCCTTATCCCCGCTGGAAAGCCACTTCGGAATCATATCATGCTCCAGGGAAACCTTTCCCTCCGGGATCTCGTCCAGAAGGGCCCGTTTCATGTAATAGACACCGCCGTTAATCGTCCCCGGACATGCTTCTTCTGTCTTCTCATCAAACGCAGTCAGACGCTCTCCCTCCAGAACAGCCCGGCCATACCGCGACACATCAGGCACCTCCCGCAGCACAAGCGCCATATCCAGATTCTTTTCCCGGCTCATCTTCACCAGGCGGCCGTACGGAATCTGGTAGAAGGTATCCGCATTTAATACAAAAAAGCGGTCGTCCGTCACCAGGCGTCCTGCATTCTTAATGGCGCCCGCGGTACCTAACAGAGTTTCCTCGTAAGCATAGGAAACTCTGATTCCCAGACGCGCCCCGTCACCAAAATATTCTTCCACCATAGAGCCTTTATATCCAACAGCAAATATAATCTCCGTGATTCCATGGTTTTTTAACTCCCGCACCACATACTCCATAAATGGCTTATCCCCGATTAACGCCATGGGCTTTGGACGGTCAGCCACCACGGAACGAAGTCTGGTTCCCAGCCCGCCTGCCAGTAATACTGCCTGCATCGTCTGTTTTCCTCCTGTTATTTAAAAATATGCATAATAATCCATTTTGCATCACATTATACCATAGATTGCGGGGAACAATCCACCATCTTAAGGATTTTGAAATAAAAATGTTGAAAAAACAGATGAAATACAAAAAAGTATATGGAGAGTTCTTACCTCAAACTCCCCACATACCTCCAAACATTGTTGAAGCCAAGGAAACAAATATCAAACATCCCTGATTACAGCGGTCTGTTATGCATCTCTTTCCGGTACTGATTCGGTGTCATATTGATCATTTTCATGAAAACTTTAGAAAAAAAGCTGGAATTGGATATCCCCACCTGCTGTGCAATCTCCGTCACTGAGTATTGTGTCGTCACCAGCAGCATTTTTGCTTTATCCATTCGGATTTTCATCAGATAATCTGAAAAATTCTCTCCCAGATTCTTCTTAAATAAGAACGATAAATACGGAGCACTGCAGTAGACCTCCTGCGCTACTCTCTGAAGCGTAATTTTTTCTTCCATATGCTCATACATGAATTGAAGCGCCTTATTAATAATTGCATCATACTTGTAAATATGAGATTCTATATAATTAATTAACTCCTCAGAACAGGCTCTGGCCTCTGTTATAAATTCCACTAAGGTTCCTGACCGGTGTAATTGTCTTCGGGCAGGCATGCTTCCAATCTCCGGTTCTTTTTTTCCGCTTGTCCGGCTGACCTTCGCTGCCTTTTCTTCCAATAGCCGTACCACCATATCCGTCATCTCAAAGATATCCTCTGGATAATATAATTTCTGCAGAAAGTCACAGTAAATCTCGTCAATAACCCTGGCCGCCTGTTCCAACTCATTCCCTTCGATCTGTTGGACCAGCTTCACTAAAAATGCCGCATAGTTCATCGTCTCACACGTAAATGGCCGCCCCTCACGCTCTCCGTCACAGTCGCATACGGTTTTCCTCCCATAAAAATTATATAGTTGCAGTAAAGGCATCATCTCCTCATTTTTTCTGTATATCTGTTCATACCCTTCAAATGGCCCTGTAAAATAAACGCTGTCCACCGTCCCTTTTTTTAAGGACTGAAACAGGCGCAGCAGACTATCCCGCTGACCATTCCAGCCCTCTGCATTGGCAAATAAAATAATATGGCTGCGGCTGGAGACAAGGCAATACTCATTCACCAGTTTCAGCCGCTTTCCATCTTCTCCCGCAGCCATCTCTTCCCCCAGCTGCCCCAGTTCCTCCCGGCATATTCCTTCACCAAATATATGAGCAAGAATCAGTCCTTCCGGCCTCAGCCGGATTTCCAAATCCATTAATTTTCTCCGTATATCCGTTTCAAATCCCATAGTAGTCAGCAAACGGATAAAGAAATTTTCCTGCAGCGCTTCCATACGCTCGCTGACTGTCTGTTTTTGACGATCCTCCTGCTGCTGCATTTCAATCTGTTCCCTGATTTTCACCACCAGAGCCAGCAGATCCTCACAGTCCAGCTCAGCTTTCAATAAATATTCCCTGGCTCCTGCCCGGATTGCCTCCCGCGCATATTTGAAATCATCGTAGGCAGACAGAATAATGATCTGAATCTTTGGATAACGCGCTAATAAAGCCCGTGTCAGTTCCAGACCATCCATTACAGGCATACGGATATCCGTGATTACAATATCCGGAACCGCTATATTTTCACATGCCTCCAGCGCCTTTTTTCCATTCGATACCGCATCTATAATTTCAAATCCATATTGTTCCCATTCCACGGTGTCTCGCAGGCCGTTCCTCATGATCTGTTCATCATCCACGATCAGTATCTTCATAGCCGTCCTCCTTCAGGCAGGGCAGAACCAGGTACACCCTGGTTCCTTCTCCCGGTTTGCTGTCAATGGTTACCGGATATTCTTCACCAAAATTGCTGTGAATCCGCCCGATAACATTGCGAATTCCTATCCCGTTTAATCCTCTCCCTTTTTTCTGTCCGGAGAGAATCTCCCGCACCGTCTTTTCCTCCATACCAGAACCATTGTCCTCAATCAAAATCTTCAGTTTTCCCGCTTCTTTTCGAATGTACAGAGAGATTCGGGTCCTGGTATTTATTTCTTCAAATCCATGGAGAAGGCTGTTTTCAATAAATGGCTGAATCAAAAATTTTAATATATGGTATTCCTTCAGTTCTTCCGGTACATCTGTCACAAACTGAAAAGCATCGTAACGGAGCCTCTGAATAAATAAATAGCTGTCCAGCATATTTAATTCCTGACTGATTGATATAGTCTGCCCTGAATCCGATATCATATGCTTCATAATATCCACAAGAGCTGTGAGTGCCGTAGATGCATCCTCCTTCCGGTTCATGCGAAGCAGCATTTTTACCGCATTGATGGTATTGTACAAAAAATGCGGATTGATCTGAGACTGCAGTGCTTCCAGCTCCAGATCACGCTTCTGCTTTTCATTCAAAAGCATTTTCTGCTCCAGCAAATTGATTTCTCCCACCATATCATAAAACTGCCTGGTCAAATCACCAATCTCATCATTTTCGATTCGCTTGGGAGGCGCCAGCCGTTTATTTCCTTCTTTTACCCGCTGCATCTCCTGAAACAAACGACTCACAGGGTTTAAAACCCTTCGGTTGAAATAATGCATCCAGAGCAGTACAGACAACAGTATGGCAGACAAACCAAGAAGGCTGCTGCGCCACCAGCCTTCAAAGCCTTTCAGCATATCGCTCGTTCGGATGGATTGCAGCAGATACCAGTCCATAGTATCCAGTCCCGCATACAAATTCATCCAGTTTTCCCCTGGTTCGCCGGTCACAAAGCAGCCCGCCGTTTTCCTGCCCGCTGATTCCCCATCTTTTTTTCCGGTCAGTTCGCTCATAATTCGGTCGTATTCCCGATCCGTATACATCCCAAGAGAAAAGACCAGGCCCTCTCTTTCATCTATCACTGCGGCTCTCCTTCCATATTCCGCTACCTGATTCAAAATCCCGGAAATGTCATCCTCTGGTATCCCGATAATGATATTAAAGGCCTCCTCTTTTGCTGAGTAACCTGAATAGCAATTATAAAAATAGAAATAATTTTTCGTCTCAGCAGGGGCATAACTCCTGCGTATTTTTCCATAACGTCTCGTTCCCTTCCCCTGTCCAGCCGGAATATCCGCCTGAATCTCTTTCAGAATCGGTTCGTCATAAGCCCAGGAATAATACAGAACCTTCTGTCCACCACTGAAAAGGATGATCTGAAAATCATTTACATAATTAGAGAATACTCCAGTAAAATCCTGCATCACCCGGTAAAGCTGGGCATAGGAATAACTCCATGAATAGATGTCCTCTTCGTTTTTCAGATCTTTCACATACTGATTTACGGTAGAATTGTTATAGATTAAATCACTGAAACGAACGGCATATTCCATACGCGATTCCAGCTGCCCGGCAATCACGTTTAGAGCGCTGATGCAGCTTTCAACCGCATTGCGCTCTATGGTACGTCTCGATATAAAATAAGTTGTGCATAACACGGTAAAGACCACTGCTATCATAAAAAAACTGGAAAGCTTCATCTTCCCCTTCAGGGTCTGCCATGGTTTATTCATGACTCTCATCACGCACCTGCTCATCCGACTTCATCCCGATCATACATCATGACCATATAGGGATGATTTTCATCATATTCTGTCAATGGCTGCGGAGTCTCAACAGTTCCTATGGGGCGGATTTCACTTCCTCTTACGCCCGTAACCGTGTCTCCAAGCCTGGTTCTGCACAGTTTCACTTCCTCATATAGCCGTTTTGCCACCTCCGGATATCGATACAGAACATCACAGCACTCACCCGGGTCTTCGCAGATATGATACAGAGAATACGCTTCTTCTCCCCCTTTAGCCACATGCAGCTTCCACTCCCGGTCCCTTACCGCTTCTAAATCGCCTTTCAAATAATAAAAGAACTGCTCTCTGGGACTCTTTTCATCGTTAAGCAGAAGTCCCGTGAGATCCAGGCTGTCTGTTTCTCTTTTCTGCTGAAGGGGCGCACCAGCAAGCGATGCAAAGGTTTTATAAAAGTCCAGGGAAGAGGCCAGTTCACTGGAGACATCAGGTTTTATATGGCCTGGCCAGTAAAAGATACACGGCACCCTTAAGCCGCCCTCCCATGTGGTTCCTTTTTTTCCGCGCAAAGGAGCATTGCTCCCCCCGTGATCCCCTCTTCCTCCATTATCGGAGGTAAAGACCACCAGTGTTTTCTCAGAAAGTCCGCAGGCATGAAGTTCATACAGCACACGCTGCACCGACCAGTCAATAGCTTCCACACAGGCGCCATAATCTCCATTTTCCGACCTGTTAACAAATTCCATTCCTGCATAAAGGGGCAGGTGGACATGCATATGAGCCAGATAGAGAAAAAAGCTGTTATCTCTGTTTTTCCGGATAAATTCTGACGCTTTCTCCACATATCTCTCTGTTAACGATCTTTGATCAGGCTGTGCCTCTATCACCGTATTACCGGAAAGCAGAGGCAGCGGTGGATTGTTTTCCTGATGGACTTGCCGGCCCATGTCATTGCTGTAAGGCAGGCCATAATATTCATCGAATCCATGATTGAGAGGTAAAAACGCCTCCTGGTCTCCACAGTGCCATTTCCCAATCAGCATCGTTCGATATCCTGCCGACCGGAGCACTTTGGCAAACGTAGTCTCCTCAGGATTTAAGCCAACCCCCTGTCCAGGGAAGAGGACCCATTCCCCCTCAAAAGAATCGAATCCGATCCTGGGTGGATAACAGCCGGTCAGCATGGCCCCCCGCGAGGGGGAGCATACAGGAGATGCCATATAAAAATCTGTCATCCGCAGTCCATGGGCCGCCATATAATCAATACCGGGCGTATGATTCACCCTGGAACCATAGCAGCCCAGATCTCCGTAACCTAAATCGTCGCAATTAATCAGAATAATATTTGGTTTTATTTTACCCCTTGACTCCAGTTGAAACAACCCCTTCCACGAAATATTTTTGTGTAAATAAGAACAGTATTACAAGAGGGAGCATAACAATTGCGGTACCGGCCATCATCAAATTCCAGCTTGCCGATACTTCCGTAATAAATGTATTCACCAGGGCCACCTGTACCGTCCGCATGTTATTCTTGCTGATCATGATAAGCGGCCAGATATAATCATTCCAGGTATACGTGGTTTTTAACACCAGAAGAGTTGCCAGTACCGGCTTGCTTAGAGGCAAAAAGATACAGATATATGCCTTAAATCTGGAGCAGCCGTCGATCTTGGCCGCCTCATCTAATGCATAAGGCATATTCATAAAAAACTGCCTGCACAGAAAGACCCCGAAAGCCCCTGCCATATATGGAAGTACAAGCCCCGCATACGTATTAATTAAACCTGTTCCTCCATGTCCCCAGATATTGTTTCCCCCCATAAGCGGGAAATTTTTCAGCATGGTAAAGATAGGGATCATGGTAACCTGCCCAGGTATCATCATGCCAATCATTGCGATCAGGAACAGTGGATCCCGGCCCTTAAAAGGAATCCTTGCAAATGCATAGCCTGCCAGAGAATTGATAATCAGGCTCAGCATGACAGTTAAAAATGTTACAATCACCGAATTTTTAAAATAAACGAACCAGTCCCCCACCATCATGGCCTTTAAATAGTTGGAAAAGAGCAGTTTTTCCGGTACAAACACAAAACTCTCAGCATATATTTCCCCGTTGCTCTTTAACGATGTCAGAAGCATCAGAAAAAGAGGGAGAAGTGTAATCAGACTAATCGCGACGCAGAATACAACCGACGCAGTTTTTATTATATTCTTTTTTGTCATGGCTCTTCTCCTATCCAATATCCATATCTTTGCCCTGATTACCATAGCGGAAATTGGCCATAGTGATCACGCTGATGATAATAAGCAGCACCACCGACATGGCGGAAGCGTATCCCATCCGAAACTGAGTGAACCCCCTCGTATAAATCTGATGCACGACAGTGCTCGTCGCATTGAGCGGACCTCCGGCAGTCAGTACATTCACCTGTTCAAACACATTGAAAGAGGATATACAGGAGGTAATAAACAGAAAAAATGTGGTAGGCTGCAACATAGGCAGCGTGATATAGCGAAACCGCTGTAAAGCGTTGGCTCCATCCAGTTTGGCAGCTTCATATAAATATCCCGGCACGCCTTTGATTCCCGACAGATAGATCAGCATACAGTATCCCAATGATTTCCACACGCTGACCAGGACCACGCAGCCCATCGCTTTCCCCGGATCCTTTAGCCATGTGCCTGCCGGCAGTCCAAGCGCCGTGAGCAGTTGATTCAATACACCGTTTACCGGATCAAAAATCCACAGCCAGATGGCTGATGCACAGACCATGGATATGACATATGGTATGTAAAAGGCCGCACGGAAAAATGGAAAACCTTTCCCCTCTTTGCTGAACAACAAGGCCAGTCCCAGCCCCAGCACCATGCTGGGAACAATATAGAGGACCGAGTAGACCAGCGTATTTCTCATGGCCTGCAGAAACAATTCATCCTGAAACAAATTCATATAGTTGGTCAAACCGATGAAATCATGCCTGTCGTATAGATCGTAATTCGTAAAGCTGTTGATGATCACGTTGCCTATGGGCAGCAGCAGCATAAAAACAAAGAACAGATAATACGGAGCAATGAACAAATAACCGACTGTTTCGTTTCCTATTTTGCTTTTTTTGAGTTTCATTCTCCACCACCTTACCCTGATTTTCATCTGCATCCGGTTAACGATTTCCGATTTCCCGCATGATCCAGCTATAAGCATCTTCCAACGCTTCTTTCGCATCCTTTTTCCCATACATCACTTCTTCGTATGCCATATCCATAGCCTTCTCGAACTGGGAGGCCCATGTCACTTTCGGCATACCATCCGCATAGTTGAGCGCTTCTAAAAATGCAGGGCCAATCTCCGGATATTTTTCTATATAGCGATCCTGCAGAGACAGTTTCACAGGCGCAGCACCTGCTCCTTCTATGAGCTTCCATACATTTTCATCCTCAAAGAGATATTTCATGAATTCCCAGGCTTCTTCTTTATGTTTACTCTCTTCACTGATAAACATGATCTGGCTTCCGCCAAAGGAACTGATCTTTTCTTCCCCTACACCAGGAGCAAATCCCACCTGGTCCAGCCAGTCCACTTCTTTGGCCTGCAGAGAGGCATATGCATACATATCACCATAGCGGATTGCCGCCTTACCTGTGTCAAAGGGACAGTCATCCTTGTTAAAAATATAGGGAATAATCAGGTTTTCTTTACTGTAGCTGCTCAAATATTCCAGCGCTTCCACACTTTTTTCATCGGTAAAGGCAGGAATATCCTTTTCCAGATCGACCAGCTGGGCTCCATTCTGCCTTGCAAATGGAATGAATGTGACGTGTCCTACGGATGTGGGAATGGCGAAACCTGCTCTGGTTACTGTATCCCCGTCACGTACTGTCAGCTTCTCTGCATATTCCAGAAGTTCGTCCCAATTCTCCGGCGCCTTCTCCGGGTCGAGTCCTGCCTCCGCAAACATGTCCTTCCTGTAAAACAGGAAATTCGCTCCGATATCAATTCCTATTCCATACCGGCTTCCCTGATAGCCGGCCACTTCATAGGCGGTTGGAATAATGTTGTCTTTTTCCTGCCAGTTCTCGATGTAAGAATCCAGATTCGCATACTGTCCCCGGCTGGCCCGCTCCGCAATGGTGCTGATAGGAGCACGCACCAGATCTGGAGCCATACCTGATGCATACATCGTATTTAATTTCGTATTCAATTCTTCGCCAAATCCAATCTGTTCATACTCAATTTTAATATTCGGATGCTCCTTTTCATATGCAGCGATTAACTCTTCATACGCCTGCTGAACATTCTGTGAAGTTCCGGCACGTAAAAATGTGAGTGTAACCTGACCGGCCGAAGTGGCTGAAGCAGATTGTCCAGGGTCTTCCTTCACACTCCCCCCACCGTCTGTGTTCTTACAGCCCGCTATGCCTGCTGCCAAAATAGATGCAGTTAATAGAAGAACAATTTTCTTTATACTCTTTCTCATTCACTTTTCCTCCTGATTCAAATAATTCAGTATAGCCTGTTGCCTTTCTCCCGACGTCTGAGGTAATTATAGTTGATAAACAGCCTGTTTTCTATATCTCCTCATATGGCCCTGTATTCATCATTTACGATTTTGATAAAAAATAAGAGGGCTGTGATATCGTGCGCCCTCTCGCAGTATTCTGATTTTAAGATTGAATGTTCTGATTTTAAGATATCCAGACTGAAGATTCCTTAGTCTATCTGACGGACCTTATTTCTGAATTCCCTTGGCGTACAGCCCTTGTTGATCTTGAAAGTACGGTTGAATGTAGAGAGATTCGTATACCCCGCACGCATGGCAATTTCCGTTATTGATATGTTAGGATCGGCCAGCAGTATCTCCGCTTTTTTTATCCTCTCAGTCGTGAGAAATTCCAAAAAAGTCATATTAACATACTTTTTAAACGTATGAGCAAAGTGATACTTGGAGAACCCCACGTGCTTTGCTACAGTCTCCAGTTCAAGAGGCTCGGTACAGTTTCTGGCAATAAAAAAGCAGGCCTCCGCTATCAGTTCTGCTGTTTTTGCATTGCAGGGATCCGCAGAAGCTTCCTTCATCTCACTCAAACAGCGATTTCCCATATGTATAAATATTGATAATAAATCCATATACAGAAGCACTTCTTTAAATGGATCATCAGAATAAAAGACATCTCTCATATGGATAAAAATATCCTTCATCGAAAGTATCTGTTCTTTTGATTCGGAGGCGCGCATGATCTGCATTTGCGTAAGTCTGTATGACATGCAGCTAAATTCCTTCATATTCGTTATCAGTTCAAATGGAAACTGAACAATCAGCAGTTTTTTATCGCACCCCTTTGATTTGACAGAATGGAGTACACCGGGATAACACACTGCTACATCGAGCATTTCCATCTGACAGGCATCATATCCAAGCCCCAATTCAAAGCGTCCTTCAAAGCTTATCATAATTTCGACAAAAGTATGCCAATGCAGCGGAAAGTCTGTTGGAATACCGGCATAAGAAATGTTAATCATAAGTCCGTGACCAAAGCTCAAGTTCTCGTAATATTCACTAAGAAGCATCTTCTTCTCCTTTGTAATGTCACTCTCAACCACAGCAATATATGACAGCATCTTGCGCAACATTTCAGTGGTTTTCCCTCACAAAATATCGCATAATTAATAGAAAGAGCAAGGAAACTGCACAATATTTACACGATTATGTTTCTATCCTTATAGTAACATATCAGAGGGTATATTGTACACAAAATGTTTACAGGCAAAAAGGAGGATTATTTATTATGGGGATTATTGATGGAAAGACCATCTGTCAGGTGGCACTGGTAGTAAAAAACATTGAGGAAACTGTAAAGGCATATGCCGAACTCTTCGGCGTAGACGTTCCAGATGTATTTACGGTTCCGCCTGAGAGTGAGGCACACACAAAATTTAAGGGGCAGCCCACAAACACAAGAGCAAAACTGGCGGTATTTGATTTAGGACAGGTTGTACTGGAAATTACGGAGCCAGACAGCGAGCCCAGTTCCTGGCGGGAATTCCTGGATAAACATGGCGACGGCATCCATCACATCGCATTTATGACCAGGGACAGAGAACCGGTTGTTCAGTATTTTGAAGAGAACGGGATGCCAGTCCGCCACTATGGCGAATATACAGGCGGCAACTATACGGTATTTGACAGTAAAGAAAAATTCGGTACCTTTATCCAGGTGAAAGAAGACAAAAACTTATAAATTAAGGCGGTGTAATATGGCAACAGGACTTCTAACAGGAACGGATATGGGGATTATGGGGTGAGTTTACCTCCCTGCCCAGTCATCATTAATATAACTTCCGTGGCTGCTTAACATGTATACACAGAAAATCCGCAGAAGGCATCTATAAGGTGATAGAGGGGGAGACAGAGCCGAAACTGGAAATACCGTTTATCAACTATAAAGGGGAAGCCATGCCGCACTGACCGCGGAAAAGGAAGATTATGAGAACTTATAAAATAGGCATCATCGGGTGCGGCAGCATAAGCAATACCTACATTCCCGATATACAGAACATTTATCACGATCTCGAAATACACGCAGTCGCGGACGCAGATCTTAATCGCGCCGGGGAAACTGCAAAGAGATTCGGTATTAAACATGCATACCGGACAGAAGAGCTGCTGGCCGATGACGAAATTGAGATAGCAGTCAATTTAACACCGCCGCGATTTCATCAGCAGATCAATCTCTCCGTACTTTCGGCAGGCAAACACTTATTTACGGAAAAGCCATTTGCCATGAACCTGCCCGAAGCCGATGAACTGATTACGCTTGCCGGCGAAAAGGGAGTGATGATAGGCAGCGCTCCGGATACGTTTCTGTCATCCGGTCTGCAGAGCATGAACAAATATATTCGCGACGGCATCATCGGAAAACCGCTCTATGTCACAGCCAATATGATGTCACACGGCGTGGAGATGTGGCATCCCTGCCCAGCCCCTTTCTATGAGGCAGGAGGAGGTCCGCTTTACGATATGGCGGGCTATTACCTTTCGGCCATCGTCTCTATGCTGGGCCCGGTTGACTCTGTATCGGGCTTCTGCGGCAAAGGGTTTGACAGACGTTTAATTCTCAATAAAGCACAGTTTGGAACGTATCTTGACGTCGAAATTCCAACGCACTACAGTGCGGTGCTGAATCTTAAATCAGGTGTTATTGTGAGTATGAACATGAGTTTCGATATCTGGCAGTCTGGTCTTCCGAAATTTGAAATCTATGGAACCGACGGCACAATAAGCTACCCCGATCCGAACTTCGGCGGAGGAGTCCCCTCCGTTTACCGCAAAGAGCAGGTGCTCGACACGGTTTTTCAGGAAAACGAAGAATACCGGCAGCGTGAAGCAAAGATGTATGAGCTGCCGGAACTCTATCACAGAGTCAGCAATTATTCCCGCGGGCTCGGCGTACTCGACCTGGCATATGCGATTGAACATAAACGGCCGAACAGAGCCAGTGCGGAGCTGGCAAGACATATTACAGAAGTCATAGATGGAATCATAACAGCTGCAAATGAGCACTGCGTCTGTAAGATGGCTACCAGCTGTGAGATACCAAAACCGATAGAGCCCGGTCTTTTCGTGGGAGAGCTGTAGGAAAATTTTCAGACACCCTGGCACTTAAAAGGAATCAATGAAACATATTATAAAAATTAAAGGAGAACCAATCATGAGTGGAGTTGTAGGAACAAATTTAGTTGCACAGGTAGGATTTATTGTAAAGGATATTGAGGCTGCAAAAGAAAAATGGGCGCAGTTCTTAGGGGTAGAAGTACCTCCGACTCAGCCGGTTGGCGATTATACCGTAACCGGAACAGTCTACAAAGGCCAGCCGGCTCCCGAAGCGAGCTGCCTCATGGCATTCTTCGATGTAGGACCGGGACTCCAGCTTGAACTGATTCAGCCTAACGAAGCGCCGTCCACATGGAGAAATTATCTGAATGAAAAAGGAGAAGGCATCCATCACGTGGCCTTTCAGGTAAAGGACTCGAAAGAGGCAATCGCCCGGTGCGAGGCGTTCGGTTTAAGTCTGGAACAGCATGGCGTATACGGGGATGGATCCGGCGAATATAACTATATGAACGGCGAAAAAGACTTAAAATGTATTGTAGAACTTCTCGAAAGCTATAAAAAGTAATCAGGAGGAGGCCGGATCAGATGATACGAATAGGCTTATCAGCAGCACTGGAACACGCCACACCTCTGGAATGGGCACAGAGAAATGCCTCTGCCGGCTGCAGGTGTGTAAATTTTCCAATCAATTACAGACAAGGGGAAGACCTCGTCCAAAGCTATGTAAAAGCAGCCGGAGATCACGATCTGCTGATTGCAGAAGTCGGGGTGTGGCGAAACCCGGTATCACCATTCGAAGACGTAAGAACGGATGCCATAGAATACGCTGTGGGACAGCTTCGGCTGGCCGATTCCATTGGTGCAAACTGTGCCGTCAACGTAGCGGGCGCAATGGGGGAACGCTGGGATGGGGCTTATAAAGATAATTTCACAAAAGAGACCTGGAAAAAAACAGTAAAAAGCATTCAGACCATCATCGACGAGGCGGCTCCGAAACACACTTACTATACCATAGAGCCGATGCCGTGGATGTACCCGATCAGTCCTGATGAGTATCTGCATCTCATTGAAGACGTCGGAAGAGACCGTTTTGCCGTTCATATGGATATCTTCAACTGGATCACCACGCCTTACCGGTACTTCTTCAACGAGGAATTCATGGAGGAAGTCTTTGAAAAACTTGGCCGTTACATAAAGAGCTGCCATATTAAGGACGTTCTGCTCGAACAGGATTTCACGATGATGTACCGGGAAGTGGAGTGCGGTGGCGGTATAATAAATCTGGAAAAATATGCAGAGCTTGCAGCCAGATACAATCCGGATATGCCCATGATTATAGAACATCTGCATTCTGAAAAAGAGTATCTGGAAAGCATTGAATACGTAAAAAGGAGGCTGAAGCTGTAAATGAGTAAGAAAAAAATCGTCATAACCGGTACGGCAGGACTACTTGGTCCCCATGTTGCAAGACATTTTGCAGAGCATGGTTATCATGTAGTGGGGATCGACAGGGCTGTCCCAAAAGAATCGGCTGCACAGGAGAATCTGATTGTCGATCTGACAAATGCAGGTGAGGTGTATTCGGCTCGGTCCGGCGCCATGGGTGTCGTTCACCTCGCGGCAATCCCAAGACCCGGTATCTATACGAGTGAAGTTACCTTTGGGAATAATATTCTGGCCTCTTATCATATTCTGGAGGCAGCGGACAATTTAGGGATTAAAAAAGCCGTCATCGCATCAAGTGAAAGTGCGTACGGGTTCTGTTTCTCAAAAAATAATCTCCGCCCTCAGTATTTTCCCGTTGATGAAGAACATCCGGCGCTTGCTGAGGACTCCTATGGTATCGGAAAGATCGCGACCGAAAAAGTGGCCGAAGGGATCCACAGACGAAACCATATGCAGATTATCACATTCCGTCTGGGCAACATCATCACCGAACCGATGTATGAAAACTTCAAAGACTGGATTCATGATCCCCATAAGAGAGTTCTGAATGTCTGGAATTATATAGATGCAAGAGATATCGCCTCCGCATGCCGCCTGGCTGTAGAAAGAGACGGTTTAGGCTGCGATATCATGAATCTGGCGGCGGATGACAACTGTATGGACATAAAGAGCCGTGATTTGATTCAGGAGGTATTCCCGGATATTACAGACATCAGAGGCGATCTGGAAGGTTACGAAACACTCTATTCCAACGCCAAAGCAAAAGCGCTTCTTGGCTGGCAGCCGGTACACCACTGGAGAGATTATGTGTCATAATATTGCGAACTGCAGATAAAAGAATCAGGCCCCCCCTTTGCCGGGCGGGCCTGATTCAGCGTCTCCTCCATTTCGAGGAACTCCCTTAACTTCTATCGTTTCACCGTTTCCTTCGTAAAGTCTTCCTCAACCACACTCCACGCCGCATCCACGCTGTAATATCGGCGGATGTAATTCTGAGTTTTCCGGCTCAGCTCCCGGAGTGCCTCCGGATTCTGGTAGAGCCGAACCGTCTCTTCGGCAAACTCTTCCGGAGCGTCCTTAATGCACATCACCGATTCGGCTTCCGCGATCCCTTCCGCACCGATGGAGGTTGTCACGACAGGCGCACCGTTATACAGCGCCTCGATGACCTTGCCTTTGACTCCGGCGCCGTAGCGCAGGGGAACTACCACGATCCGGCAGGTACGATACAGCTCGGAGAGTTCTTCTTCAGAGACGAAGCCCTTTACGATGATACCGTTTCCCGGCTGCTCCAGGGCCTGAATCTCCTCAGTCACCTTCGATCCGACGATATAGAAGGGAACCTCCAGTTTTTCACGGATTTTAGGAAATATCTCTCTCACAAACCAGAGAACCGCATCCGCATTCGGCGGATGGGCGAAGCCGCCTACGAACAGCAGACCTTCCCTCTTTTCAAAATCGTCCGGAACCGACTCTAAGAATTTCTCGAATACATAGGCCACAATTGCCTTTACCCGGATTGTGGGATCGATCATATGGATCGCGTCTCGCTCCACATAGGACGGATAATACGATACCGCCGCCTTCCGCATAATGCGGAATTCGATGGCTTTCCAGTATTCCGACGCATCCCGCTTCTTTTCGTCCCCGGTCAGCTGGTATTCACGGCCCTCTCTCAGGAAATGGAGATCATGGCCATAGTAAATCATCTTGATATTAGTGTGTTCCTCTATAAAGTCCACGTATTTTTCCGCAATGTGAGGCCTGTTTAAATAGGCGGCTGTGATGTCATCGCCATGCTCCTTCAGCCAGTCCCAGATTTTTACCTGATAGTCGCGGCCATACAGGATCTCGATTCCCATCTGCATCAGCGTCGTGGAATACGGCTCTTCATGAAGGAAATTATCCCCCAGGAACTTGACCACATACCCCTTTTCCAGGAACATCTTCAAGTACTGGAAGGTTGTTTTGGACCCGGCATCCCTGTCGTACGTTGGGACATAGTGATCGATCACAAGAATAATATCCTTGCCCTGGCTCCGCTCACGCGCCCGAAATGGGTCGGGATTGCCATTATTCACACACTGCTTTTTGAACTCTTCCGCCCATTTTTCCTTCAGTTTCTCCGAATTCTCCACCTGATACCGCTTCAGGCCGCTTCCGTTCACATCGGTTCCATTGGAAATACCCTCAAAATGGATTACCTTAGAGAGCGGCTGGTATACCACCCGGTAGCCGGCCTTTCTCACCTCGAAGGCCAGATCCGAGTCTTCGCAGTATGCCGGGGCAAACCGCTCATCGAAACCGCCGATTTGCTTCCAGAGCGCATTCGACAGCAGGATCGCGGCGCCCGAGATATAGTCCACATCCTTCACATAGTTATATTCCGGTTTATCCGGATCGTCCAGCCGGCCATAGTTCCAGCCGGAGCCGTCGCTCCAGATGATACCGCCCGCTTCCTGAAGCCTGCCGTCAGGATAGACCAGTTTGGAGCCCGCCATGCCGATGGACGGATCACGCTCAATCAAATCCACCAGACTCTTAAGCCAGCCCGGTGTCACCTGCGTATCGTTATTTAAGAACATCACATATTTGCCCCGGGCCGCCTTAGCCGCCTGGTTGCAGTTGCGTAAAAATCCCTGATTCGTCTCATTTCTGCAGATCGTCACGTGTTCCACGAATTTCGCCAGTTCCATGGTGGCATCGGTAGAAACGTCGTCCGCTATAATTACTTCATACGCAACATCCGTGGTATGTTCCAAAATGGAAGCCAGACAGACGTACGTGTAGTCGATCTGGTTGTAGACCGGAATGACGATGGAGACCATCGGCTCCTTCTCTTCCCGGAACTTAAGCTTTCCGTGGATCCGGTAGCCCTCTCCAATCTTCATATCGCCTTCGATTAAGTTTCTGCCTTCCGGGGTCGTATATAAACGGAAGGAATCTACCGGATGGCAAAACGTATTCTTCACGTATCCCAGGATCTTCCGCTTTCTGGTTCCCTTCGGGAACTTCTGATTAAATTTCTCTCCCAGCTTTCTTTTGACCTTGAAAACAATCGCTTCGTGGCGGTTTAAGACTGCTATGGTCTGAGCCATGTTCTCGTTATCCTGGCGCAGATTGCCGATCATTACTTCCAGATTCGTCACGTGATTGTCCGTCAGGCGTTTCAGCTCAATCTGCTTGCGAATCGATAAATCTTTTTCTTCGATCTCCAGCTGAAGCTGCTTCACCCACTGGCGCTGTTTTTCAACCGCCCGTTTTACCTCATTCATATCCTCCGGAATGATATGGACGTCGTGCATATAATTCGTCAGATAAATTTTCTGGTTTTCTCCATGAACATACTCCTGAAAATGGTGTTCCATCTCTCCGAAAACCGGAATCATCTCCGGACGGATGCCGAAATTCACCATAAACTCAGGCAGCGTCGTCTCTCCCAAAAGGCTTCTGTACTGCTCGTAAAAATAGTACAGCATGCGGTAACGGATAAAGCGTACCGGAATCGGGAAGAAGAACACCCACTCGTAGTCGAGGCAGCACGGGCCGTACTCCGTCACCATGATATTCTCGAACAGGCAGTCCACGTTGGAAGCATCAAACGCCTCATCCGCCTCCAGTTCTCCGCTCTCATCCGCACACTGTCCAAACACGGCGATAAATTCATCCGTCCTCTTAAACGGTTTTAAATAACCTTCCCGAACCTCCAGAACCTGTTCCATGGCTTCTTTCAGTTCCGCCACCGGGATGCGTCCATCCATTATTTTGCGGCCCAGAATCTCAGCCATGGTTTCACCCTTCAGAAAGGCGAAACGCGCGGTCCTTCCATCTCCGCTAAGCGCCACTTCAGCTACTCCCAGCGGACTCTGGCTGGTCAGACGGTCGTATTTCTCTTTCATTGAACGAATATGAGCGACTGCCGGTTCGTTTAAAGCCGTCTTCTCTACATACTGCTTCCCGTCCTCTTCCACAATACAGGTACGTATCTGAAACTCTTCCCGGCGGGTCCTGTTGTATTTAATATACTTAGTCTTCTTCATAGCTGCTCCATATGGCTAAAAATGAATTTGCGAACGTTTCAAACACTCCGGCTTCACAGATTTCATCGTAAAATTTCCCCGGATCAAACCGGATATACTCCGGATAATCGTAAGCGAGGACCGCGTGAGCCAGTTCCCCTTTTACCGGCAGATGCTCATCCGAATAAATGGTTACCGGCAGACGGTAATCCGGCATGGGATAGTAATATGTGAGTGTTCCGTTTTTTCCATCAGATGAACCGCACAGAAGCTCTGTCAGCTCATTCTTAAGCAGGCATGCCTCGTCCGGTTTTACGCCCGACTTATATTTAAGCCCCAGACGGTTGTCCACGGCTACGATCAGGGTTCCTCCCGGCTTCAGCAGCGATTTTGCCCTGTTAATCTGCGCTTCATACGGCATTTTTAAGGAACCTGCCATCACCACGTAATCAAAAAGACCGCCTTCATACGTGTCTAAGCTGCCCTTCACATAACAGATATTTCCACAGGCTTCATGGCGCAGGCGGTTTACCTCCAGGTCCTCGGAATCTTCGTCCAGAACGGTCACTTCCTTCACCCGCCTGCTGTAAAGGCCAGTCAGCGCGCCACAGCCGGAGCCGACCTCCAAAAGAGAGGCCCCCTCCTTGAACTCAAACCACTCCAGCACATTTTCCCGGGTAACCGACAGCGCAAGGAAATACTTGAGTTCCGGCTCTTCCTTCATTGCCAGCTTCGTATCGCCGTGATACTTTATCAGAAGATCTTTCACTTCGGAACTGATGTTCCCCATATCATTTTCCTCCTCGTTTCAGGGCCACCTTCACCTCGGACTCCATGTCGTAGACGCCCACCGTATTCTTATTGGAAATTACCGTAATGTTGGCAATATCATACAAACGGTGATATACCACATGTTCCCCGTTTTCAAATCCGGTACAGCTCATGGACAACAGATACTCGCCGCCCTGAAGCGTCATCTTCTGGCTGAATTCCACCTCATACTCATCGCCATTCTTCACCGGCTTCACATCCGCCGATTCATACATGGTATTGGTTCCCGTCAAATCGGCTCCCCGTTTATCCTTGATCGTATACGTAAAAATCGGTGTATCCAGACTGGTGTTGAAATGGATCCGCTCTTTAATGGTAAACATCTCGCCCTTTAAAAGCAGGTTCGTCAAGTTGCCCCGCTCATCAAACAGACCGAAATCTACGATCTCCGCCCGACCGTCTCCATACTCCGTCTTCGCGGGATTGATCGTCAGCTTTTCCTTCATGAGACCGCCGTGTGATTCCGTTTTATGTCTCTGCCCGGCGGCCGCACTGTCTCCTGAGAAATCACTTAACTCATCAGAACGAAGTTCCACCAGCTCCTCCTCCAGCGCATCCATCTGATTTGCCAGAATCTTCTTATATAAATCAACCATCTTCCCCGGCTCTCCCTGGGCGATGAAATTGCCTTTGTTAAGCACCACAACACGGTCGCAGTACTTGATAATGGCTCCCATATCGTGAGTCACCATCAAAATGGTGGTTCCATTCTTCCGTATCTCCTCCATGCGCCGATAACACTTGGCCTGGAAGAAGACATCGCCTACCGACAGCGCCTCGTCCACAATCAGGATCTCCGGTTCCACATTAATGGCAAGCGCAAAAGCCAGCCGCACAAACATACCGCTGGAATACGTTTTTACCGGCTGATAGACGAAGTCTCCGATATCAGCAAAATCCAGAATATCCTGAAGCTTCGCCTCCATCTCCTTTTTGGAAAATCCCATCATGGTGCCGTTCATAAAGATATTCTCAATACCAGTGTAATCCATGTTAAATCCGGCGCCCAGCTCCAGTAAGGCGGAAATCACTCCGTCCACCTCCACCTCGCCGGTCGTCGGGGTCAGCACCCCGGTAATGATCTTTAAGATCGTAGATTTACCGGAACCGTTGGTTCCGATAATTCCCACTGTCTCGCCTTTATTTACATCAAAGGAAATCCCGTTTAACGCATAGAAATCCCTGTGATAATTTTTATGGGTAATGCTCATCGCCTCTTTTAACCGGTCGATGGGCTTGTCGTATAGCCGGTAAATCTTTGTTACATCCTTTACCGAAATCGCACTATTCTTTGATTCCACCGCTCTTTTATCCTCCATTTCGGGCCTCTTACAGTACATCGGAAAAATGCGGCCGCAGCTTTTTAAATACCTTCAGTCCGATCAGCATCAGCACAATAGTCACCGCCCAGAAGTAGACTCCCAGGGTCGGACGCATCCAGAATCCGTCCCCGGTCAGCATGCTGTCGCGGTAACCGGCCACGATGTAGTAGAACGGATTAAATTTCAGTACCTTGTCCAGCCACTCCGGCGCACCCGGAAGCATTTCCGGCGCCCACATGATGGGAACCATCCACATACCAAACTGAAGGATAATCCCTACGATCTGCGCCATATCCTTGAAGAACACATTGATGGCGCTGGTAAAATACGTTAGCGCCAGAGAGAGCATGGAACAGGCAAAAGTATAGTAAATAATCTGTATCCAGCTGATTTTCACCGGAATCCGGTAAGCCAGAAAGACGACGATCATGATAATGGCAAAAATCCCATGGACCATCATGCAGGACAGCATCTTAATCACCGGCAGAATCTCCACCCGGAAGACGACTTTCTTAACGAGATAGCTGTATTCCTGCAGACAGTTTGTCCCGGCGTTCATCACCTCGCTGAAGTAAAACCACGGCATGATACCGGGAAGCAGCCACAGAACGTATGGGTAGTCCACAGGAGGCACGCTCTTGAACCCCAGCTGGAATACGCAGAAATAAACCAGTACCGTCGCAAGCGGCTGTAAAAACATCCATACGATACCGAAATAGGAACCCACAAACCGCTTTTTAAAGTCCGCCTTTGCCAGGTCCAGAATCAATTTTCTCTTGTGTACAATCTCTTTACATAAGGAAACCAGATAATTCATGGTCCGCTCCTCTCCGGTTAAAATTTAAATGTATCCCGAATTCCGCTCCACTTCTGGTCCTTATCGGAAATAATCAGTTCCATACCTTCCTCAATCGGCCAGTCGATGCCGATCTCCGGATCGCTCCAAAGAATTCCGCCCTCGTCACCCGGATGGTAGAAATCCGTACATTTGTAAGCAAACTCCGCCTCGTCAGACAGCACCAGAAAGCCGTGGGCAAATCCCTCCGGAATATAAAACTGCTTTTTATTTTCCGCAGACAGCAGGACGCCAAACCACTTGCCGTACGTCTCGGAATCAGAACGAAGATCTACGGCCACATCAAAGACGCTGCCCCGCACCACGCGCACCAGCTTCCCCTGCGGAAACTGCTTCTGGAAATGAAGGCCCCGAAGCACTCCCTTCACAGACATGGACTGGTTGTCCTGCACAAACACCATATTAAGTCCTGCTTCCTTAAAATCATTCTGGTTATAGGTCTCCATAAAATATCCTCTGGAATCCGGAAATACGGTCGGTTCAATCACATAGAGTCCTTTAATGTCACACGGCGTTACTTTTATCTTTCCCATATTTTTATGCTCCTTACCTACAATTTGTCATTTCTTGTCTTGTAGCATTCTATCACAACTCTGCTTAAATTTCCACTGGATGGCGGATTTTACCTGAGAATTCGTGTATCTCTTAATCTTGACAGATGAAATTTACTCTGCTACAATGTAAATACAAAAAGGTGCTGCCATTGCAAACGGTTCACCTTGGTTCATAGTTACTTTAGCAAAAAGCAACCACAACTTTGGAGAGACGCGGTTGCTTTTTAATTTCAGTCTTTTTTGTAGGCGAACCGATTACCGTTTTGGCAGCACCCGCCTATATATTATCATATGTCCTCACTATTTTACAATCATTTAATGTAAATCATATTCCATACACTTATCATGATAAAAAAAGTCTTCAGCTTCAGACGAATCGCTTCCCTCATGTTTCCTACACTCTGCTTCAAAAATCAAATTTTCTTTCTAAATTCTTGACACCGCCATTCTACTCTGTTACAATGTAAGCATAAAAAGGTGCTACCATAGCAAACGGTTCACCTTGGTTTATAGTTACTTTAACAAAAAGCAACCACAACTTTGGAGAGACGCGGTTGCTTTTTGATTTCAGTCTTTTTTGCTGGTATGTCTAATACTTATAACTGTCACTATAATACTAATGACCGTTACAACAATGCCTAACATCATTTCTCTTTTTACCATTATTTAATGTAAATTGTATTCTATACACTTATCATGATAAAGTAAGTCTTCAGTTCCAGGCAAACTGCTTCCCTTATGTTTCCTACAATCTGCCCCAAAAGCCAAATTTTCTTTCTAAATTCTTGACATCGTCAATCTACTCTGTTACAATGTAAATACAAAAAGGTGCTGCCATTGCAAACGGTTCACCTTTGTCAATAGTTACCTTCAAAAAAGCAACTACTACTTTGGCAAGCAGCGCGGTTGCTTTTTTGATGTCAATTTATCCTGTCTTTTTTGTCAGTATGCCTGATACTTATAACCGTCACTATGATACTAATAACCGTTACAATGATACCGACAATTCCAACAACAATGCCTAACATCATTTCTTCCTTTCGTTTTTATTTTCCACATATGTATCACCTCCGGAAATACGGGAAGTTCTCAAAATGTACTCATTTTGGCGAAAGGCGAACCGCTTACCGTTTTGGCAGCACCCATCTTTATAATACCATATACCTTGCTCTTTTACAATTATTAATTGTATATTTCACTCATTTTCACAATATATTTTCCTGGCCTCTTCTCCAATACTCCCGATTCATCGTAATTTTCATAATCATCCAAATCGGAAGCTTCCGATACCGCTTCCCCAAAAGATACCCCAGATACTTAAATCCGCTTTTTACAATCACTCCGGGAATCAGCCACGGTTTTTTCTGTTCCATAAGCCATCTGCACGTCTTTTTCACCAGCCGGATTCCCTCGCTCTCCGAGCGGATTCCCTCGAATACCTCCGGGTGATCCGCCTGGGAAACCGCCAGATCAAAATTACGCTTTAACTGAGCGATACAGCCATAATTATGAGAGTGGATCACCCGGGCCTTTGCGGCATAGACAATGGCCTGGCCCCGATCCAGGACCGCATTGCCGGCATATATCATATCTTCGTTAAAAATTGTACGGCTAATAAATCCGCCGGCTTCCAGAAAAAGTTTCCGGTCATAGGCGCAGCAGACATTGGAGGCAAAGAACGTCTTGATTCCCAGTTCTTTTAAATCGCCCTTCGTCTTGATACGGCTCTGGTCTGGATAATTGAAAGATCTGGTGTATTTTTCCGCTAATGCGCAGTCACTGTTTGGCAGCTGTCTCGCATAGGCCGCCGCCGCCGGTTCCCCAGCCGGCCCGCTTAAACTCAAGCCCTTTACCAGCTCCCCGATTAACTCTCTATCTGCAGGAACCGCGTCATCCGTCATAAATACCATGATATCAGCCTCGGAAAAGGACGCCCCTTTGTTTCTCGTTCCCCCATGATCAAATTCACTCTTTTTCACATGGTGAACTTCCAGATTCGGGACAGCCTCGTAAGCCTCATTTTTCCAGAAAGACTGTTCCGTATTCATAATAATAATGCGCCGGATCGGATAACTCTGCTTTCCCAGCCGCTCCAAAAGCGTTTCAAATACAGCATCCGGCTTATAAACCGGAATAATTACATCCACTGTGCGTTTTATTTCCATCGTTTCTGCAGTCATAGTTCAGCCTTTCTACGGTATATCAGTTATTCTATCTTTATTTCCCATAATTATCTGATACAAGTCATGGAACAGATTCTCACAAGCGCGTAAATACTGACGAAACACTCCAGATAATAGGTTCCCCGTGAATAATCCCGTTTCACTGTCAGATTATCCCCATAGAGCATCAGCAGGACAAGCGGAAGAATCGGCAGGAAATACCTCCCCTGAATCCCTGCGATATAGGTAAAGCCTTTAGGCGTCCAGCCCAAAAGCATGGATGTCAGCACCAGAACTATACTTAAGAAGACCAAAACCGCAATCCAGACTTTATGACCGGGTTTCATGGAAGTGTGCTCTCCAGCCTTCCGCACAGAGCTCATGATCAAAATTCCCCACAGCAGATACAGGCAGAAATACGGCACCGTCAGATTCGGATCGAGATTTCCCAGATAACCGCCCAGCATGGTGGCCTGATAGTAATCGAACTGTGTCACCAGCGTCTCGTAGTAAATCAGGAACGCCTGGTACGGCTGCTTTAAGATATCCTGAATCGTATAACCGGCCGCACCGCCTTCCCAGCTGATTATATTCTCCGTATCCTGAATCCAGGAAGACAGAACCACGTTATTAATTAAGAAAATAGCCAGCGCCATTACCGCAATCACCGCAGCTACCGATATCCAGTACTGTTTCTTTGTGCCGAATTTCGACGCAGGAATCAGAAGACAGATACCGGCCAGCGGCAGATACACGATTTTACACGGCTCTAAAAGAACCAGAAGAAGTCCCAGAACCACCGTGTCCCGGATTCCGATCTGTTTCTTCTCATAGGCCAGATAAAAGCACCAGGCAAAAAACAGAAACGACAGGCCGATGAGCGCTGCATCGTATGACAGAGAAGCAGCCAGGTGAAGCGTCATGGGCAGAAGACTTACGGCCATAAACATTTCTTTCTTAAACGGCATGATGCGAACAGCCAGCCACGCCATTCCGGCAAATGCCAGCAGATTGAACAGACGCCCCATATAGATGAGCGGAATATATCCCAGGTGCAGCACTCTTGCCAGGGAAATACCCAGCGCCTGAGGTAAGTAGACGACCGGCGTCGTGTTCACCGGCGCCTCGAAACGGACCGTAGTACCGCCCCCTGTGTTCTTTGTAAACAGTTCCCTAAGCATCAGCGCATAAGAATCTCTTCCCACACTGGAATACGGTTCTTCCCTGCCATCCTGCTCCCGCACCAGAACATTGCCGCCCCGGGCGATATATTCCTTCTCCTGATCCGACGCCGATAAAAGAAACGACTCATCCGCCACCGCATCCTTTCCCATAATCTGGTTTGACAGCCGGTAAGCGCTGACGAAATGACGCGGTTCATCCGGAGCTGAAAACGGCGGCAGAATCATCATGTAAAAGAATCCCAGGCAGATTATGGTAACCGGAAACAGCCAGCCTGGTCTCTTCCCGTATACCCACAGGATGCCGGCAAGAACAGCCAGAAACAGGATCCCAAGCCGCAAAATCCAGATATAAAACAGGCGCACAGACTCATAATCCGGAGAGGGAATGGCGTCAATCACACTGTGATACGGCTTTACAAAGACTACAATAAGAAAAAGGATCGTGGCCGCCGCCATCCACAGGCCGCTCTGTCCCGCGATCTCTTTTGCAGTTTGGAAACTTATTTTCTTTTTATTTTTAACAGTATCTGCTTTCATCACGTGCCTCTTCCTCCCTGTCAGCCGCCCTTTTTCTGTCTGCTTCTTCCTTTCTGTCGAGAGCCAGCTGCTGGATCAGCTCCGTCACCCTGCTTTCCAGTTGGGAAATCTTAAGAGACAGGAAGAACACCTTCACCAGCAGGATAAAGATCACAAACATAAAGATGAAATTGGATGTGGAATACGTTCCGACAAAATCAGACAGAATGTCAGCCAATCCCGGGAAAATGCTGAATACCACCATCATCAGGGCGAACATCACCCAAAATATGGAATCCTCAATCTTCACCTTAGACTGCCGGATCTTTTTCAGCACAAAGAATGTCAGCAGTATGGAAACTACAATCAGTACACACCGAAGTATAACGGTCATCGCACGTTCTCCCTTCTCTTATCTTCTGCCGCGTTTCCGAAAATTCTGTACAAGCAGGATGGAAAACATCATTTTCCCCATGTACCGGGCGGCGCTCACAGGCTTTAAGTAACTCTCACCGAGAATTCTCTCATCCATCGTCACCTGGATCTCTGCGACCCGTGCGCCCTGTTTTAACAGATAGGAAATCGTATCCGGTTCCGGTCCATAGTTTAAGCCTTCTGCAAACTCCCGGATCATGCGCTCATTAAACATGCGCATCCCGGAGGTGGGATCGGAGACGGAGACGCCGGTTGTCAGACGAATCGCCCCTGAGAGCAGTCTGCTTCCCAGCATGCGCATGGAATTCGGCTTCTTCTCCGTGACGAAACGGGAACCAATCACGATGTCGTATCCCTCATCCATTTTTTCCCGCATTGCTCCAATGTATTCCGGACGGTGCTGTCCGTCGCCGTCAAACTGGATCGCGTAACGGTATCCTCTGCGGTATGCGTATTTCAGTCCTGTCTGAAACGCCCCTGCCAGCCCTAAATTGACAGGCAGATCGATCAGCTGAAATCCGCGGCTCCGGCAGATCGCCGCAGTCTCATCCGCAGAGCCGTCATTGACGATCACATAATCGTATATGGGATATTCCTCTTGCAGTCTCGTCACAACCCGCTCGATATTGAGGGCCTCATTATATGCAGGTATAATCACCAGCACCTTGTCCATGGCTAACGTCCTCCCTGTTGTTTCTTCGTCCTGTGAAATACGTAGAATGCCTGTCCCATAAAGCACATCATAAGCACCAGCATTTCCAGCATATAGGACAATGCCCCACCGTTGATCCCTCCGGTCTTCACAAGCAGAAACGAAAGAATCGAGGACAGAATGCACACGGGAACGTATCCGAAGAAGATCCTGCGCTGGCATTTCATTATAACAAGCACATAATAAAACAGATTCATGACTGCAAAGAATCCGCCGCCGAGAATAATGTACAGAAGTCCCGACTTATAAGGTGCCAGCTTCACATTAGAGATTGCCCCCAGCACCGGCACACCGATCGCCCATGCACCGGCCAGCGCAATAATCGTTAATATCAGTATAATGGCCATCAGTTTCTTTAAATCCCGGGTAAACTCATCAAACTTCTTTCCCTCCCACTGATAGGACATCTTCGTCAAAAACGGCCGTATCACAAAATTGGCCGCCAGATTGATGACAGAGGTGGGCATAAAGACTGCCACAAAGATGGCGGTATCCGTTGCAGTCATCTGCGCATCCACCGCATATTTAGCCATAGCAAAGATCAGACCATCGAGGAAGACTGACAGAAACAGAAGGAACGATTCCCGGACCAGAGCCATGGATTTCCCCGCTGCACGCGAAATGTCCACTCCGGGCACCAGCTTCATGAGATTCCAGTCAAACAGCAGAATTCCGGCTGCCTGGGCCAGCACCGCAATTACACAGGAAAATACCAGCTCCCGCGTCAAAAAGAGCGTGCCCAGAAACAGGATGACCGACAGAATCGTCCGGTAAGCCATCGCTTTTCCGGTCAGATACAGGCGTCCGGCCCGTTGAAATTCAGATTCATAGACATCAGCGAAGCCGTCCAGCACCTTATAAACCACCATCAGAAAAACAACCAGTGTCTTCTGACGCGAATACCCGTTCGGAACGAAGTAAGTATTAACAAAAATATAAGAAATACCGAACAGAACAGCCGCCATACACGTATAGAGCCTGACCCTCCGGTACTCTCCGAAGGTATACGCCTGATTCACATCGGTGCTCTGAAGCGGCCGCATACCAAAATAAGCCACCAGAAACATCTGCTGACCAAATGTGCTGAACGCAAATCCGAAGATACCGCCCTGCTCCGGACCGATTAAGTGATTAACCAGAGCAGTCAGAATCATGCTGGAGCCGGCATAAATCAGGCTTCCGATCATGTTCCAGGCAATATTCTGCCGGTCGATTGCGGCAGTTCCTGTGCTTAGACTGCCGAACATCCTTTGTCTGAGCCATTTCATGTCTTCTTCATTCCTCTGTCTGTGACCGTCTCTTCCGACAGTACTGTACCGTCTCCCAGGTCGAGAATATAAGGATAATGAGTCTTCCTTTTCTCTATCGGAGGCATCTGCATATAATCCCCGTACATATAAGTCAGAATATCATGCTCTGTTCTCGGAAATACCAGCTTGAATCCCTCAAAATCCAGCTTCAGTCCCGGTGAAAACGCCGCCTTTTCCACCACGTTCCAGAATGGATTCGTATCCGGATAAAAGGCCATACGCTTCGTATTCTTCCCCTCATAACGGCGGCAGATCTTTTCACAGCGGGAAGCCAGTCCCCGCTTGGAGATGCAAAGCCCCTTAAGCACGTGATGCACCGCAATGCAGACAGCCGTGATCAGCTTCGCCTTCCATCCCGTCTGAGCCAGATAAGGCCGGGGAATCGACCGCAGTATTAAAAGTTTACTGAAAAACCAGGCCTCCCATGCCTGAAGCTTCATGAGAAACCCGGAATCCGGTATATCATCATATACGTACATATCTAAAAAAACACCGAGAGGGCTGTCCACAGCCCTCATGGGAGAATCCACGAATCTGGTGCCGCGGCGGCAGATCCTCGTCGTCATCAGCGGATAATTCTCACTGGTCCGCCAGTTTAAGACGTAATACTTATCACCGAGCTTTTCTTCCACCAGCTTCAAAAGGCACTCAAAATCCTTCCTTGGCATGGCAACGTCAATGTCATCATCCCAGGGAATAAATCCCTTATGCCGAATCGCTCCGATCGCTGTCCCCGCCATACCAAAACAGAGAAGCCCGTGGCTGTCACACAGCTCCATGACATCCTTAAGTATCTCCAATTCCATCTGTTGTACACGGGAAAGGATCTCCGGTTCATAAAAACCTGCCATCCGTCTGCCTCCAATTTCTAACAATGTTCCGTTTTATTCTACAATATTGGAGGGGAAAAGTAAACGGAGATTTTAAAATAGCCTGTGGACGGTTCCAATTCGCAGCCTCGCCGGCCTCGGCTTTCCGGTCTTCCACGGCTGGCTTATGCGGCCATTCCTGTGACTTTGCAGGGAATTAGCAATTCTTAACGCGCAAAATTTTTCGTTCAGGGGAAATGCCCACCTGTCAGAGCGCAGCGAGTTTGGGCATTTTCCCTGGCTTTTAGAAAAAGTTTACACGTTTAGAAGTGCTTATGACCGAAACCGGAACTGGAATGGCCGCATAAGCCAGCCGTGGAAGACCGGAAAGCCGAGGCCGGCGGGGCTGTGAATTGGAACCTCGGACCTCCTTACGTTTCACTCATCAAATGGCATAACTGGCACGCCGACGGAGCCGACGCACATCCGCCAAGAGCCGTCTCCCGCAGCTCGGAAGGCAGTTTCTTTCCCACAGAATACATGGTAGCCAGCATCTCATCAAACGGAATCAGCTGCCTGATCCCGCTCAGGGAAATCTCTGCGGCAATCAGGGCATTGGCTGCCCCGGAAGCATTGCGGTTCTGGCAGGGATATTCTACCAGGCCGCCTACGGGATCACAGACCAGTCCAAGCATATTCATAAGGACCGTGGATGCGGCATAGAGGCACTGCTCCGGAGTTCCCTCCATCAGTTCTACTGCAGCTGATGCTGCCATGGCGGAGGCGATTCCGACTTCGGCCTGGCAGCCGCCTACTGCACCGGCCACCGTAGCGTTGCGCATAGCCAGATAGCCAATCGCACCGGCGTTGTAAAGCGCGTCGATCAGTCTGTCGTCAGCCAGCCCATACTCTTCCTGGAGCGCCAGCAAAAGCCCCGGGACAATCCCTGAAGAGCCGGCTGTAGGAGCCGCTACGATCAGTCCCATGGAGGAATTCACCTCCAGAACAGCCATGGCGTAAGTGATTGCACGGCTCATGACAGTGCCGCAGACAGCCTTTCCATTTTCTCTGCGGGCAGACAGCTTCCTGGCCTCCCCGCCGATCAGGCCGCCCATGGATTTCCCCGGTTTTTCAATCGGCTCGTAGGCGGAAGAACGCATAATTTCCAGCACGCGCCGCATACGATCATCCGCCTCTTCGGCTGTCGTCTCTCCCTGATCACATTCTCTCTCCCGCATAACAGCTGATATCGGGCACTGGTTCTCGCTGCATAATTCCAGAAGCTCTCTGGCATTTTTAAAATCCATCATTTCTCTTCTCCTCATTCGTACCGCCCGGTGCCTTCCGGCATCAGTACACGGGCGGACCTGTTACTTACGACTGTACGATCATTACATCATGTACATGTATGTTTTCTCTCAGTGTTTCAGTTATATTCCCGGGCAGGCGGTTATCAGATTCAACAATGGTATAAGCGGTATGCCCCTTTGCTTCACGAAAAATTCTCATAAAAGCAATGTTGACGCTGCAGTCACTTAACACCTTCGTGATATGGGCGGCCACACCGGGCTTGTCCTGGTGCACGACGATAACCGCACTGTATTCCCCGGTGAAATCCACCTTCACCTGGTTGATTCGCACGATCCGGACTTTTCCGCCTCCCAGAGATTCCCCCCGCACGGTCATGACCTGTCCGGCCTCATTTTCCATCCTGATATCGACGGTATTCGGATAAATATCCGTATCCGTCTCATTCACAATAAAATGATACTCAAGGCCGCGCTCTTCTGCAATCCGGAAAGAATCCCGAATTCTTGTGTCATCTGTGGAAAATCCCATGATTCCCCCTAAAAGCGCACGATCCGTACCGTGTCCCCGGTACGTTTTTGCAAAGGAACCATAGAGCGTAAATTCCACTTTTTTAAGCGGCCCGTTTATCATCTTCTGAGCCAGATACGCGATAACAGCTGTCCCAGCCGTGTGGGAACTGGATGGGCCGATCATATTGGGCCCTAATACATCAAAAACACTGATAAATGACATGATAACCTCCCTGCACCGTTTCCTGTTTTTATCATTTCACGGTTGACATCTTTATGGTCTCATTATATCATGGCATTATGTATGAATCCAATTCATATATTTTATGTACTTATTGAATAATTTTCATCATTTTTTTCCCTTTTGAAAGGAGGACAGGAAGCAAATGGAACTTCGGCAGTTAAGCACATTGATCCGGGCAGCCCAGCTTCAGAGTTTCTCAAAGGCTGCAGAGAGCCTTGGCTATTCACAGTCCGCCGTTACCGTCCAGATTCGGCTCCTGGAAGAGGAACTGGGGACCAGGCTCTTTGACCGGATTGGACGAAAGGTAACACTTACGCCCCAGGGCAGCCGTTTCCTCACGAGTGCATATGATATCCTGTATGAGGTCAACCGGGCAAAGCTGTCTGTCAGCGGCGGAGCGGAGCTTGAGAATCCACTTCACGTGGGTACGATCGAATCGCTGTGTTTCTCAAAATTCCCCTCCATTCTCCGCTATTTCAGAGAGAATCATCCAAAAGTAGCGGTGCAGATCACCACGGCGCCGCCGGAAGAACTGATCGAAATGATGGAACGTAATCAGCTGGATCTGATCTATATTCTGGACGAGCCGCGCTTTAACAGCAACTGGTATAAGGTCATGGAACAGAAGGAAGAGATCGTTTTCCTCTCCTCCCCTTCCTTCCCGCTGGCAGACAAAAAGGAAATCCGGCTGGAGGAGCTGCTGGGGGAGCCATTCTTCCTGACGGAAAAAAATGCCAATTACAGAAAGGCCTTCGACCGTTATCTCGCCTCTAAGAACATCCTGCTTACCCCATTTCTGGAGATCAGCAATACAGAGTTTATCCTCAAAATGATCGAAGAAAACAAGGGCCTCTCCTTTCTCCCCAGATTTGCCGTCGAGGAAAGCGCCGAAAGCGGGCACATCCGGGTTCTCGATGTCATAGATTTTCACGCTTCCATGTACCGCCAGATTTTTTATCACAAAGATAAATGGAAAACCAGGGAAATGGATGAGTTCATACGGCTGGCCTCCCTGGAATAGAAGTTCGTGATTATACAAAAACAGTGATGCCTCTGTTTACAACAGATTCATCACTGTTCCTTTATCTTACCGGTTTACAGACCGTATCCCGGTCCTATCTCCTGTTTTGCTGCCTCTTCGGCTGCTCTCGCGGCTTCCTCTGCTGCTCTCTGTTCGGCTGCAGCCTGCTCTTCCGCCTGGCGGCGCGCTGCTTCTTCCTGCTGTTCTGCAGCTGCCTGATTCTTAACATCCTCACTTACCAGCGGATCCGTCGGGTCCCATGTCTGTTCAACCGGAATCGGAGTTATGGTTGGTTTATAATATGGTCCCACATTTACCGGATCTTCGAATATCTCAATCGTAGTACCGATCGGGCAGTTATCATACACCCACTTTGCATTCTGTGCGGTCAGACGGATACAGCCAAGGGAACGCACCACGCCCAGCCCGTTATAGCCCACCGACTGCATCGTATAGATATCGGGTTTGTCGTAACAGATCGAATGGATCAGAAATCCCTGTCCAGCCGTAATTCTGGTAGCATACTGCGTGTACGTATCGTTTACCATCAGACGCCACCGGTACTTTTCCGGTGTGTGGAAGGTTCCTAAGGGAGTATCGTCACCGACGGAACAGAGCATCGATTTAACCGGAATAATATATCCGTTGTCGCCATCCTTGGCGTATGGAACCAGTGTATTTAACTGCTTGTTGATCTTAATCACGTAAGAACTCTGAATCCCGATAATCGGATCCAGATCCTGAACCAGCTTTCCCTGTTCATCAAAATAGAATTTCAATCCATCTATGTACTGCCAGCCGGTCAGGAAAGAATTATCTCTGACATAGTAACGTACGCCGTCGTGATCGACCCAGCCCGTATAGATACCGCCCGGAACATCTGTATAGCGTGTCACGCCGTTGTCATCATAAAATCCAAATGGGAAGTTCGTTCTGACAGCCGGGGTACCGTCGCTCTCATTGTGATTCACTTCCGTTAAATAAGCTTCCAGACTCGTTAAGGGCGCTCCCTCCCCTACGGTTCCAGCCGGACTTCCCGTCTTTGCCAGTCCAAGCTTTTCCCTTCCTGATACAGTTGCGCGGTACCAGACGTCCAGCACCTGTCCGGCATATCCGCCAAGCTTCATCTGTACAGCTTCAATCTGATTACCGGTATTCTCTCCGCCTGCCACAGCGCCGTCAGAAACCCAGCCCTGCCAGCCGCCGTCGTGTAAGTATACGCGGTAGGAAATAGTCCCATCCACACCGGTAAGCCATACCTTTAAGCCTTCCACCGGCGATGCCGAATCTGATGCCGGCTGCCTGTCCATGGCCTCATTCTTCCACTGACCATTGGTAAACACCTGATATACAACATGGGGAGACGGTGGATTCTGTATCTCATCGTCGGCAAAAGCCGTCATGCATCCCAACACCATGAAAGCGGCAAGCGCTGCGACAGCCGCCGCCTTTTTCAATGCCTGTAACATATCCTTATCCTCCTGATACATCCGTTTTTTCCCGAAAGAAACGGGCATTCCATACTCTAAAAAGCAGATAATCTCATTATACTATAGCGTTTTTTAAAAGTAAAGCATCGGAGAAAATCGTAATTTTATAAGAAAATTGTAAGAATTCTTAATAATTCCAGCAATTCCATAATCCTCCATTGGTGGTGTGCCATACGTTTCTGCATTGTAATCGTCCCCCTCCTGTGATAAAATAGTTCTGAATCTCAAAGCGTCCGTAAACGGACACAGATTGGAGGAACGTGATGCAGGCAATTATCCTGGCCGCAGGTATGGGAAAAAGACTGAAGGAATATACCGCGGAAAATACGAAGTGTATGGTAAAGGTAAACGGGACTACCTTAATTGAACGCGCGCTGCGCATTCTCGATAAAAAGCAGCTTTCCAGAATTATCATTGTGGTTGGATATGAAGGCAGGAAGCTTATGGACTATATCACCACACTGGGCATTCAGACTCCAGTCTGCTTTGTCAACAATGAGGTTTACGACAAGACAAACAACATCTATTCCCTGGCACTGGCAAAAGAATCCCTGATATCGGAAGACACGCTGCTCTTTGAATCTGACATCATTTTTGAGGAAGCTCTGGTGGATATCCTGATTGAAGATCCCAGAGAGACGCTGGCCCTGGTGGATAAGTTTGCAAGCTGGATGGACGGAACCTGCATGGTGTTAGATGACGACGACTCCATCAAAGATTTCATCCCCGGCAAATATTTAAAATTTGAAGACAAAGGCGGCTACTATAAGACTGTAAACATCTATAAATTCAGTCAGCATTTTTCTGCAAACACGTATGTTCCCTTCCTCGAGGCGTATGCGAAGGCCATGGGCAACAACGAATACTATGAATCCGTAATCAAGCTCATTGCACTGCTTGAGACAAAGGAGATCAAAGCCAAGAGGCTGAGCGGACAAGTCTGGTACGAGATCGATGACATTCAGGATCTGGATATTGCGGAGAGCCTCTTCGCCGATACCATAGAGAAGCGCTATGATGCGATTGCTTCCCGTTACGGCGGTCACTGGCGTTATCCGAAGCTGCTGGACTTCTGCTATCTCGTCAATCCCTATTTTCCGCCTCAGAAGATGCTTGACGAGATGAAATCCAATTTTGAGATTCTGATCTCGGAATACCCCTCCGGCATGCGGATCAACAGTCTGCTGGCCTCCAGAAATTTTGGCGTGCGGCAGGAGCACATCGTGATTGGAAATGGCGCCGCGGAGCTGATTAAGGTACTTATGGAACACACAGAAGGGCCTACAGGCTTTATCCGTCCTACCTTCGAGGAATATCCCAACCGCTATGACAGCGCATTATCGGTTGTCTTTACACCAGATAATGAAGATTTTTCCTATACGGCTGAAGATTTAATCGAATACTTTGGAAGCCCGGACCATGCGGTCAGAACACTGGTTCTCATTAACCCCGATAATCCCAGCGGCAATTACATTGACAGCGAAGGACTTAAAAAACTGATTGACTGGGGCAGGAAGAATTTCATTCGCCTCATAATTGATGAAAGCTTCTCTGATTTTGCGGAGCTGCCGGGAGATACAGAGGCCCTGGATCTTTCCCTGATCAATGAGGAGGTGCTGCACTCTTACAGCGGACTCTTCGTTGTAAAAAGCATCTCCAAATCCTATGGAGTTCCCGGAATCCGGCTGGGTGTTCTGGCAAGTTCCGACGAGGCCATGATTTCCCTGTTAAAGAGAGAAGCGCCGATCTGGAACATCAACTCCTTCGGCGAATTCTTTATGCAGAACAGCGAAAAATACAAAAAGGATTATCGTGAATCCTTAAAGAAGCTGGCCGCAGACAGAAGGCAACTGGTCAAAGAGTTAGACTCTGTGCCATATCTCCGGCCAATTCCATCACAGGCCAACTACGTGATGTGTGAGGTCATGGAAGGCCGCACCAGCCGGGAAATCGCCTGCGAACTGTTAAAGCATGATATTTTCATCAAAGATCTGACGCCAAAGCTTCATAATGGAAGGCAGTATGTGAGGATTGCTGTGAGGAATGGTGAGGACAACAGAAGGCTGACCACTGCATTGAAAGATCTGATTTAGATTAGAAAAGCATACAAAAAAGGTGCGGCAGGTTCTGCATCTTTTTTGTATGCTTTATTTTTTACAGGCTAATCTGATACTTTGTGACTGCTGCTGACCTGCTTAAACCACGCCGCCGATCGCTTCGGCTGAAGGCTGCATCCGTCTTCGGTATCCACGCGGATTAAACCGTAGCGGTTCTTATAGGCATTGATCCACGACCAGCAGTCAAACGGGCACCAGAGGTGGTATCCGAAACAATTGCTTCCCTCTGTAATCCCCTTGTGAAGCCACTTTAAGTGATCCCGGATGAACGCGATGCGGTAATCGTCTTCAACCACGCCGTTTTTATCCAGAAAACGTTCCTCCTCCTGAACACCCATACCATTTTCCGACACATACCACGGAATATTCCCGTACTGATCCCTGATATTGACCGCAATGTCATACAGCGCCTTTTCGTATATCTCCCAGCCTCTGGAGGTATTCATCTTCATCCCCTCAAAGGTGTACTCCTCATAGTACTTCTCCGGCATAAGCGGTCCTTCCCAGGCGGTGCTGCGCGCGGCAACTCTCCGCGGGTGATAGTAATTCACGCCTAAAAAGTCCACGGTATTACTGTGGATCACTCTCAAATCCTCTTCGGAGGCTTTTGGAAGAATCCCCTCGCTTCTCAAAAGCTCCTTAAGCGCTTTCGGGTACTCTCCCTTCACAGAAGGATCGAGAAACGAACGGTTAAACAGTAGATCCGTTATCTCTGCCGCTTTCCTGTCCTCAGTTCCGGCCTCCTCCCGGCAGTAGCTGGGTGTCAGATTTAAGATAATCCCGATTTTACCCTCTTTTTCACTGCGCCGGAACCGTTCGATGGCCATACTGCTGGCAAGCTGCATATGGTACGCCGCCAGCGCCCCTCTCTTCGCATCGCATATAGCCGGATAGTGGAAGCCGGACAGATAACCGCCCTCTATGACCACAATCGGTTCATTAAATGTCATCCAGTATTTCACCCTGTCACCAAACAGTCCAAAGCACATCTCCGCGTAATCAGCAAATGCTTCCGCTGTCTCCCGATTCTCGAACCCGCCCTTCTCCATCCAGTACATGGGCATATCAAAGTGAAAGAGGCAGAACATCGGCTCGATTCCCTGAGCCTCCAGTTCATCTAAAACGGCCTGATAGAAGCGGACGCCCTCCTCATTGACCGTTCCCTCCCGGTCCTTAATCAGACGGCTCCATTGCAGAGAAGTCCGGTAGGAGGTGATTCCTGCCTCCTTCATTGCGGCGATGATATTCTTATAATTATGGCAGAAATCCGCCGCCGGCTCCGGCCCCACGCCTCCGAAGAAACGCCCCGGTTCTGTCTCGTACCAGTAGTCCCAGACGGAAGGCATCTTCCCGTCACCTTCATACCGTCCCTCTGACTGCGGCCCGGAACTGGCACCTCCCCACATGAAATTTTCACCAAACAAATACTCCATCTGTCCCCTCCATTTTTCCGGCTCAGCGGTACTCCGGTTCTTCGATTTCAAATGCCCGCTTATCGCTTATTTCCCTGTAATCATACCCAGACTGCTTCAGCCGCCGTTTCCGCCCTTCTTTTAAATCAATCTCCACCAGTCCATAACGGTTCTTAAACGCATTCATGGGAGACACACAGTCGGTAAACGCCCACAGCAGATAGCCTTTCAAATTAGCGCCGTCCTCGACCGCCTTTACCGCCTGGAGAAGATGTTCTTTTATAAACCCGGTTCTGTAGCCATCCTGTATGATGCCATCCTGGTCCTTAAAGCGCTCCTCATCCATGACTCCCATGCCGTTTTCCGTAATCAGCCACTCCACATTGCCGTACTCCTCTTTCAGACGCGCGGCCATGTCATAGATAATACACGGGTTGATCTCCCAGCCCCGGTCCTTATTCATCCTTCTTCCCGGAAGCTCGAATTTATCGTAATAACGCGACGGATGGAAAGGCGCCTCCTGGCTGCGTGCAAAGGCCGGACACTGGACGCGGTTGGGGAAATAGAGATTCATGCCCACGAAATCCAGTATATGGTTTCGGATTACCGCCAGTTCCTCCTCCGAACAGTCAAACATAATATGATTAGCCTGTAAATCCAGCAACAAGTCCTCCGGAAATGTTCCCAGAATGCATGGATCCATGTATATCCTGTTGAAATACAAATCATACATATAAGCGGCCTTCTGATCGGCCGGCGTCTCCGATCTGGGGTAGGTTACCTCGGGATTTAAGATGATGCCGATCTTTCCTCCCAGTTCCATAGAATGGTATAACTCCACCGCCCTCGCATGGGCCAGTATCTTATTGTAGTTCCACTGCATCCAGATTTTGGTGTCCTGTGTATACGGCCATCTGGCGGCATCCAGATAAATCCTCGTCTGAGGGACAATGGGTTCGTTAAACGTAAACCAGTATTTTACCCGGTCTCCAAATGCCTCAAAGGCGCGCTGTGCATACTTTACGTAGCATTCCACCACGTATTTGGAGTTCCAGCCTTTGTACTCCAAAAACAGTTCCGCCGGCAGCTCATAATGCTCCAGGCAGATCATCGGTTCAATGCCGGCCCCGATCAGAGAATCGATCATCTGATTGTAATAGGCCAGCGCATCCGGATCCACCTCTGCGGTCTCATAATTCGTAATAAACCGGGACCAGTCGATGGACGTGCGGTACGTGTCGAGACCACATTCCTTCATCAGGCGGATATCCTCTTCGTACCGGTTGTAATAATCCGTTGCCACGGCCGGTCCATACCCCTCATACCAGCACTCCCGCGCCTCCTCATACCATAAATCCATGTAATTTCTGCGGCTGCCTTTTCCCTTCCAGCCTTCCGTCTGCCATGCGGAGGAAGAGGCGCCAAGAAGAAAATCCTCCGGCAGCTTTACCTGTCTTGTCATGCTTTTTTCCTTTCCATACAGCCAAGGAGATGATACAGCGCTCCATAGAGATTGGCGTCATTTCCCAGCTTTGATACTCTGATTTCCGACTTCATCTGTCTTAACATCTCCCGCTCTCCTATAATCTCATCCAAAGCGCATCGAAGCCTTTCTTCAAAATTACTTCTCACGCTAACTGCGCCGCTGATCACGATGACCTCCGGGTCTAAAGCAAAGGAGACAGCCATACAGCCCACTGCCAGATAGTGGTAAAACCGGCTTACGCAGTCCGCGGCTTCGGAATTTCCTTTCTCCTTCTCTGCAAGGTCGAACAGCTCTTTCGCGGTAAATGCAGTTCCGTGGTCAAGATTATACCGTTTCGCGGTATTAACCACCGAAAAATCAGACCATGGAAGCGTCCGGCCCCTTTCTGAAGCCAGCGGCATGAAGCCAAACTCAGACGCGCTGTGATGTGCTGTCCGCAGAATTTTTCCTTGGTTTACATAACCACCACCAATTCCGCTGCCGCAGACCAGAGCAGCCATACTTTTCATTCCCTTTCCGGCCCCTTTCCAGTATTCTCCCAGAGCGCCGCAGTTTCCGTCGTTTTCAATGGCGGTGGGAAGACCAGCCATACGCTCTTTGATGGCATCTCTGATCGGAAAACCGTGAATGCAGGGAAGCGCGCTGGTGCCGCCTATGATCCCGCTCTCGCAGTCCACAAAACCGGGCGCGCTGACCGCGATTCCTTCTATCCCGTGTCTCTGGCTGTATTCGTCGTAAATCTCGCCCATCCGTCCCAGCAATACGGAGAAATCATTCTGGCTGGAGGGAAAACTCCCCTTTTCTGAGAGTTTTCCCTCCTCTGCGGCAAATCCGTATTTTACGGCGCTTCCTCCGATGTCAAATACCATATAGCCCATACCGTCTCTTCCTGCTTTCCTTTCCGCCATAACAGACTGTTACATGTAGGAGCCGCCTGATACGACGATGCACTCGCCATTCACGAAGCTGGAATCGTCACTGCTTAAGAATGCCGCGACAGCCGCCAGCTCCTCCGGCGTTCCCAAGCGGTTGGATGGGATCGCTGCAATGAATTTCTGCATTACATCCTCCGGCACAGCCTGCAGCATCTCCGTATTGATGTAGCTTGGAGCTATGGCGTTGACCGTAATTCCGGCGCGGGCCGACTCCTTGGCAAGGCATTTTGTAAATCCAATTACCGCAGCCTTGGAAGCTCCGTAATTGGTCTGTCCCATATTTCCAAAAGCAGACACACTGGCAAGATTTACGATTTTACCGTATTTGCGCTGTCTCATCCCGGTGATCACGGCCCTGGTGCAGTTGAAAATTCCGTTTAAGTTCACATCAATTACCTGATTCCACTGCTCCGAGCTCATCTTATGGAACATACCGTCCCGGGTAATCCCCGCATTATTAATCAGAATGTCCACCGGCCCCAGCTGCTTTTCCACTTCTTCCATTACGCTGTTTACAGAAGCCTGGTCTGCCACATTGCATCCAAAACCGACGGCGCGCACTCCCTCTTCGTCGATCTGTTTTGCCGCTTCCTTAACCTTCTCATCGCTGATATCGAGCAGCGCTACCTTCGCGCCCTCGTCATAAAGCCTTTTGGCAATTGCCCGGCCAATCCCCTGGGCCGCTCCGGTCACTGCCGCTGTTTTTCCTTCAAACCCCATATTCATTTCCTCCTGTCATCCAATCAACTTCTGCACTGCATCGTAAAGGGCCGTATCGCTGCCCACATTTCCCGGGAATATCACATAAGACATGTGCGGAAACAGGCTCTCCTCACCGGTTTTCCAGACCGGAATCCCCGGAAGTATCTGACCGGCCACCATAGCCTTTTTTACCCTTAAGCCTTTCGTTCCGATATCGCTGGAGGTAATCCCTCCTTTGGCAATCAGGAACGAAGGCCGGACCGACAGCGCAGGAACAATACCGGTTACTGCGTCGGAAATCTTCACAGAAAGCCGCAGATCATCTTCCCGGTTTCCGGTATCTAAATCCAGGCGTTTCCTGCTGGTGTAGACAGCAGCCGTTACGCCTGCTGCCAGCGCCTCATCCGTCTCGCGGATGACCCGTTCCTGCTCCCTCCGAAACTTCTCCTCATCCGTCACGAGAACGACGTTAAATTCAATAAACCGGATTCTCTCATCCTTTTTCAGTTCCTCCAGCTGCCTCGTCGTCTTCGCCACGTGGGAGCCGGCTATAATCAGGCCGCCGTGCGGATTATCCTGCTCTACCAGTTCTTCCTTTCCCAGAAGCTTCTGATCCGTAATCCCCCCTAACACTTTGGGAAACGCCGCCGCGGTCCGGAAAATATACGTCTTTCCCCGGCTGATACAGGCTTTGCAGACCTCTGCAAACCGTTCCACATCTCGGTATTCCACTGCATTTACAATCAGCTTCTGAAAGCCTGTTAAGGAAAGCAGCTTCTCTTCTGTCCCCTTCAGCGTTTTGCCTCTCAGCTCTGCGACAGACACCGAAAGAACCTCATCCTTCTTCCACCGGCCGCCGCTCTTCTCCTCGATCCACTCCTTCAAGTCAGAACTCTTATATCCAAATGTACGGTCCTTTGCAAATTCCGTCTCTCCGGCCGGAATAAGCCTTGTCCCTTCTGCCACATAATGGACGTCCCCGACGGTATAACGTCCACCCTCGGGGAAGAAGGGGCACAGAATCTCTCCCTCCACAGCAATCCCCTCCGCCTCCAGGGTTTCACGAAGCGTCTCCGTCTCCAGCGGATAATGGCCGCGCAGGGTAGAGTCTCCCCTGCTGATCAGAACAAACGGAACCTTCTGTTCCTTTGATATCTTAACGATACGGCGGCCGATCAGCTGATGGACGCTTCTCGTCTCCTCCGCCGTAAATCCCCTGGAATTCGTCAGGATAAAAAACATGGGATTTTCCTCTTCAAATCCAGCCCGTATGCTCTCCTCGCTCCAGTCCGTATAGACGCAGACGCCGTGTACGGTCTGAATTCCCGTCGGATCGTCATCCAGAACGATAATTTTAAACTGTTCCATATTAAAAGTCCTCCTTTATCCGCCAAAGCATCCGCTGTCACATACTTTCAAACAATACAGAAAGCCCCTGTCCACCTCCGATACAGAGAGAGGCAATGCCGTAGCGTACTTTTCTCCGCTTCATCTCATAGAGAAGCTTGACAGAAATCACCGCCCCGGTGGCGCCGATCGGATGGCCCAGAGCAATTCCGCTGCCGTTTACATTGACAATCTCAGGATCAAGGCCAAGCTCCCGGATACAGGCGATTGCCTGGGTGGCAAACGCCTCATTCAGCTCAAAAAGGCCAATCTCTGATAACTCCATCTTCTGTTTCTCCAACAGCTTTCTGGTCGCTGCCACCGGCCCAATTCCCATATAATCGGGATCCACCCCGGCCACGGCGTAGTCGATTACCCTGGCAAGAGGAGTAATTCCCATCTCCTTCGCCTGGCTGCCGCTCATCAAAATCACTGCCGCTGCCGCATCGTTGATGCCTGAGGCATTGCCGGCCGTCACCACTCCGTCGCTCTTTACGATGGGGCGCAGTTTTCCAAGCTTTTCCAGGGAAGTCTCTCTCGGATGTTCATCGGTGTCAAAGACTTTCGTCTCCTTCTTAACTCTTATCTCCACAGGAAGAATTTCTTCACGAAACGTACCATTTTCAATTGCCCGCTTCGCCCTCTTCTGTCCTTCCAAAGCGTAGGCATCCGCTTCCTGCCTCGTAATTCCATATTTTTCAGCAATATTTTCGGCTGTAATGGCAATGTGGATATCCTTTCCATTCATGCCTGCCACCGGCTCGCCTAAAGCCATGGTTAAATTGTCCTTCAGCTCTGTATTTCCCATACGGTTCCCCCAGCGGTTTGTAAAGGAGCTGTACGGATAGCTGCTCATGTTCTCGGTTCCGCCTGCCGCGCAGATTAACGCATCGTGATGATCCACAGTCATGGCACCGGTGACGATGGCCTGGAGACCGGAAGCGCAAAGACGGTTAACGGTCTGGCCTGAACTCTCCACGCTGCATCCTCCCTTTAAGCCGGCCAGTCTCGCAAGAAACGGATTATATCCGTACTGCCCCACACAGCCCATCACCACTTCTTCTACCATGGAAGCCGGTATTCCCGCGCGGTTTGCGGCCTCCTTTATTGTCATTGCGCCCATATCGATGGCGCTCACATCCTTTAACGAACCGCCAAAGCTTCCTACCGGAGTTCTGACCGCCGAAGCTACTACTACGTCCTGAAACATAATTCTCCTCCTGTCCGCCGGATATTAGAATCCGACCTGATCAATTCCCTTTAAATGGAGCATTTCCCTGGCATCTGACGTATCTGCAATCTCAAAGTCGAGGTCCTCCAGAATCCGTCTGATTTTCGTCACCTGTGCGGCATTATCCACCGCCAGCTCACCGTTTGGTTTTATGTAAAGTCCGTCTTCCAGTCCAACACGCACATTCCCGCCGTTTAAGGCGCAGAGCGTCTCGGTACGGAACATCCTTCTACCCGCGCCCACACTGCAGAACTGAATATCGTTTCCCAGAATCTTCTTTGACTGGTCGATCATGAACATCATACCTTCCTGGCTGATCGGCATACCGCCCATGATTCCGGGTACAAACTGTAAGTAGATGGGCTGGGTGATTACGCCCTTCTTCTTAAAATACGCCAGGTTGCTTAACTGTCCGTAATCGAAGATCTCAAACTCCGGCATGGTCCCGCATTTGTTCATGGTCGTAATGCAGTACTCCATATCCTTAAATGTGTTTTTAAAAATATTGTCATAAGTTCTGGTGATAAATGGTTTTTCCCAGTCATACTCCGGATTCTCCATCGTATCCGCAAGCCTGCTGAAGCAGAAGTTGATGGAACCGCCGTTGGCTGAAGCCATCTCCGGACGGAACCGGTCAATTACGGAAAGTCTCTCCTCCACCGTCATTCCCTGCGCGCCTCCGGTTGTCAGTCCGATGATTACGTCACACTCTTTTTTGATGGAGGATAAAATGTATTCAAAAGTCTTATGATCCGCCGTCGGCTCACCATTTTCTTTTCTTGCATGGATGTGAACCACCGCCGCTCCTGCCTTGTAAGCGTCGATAGAATTCTTTATGATGTCATCTGGCGTCTTTGGAAGATACGGAGACATTGTCGGGGTGTGAACACCGCCGGTTACTGCTGCTGAAATGATAACTTTTCTTTGTTGTTTACTCATGATTTAATTTCCTTCCTTTCACGGAATCCTTTACTGTTCTCAATGATTCCTCTGCTCTCTTGGGGTCTGCCGGTACATCGACCTCGATCGTAACGGCTCCTGTATATCCGGCTTCATAAAGCATTCTGATTCTTCTCTGGTGAATTTCGGACTTTTCCGCTCTTAAGAAAGATCGTTTTAAAGGTCCCCCGTCATCATCAGAAATGTGTGCATGGACTACCGAATCAATTATATCTTCCGGCCTTCGGTCTGCCTCTCCAACATACTCCATATTGTAGAAATCCAGTACTGTCTTTATGGAGTCCCAGCCTACTTCGCGGACTATTCTGGCTGACTCTTCCACACTGTTTATAAAATTACAGTAGCAGGGTGCCAGCGCTTCCAGGCAGACGGTGATTCCATAGCGTCCAAATTCCTCCGCAGTAATTTTCAAAAAATCCTTAAGCTCTTCCTCTGCTTTCCCGGCCGGGTATCCTTCGGGAAGAGTTCTGGAATTAGGAGAACCAATACCGACAAATTTTGTTTCCAGAGCCTCTGCCCGCTCCGACAACTGACGCGCATATTCTTTTGCACGTTTTGGATCGAATCCCGGCCCGGCCATCACAATCTCCTTCGGACAGTATCCATTGATCCCGAGACAGCGCATTTTCAGACGCTCTGCTTCCGTCACAGTATCCAAAAATTCCTTCTGAGACATCGCCATTAAGTATTTTCCCATAAATTCCACATAATCAAATCCGGATTCTGCTGCTGAATACAGATCCTCTTTGCGAATCAATCCACAGCCGACAAGCATATGCCCTCTCCCTCCCCTCAAGTAAACGTTTACTTGAAGCTTTTACAGTTCCCCCGCCTTATGGCACCGCCAGCCGGCAGGGGTATCTCGTCAAGCTTATGACTGATTCTTATCAATAACAGCCTGGGCTGCTTTCATGAAATCTTCTGCTGCTTCGGCAGGCGTCTTCTCATCAAACTGTACCATAGCCGCTGCATCCTTAAATGCCGTATCGATTTCTGTTGCACCTACCGGCGCATAGGTTCCTTCCCCTGCTACAGCCATCGTTGCATTTACGAAGTCAATTTCAATCGTCATGGTTTCGTCTAAAAGAGTCTTAATATACTCTACCATCTCGCTGTTGGCAGGAACACCCTGTTCCATCTTAAACAGCTCCATTGATTCCTCAGTATTAACGAAGAAGTCGATCAATTTAGCAGCCGCTTCCTTTTTCTCAGCTGTCGAAGTATTGGCAATTGCGAAATGAGCGCCCTCAATGTACTCGCCTCTGGCCCCGTCATTGCCGATTGGATTTCTGGCACAGCTCAATACGGCATCCGGCATCTGCTGCTGATATAAATGAAGCTGATTGGCAGGCGCTGTGGTATAGCATACCGCGCCCTGTGTGAAAATCTTCTGTTCCAGGGAGGCCGACATATCTTCTGTGGAAGCAGCCCCATCCGGAATCAGACCCTTGTCTCTCATCTCTTTCCAATATGCAAACCACTGCTCCACCGTTTCTTTTGTAAAATCCAGCTGCCCGTCTTCCGTGTAGAGATCGCCTCCTGCCTGTCTCGCCATATAGCGGAATGTATTATACACGTTAGAATAATCTGTACACCAGTAGATATCTTCGCCTGCCGCTTTGGCAGCAGCCGTCACTTTCTCACCTTCCGCCATAAAGTCCGCCCAGGTCATATCCGCATCGAGAGCCTTGACTGTACCGCCAAATTTTTCCAGCAGAGTCGTGTTGACAATCTGATCGGTAAATGTTACGCCCTGTGATATCATGTAAAGCTTACCGCCCACTCTGCCGCTTCCGATAACGGATTCCGACATCTTGCTGGTATCAATAATTCCTGAATCCACATAAGACTGAATCTCTGCCAGAGCGTCTCGTCTCGCGTAATCCGCTACAAACTGAGGATGCATTCCGAAGACATCAGGTGCGTTGCCCCCGGCAGTCTGTGTTGCTAACTTATCCCAGTAGTCCGACCATGAGTTCGGCTCTCTGATTACTTTAATATCAGGATTCGCGGCTTCAAACCGGTTGCAAATCTCATCGTATACCTCGTGACGCTTTGTATCCCCCCACCAGGCAAAACGAATCTCCGTCTTATTTCCGTTTTTTTCTTCATTCACCTGTTCCGTGGCTCCTGTGCTTCCTGAGGCTCCTGAACTCCCTGCTTCCGGCTGCTTTCCCCCGCAGCCAGCCAGGGAAGCAATCATAACCACTGCCAATAATGTACTGATCAATTTTTTCATAATAGCCCTTTTCCCTTCTCCTTTAATATTAATGAATTGTAAACTTCTATTTACTGTAAAGGTTTACTTTCTCGTCAACGCTTCAGGGTGGCAGCCCGTAAACGTTTACTCTGTCGTGACGGTTTCAGACTTTATTTGTTGATAACCGAATCGTCTAATTCCCATCCCAGCTTCTCGTATTTTTCTCTTCTTGCATTCTTGTCATTGAAAAGTTCTTTATGCGCATATTTTGCAACATCCTTAGCTATGGCCCTCGGCACTACTATCACTCCATCGCCATCCGCCACGATCACATCACCCGGGTGAACCGTAACGCCGCCGATTGCAACCGGGACATCCTTTGCATCGAATCTGGCTCTTACCTGATCCATCTTCTGAGATACAAAATAGCTCCATACCGGAATCTTCTGCATAATTACTTCGTCCGTATCGCGGATACCGCCGCCATTGGTTACGAATCCTCTTGCTCCCGCAATCATGGCGCCCAAACCATTTTCTGAACCGATAAGTCCTACATCAATTCCCGAGATATCGATGGCAATAAAGTCGCCTTCCTCGATTTCCTTGAACCATGGATAGGTACAAATATTACCGTAATACCAGTTTGACCACTGTGTATACTCATCTCCCGTTACTTTTGGATCCGGTCCTTCATACGGAAGATACCTTGCAGTTCTTGCGATTCCCACTGCTTTTGTGCGGTACAGCGGGCGGATCTTGTAGTCCATGGTACCGTAATGATGATATCCCATCCAGTCCATTCCGTCGCGTACATCCGCTACTCTGAGCGGTTCAAATAAATCCAGTAATTCCTTATTTTCCTTAGTCATAATAACCTCCTGCTATGTGTGATTGTTGATCGGTTGCTGTATCGATACTTATTTTGCTTATGTAGTAATTATAACGAAAAACCAGATTTCTTCTACTCATTTTTTATCAAAACCGTCTTATAATTTGTCAAGTAATCGTTTTCTCACGAACTCGTCTTTAATCTATTGACTTTTGGGGAACATACATATACTATAAAGGCAAAAGAAAGAAAAAAGGTGGTGAATAACCTGTCTGTGCAAAATCAGCACACTGGAATCATAATGGAAAAACAAAAGATAACAATAAAAACAGTAGCAGAGGAGTGCGGTGTCTCCATCGCAACAGTATCAAGGGTTCTCAACGACAATTACTATGTATCTCCGGATATCAAGAAGAACGTACTTGACACCATAAACAGACTTGGATACGTACCGAACAGCGTGGCAAGGAATCTGAAACTCAACACCAGCGGGATCATCGGATATATCACCTCCGATATCTCCAACGGGTACCATATTACCATAGCCAAAGCCGTGGAAGACATCATCCGTTCCAGCAATTATAATCTGATCGTCTGCAGCACCGGGAATAACGCCGAGGCCGAGCGCCAGTATCTCAAGCTGTTGATGAGCAAAAATGTAGACGCGCTGATTATAAACTCATGCGGAGAAAACGATGATTTTGTCTTAAAGGCCAATGAATCTATCCCCATGGTTCTCGTCAACCGCCGGCTGAACACCCCCGGATTTCACGGAGATTTTGCCGACTGCAACAATGTACTCGGAATGTACTTACTTACAAAGGATCTGGTCAATAATGGCCACAGGGACATTTATCTGGTGGAAGGACCGCCGAATCTGAGCAATACCAGGGAGCGCCTTGAAGGTTTTGCCAAAGCCATGGCCGAAATCGGCATCACCGATATGAACAGCTATCCGTTCCGTTATCAGGGCGATTACTCGTTAAATTCAGGCTTTGAAGCAATCGCTCACATGCTTGAGCTTCCGCGCCGCCCAACCGCAGTTCTGGCAGCCAACAATACCATGACGCTTGGAGTACTGAAAGCACTCAAGCACTTCGGCATCACAGCTCCCGGCGATATCTCCATAGCCGGTTTTAACGGAATTGATCATCTGGAGCTATTAGAAACCCGCCCTACCGTAGCCGATTACGATCCATACAAGATTGGCCAGGCCGCAGGCCGCGCAATTCTAGAACGGATTCAGGACAATACCATCGATAACCGGGAATATATCTTCAGTCCGGTCTTAATTCACGGCAATGCCGTTACTTCCATCTAAGAATTTTTGCAATAGTTAACATCTGTGGTTCTCTTTCTTCTCTCCTATTGAATCTTGCGAAGTGGTTTGTTACACTTGTCAAGTAAACGATTACACAGGTTCATTTTATAAAAAGGAGAGGGATTTATGAGAACATTCACAACAGAGCAGTATGGACGCACCATGATTATGCATCTCGGAAAAGGGGAACTGGTACTGGAAAGCTTAAAGGCAGAAATCGACCGTCTGGGGATCAAAAACGGAGTTCTGATCTCCGCTATCGGTTCCCTCAGAAAAGCCTGCCTGCACGTTATTACAAATACGGAGGACGACTCCGTAAACCGCTACATTACTGTGGAGAATCCGATTGAGCTGGGCGCTGCACAGGGACTTATTATCGATGGAGAGCCACATTTTCATCTGATTGTGTCCGATCCTGAAGGAGTCTACGCAGGCCATATGGAACCGGGATGTGAGGTCCAGTATCTGGCAGAGTTTGCCATCCTGGAATTAAACGATGTTCATTTAACAAGAAGACTTGACAAATTCGGGATATCCTTTCTTGACGAGAAATAAAACATTCAAGCGCTTTAAGATCAGACATACGCTCTGCCGGCATACTCAAAGCCGCGGTACCCTGCTGGATAGCCAGCCGCCGAACCGCGGCTTTTTCCTGATTTTAATGCACTTTACTCAAAAAACCAAAAAAAATAAGAAAAGAATCCTTTTCTGCAGAATTCTTTTCTTATTTTGTATTTATATTTATTTTGATATGGCAATCAGCCTTTCACACTGCCTGCCGTAATACCTTCAACCAGATAGTTCTGGAAGATAACGAACATCAGAAAAAGTGGAACAAGTGACAGGATTGACATTGCAAACAAGCCTCCCCAGGAGCTGTTTCCCATGGTATCAATAAACTGCCGCAGAGCCAGGGATACGGTATAGAGTTTAACATTGCTGATGTAGATCATCTGACTGAAGAAATCATTCCAGGTCCACAGGAACGTAAAAATCGAGGTCGTGACGATCGCAGGTACAGAAAGAGGAATAACAATCTGAGTAAACAACCGGAACGGGCCGCAGCCGTCAACGGTGGCTGCCTCATCGATTTCTTTCGGCAAAGCGCGGATAAACTGAGTCATCAGGAAGATAAAAAATCCGTCCGTAGCCAGAAATTTCGGCACAATCAGCGGAAGGAAGGTATTCACCCAGCCAAGGCTGTTGTACATGACATACTGCGGAATCAGCTTTACATGCAGGGGAAGCATCAATGTCCCCATCATGATAGCAAACCAAAAGTTCTTAAGCGGAAATTTAAGCTTTCCAAATGCAAAGGCTGCCAGAAGGCAGGAAGTTATATTTCCTATAATCGCAAAAAATACAATCACAAAAGAGTTTAAGAAAAATTTACCATAGGTAACTCCTGAGATACCAGCCCAGCCATTTTTATAATTTTCCAGCGTCCATTTTTTCGGAAGAAGAGACATACCTTTAAATATCTCCGTATTTTCCTTGAAAGAACTGAAAAACATCCAGATCAGCGGATACAACATGCAAAGCGCAAAAACGATTAAAAATACATGGAACATAAGTTCCCGAAATGTTCTCTTTTCCAAATTATTTTCCTCCTTTACTCATCGTAAAATACCCATTTTTTAGCACTCAGGAACAGGAGTCCTGTAAATGCTGCTATTATCGCCAGCAAAATCCACGCCATCGCAGACGCATAGCCCATCTGGAACTGGCTGAACGCCTTGATATATAAATACAGCGAGTAAAACAGAGTAGAGTTAAGCGGCGCTCCCGTTCCTCCGCTGATCACATAAGCGGAAGTAAAGCTCTGGAATGCGTTAATAAATGCCATAACGATGTTAAAGAAAACCATGGGAGTTAACACCGGGAGCGTAATATAGAAAAACTGTTTGATATGGCCTGCACCATCAATTCTTGCAGCTTCATAATAGTCTTCCGGAATCTGCTTTAAGGCTGCCAGAAAAATAACCATAGAAGCGCCAAACTGCCAGATTGCCAGAACAATCAGCGTATTTAACGCAGTTTTCGGTGTTGCAATCCAGTTAATTCCCTGGATTCCGAACAGGGCCAGAATCTGGTTGAATAACCCCTCTTTGTTGAACAGCTGCCTCCATAAGATAGCCACCGCCACGCTTCCTCCAAATAAAGACGGAAGATAGTAAACCGCCCTGTATACTCTGGCTCCTGTCCGGTTCTTTTTCAGCATCAATGCTACCAGTAAGGCAAAGGCCAGCTGCAGAGGCACGCTGATAAATACGAATTTAAGTGTAACCTCAAGACTCTTTAAAAACTTGGGATCCGCCACCAGATTTACATAGTTGTCAACCCCGATAAACCTGGGTGATGTCAGCATATCGTAATTCGTAAACGAATAGTAGAATGATGAAATCATGGGGACTGCCGTAAGGCCAATCAGTCCCAGCAGCCATGGAGCCAAAAATATGTATGCTACAAACGATTTTTTCGTCCACTTATGTTTCTTCTTTGTGTTCAAAATAATTCCTCCTTCTCCATGTTCAAGTAAACGATTACTTGATCTTCTTTTTAGTGGCGGCACTGCCATGCCGCCGCTTTTAATATTTTTGCACTTTACCAAGAAAGCTCCCTCTTCATAGTAGTAATTATATCTAATTTGATCAAATAATTCCTCTCATTTTTTATCCATTTCGCTTTGTTTTTTGTCACGTAAACGTTTTCTGTATTCGGAAGGGCTGACTCCGCACGATAGTTTAAACACGCGATTGAATGACTGAATGCTGGTAAAGCCTATGGAATATGCAATTTCCGTTACGGAATTATCCGTAGTGCGCAGCAGCGTCTCAGCTCTCATAATTCTGCAGCTGTTCAAATATTCCAAAAAGTTCATATTTGTTTTCTTCTTAATATACTTGGAGCAATAGCTTTCGCTGAACCCCAGATATACAGCCATATCAGACAGCGTAATCTTTTCACTGTAGTGCTCTGTAAGATAGGACTGCATCCGCTCTAATAACTCCGCATCGCAGTTTCGTCTGGATTCCATACGATTCTTAATCAGTTCTCCATGGTCTTTCAAATACATCGTAATCTCGATAATCTTAGCCATCAGAACCGTTTCCTGCATAACCTCGTCACCCATATCGAGAAGGGCGATAATATCCCCAAATATCTTTTTTATCTCTTCATCCTTCGCTATGTACAGAACATCATGATAAAAATTCTCATAAAATGTCCTGCACTCCTTGGAAAAACCTTCCATCATACCCAGTGACACCTTTGCAATTCCGACCTGATACTTCTTCTCTGTCTCTACATAATAATGGACAGCACCGCCACTGATAATAAACATTTCCCCTTCTTTAAGCTCTCTGACCACATCGTCCACATACATCAAAAGCTGTCCAGATACGAGATACGCAAATTCCAATTCCTTGTGCCAATGCTTTTTGGATGCAAATTCGTCTTTATAAAATATTTCCCAGTTATCTCCAACCGCGCTTCTTTCCAATCTGTCTTCTCTCCTCTCCAGTACTGCATTGCGTAAATAACGTTGAAGTCAGAAACTGATATCTGCGTCAAATGTGAGTCTGCAAAGCGACGGCGCATTGACCGTTTCAATTAGCTTTGCAGGCGTGCACTATGGCGTAGATCAGAGGTGCTGAATTTACTGGTATTCGCGCAATACAGTACTCGCCTTCCTCATCGCCGATTCAATCACCTTATCCATATCATAATACTTATACTCCCCCAGTCTTCCCCCAAAGACAACATTTTTCTCCCCTTCCGCCAGCGTCTCATATCTCCGGTACAGCTCCTGGTTTTTCTCGTCATTTACCGGGTAATACGGCTCCATACCCTCGCTCCAGGCAACCGGGTATTCCCGGGTAATCACGCTCTTCGGCTGCGTGCCGAACTCAAAATGCTTATGTTCGATCACCCTCGTATAGGGCGTCTCGCGGTCCGTATAATTTACCACGGCCACACCCTGATAATTATCGGTATCCACCGTCTCCGTCTCAAAACGCAGGCTCCTGTATTCCAGCTTTCCAAAGCAGTACCCGAAATAGGCGTCGATGGTTCCCGTATAGATCACCGTCTCCCCCAGACTGTCATACCGCTCCTTATCTTCTAAATAATCCACTCCCGTCTCGATGTCGCATCCCTCAAACAGCTTGTCTATGATAACATTGTAGCCGCCCACAGGAATTCCCTGATAGAGATCGTTAAAATAGTTATTATCATACGTAAACCGCACCGGTATCCGCTTAATGATAAAGGAAGGCAGATCCTTACAGTCCCGGCCCCACTGTTTTTCCGTATATCCCTTAATCAGCTTCCGGTATAAATCCGTTCCCACCAGCCGTATCGCCTGCTCCTCCAGATTCTTCGGTTCTCCCTGCACAGAAGCTCTCTGCTCTTCAATCTTCGCTTTCGCCTCCACCGGAGTGGACACGCCCCACATCCTGCTGAAGGTATTCATATTAAATGGCATATTATACATTTCACCCTTATAATTAGCCACCGGACTGTTGGTAAAACGGTTAAACTCTGCCAGTTCATTCACAAACTGCCACACTTCCCGGTTGCTCGTATGGAAAATATGGGCCCCATAACGGTGCACGTGGATTCCTTCCACCTCTTCACAGTAGATATTTCCCCCAATGTGGTCCCGCTTCTCCACAACAAGGCACCGCTTACCTTCTTTGCCTGCAAGATACGCGAAAACTCCGGAATAGAGCCCGCTTCCTACCAGTATATAATCATATTTTTTCATGTCTTTTCCATTCTCCTGTTCTGTAATATCTGCTTCTCATTGTACTATATCCCGGAAAAAATGTAAACAATTGCAGTCAGCGCGGAAATCACAGGAAATTCCGCCCTGGCTGCCATCTGTTCTATGCATGCCTGATACTGGTAAACTCCGATATTTCCCGGTTCAAGGTGCACAAATCGTCTACTGTCATATCGTGAATATCCTCGTGGCCTGTAATTCGCGCGAAAGTCTTAAGTTCTTTAAAGCTGCATTTTAAGAAATTTCCAACCCGCGCCGCGGCTGCGCTTTCATTTAAGCGTTTTCTCAGTTCCGGATCCTGGGTAGCCGCTCCCACCGGGCAGTTTCCGCTTCCGCAGATCCGATATTGCTGGCACGCAGCCGCAATCAGTCCGGCGGAAGCTATGGCCACGGCATCTGCTCCCATAGCAATCGCCTTGGCAAAATCGGAGGACACACGAAGCCCGCCGGTTATGACCAGATCTATATCTGCACCGGCCTCATCGAGATACTTTCTCGCGCGTGAAAGGGCGTACACAGTCGGTACGCTGGTCGAATCCCTCACCAGCTTCGGACTCGCTCCCGTAGCGCCGCCTCTTCCGTCGATGGTAATAAAATCCGGTTCCGCGAAGACGCAGTATTCCAAATCCTTTTCGATTTTTCCTGCTGCAATCTTTATTCCTATGGGACGCCCTTCCGACGCCATGCGAAGCTGGGCAACCAAGTCTCTTAAATCCTCTTTGCTCCGAATATCCTCGAATTTGGATGGACTGATCACGTCCTCTCCAAGAGGCTTATTCCGGATCGCCGCAATCTCCGGCGTCACCTTGGCGCCTGGCAGATGGCCGCCCATACCTGGTTTTGTCCCCTGTCCAATCTTGATTTCAATCGCGTCCGATTCCCGCAGATTATCCGGTGTCACACTGTATCGATTCGGAACGTACTCAAAAATGTATTTGTACGCCGCACTCTTCTCTTCCGGAAGGATTCCTCCCTCGCCGCTGCACATGGCTGTCCCCGCCATGGCGCTGCCCTTTGCCAAAGCCACCTTCATCTCCTTTGACATCGCCCCGAAAGACATGTGTGATATGTAGACAGGCCCGTCTAATACCATGGGCTTCTTTGCATGTTTTCCAATCACCGTGGTGATGGTTACCGGGTCGTGCTCCATAAGCGGAGGCGGATTCAGCTGCGCGCCCAGAATCAGGATGTCATCCCAGCCCGGCATGGCCATCTTCGTTCCCATGGCATCGATAATCGTATTTCCGCTTACTGCCATCTCATGAATCTCTTTCATATAGCGGCAGGAGCGGTCCTCTCTCACATAGGCCGGATCGTACCCAAGACCGTCGGCAGCCTGTTCTGATTGTTCCGCTTTTTCTGCCCCATCTGCCGGGAAAAATACAGACGCCGGCTGTCTGCACACCGGACATTCCTTCAATTCGTCAAACTGCTTTCCTTCTTTTTCCTCATCATAGATAAACCCGCATACACCACATTGAAATCTGGCCATATTCTGTCCCCTTTCCGTTCCTGTCCAACTTCTTGGGACAGGCATTTTATAGTCCCAGTTTACCACTATTTTTGTGCAACAACAATACAGAAAAATTCGTTTTTTACCAAATGATTGTGAATTTTTTATTTTAATTGACAATCAATTTCTGCTGTGATATGCTGTTTTCATAAGTTAATAATAATTACTATTATTTATCAAGAGAATTTTTACAGGAAATCAGATATCAGAAAGAGAGGTAAGAACAGTGAGTACATATGTAATTACCGGCGGAACAACCGGAATCGGAGCCGCAGTACGAAAGACACTGCTGGATCAGGGACATGAAGTATTTAATATCGATTTTAAGGGTGGAGACTATCTGGCCGATTTATCAACGAAAGAAGGCAGGCAGGGTGCCATTGATGCCGTATTTGAGAAATATCCTGACGGAATCGATGTTCTAATTTGCAACGCCGGTGTTGGTCCGACTGCGCCGCCTAAGACAATATTTGCTTTAAACTTCTTTGCGAGCGTGCAGCTGGCGGAAGGCTTAAGGCCATTACTGAAGAAGAAACACGGTAACTGCGTCATCACTTCCTCCAACTCCATCACGAACATGACAGTTCGTATGGACTGGGTCGACATGCTTTCCAATGTTATGGATGAAGACCGTATTCTGGAGCTGGCGGAAGACATTCCAAGGAATCAGACGCCCTCCTGCTATAGTTCATCCAAGCATGCTCTAGCCCGCTGGGTACGCCGAATCTCACCTTCCTGGGCTGTAGACGGTCTCAGAATCAATTCTGTAGCCCCCGGCAACACGACGACTCCCATGACTCAGGGCATGACGGACGCACAGATGGAAGCCGCCCTGTTAATTCCGATACCGACCCGCTATGGCCGCAAGGAATTTCTCGATGCACAGGAGATTGCCAATGGAATCGTATTCCTGGCTTCCCCGCTGGCAAGCGGAATTAACGGAGTCATTCTGTTCGTGGACGGCGGTATTGACGCACTGCTTCGCTCCGAGCAGATTTAAGAGCCGCTTCGCCAGGGTTTACAGTCCCGGCCAGTTAAAAAATTCCCATTTAAAATGCTCCAGCTTAAGAAAAGCTGCGCTGAGTGGGAAGTGACACGGATTGCACGCAGGCGGCCAGAAAATTCCCGCCAGGTGCTCATAACAAGGAGGAATAAAGCAATGACGATATTAGAACAATACATAGAATGCATGAAAAAGGGGGATGAGGTGGCACTTGCCGACTTATTTAACGAGTACGGTGTGCTTCACGACTCTTCCGTCATCAAGGCCGGTATGGATACCATTCACCTGGAAGGAAAGATGGCTGTAGAAATGATGTTTCATCATAAATTTGGATTCAATGGCGGCCCATTTCCGATTCACAGCGTAAAATACGTTGGAGATAATACAGTATGGTATTTTATCACCTATAACGATCATGTCATACCGGTTACCGCCTTCTTATCCGAGACCGATGAGAACGGCAAAATCAAACGGCTGAACATCTATCCGCTATAGATCAGCAAACCCAATTACCGGCCAGGGCTGCCACATAACATCATGTGGCGCTCTGGCCCCTTTTATTGGGCCTGCAGCGGGATTTGGAATTCCTGCCGGTATGAAACGAGATAGCCTTCCAGTTCTTCTTCCCTATTTTTGAATACCGATGGCACCGGGCGGTCATGGATTCCAAAGTCCGAACCGTATCAAAACATACAGAGCGAGGGCGCCGCTCAATCATCTATTTGATGATTTTGCGACCCCCTCAACCATTTATATATCAGACAATAAACACTATCTTACATCAGTAGGACAGCCTCACCCATGCAGTTTCGTTAATAGAACAGTCTGTTCACCGCACTGAAGATCCCCCTGATGGAAGCTCTCGTAATATTGGAACTGATGCCTACGCCGTACGTTGCGCGTCCCGTCTTCACATCCAGCAGATGGATATAAGATGCCGCCTGCGCTCCGGAACCGGAAGTAAGTGCATGCTCATTGTAATCCAGAACTCGAATTTCGATTCCCAGTGCTTTTTCAAGTCCCTTCTGAACCGCATCGATAGGACCGTTACCAACTCCTTCAAAGACCTTCTCCACACCGTGATCGGTATAACGTACCTTCGCCAGTGTTGAGAACTCTGTATCATCCTCAGCCTCTGTAATCTGGCACTTTCTGAAATGGATCGGTTCCTTGCGTTCGCTGTAGTTCTTCTTGAATTCATCCATGATCTGCTCAGGCGCAACCTCACCCTGCTTCTCGGAAATCGCCTGAATGACATCGGCAAATTCCTTGTGCATGCCCTTCGGAAGCCTGAAACCATAGAAGGTATCCATAACAAAGGCCACACCACCCTTGCCGGACTGGCTGTTGATGCGCACGATTGGCTCGTATTGTCTGCCGATATCCGCCGGGTCGATCGGAAGGTACGGAACCTCCCAGTACTCCTGGTTTCTCTCGTGCATGGCCTGCATGCCCTTGTTGATGGCATCCTGATGGGAACCGGAGAACGCGGTAAAGACAAGCTTTCCTGCGTATGGGTGTCTCGGTTCGACCTCCATCTTGGTGCACCGCTCGCATACATCCACGATCTCGCGGACATTCTCCAGATTTAACTCAGGATTGATGCCCTGGGAGAACATATTATACGCTACGGTCAGAATATCCACGTTGCCGGTACGCTCGCCGTTGCCGAGCAGAGTTCCCTCCACTCTGTCAGCGCCTGCAAGAAGCGCAAGCTCTGTAGCCGCAATGCCGGTGCCGCGGTCGTTATGGGGATGAACACTTAAAATGATGCTGTCACGGTTCTTAAAGTGACGGTCCATCCACTCGATCTGATCTGCGTAAACGTTGGGGGTCGTCATCTCTACCGTAGAAGGAAGATTAATAATGATCTTCTTCTCAGGAGTCGCTCCCCATGTATCCTGTACTGCCGTACAGATATCAAGTGCGAAATCAAGTTCTGTTCCGGTAAAGCTTTCCGGTGAATATTCGAGGATAACCTCTCCGTCGAACCCATCCATGTACTTCTTTACCATCTCGGTGCCTTCTATGGCAATTTCCTTGATTTCCTCTTTGCTCTTGTGGAATACCACATCCCTCTGCAGAGTGGAGGTGGAGTTATAAATATGTACAATCGCCTTCTTAATTCCCTGAATAGCCTCAAATGTTCTCTTAATCAGATGCTCACGGCACTGAACCAGAACCTGGACTACCACATCATCAGGAATCAGTTTCCTTTCTACGAGCTGTCTTAAGAAATCAAATTCAATCTGGGAAGCAGCCGGAAATCCGATCTCGATCTCCTTAAAGCCAAGCTTCACAAGAAGGTTGAACATCTCAATCTTCTCTTCCACAACCATGGGCTCAATAAGCGCCTGGTTTCCATCTCTTAAGTCAACACTGCACCATACCGGCGCTTTTTCAATCTCTTTGTTCGGCCATTGTCTCTCCGGATAATTGATTACTGGTACCCGCTTATATCTCTGATAGTTTAACATGTCTTTCTCCTCCAAATTTTAAATTTTATTCGATTCATTCCCTTTTATCTTCATCCAGGGCTTTGGAGTCGATAAATCACGCTATACTTCTTGACAATGAACAACGTGGTTTTTACAGGTCTAACCCCATCTTCATCATTCCTTTACTATAAGAATCACCTCCCCGGAATTTGCCGAGGTAAAGTGTTATATTATTATAGCACGTTCAGAATTGAGTTACAACAAAAATCTTCGTTAAGTTTAATTGCTCAGCTGCAGAAGCTTCTGCTTTAACTCGCCTTCCATACGGGCCAGCTCTGCCTCCGCCTCTCTTCTCTTCTGACGTCCTTCCGTCTGAATCCGGACCACCTCGTCCAGAGTGGTGATCAGGGATTCATTGGTAATCTTAAGAGTCTCCATATCCACGATACCCCGTTCTGATTCCTTAGCCGTCTCAATGGTAGCCGTCTTTAAGACCTCTGCATTCTTTCTTAAAAGTTCGTTCGTCATGTCGGTGACTTCCCGCTGAGCCCTGGCAGCCTGCTCGGAATGGTTAATTCCGATGGCCAGTACCATCTGACTTTTCCAGAGTGGAATCGTGTTGACGATGGTCGACTGAATCTTTTCCGACATCAGAGTATCATTATTCTGTACCAGACGAATCTGGGGAGCCATCTGAATGGAAATCATACGGGTCAGTTCCAGATCGTGGATCTTCTTCTCAAACCGGTTGCAGAGCGAAGCCATATCATTAACTGCCTGTGCATCCTCCGGAAGGCCGGTCTTGTGAGCCTTGTCCATAAGGGCCGGGAGCATGGTTCCTCTCACCTCATTCAGCTTCTTCTTGCCTGCCAGAATATACATGCTCAGTTCCTTAAAGTAAGTGGTATTTAAATCGTACATCTTGTCCAGCAGGGCAATATCCTTTAAAAGCTGAATCTGATGGTTCTCCAGAATCTTGCAGATCTGGTTCACATTCACCTCAGCCTTATTGTACTTGGCTTTCATGCTCTCCAGCTTGTTTGAACTCTTCTTAAAGAAGCCGAAAAATCCCTTGTCTTCCTCTTCCGCTTCGAAGCTTCTAAGTTCAGTTACCACGCTGCTTAACATCTCTCCGATTTCGCCTAAATCCTTTGTCTTAACGTTATCCAGCGCCGCCTCAGAGAAATCAGCGATCTTTTTCTGAGCCCCTGCTCCATACTGAAGGACGAGGTTGGAATCCGTCAGATCAATCCTTGCAGCGAAATCATCAATCATCTTTCGCTCCTCCGGCGTCAGCTCCGCTTCGGGTATGGATTCTGCTAAGTTTTCCTCCTCCACCTCTGCAGGCACTGCATGGGCGCCCTCCACCGGCAGTTCCGTAGTGCTGAACGGGTCCAGGGTCAGCACCGGTGCCTCATTTATCATCGTCTCGATGTCTTTACTCATGATTCTTCCCTCCTGTTAAGTCGCTTTTACTAAAATCGCTTTCCGCGAATCCATCTTTTTTCAGCATCGTCTGAAGCACGGACGCATCAGTGGTAATGTCGATGGCAGCATCCTGATATAAATCATCCAGAAGACGTTCGAATGCCAGATTGATCGTATCCAGCGTTTCTTCTATCTCATGCTTCGCTGAGACAATATTATCGCCCTCTATCTCAATTCTGTCGAAATCGCGGTACGCTGTTACCAGTTTTACCGTTGTGGGAAGATAATAGTCCATAAAGCGCTCCATCTCCTCCATCTGGTCCGGCTGACGCTCCACCGTCTCAAAAATTCTTCTGATGACAGTCTCCAGCCTGGAGATTTTCCCGGAAATCGTCTCTCCCGGTATCGCATCGTTGGCTTCCCGCAGAATCCTTAAATACTCCCCACCCTGAGCCATCATCTCTTTCAGGCCTTCCGGAAGCTGTTTCTCATCCTCTTCCGCCTTTTTCCTTTCTTCCGGAGCCGATGCACCCTTCTTCTGTTTCTTTTCCGCTTCAGCTAAAAGGGCCATCTCCTTCTCTCTCTGTTTTAAGGACTTCTGAGCACTTAAATACTGCTTATACGTCTCCTCATTCAACATCAGACAGGTCTTCTGTTCGTCGATATGGGCTTCCGGCAGAATCCCCTTTTCGATCATCTTCTGTAAATCCCGGACAACGTATCTTCTCGTCTTTCCAATGCTGCGCGCCAGCTCCTCGATATCACAGTATAGCCTGCTGCCGGCCTGCTTTAAGTAGAGCCCGGCCCGTTTTAACCGGCCTCTTGTGGAGATGCCGGTCCCCAGCATGGTCCCGAACACGCAGCCCAGCACCAGAAGAAGCCCAGACGATCCCAGCACAGCCCCCCACAGCGGTTTTACCACAAGCGCAAGAATCCATGTGACCAGAAACAGGATTCCGACCACACCAAGCCCAATCCCGCCAAACACGGTAAACAGAATTCCCGAAATACGCCCCGGCTGATTCATTCTTATGGCAGCCGGGCTGGGAGCCATCTTCCTGACACGGTACGCGGTTCCGTTTTCTCCCGCCGTCTCGCTGGTCTGAAAGGCGCGGTACCCCGGCCGGTCTGTCCGGCGGCTGGCGTTCTCCGTCGTGTACCGGCGGTTCTCACAGCCTGTCCGCCCTCTCTCTCCGGTACTGCCGCTGTCATTCGCTGCCCCTGGCCGTCTTCCTGCGCCTGCCTCTGTCTGAAATGTGTTTCGCGCATCGTCGGTTTTATCACCGGCGCCGGTACCGGGGCCTTTCCATCCGGCGTTCCCGGAGTCCATTCTTCTGGCCGCATCCATCCCTTTCATCATCTGGTTCCTGGCCTCATCGAGCGCAAAATTCACCGTATCTGAAATCGTTCTGTTTAATTGTTTAAAATCCATGGAATCTATGGCATCCTGCACGGAATCCCTGATCTGATCCCCTAAATTTGAAAAGTCTTTATGATCCATAAACAATGGCCTTTCTTCATAATTCAGTCAACATTCGCATCCTTCATAGCACTACCTATCATATCATGAATCCAGCACGTTTACAATTTAAAATCAGCCCGGTTCCGGAAAAACAAAAAAGCCCGCGCCCAAGTGGAAAGGAACTGATGTTATCTTCCTCTTCCCCTGAGCGCAGGCCTCATCGGCACTGTTCCACCGGTCACATTCCCTTACAGAACATGCCCCTGCTGCTTCATCACTTCGATTACCTGATCCACGTACTTCTCACACGTTTCCAAATCAGCCGCCTCAACCATAACGCGGACCACCGGTTCCGTACCGGACTGGCGAAGCAGGATTCTTCCGCTGTCACCGAGATCTTCCGTCACTCTGGAAACCTCTGCCTTCACCACGGCGTCATCCTGAGCCGCCGCCTTATCTTTTACACGGACATTTTTAAGTACCTGCGGATAAATCTCAATCTCGGAAGCCAGCTTCGCAAGACTCTCCTTCTTCTCCAGCATCACTTCCATCACCTTGAGGGAAGTTAAAATACCATCGCCAGTGGTGGCATGCTTGCTGAATATGATATGGCCGGACTGCTCGCCGCCGAGACAGTTTCCATAAGTCACCATGTTCTCATAAACATACTTATCGCCGACCGCCGTCTTTTCGTAGCCGATTCCCTCGCGGTCCAGCGCCTTATACAAACCGAAATTGGACATGATGGTGGTAACCACCTTGTTATTCTTTAACGCACCCTGCTCTTTCATGTATTTGCCGCAGATAAACATGATCACATCGCCGTCGACGACATTGCCATTCTCATCCACCGCAATACAGCGGTCTGCATCGCCGTCGTAGGCAAATCCCACATCGGCTCCAATCTCCTTCACATATTCCTGCAGCATCTCAATATGGGTAGATCCGCATTTTGTATTGATATTTAAGCCGTCAGGACTGTTGCTGATTACATGAGTCTCCGCGCCAAGAGCATCAAACACATTTTTGGCAATGGCGGAAGCACTGCCGTTTGCACAGTCTAACGCCACTTTTTTATTTTTAAAGGAACGGGTTGCAATTGAGATCAGGTATCCGATATAACGGTTTCTGCCGGCGGCAAAATCTACGGTTCTTCCAATCTTATCCCGCTTTGCCAGAGGTACCTCGTGAGTCTCACCGTCCAGGTACTTTTCAATCTCAACGATTACACTCTCCTCCAGCTTCTCTCCGTTTCCATTGATTACCTTGATTCCATTGTCATAAAAAGGATTATGGCTGGCTGAGATCATGATACCGCAGTCGAAATCCTCTGTGCGGACAACGTATGACACGCTGGGGGTTGTCGTCACATGAAGCAGATAGGCATCCGCTCCGGACGCGGTTAATCCCGCCACCAGGGAATATTCGAACATGTAGCTGCTTCTTCTCGTATCTTTTCCGATGACGATACGGCATACATCGCCTTTTTTCCTCTGCCCGTAGTACCAGCCCAGAAACCGGCCTACTTTAAAAGCATCTTCTACTGTCAGCGTTACGTTGGCTTCTCCGCGGAAACCGTCAGTTCCAAAATACTTGCCCATACTTTTTCTCCTCTTTTCAATACAGTACTAATGTTCCAGCCAGCTTACTGTTACTGGTTTTCCAGAATCAGAATGTACTATAGCACACATGATTTCATTTTTCAATTAAATTTCTCTTAATGTGCTATTCCTCCGTTACCTCATAGGCATAGAGAATGGTCCTGGCATCGTTAAATTCATAACTGCATGTGATAAAGGACCAGAGCTGCTCCAACGGCTTCTCCGGGATCTGGGCGAAGGAACATCCCTTCGTCATCTCTTCCACATACGCCTGGAAACTCTCCTCGGTGGCAAACTTCGTCTTTCTTCTCATACCGGTAGGTTCCGTATAGAGAACCGACATGGGGCGTAAATGGTACTCGCGTTCCGGCGTGTAGACGGTGATATCCTGGTGCTCCATGAAATATTCCTCATCCTTATATTTTACAATGTCTTTGAACATACTGCCATTCTTCATGTTATGCCCATAGATTATATTATGCCGGCCGGAAAAATCAGGTTCGCTCTCATAATCAAGATAAATGGCACCCGCCACACTTTTTTTACCTTCGAAGTCTGTATTTAAGTAAGTTTCATTATTTCCGGTCTGAACGATGGGATAGTCAATCTCTGTCCCCTCGACCTTCAGCCAGCCAACGATGTCCGGATTGATCTCCTTAAGCTCATCAAACTGGATCGGGGACACGTAGGGAGCCTCCGTCTCTTCCGGTTCTGACTCGATCGGCGTCTCTGTATCAACCGGCGCTTCCGTCTGGCGGGCCAGTTCAGCAAGACTCTCATATTCCCGCTCTGCCGCTGCCCGAACCTGGTAATCCACATAAGTTTTTATTCCTGCTGCCGCTGCCAGCACCACGGCCAGCAGCAGAAGGATCGACGCAATACGTTTTTTCTTCATCCAGCCACTCTCCCTTGATATGATGTATTTTTCCTACAGTATAAATGATTTCCGGTGAAATCTCAATCTTTTTTCCGTCCGCATCCGCGGCGTCAGTTCCGGCTGGAAATGATTCGCAGCAGCCTCACGACATATGTCTTTCTTCATATTTGAAATGTTTCACAAGCAGTACTGGACATTTTTCCGTTTATTCTTTATACTAATATTAGAAAATGGGAGTGTGAGATGCTCATGAATAACAAGAATGATATTATATATGTAAATATGCTCGGAGAATTTTCCATAACGATCGGCAGCCAGGTGATCATGGACCGAAACAACCAGTCCAAAAAGCCCTGGAGTCTGCTGGAGTACTTAATTACGTTCCGCGACCGCAACATTCCGGTTGAGGAGCTGATCGATCTGTTCTGGAAGGACGAGGCAAGCAATAACCCGGCCGGCGCCTTGAAGACCCTGATGTTCCGTGTCCGGAAGCTTTTAGAGCCATTGGGAATTCCACCTCAGGACTTAATCACGCAAAACCGGAAAGCCTACGGCTGGACAAAGGAACTGACCACCATCACCGACACGGACCGGTTTGAGGATCTGTGTCTTCGTTCCGAGTCAACTGATATCAACAGTGAGGAATGCCTCTCCCTCTGTTTAGAAGCGGTATCCCTTTATAAGGGTAATTTTCTTCCGAAATCCGAATGGGAATCCTGGGTCGTACCGATCCATACCTATTACCATACTCTCTATCAGAATCTGATTCACCGGACGCTGCTGCTGCTTGACGAGCAGAAGGATTATCCCACGATCATCGATGTCTGCCAGCAGGCCATCGCCATCGACCAGTATGAAGAGGATGCCCATTACTATCTGATCTACGCTCTTTACCAGAGCGGCAATCAGTATATGGCTATGGAACATTATCAGCACGTCAATGACATGTTCTACAATGAGTTCGCCATCACTCCATCCACGCGGTTTAAAGAGCTCTATAAACTGATCAGCGACAAAAAGCACGGCATCACCATGGATCTAAGCACGATCCAGGAGACGTTGATGGAAGGAGCCAAGGAAAAGGGCGCATTCTGCTGTGAGCCTTCCGTATTCCGTGATGTTTACCAGCTGGAGACACGCGCCATCGAACGTACCGGTGATTCCATCTTTTTATGCCTGATCACCATCAGCAACTTAAAGGGCGAATTATTAAAGCCCTCCGTACAGACGAGGGCCATGGATGAACTGGGTGAGTCCATCCGCACCTCTCTCCGCCGGGGCGACATCTACAGCCGGTACAGCGTCAGCCAGTACCTCATGCTGCTTCCGACAGCCACCTATGAAAACGGAGAGATGGTATTAAAGCGGATAATCCAGAATTTCAAAAAAGCGTATTCCAGAAAAGACTTATCCATTACATATTCACTTCAAAGTATTATACCAAGTTAAGATTACAGGAAAATCCTCAGGGCCGGAAACGGTTATATACGTGTCCGGCCTGAATTCCGCCCCGGTACTGGGCCATCTCGCTGACCGTTACCAGCTGATATCCCCTGTTCACCAGTTCCGGAATTATCACCTCCGCGGCGTCCGCCGACGTGCTGTAGATATCATGCATCAGCACAATATCCCCATCCTTTACCTGGTTCAGAACAACATTGATCGTATTCTGTGCATTTCTTGTCTTCCAGTCCAGAGTGTCAATATCCCACATAACAGCAGCCATCCCCATGGAACCCAGGGTATCCAGTGACGCCTGATTATAAAAACCTCCCGGCGGCCTTACTAATGTCGGTGTCACTCCGCATGCCTCAGTGATTTTCTGGTTAGTCAGCCCTACCTGGGAGCGGATTCCTGCATCTCCTGCCTTGGTCAGATATTTGTGTTCGTATGTATGGTTTGCCACCTCACATCCCAGTGCATTCATGCGCTGAACCACCGCCTGAGTTCCAGGGACCCGGTTTCCCACCATAAAAAAGGTGGCGCGCCCGCCGTTTGCCTCCAGGCTGTCTAAAATCCTAGTGGTCACAGGCGTGCTCGGCCCGTCGTCAAAGGTAAGAGCCACCATGGGCTTTGTCGGATCAATTCCCTCCGGTTTCATCTCCGGCGGCTCAGCCCCCTTTAACACAGCCGCGGCTCTTAAGCCTTCCACCCGGATGCCGGAGCCCTCCGCTCCCGCCGCCGTGCCGTTCATGGCCCATTCCGTCCATGCACCATTTTCCCAAACGGAATAATAGATATCGTAATACTCTGCCAGCCTGTCCGTAAATTTCATGGCTACGGCCTCAATTGGAAGCTGTTCCGGGGCCGCTCCGATCTCCACATCATTCTCTCCCCAGTCAAGCCAGCCCTTACCTATAATATTCACCTGATAGGCCAGAGTTCCTTTTAAGACCTCCGGTTGTCCGGAAACCGTCATGCGGATGGCACTGGCAAAACTGCCTGTCTGAACCTTTAATGGATCGTTGTCGGCCTTGACCTCGCTCCAGCCCACACTGTCCTGATAGGTGCTGTAACTCACCACCAGCGGCGTCAAATCCTCAGGCTTCACTTTCGGAATAATTCCCGGTCCGATCTCTTCCTCTGCCGCTGCCTCATCAGCACAGGAGCAGAAGGGCTGTCCGCCTGCCACCAGTGCGGCAGCCAGCACAAAAGCCCCGATTCGTCTCAGAATCTTCCATTTAATACTCTTCATATTTCCCACCTCCGCAAGCATCTGTCTGCTATAAGTATAGCATAGATTCCGGGCGGATGGCATTTAAATTCCTTAAATCTTTCCTACAATACCTGTCGCACCATTACAATTTGTTTTTTAGAAAGATTTTACCATTTTCCACTATCCAATTACCTGAAAATCATTTATGATGGAAGAGATCATGAAACTGAAAGAAAAACAGACAAAAGATCAAAAGCCACAATTTTAAAGGAGGAATTTTATGATACAGGAAGATTTTATCACACTGACACTGGAGAAACAGAAAAATATTGCTCTCATCGCCCATGACAATGAAAAGCACGCTCTCATCGACTGGTGCAAAGAACATAAAGACATCTTAAGCCAGCACACGCTGTGCGGAACCGGCACCACCGCGCGTATGATCACGGATCAGACAGGCCTGTCCGTAAAGGGCTACAACAGCGGCCCTCTAGGCGGTGATCAGCAGATCGGCGCAAAGATTGTAGAAGGAAGAATCGACCTGGTTATCTTCTTTTCTGATCCGCTGACCGCTCAGCCCCACGATCCCGATGTGAAGGCACTGCTTCGTATTGCCCAGGTTTACGATATTCCCATCGCCAATACGAGAGCGACTGCAGACTTTATCATCACGTCTCCGCTGATGAGCACAACCTATGAACATCAGGTCATTAACTTTAATAAAAATGTTGCAGACCGGGCAAATACATTATAACGGTAAAAACAGGGAAACAACATCACGGGGCCGCCGCACCCAGGTCATTTGACCCACAGTGCGGCAGCCCCGTAACAGGACAGATAGCCCAATGATTACTCACGAATCCCCAAACACCTTCCTGCACAGCCCAAAATACTCCTGGCATGCCGGATATTCTGACAGTTCCCTGATCCGTTCCGCCACACCGTTATAATACCAGGCATGTTCCGACCTTCTCTTCTCATTGAACCTGTCCCAGATTGCTTCTCCGATTACCATATGATCTCTGGCCGTGCACCGGAGATTACTCAGCTTGTCCCCCAGAACCAGGATCTTGCTCTCCCTTGACGCCGTCTCCAGATGCTTAAGCGTCGCCGCTTTGCGCTCTTTCCACGACTTTGTCTTATCCTCCGTCTCTTCCATCACAAATGCCGTAACCCGCTGGCCAAATAACGTCTCCAGCTGCTGCTCCGATACTCCCGCATCCTCCACAACATCATGGAGAATCGCCGCACAAACCAGTTCTTCATCCTCCGACATCATGGAAACAATCACTGCCGTCTCCAGCGGATGGACGATATAGGGAACTTTAGTCCCTTTCCTGAAGGCCCCCTCATGGGCCTTCATCGCAAATGCTACGGCCTCGTCAACCATATGGCATCTCCTTTTAAGCTCTTTCTTAATATATTACCACAATTTATTACGATTTAACAGATCATCTTGTAAGAAACGCATTTTTCTGTTATGCTAGGAAACGTAAAAAACATGAGGAGGAACCTTAATCAATATGAGCCCATATACCAATAATTCCAGGCAGAACCGAGGGAGAGGAGGCTCCAGCCGGCACGATTCCGGACGGAGTGACTTTATGACGGTCCTCCTGTTTTATGTGCTTCCATTCATCGTTGTCAACTCTATTATTTTTATTCTGGTTACTGCAGCACCGAAGGGAGATTTGACAATCGGGGAAGCCGATAATTTTACGACAACCACCATGGAATTAAAGATAAAATCACTTTTTCCCATCAAAGCCATGACAGTAACCCTGGACGGCAACGAAGTGGAGCTCACCAAAACTGCTTCCAAGACCTACACGGCTGTACTCGGCTCCAATGGAACCGTAAAGGTGAGCTTAACAGCCTTTAACGGCATGAAAAATGTATTTTCAGAACAGGTCAATATTCTGGATGACACCCCACCGGACATTAAAGATTCCATCATCGAGGATGGCGTCCTTTCCTTCCGTCTGGAGGATACCCAGTCCGGAGTAAACTATGATACCATATATGCTTACGATGATGACACTCCGGAGATCCTTCCTCTCTCCATTGACCGCAGCACAGGAATCATTACATTCGACATGCAGAAGGAGAATCTGACCATCTGCGTAAAGGATCAGGTCGGCAACGAAGCCCGTGTAACGATTACACCAAAGGGGGAGAATTTAAACCCGGAGGAGGCGGCCGCTTTAGCCAGTCAGGAAGCAGCTCAGGACGGCGATGCCGCTTCCGGTGAAAGCAAGGAAGACCAGACCGGTCTGGAATCTGCAGAATAATTGGATCAATCCAGTACAAGAATGAATCCCGCAAGCGGGATTCTCCGCCTGCGGCGGGTCGCATTAGCGACATAATTCCTTACCGCCGCAGTGCGATCCTGCCCGGAGGGCTTTTTTATATCATAGGGGTACTTTCCTATGATATAAAAAACCGGGAGAGCGTTTTCAACTGATCAATTCAGATGAAACACTCTCCCGGTTTTTACTCGATCCCCCCTTGGATCTCATACAGTTTTAATGCTGACACTCTTCCACGACCTTAAATCCTACCAGCTTAATCGTCCGCGGTCCATGGCCGAGAATAATTCTCCCGATATCCTCCAGTTCCTCCAGATAAAGGCTGACCGTAGCCGTTGAATTTTTTCCCACACCGTCGCAAATCTCGCGGATGGTGGGAGAATACAGATTTTCAGAAACAAAGTACACGATAAATTGATAAATTCTCTCCTGCAAGTCATAATCCCATCGTAAGCCTCTCAATTTTTCTCCTCCTGAATTTAAAAACCTGGAACCATCATACCATATTTTGGTAATTTCCAAAAATGGTAATTTTTTCCAGATCCGCATTTTTCAGAAAATCAGGACGGTTCGTCCAATCTGCTGATTTTGATAGGACGAAAAATCGCCCGAAAGGCTCATAATTACGTACTTATTTGCGTTTTTCAAAAAAATACAGTATATTATAGAAAAAAACTATGGGAGGTGTCCTATGACGATTCAGCAGCTGAAATACATCATAAAAATCGTGGAATGCGGGTCTATTACGGAGGCAGCAAGGCAGTTGTTTATCTCGCAGCCCAGCCTTTCCGCCGCATTAAAAGAACTGGAATCGGAATTTGGAATTGAGTTGTTCTACCGGACAGCAAAGGGAATATCCTTAACGGCCGACGGCACGGAATTTTTGTCGTATGCACGCCAGATTATCGAGCAGACACAGCTTTTAGAGCAGCGCTATACAAACGGGAAGCCGGCCAAGCGGCTCTGTTCCGTATCCACACAGCACTATGCCTTTGCAGTCAATGCCTTCGTCAGCCTGATCTCCCGAATCGATACGGATGAGTATGAGTTTACATTGAGAGAGACGAGAACGTATGAGATTATTGAAGATGTGGCTAATTTCCGAAGTGAAGTAGGGATTCTCTACTTCAGCCAGTTTAATGAAAAGGTGTTGAAGAAACTGCTGAAGGAAAATCATCTGCTCTTTAACCCTCTGTTCGAGGCGGCCCCCCATGTGTTTATCAGTTCCATGCATCCGCTTACCGGAAGGAAGGAGGTCACGCTTGAAGATCTGGAAGACTACCCGTTTCTGGCATTTGAACAGGGAACCTTCAATTCCTTTTACTTTTCAGAGGAAATCTTAAGCACGGCCCCGCATAAGAAAACCATTCATGTCAGCGACCGGGCGACTCTGTTTAACCTGCTGATCGGTTTAAACGGCTACACGATCTGCAGCGGAATATTAAACAGCAACCTAAACGGCGACAACATCGTGTCGGTACCGCTTAAGACAGAGGAATGGATGCGGATCGGCTATATTTGCAGCGATAAATTCCCTTTAAGCCCGATTTCTCTTTCCTATATCAGAGAGCTGAAGAACGTAATCGCGGCAGAGGGCTTCGTCATACTGACGGAATCCGGCCGGTGAGGGTTCTCACGCGGCCAGCAGGCGGTATACAGCCTCGTGGATTTTGGAAGCAACGTAGGGATTATTCATAGTATAAAGGTGAATGCCGTCGACGCCCCGCGCAATCAAATCCACGATCTGATCCACCGCATAGGCGATACCGGCGTCACGCATGGCCTCGGGATTATGCTCATACCGTTCCATCATTGCGGTAAATTTGGAAGGCAGGCTTACGCCGCAGAGGGACACCATCCGCTCGATCTGCTTTTTATTGGTGACCGGCATGATCCCCGCTTCCACCGGGACATGAATTCCCGCCAGCAATGCGCGTTCTTTAAACCGGTAGAAACAGTCATTGTCAAAGAAAAGCTGCGTAATCAAATGGTCGGCTCCGGCGTCCACCTTGGTCTTTAAGCTTCGGATGTCTGTCAGGATGTTTACCGATTCTGTATGGCCTTCCGGATAGCAGGCCGCCACCACATTAAAATCTTTAAACTCCTCTTTTTCTTTTATAAAAGAGATTAAGTCACTGGCATACTCAAAATCACCGGCCGGGCGGCCGCCTTCGGGGATATCCCCGCGCAGCGCGAGTATGTTATCGATTCCCGCTCTCTTAAATCCACCCAGCAGACTGATTACATCGTCTTTCGTCAGGCCGATGCACGGCAAATGGGCCACGCTCTCGATACCATATTCATTCTTAATCTTTGAGGCAATCTCCGTTGTCGCCTTACAGTTTTCGCTGCCTCCGGCTCCGTATGTAACGCTGATAAAATCCGGATTCAGTTTTCTTAAACTGTCCAGTGTTTCATAAATCGTCTCGACCGGATTGGTTCTCTTTGGAGGAAAAACCTCGAAGGAGAGTACCGGTTTCTTTGCGAACAAATCCGTTGTCTTCATTTTTCTGTCTCCCTGCCGCTTTATCCATATGCAAAGGGCAGCTGGCCCTCTCATCTTTTCACGGCTCTGATTTTATGACCATAATCATAGCACAGGGCAGCGGTATAAGGAAATATAGTTTTTTTATTGTATTATATAGGAAATTCCTATGGGGATAACAGTTTCTTTACAAAGACAAGGTTTTCGGGAAACGCCTTCTCTCCTTCCTTCTGATCAGTCAGCCTAAATATACCCCCTGCTCTCGCAGCACCTTCCGGAGTTCTTCCGTATTGAGATATCTTGGAAGGGTATTCTCCTTAACGCACAGCGCCGCTGCGGTTCCTGCCGCCTGTCCCTGGGCCATGCAGGATACCGTGTTTCTTGTGGACATATGCGCCTCCCATGTACCGGTAATGCATCTTCCGGCCACCAGCAGTCCCTCCACGCGTTTGGGAATCAACGCCCGGTAAGGAACGCCATAATAGCCGCCTTCCCGGATGGTAATTCTCGGAGCACAGTCATGGAATCCGTATAAATACACTTCATCCTCAAACCGTTTTCCGGATACAATCTCCTCCAGCGACAGATCATACTCGCATTCCACAATTCTCGTAAGCCTCACGCCGATACTGGCCGGTGTCCAGCTCACATAAGCATCTTCAAATCCCGGAATATACTGTTTCAGCATCCCCGCCAGCTTCATAACCTGATGGCGCAGTGTGATCTCTGCTTTTGAATACTCTTCTGTACTGGCAGCGTCCACGTCAGGCAGAGCCGCCGAATTAATATAAGTAAATTCTCTCTCATGCAGAGAAAAACCAAGAGGTCCCCACATACCCGTCTTTTCCATAAACTCCGTAAATTCAGGAATTTTTTTCAGTTCAAAACCGAGCCGTATTACATGGTCGGTACTGCTTCCTTTATCGCCCTCTATCAACTGATTGACAATGCCTTTTTCCCGGCAGAATTCCACCAGCCGAGGCATATCCACATTTGTCATGCCAAACGGCATCCCTGCCGAAGTTGTATTGTGTTTTTTTACAACTCCGGCACCGGCCAGCGCCGCTGCATCCGCATCACCGGTAGAATCAATCACTGTGTGGGCAAGAATGGCTTCTCTTCCGGATTTTCCTTCAATGATGACACCTGATACCCGCTCGCCGTCTTTTATCACATCCGCGATTACTGTATGAAGCAGGATTCTCACCCCCGCCTCTTCCAGCATGGTAAATGCAACATCCTTAAAAATCTCCCAGTCGATCAGCGTAATGGCTGAATCATAGTTTCCACCCTTATCCTGTTCTAAATGGCCCGGCGATCCCGACGCTTCCATCATACGCGTCACGATTTCCTGCGGGATTCCTCTGACTACCTGAGTCTTTTCCGCCCCCGCAAAAGCCTTATACAGGTTAAAAAAGCTGTGCAGCGGGCCTGCTCCATTTACAAGAGTTCCCCCCACATGGCCAAACCGTTCCACCAGTATGGTATCCGCGCCGTTTCTGGCGGAGGCCAGCGCCGCTGTAAAGCCCGCCGTCCCTCCTCCGCACACGACTACATCGCATTCATACTGAACCGGCGTTTTCCTGTACTCTTCAATCTCTCTTTTCATATTTCAGCACCGCCTTATCCTCATCATATACGGCCTTCGCCGTCACCGTTCCCCTCTCATGGCGCCCCAGAACCCGGATTCTCTTTTCCATTCCCGGCAGCAAATCAAAGTAATTATCTTCAAACAGCCAGCCAAATTCATCTCCATCCTCGTCTCCTCCCAGTTCCACACATCTTGCAAACCGGCTCGCAGTGACAACAAGGATATCCCCCTCCTGCTTGAGCTGAAGCCCCGTATGTTCCGGGTACTCCATTCTTCGCTCAATCTCGCACGGTTCAGCGCACATCCCCATGACCTCGCCTTCATCGGAATATGCAACAGCGCAGACCAGGTTACTTTTTCTGAACTGACCGTAGCAGTCGATGGTGCAGACTGGTTTTGATTCATCCGGTTCAGCATGAAACTTCTGGAAAAAGGTGCCCTGCCGTTCATTCTTTAAGATATCAAACAGGAATATTTCCAGATGCCCGTTTACGGCATGCCCCGTATCATTCGTCACCCATAGATAACCATGGTCCCCCAGCTCGCACGACACCAGAAACGGCGCGTAGCAGCGTTTTAATTCGTAATAGGGGTAGTACGGCTCCTGATAATAGTCCACAACTCCATATGAAATAATATTGCTGTTATTATTAAATTTCCAGAGCATATGGCCCTTCGTCCTTCTGGCTGTACCGGCAGAAGCGGCTTCTTCTCCCCGGAAGCCTCTCCGAAACCGGCATACCTGTTCATGAATATACTCCGCATGAGCGGCACCGATCCGGTAGACCAGTTCATCTGCCGATCCTGCATCGTAATAATGCTCTACAGGTCCAAGCTTTATGACGCCCTGGTTTGTATTATGAAGTTCCCATGTCTCCGGCCACTCTTTTCTTTGTCTCCGGCTAACCCTCCCCGTATATTCCGGCGGCCAGAGCTCCTCCGGTCTCATCATCTTCCTCATGGACTTCATGGAAGGTGTGGAGACCCGGCAGTTCTCACTTAAAAATACAGGGAATTCCCTTCCTGGAACGAACCAGAGATGGGTATAGCCGTGGGTATCCCCCGCCAGGGGATCATTGGCATATGCACCGCCGCATGGGGAAGACGGATGGTAGTACCGTTCCGGATCCTGTTCCATGCAGACCCCGGGAAATACCTGTCGGACAATCGTTTCACCAAAACAGGGGCCTCCGGGATTTTCATAATCCCTTGATAGCAGAGTCTCATTTCCGCCGCACCAGAGAAGTATGGACGGATGGGATTTCAGCCGTTTCGTCATCTGCTCCGCCTCTTTGCGGCAGAGTTCCAGGAACTCCGCTTCCTCCGGATAAGCAGTATAACAGAGATAGAAATCCTGCCAGATGAGAATCCCCCGTCTGTCACATTCCTCGTAAAACGCCTCTGGATAGCGTTCGCTCTCCCCCCAGACCCGCAGAATATTAAAATTCCCCAGTTCTGCAAGATCCAGCAGGCGTCCCATCACATCTGGCCGGTACCGGTTGCTCAGAGTATCGGGATGGACGAGATTGGCCCCCCACAGCTTGAGAGGTCTTCCATTGATCCGAAAATCCATATCTCCAGCCATGGAAACTCTGCGGAATCCTATCACCTTTTCCAAAAAATCCGCTGTTCTGCTGCCGCAGGTAAGCTCCAGTCTGTATACTGACGGCTCCCCCATCGTCCCCGGCCACCAGAGTTTAGGATGCGGCACACGAAGAACCATGGTCTCAGAACGGCTCATAATCTGCCGTACTTCCTCCGCCCTCACCTGGCCGGTGCTGTCAAAAACCCTGGCCTGCAGCGGTTCGCCCTGATATTCCTCCAAAGCCCCCAGAAAAGAGGCAGTAATCGTAACCACGCCGCAGTCACCATCTTCCGAAAGACTGCTGTCCGCTGTCACTTCATCAAACAGAAGGGGATCTTCCTGCATCAGAGTCACGTCACCATAGATTCCGCACCTGATCAGGCCTGGAACCGGACCGCAGTACTCATGAAAGCCGGAGCGGAATGCCCGCACCGCAGAGATTGCCGGGACACGTCCCTCATACCGCTCCGGAAGCCTTATCCCGCTTACTTTTTTCGCTGCGGATTGAATCCAGATCAGCAGCACATTTGTTCCCGGATTCACCTCATTTACCGGGAACCGGTAATCCAGAAACACATCGCCGCATTTCCCGACTAAGGTTCCATTCAAATAAACAGCTGCAAACGTATCTACCCCTTCTAAAGTAAGGTAAACCTGACCAGCTGCAGACGCATCACCGGTAAACTCAAGGCGGTATACCCAGTCATACTCATCAATCCATAAATCACGGTTAATCCCTGTCTCATTGGGATTACCTATCACTCCGTAATCCAGAAGTACATCGTGGACCTGTTCCGGAAAATTCAGGACCGGAAAACTGCGGTCCTTTCCGGTTCCCGGCACTCTAAAACCAGCTTCCAACTCTTCCGGACTGTAGTCCATTCCCGTGGGAAAACGCTTTAAAAGCCAGCCTTCCCGTAATACCATTTTCTTCATACCAGTCTCCCTTTTAGCCTGCTTCCTTCAACGCTCACTGCTGCCAGTGTATTGACACTAGAAAACAAAGCCTTTTGTACTGCTGAGACGCTCCATAATGTCATCATTCAGCCGGAGCCCTGTGGCCGCGGCGTTGTCGAGAGCCTGGGCTGCATTTTTTGCTCCCGGGATCGCACAGCTGATACCAGGATACGTCATATTATAGGCCAGCGCCAGATGCCCCATAGAGAGCCCTGTCTCTGCCGTACACGCTTCCACAATTTCCAGATCCGGTTTTACCTCCTCGAAACGTTTCGCTGTCCAGAATCCCTTTCGGTTATCTCCTTCGGCAAACTGTGTTCCTTCCCGGTACTTTCCGGTCAGAATTCCGCTGGCCAGAGGCTGACTGGTCATCACCGCAATATTACGCTCCTTCGCCAGCTTCACAACCTCTAAATTGGATTTATTCAGAATATTAAACGGACATTCCAGCACATCAATTACCCGTTCCGTATCACGTTCCAGCGCGTGCATGGTGTCTCCGGCTCCCCACATGGCAAGACCGGCAAACCGTACACGGCCAGACCGCTTCATCTCCTTCAGTGTCTCAAAAACCCCACATTCATCCTGCAGCTTCGCATCCGGAACATGCAGAAGGTAAACATCCACATAGTCCGTCTGAAGCCGTTTCAGACTTTCCTCCAGACACATCATGAGATACTCTTTGGAAAAATTCTTGCTTCGTTCCGGCAGACGGAAGTTTGTACCGCCTTTCGTCACGATGACAGCTTCCTTTCTGCGTCCCTTTAAGAACTCTCCGATCAGTTCCTCACTGTGCCCATCGCCGTAGGCATCACACGTATCGTATAAATTTACTCCCTTTTCCCACGAAACAGTTAAAGCTTCCACTGCATCCCTGTCGCAGATTCCGTCGCCCCAGCCTCTGCCGCCGATTGCCCATGCTCCAAAGCCAATATCTGATACCTTCATACCTGTTCTTCCAAATATATTATATTCCATCGCTGTCTTTCTCCATTTCTATCTGTCATTATGATTCATCAAAAATATTCAGTTCCCTTAACAGAGCCACCACATCCTTCATACGCTTCTTCTTGAATTTTTTTAGAATATGGTTGATCTGCGACCGGATCGTAGTTTCCTCCACAAAGCGTTTTGACGCAATGTCCTTATACGTATAGCCTTCATATACCATTTTTAATATCTCATATTCCGTTGTATTAATCAGAAGCATCACCTGAAAGGTCTCTTTTAACCGGCTCTGCTTCTCATAGACTCTCTGATACCCGTCAATCAGTTTTTTCGCCACCTCCGGGCGGACCAGAAGCTTATTATCGATCACATCATGAATCGCCCCCACAATCTTCTCAATGGAACTGGTCTTTATGATATAATCAACTGCTCCGGCCAGATATGCCTGAAATATGAATTCCTCATCCTCATGGATGGTAAGTGCGATACATTTCACCCCCGGATATCTCTCATGGATTTTAGCAATCGCTGTAATTCCGGAGGTTCTGGTCTCCATTTGAATGTCCATAAGCACGACAGACGGAAGCAGCTGTTCCACCATCAGAAATGCTTCATGGCCCGTAGCCGCCTGCCCCACCACCAGAATATCATCCGACCGTGCAGCAATCTCCTCCGCCAGATGGATCCTGATTTCCTCCATGTCATCCGCAATGACCAGTTTGATTTTCTCCATGTTTTCTTCCTCCCCCGTTACGCTGCGAGACACTGGTCTTCTCTTCCCTGCTCATGGGCAGGAGAAGAAATACTGACGTATATACCCCGTATCTGCTGTCGATCTTGATCTGTCCCAAATGCGCCCTGATCACCTTATAAACATAGGGAAGGCCCAGCCCCCAGTTCATCTTCCCCTGTTTTCCGGAATAATGCGGCGAAAAGATCCGGCCGCGGTCACGGAAACGAATACCTTTTCCGTTATCCTGGATCATGATGATCAGCCATCGGAACAAAAATTCCAGTCTGACTGTAATTTTCCCCTCTTCCTTCCCGGACTGTTCGATGGCTTCCACGGAATTGTTCAAGATATTTACCAGCGCCTTGCACAGATGATAGCGGTCGTACATTCCGCAGATATCCTCATACCCCTCTCCGTTCCACTCCACCGTGATATAAGAAGGCACTGTAACTTCATTCAGCGCTTCATCGATAATGCTGGAAACACTGTTATTTAGATAGTGATACTTAATTTCTTTTAACTCATCAAGCATTTGAGTCGTCCGCCCCAGCGACTCGTCTATCAGCTTTCGCATGCGGCCGATTTCCGGTATCTCCGCCGTGTTATCCACCTTATTTTCAATCTTTGTGATCAGTATCTGCTGAGAAAAAAAGAGATTTTTCTGGGAATGGAGCGTTTCCCCCAGGACTTCGTTCATGATGTTTAAATTCTTCTGAATCTTCCGCTTCACAAACGGTGTTGCCGACATATCCATCCGAAAACTCAGCAGTATAAACATGCAGAACGAGATCACCACCAGCACCAGCGACGGAGCCGTCAAATAAACCTTCTGAATCCGCGCCTGAACGTTTTCAAAGATCCAGAAACCGCTGCGAATCACCTTGTCCACCGACATGCTGAATGGCCCGATATAGAAAAAAATATAGAAGATCGCGGCAGCAAGCATCAGTCCCATGGAAAACAGGAATATTCGTTTGCGAAGAAAGCGGACGGATGTCACCATCACGTAGCGGATCAAAACGCAGATCGGCCGAAGCAGCAGCAACAGGACTACAAGTTTAAAGATCACATTTAAAGAGCAGTACAGACCATACACGAACGGTTTATTCCCGCTGGTATGATACAAAATATACATTTTTGTAGAGGTTACAGGATCGTAAAGAATTATGGAAAGAAGGGGAACCGCAAAGAACAGCAGGCGCCGCATCCTCCGGCTCCCCTTTTCCATTTTCGGCTCGCTCCTCCCCAGGTTTTTCTGAAACTCGTAGTTAAAAATCATTTCGGCCAAAAGAAACAGTGCGACCCCCACATTCATAAGCCGGATATTCACGACAATGGGAAGTGCCAGTCTGGCCGTTATTGCTTTATAGATCATATAATCCAGCCGGTAATAAATGCTTCCTCCATAGTAATCCCCGTAGCTGGCAAACATATTGATATGCAGAATGATGGAGAAGAAGGCCAGCGTCGCCCCTGTTGCCATTAGAACAAACAGATAAGAATATCTGCTCTTATGGTCAAAAATAAGCAGTATTACAGAAAATGCGACCAGTAAACCAATTGTATAAAACATACGCTTCCCCCACTCCCCATTCGTCTCGAAAGTCTATTAACCTTTTACAGACCCTTCCGTCAGACCCGAAATAAAATACTTGTTTAAGAATAAGTATACAATAAGCATCGGTAAAATGGAAATACTGATTCCCGCCAGCATCAGGTTCCAGGAGGACACCGCCTCACCGCTGGATTTCAGGCTGACAACTCCGACTACCAGCGGCCATTTGTCCTTTGCCGCAATGGTAAATACGTAGGGCAGAAGATAATCGCTCCAGGCCGTCCGAAATGCTACCAGTCCGGTCGTTGCCACCAGCGGCTTACAAAGAGGAAAAATGATTCTCCAGAATATCTTAAAGAAACTGCAGCCGTCGATCTGTGCGGCCTCGTCAATCTCCCTGGATATCTGCCGGACAAAGCCGGTAGCGATAAACACCTGCGTCGCATTCATGCCAAACACACGGATGATGATCGGTCCCCACAGCGTTCCGCTGAACCCGAACACTTTGGCCAGACTGAGCTGCGGATAGAGCGACAGCGTTCCGATCGATACAAACATGGAGCAGAGCACCATGGCATTCACCACTTTGGAAAACCGGGTCGTCCCTCTGGCAAAGACATAGCCGGCCGTAATCGACGTCACAACACAGCCGCCCACCACTACAACCGCATAGAAAATACTGTTAAAGGTCAGCCTGCCGAAATCCGCCAGCTTCCAGGCCTGGATATAATTTTCAAAGTGCCATTCTGTCGGAAGAATGCTCAGTCCCCCAACTAAAATCTCCTTATTGGACTTAAAGGAGCCGAGTAAAATGTAAATAACCGGAAACAGTGCAAATACGGCAATCACCAGGAGAAACGCGTAGATCACTGCCTTCCAGATACTCTTACTGACTGTTCTCATAGTGCCTCCTATTCTTCTACTTCCTGCATTTTCTTCGATACCTTTAAATAAATCAGTGTGACAATTCCCAGAATCACCGCTGTGACAACTGCCATGGAGGAAGCGTAGCCAAACTGAACTTCCATGGCGGCACTTTCACCATACGAGAAGAAATACTTGAATATGTACGTCATCACCACTTCCGTGGAACCTCCCGGTGCTCCGTTCGTCAGTACCAGGATCAAATCCGTCATTTTCATGGTTCCCAAAACGCTCAGCATGAGAACCAGCTGCAGAATCGGTGCTACCAGAGGCATGGTAATGTAAAAAAACTGCTGCACTTCATTGGCCCCGTCGATGGAAGCGCATTCGTACAGCGATTTGGATATATTCTGAAGCCCCATCAAAAAGTAAATCATATTAAGTCCAAAGGTCGTCCACAGCGACACCAGGATAATCACAAACATGGCGTGCCCCTTGTCGCTGAACCAGCTGATATTCTGGGTAATCAGCCCGATATTTTTGAGAATTGCATTTACAATTCCATTATAAGCCCCAAACAAAATAGAGAAAATCAGTCCTACAACCGCGATACTGAACACGGAGGGCAGAAAGAACACCACCCGAAAGAAAGAGCTGCCTTTTATCTTATTATTCAGAAGCACTGCTAAGACCAGAGCCAGCGGAATCTCAAATATCATCTTCATACCGGCAATCAGAAACGTATTTTTCAGTGAATTCCAGTATGCCGGATCACGGCTGAACACCCTGATAAAGTTTCCCAGTCCTACAAAAACCGGTTCACTGTATCCGTTATACTTAAAAAATGACCACCGAAGCACCCAGATAATCGGATAGACGGAAAACAGGAGAAAGCCGATCGTCATAGGCGTAATCATCAGGATTTCCTGAATCTTGTTTGCGGAATGCAGTTTTTTTATTTTTTTCTTTGTTTTTATCATATATCCTTCACTCTCACCCTATCTCTTCGCCATATTGCGGCATGGCCTGCCAGCTCTGTATGAGCTGGCAGATACCGTGCATATCCCCGCCAATTTTTTCAGCCGCTACTGGTTCCACTTCATCTTATCGGCAATATTCGGATCAATGTAGTCATCAATATTCACCTTTCCGGATGCAACAGCTTCATCCAGAGCCTTATTGTAACGTTCCGACAAGTCCTTCAGCGCGCCATCCACATCCGTGATAATTCCAGTCAAAATCTTGTTGTAAACGTCCTGATAGCTGTCTCCCTCAATCGATAAATCGCCATCCGGATTTGGATACTTAATACAGAATACATCCATATCGGAGAACTTAATCCAGTTTGGATCCAGGCCATCCACCTTGGACTGGCTGGTAATCTCATCACCTAAGATACTGATATCCACCTGTGCCTCATTCGTAGCCACAAACATTTCATCGGAATACAGATAATTTATAAACTCCGCAACCTTGTCCGAATATCCGTCCTTCGCCGCCCTGGAATTGATGACATAGGACATGGCGGCACCAACCGGTTCCTTATAGCGGTTAGACCCATCAGCAACCGGATATGGAATAACGGTCCACTCGAAATCACATGGAAACTGATTCTTAAATGTTGTCACGTCTGAAGACATAACACCGATCATACCAATATTTCCTGCCGAAAACTGAGCTCTCGCCGTATCCCCATCCATCGTCTCGTAGCCCGGGAACATACTCTTGTCATCAATAAATCCCTGAAGATGGTCAAAGAAACCGCCAAGGGATTCAAAGTCATACCGGCCTGTGGTGTGATTGAAATACTCATCTCCCACGCTGGCTGCATTTGGTAAATTTACATAGAAATAGTTGTAGGATCCATATCCCATTGCCAGCGCATATCCGTAAGTTGACTCCTTGCTTCCCTCAGTGATTGCCTTTGCACACGCCCTCATTTCATCCCATGTCTCAGGTGTCTTAAGTCCGTACTGGTTAAAGACATCCATATTACAGGCGATCCCATACGTCGTCACACGGATCGGGATAGAGTATGTCTTCTGGCCGAATTCTCCATAACCGGGCGCGTTATACTCCGCAAAACGATCCACCAGCCCCTTTAATCCGGCTTCATCCTCCCATGGCATGATGTATCCGGCCTCCGCGTAATTGCCAATTTTATTACACTTAAAAATATCTGGTCCCTCTCCGGCAGTCACAGCGACATCAAGCGTCGTATAGTAATCACTTCCATAGACGGTGTATTCCACGGAAATACCTTTTTCCTTTCCGATGGTCTCATTAAACGCTTTAATCCTTTCTTCATAAACCGCCTGGTCATGCTGGTCGTTGGACCACATGGTAATCTTGGTAACATCGCCGCTTCCGGCTTCCGCCTGCGTCTGCTCCTTCTTTGTCCCCTCCGTCTGACCGCTCTCCGGCGCCGCCGTCTGGCCTTTATCCGCTCCAGCACAGGCTGTCATGGAAAGCACCATTATCCCGCTCAGTAAAATCCCCAAATACTTTTTTAACCTCATGATAAACTCCTCCATCTTTTCATTTACAAGTCCCGCTGCCGGCGCCGGCGTCATCTGAACTTTATGAATGCATCTTAGCACATCCCCTTCAAAAAAATAAGTATGATTTTTTATAAACATTTTCCAATTTAACGTATTTATAACTTATTTTTTTGTATATGTTTATATTTTTTCATCTTGTGCGCCGCAGGCTGTCATAGTAAAATTAGATAAACATTTCACTTAGAAAGGAGTTATACTGTATGGAATTCCTTAAAACCAAAGGAAAGAATATTATAACAGAATCCGGAACGCCGGTCTGGCTAAGAGGCACCTGTGTGGGCGGCTGGATGAACATGGAGAATTTCATCAACGGATTCCCCGGAACCGAGATCTCGCTTCGCGAGCACATGAGAAAAAGGCTGGGGGAAGAGAACGGATCTTACTTTTTCCAGGAAATGATTCACAATTTTCTGGCAGAGGAGGACCTGGCTTTTATCGCTTCCACGGGAGCTACCGTCGTGCGTCTGGCACTGAATTATCGGCACTTTGAGAGCGATGACGCTCCCTTCGTCTACAAAGAAGAGGGGTTCCGTCTCCTGCGGGAAACCGTGGACCTCTGCGAAAAGCATGGACTTTACGTAATCTTTGACATGCATGCTGTTCAAGGCTGGCAGAACACTCACTGGCACAGTGACAACGACCGGGGAATCTCCCTGTTCTGGTCCGATGCCTGTTATCAAAGGCGCTACTATGCCCTGATGCAGGAAATCGCCTCCCGTTTCAAGGACTGTCCGGCCGTAGCCGGCTATGAGCTTCTCAATGAACCGAGCTCAAGCTGCCGCAGCGGCGATTATCCCTTCAATATGTACGAAAACTTTACTTCCGACTATCAGACCTTCAACCGGGTCATCCACACAGCCGTGGACCGGATCAGAGAAATTGACAAACGCCATATCATCTTCATAGAAGGCGACTCCTACGGCCATAATTTTTCCGGTCTGGAGGCTCCCTTTGACGATAACCTGGTATACTCTTCCCACGACTATATTGTCTCCAGTTTCGGTCCCGGCGCTTATCCCGGCCAGTATGAGATGCTTCACAACGACCGTGTTGAGGCCGGCTGCTACTGGGATTACGAACAACAGATCCGCCACATAAAGGAGACGGAAGGCTGGCAGTTTTCCGAAACCTGGCAGGTTCCTCTCTGGGTAGGCGAATTTGGTTCCCAATACTGCACAGGAGCCGACGATATCCCTTACCGTCTGGCCTCCATGGATGACCAGCTCCGGGCTTTCAATGAACTGGGGATACACTGGACCACCTGGACGTACAAGGATTGCGGCACCATGGGCTGGGTCACTTTAGATCCCGAGAGCGAATACATGAAAACCGTGTCTGAGGTCCAGCGCATGAAAGGTCTGCTTGGTGCAGAGAACTTCACGGCCTGGCGAAGCGCCTGTCCCGGCAAAGAAGTCACCGGGCAGTTCACCCGCTACGTCATGTCACTTTTGAGCGAGTCCCCCAACTACACCTTCGGCACCTTCCAGAAATGTATGAACTACGCCCTTCTCACCAGTTTCTGCGCCGGAGTCCTGCAGCCGGAATACGCCAAAGCATTTCAGGACTGTTCCGCCGGTGACATTGCCAGAATCATGCGGTCCTTTGCGCTTCTAAACTGCCAGGTAAACGAACCGTATCTGGAACTCTTAAGAAAACGGCTGGCCGGGTAATCCTGACAAAAAAGCACATCAGTCAGAAGTGAGCAAAAACGGGGACAGTGTTCTATAGAAGTTCACTGTCCCCGTTTTGCAAACCATATGATACTACAAAATTCCACTTCAGCTCTAATCATACACTTATCCATAATTCCCACTATTTCTTAGTTTTACTTTTTGTTTTCACTGTATTTAATTGTTTTTTTTACTTTATTTTGATATAATAGAATCAGGCAGTCCATCTGCCGGGTGACTTCCATCTCCGAAAGGAGGTGGTTCTATTATATGTCTACTTATGAAGAATTTATGGTTATCATAAATGCAGCGATGCTGATCGTTGCCATTCTCGTTTACATAGATAGAAAGAACGGTACAAAAAAATAGTCCCCCCGCCATCCCAAAGGTAAGTGACTATTTTTTTAGAAATTATCTTTCGGAAGCCACTCTGTGGAGTGGACTGCCTTTTTGTACCTTTATTATAACCCTTTTTTCTCTATTGTGTCAATTATATTTTAGATGTATTCGAATCTCCCATTTCTCACCGGCTTCAAATTCTCCTGGTCGATTCTCCCTCCACCAGTTCTCCTTTAAACACCCGTTTCTGATGGTCCGCTTTCTTGCCAATTACGTCAAACAGGATCCTTATGGTACTTTTCGCCATCTCCTCCACCGGCTGTCTTATGGTGGTCAGCGTCGGATTATAGTAATGTGCGATATCAAGTCCGTCGAATCCGGCCACAGAATAATCTTCCGGAACTTTCCCGCCGCACTCTGTAATCGCCTTGCAGGCTCCTATGGCAATGCTGTCCGAAATTGCGTAGACAGCTGTAAAATCCACTTTTTTCTCCTTCAGGATCCGGCTCATGGACATAAATCCATAATCCATGGTATAGCAGTCCCTGCCTACCTCAGAGAAAATGCAGAGTTTTTCATCGAGCTCAATTCCGTTGTCCTCCAGGGCTTTTTTATATCCCTCAAGCCGCAGTTTTCCAATACTCTCATCATCCTGCGTCGCCGCCAGAATCAGAATTCTCTTATGGCCGAGTTTACATAAATAATCAGTCATTTTGTAGCTCTCCGCGTAATCATCAACGGAAACCCAGGAATAGGAAGAGGATTCCTCCAATGAATCAGTCATTCCAATGGTACTTAACACAAACGGAACAGTCAGCTGTTCCAGCTTCTCTTTGCTGTGTGAGAAGAAGCCCCCCAGAAACACGATTCCCCTGGGCTTCTTCTCCTTAATCAGTTCCAGCGCCACGTCCACTTCGTCCTCGCAGGCATCCACGCGCTGCATGATAAACAAGTATTTCTTCTTCTGGATCTCCTCTTCAAAAACACGGATCATCTTGCTGAAGAACGGATTGCTGATGCCCTTAATCAAAACCGCAATAGCCTTCGAATCCGTGCGTTTTAAATTGCGGGCGCTGTTATTAGGAATATAATTATGTTCCTTAATCGCCTGCATAATCATATTCTTTGTCTCCGGATTAATATCCGGGTGATTATTTATTGCACGTGATACCGTGCTTACGCCAACCCCGCAGATTCTGGCTATATCCTTAATATTGATAGAATCCATAAGAAATACTCATCCCCTGTCATACCCTGCCGTAAAGTTTCGCCATTTTACGGCACTTTACCGCGATTTCATCTGTCATCTCCCCGGAAAGCATGCGCCATCTCCAGTTTTCCCCCAGAGTGGAAGGTGTGTTAATCCTCGCTTCCCCTCCCAGCCCCAGGTAATCCTGTACCGGTATCACCGCAAGCTTCGCCACACTCGCCAGTGCAAGGCGTACGAAGTCCCAGTGAATTTCGTCCTCGGGAGTGTGTGCATTGTTCATATAATCTATAGAAAGCTGTCTGTCCGCCTCATCCATCTCCTCATACCAGCCGCGGATTGTATTATTGTCATGAGTTCCCGTATAAACCACACAGTTGGTCGTATAGTTATGCGGCAGATAATCGCTTTCCTCTCTGGAATCGAACGCGAACTCCAGGACCTTCATTCCCGGGAATCCCGTGTCTTTTACTAATTTTAACACAGATGGCGTCAAAAATCCAAGATCTTCCGCAATAATATCAAGTTTACCAAACTTTTCCTGCATTTTCTGGAAAATCTCGATTCCCGGCCCTTTTTCCCAGGTTCCGTGAATCGCGTTTTCACTACCGGCCGGTATGGAATAGTATTCATCGAAGCCCCGGAAATGGTCCACACGCACCACATCATACATGCGGAAGCTGTATTCCATACGCCGCATCCACCACTGATAGCCGGTCTTCCCATGGTATTCCCACTGATACAGCGGATTCCCCCAGAGCTGACCTGTGGCAGAAAAGCCGTCAGGCGGACAGCCGGCTACCGCAACCGGTTCCCGGTTCTCATCAAACTGAAACAGTTCCGGATGATACCATGTATCCGCACTGTCCAGCGCCACATAGATGGGAATATCTCCAATGATACGGATCCCCTTTTCGTTGGCATACGATTTTAACGCACTCCACTGCTCTTCAAATTTCATTTGAAGGAAGGCGTAGAACCCTGCCTCGTCCGCCAGCTCATACTGAAGCCGTTCCATCGCTTCCCGTTTCTGAAGACGGATGTCCTCATTCCACTCCGTCCAGCTCCTGCCTTTATTCTGGTTCTTAACCGCCATATAAAAGCAGTATTCCACGGTCTCAGACCACAGTTTTTCCCTGGCCTCCGCCGCTGTATGGCCGTCTTTCAGCCAGCGCTCATACGCCTTGCGAAGCAGCGGAAAACGGTTAAAATAGATCTTCCCATAATCAATATCTCTCGGATTGCTTCCAAAATCCGCGGAGTCACATTCTTCTTTTGTAAGGAGACCTTCTTCCACCAGTTTGTCGAGATCAATGAAATATGGATTACCTGCGAAAGCCGAAAAAGACTGATAGGGTGAGTCCCCGTAGCTGGTCGGTCCCAACGGCAGAATCTGCCAGTAATGCTGTCCCGCCTCTTTTAATGTATCAATAAACTCATAAGCCTCTTTAGAAAATGCTCCGATTCCGTACTTTGACGGCAGACTGGCAACCGGTAGCAACATACCACATTCCCGCATCGTGTGTCTCCTTTATCCTTAACCTTTTACTGCGCCGGCAGCTACACCCTTAATGATGTATTTCTGACAGCTTAAATAGAAAATAATGATCGGTACAATCGCCAGAACCAGCATGGCCATCATGGCTCCCATATCAATGGAACCGTAGCCGCCCTTTAAGTTCTGGATAACCATGGGTATTGTACCCTTTTCCTGCGGAAGAATCAAGCTCGGAAGCAGATAATCATTCCAGATCCACATGGCATTTAAGATCGCTACCGTAACAGCGGTAGGCCGAAGCATCGGAAATACCACATTAAAATACGTCTGAATCGGGGAACAGCCGTCAATCATGGCCGCCTCTTCGATTTCCAGCGGTATTGCCTTTACGAATCCGCAGAACAGGAATACCGCCTGCCCCGCTCCAAATCCCAGGTACAGAAGAACCAGACCGTACATGGAGTTTAAGTATAAATCGTTGGCCGTCTTGGACATGGTGAACATAACCATCTGGAACGGTACAATCATGGCAAATACAAAGATATAGTAAAGAATGCTGTTAAATTTCGATTTTACTCTGGTAATGTACCATGCAGTCATGGAGGTAAACAGTACAATTACCGCTACGGAGCAAATCGTAATAAACAGAGACCTTCCAAACGCCGGGAAAAATCCGGTCTTCCTCACACCTTCGAAATAGTTCGTAAGGGCCACGTAGGTTCCCGCCTTCGGCAGCTGGAACGGCGCATCGCTGATGTAGAGTTTGCTCTTAAAAGAGTTCACCAGAACCAGGAAAATAGGGAACAGAAATGCCAGTGAAAGTATGGCAAAGAACACAGTCATCATCATACCGGTCGATTTGCTGACTTCCATCTGCTGATTTTCCGCTTTTTTCGCTTTCACGCTCATCAGTTTTCTACCTCCTTACGCCTTGTTAAATACAGCTGTGTCAGGGAAATAACCGCAACCATCAAAAAGAAGACAACCGCCTTCGCCTGACCGACGCCTTCCCAGCCGACTCTGCCGTAGAACGTACTGTAAATATCGAGAGCCAGCATACTGGTCTGTCTTCCGGGTCCACCTGCGGTGAGAGCCAGGTTCTGGTCAAACAGCTTAAAGGAATTGGTCAGGGTTAAGAAGAGACAGATCGTAAAAGAAGGCATAACCATCGGAATGATGATGCGCCGCAGCGTCTGTGTCTTCGTAGCTCCGTCAATCTTTGCCGCTTCGATTAAATCCGGAGAAACGTTCTGAAGGCCTGCGATATAGATGATCATCATATAACCGATGAGCTGCCAGTTCATCAGGATAACCAGACCCCAGAAACCGTATTTGGCGTCGAAGGACAGCGTAACCCCAAACTTTGCCAGAATACCATTTAACAGCAGCTGCCAGATATAGCCCAGAACGATACCGCCGATTAAGTTCGGCATAAAGAAAACGGTTCGGAATAAATTCGTTCCCTTAATGCCTCTCGTCAGAGCATACGCCATCAAAAATCCAAACACATTGATCGTCACAACGGACACTATGGTGAATTTCACGGTGAATACCAGCGCATTTATGAAGTTCTGGTCCAGAAATATCTTTTTATAGTTGCTTATGCCCACCCACGTCGCATCCTTTACCGTGGTAAATTCCGTAAATGACAGATAAATACCCATGATAAACGGATACAGGAATGCAATGATAAATGCAATCAGCGTCGGCAGCACAAAAATCGGAAAATACCGTTTGATGGATTTTTGCATGGTGCACCCTCCTTGAACATACATAGTGATTCTCAGCGTTTAAGTAAAGAAATGGGTGAGGAAGTTCCCTTACGCTCACCCATCTCATGTCTGTTGCCTTACTCTTATTTGGTCATGGCCTTTTCATTAGCCCAGTCGGCCTTCATATCGTCAACAACGGCCTGCCATTCTTTTCCGCCCTGAGCATACTGTAACAGGGAAGCGCCAAAGTTATCTTTAAATGTCTGGCTCGGGAATGATGTGAAGTTCCAGGATACAGAATATAAATCCGTATTGCTCATGTATCTGTCAACCTCTTTTGCCAGCGGGTCGGTTGGCTTCTCATCTGCTGTGAACGTATCAAACGGAGCGATAAAGCCTAACTTGTTTGTCACATAATCTTTTCCTGTGTCAGAACTGAACAGCCATGTTAAGAAGTCAAGAGATGCCTGCTGATCTTCTTCCTTGGCCTGGCTGTTGATGGAGAAGAAGTTCTCGGTACCGATACATAAGCCCTGCTTCTCTTCACCTGCTACGCCTGTATAGATCGGAAGGAATTTAACGTCCTCTTCCTTCACGGTATTGCCTTCTACACCTGCAACCTGGCTCCAGCCCCAGTTGCCGTTCTGAACCATGGCAACCTTGCCCAGAGCGAACTCAGCCATGGAGTCCTCAACCGTCTTGGCACCTACCATCTTCGGATCTGTGCAGGAGTTGTTTAAATATAAGTCAAAAATGTTTTTAAAATTATCGGAATACTTGAAGTCGATCGCGTCTTTATCGCTTACGTTATCGTCCTTATATTCATAATAAATCGGAAGGTTTGCAAGATGGGTCTGCCATCTCCAGTCCTCACCGGGAGCAAAGGATGTGGAAGCGAATACGCCTTCGATTCCCAGATCAGCTTTTCTGGCCTGCATATCCTCAGCAACTGCTTTTAATGTATCAAAGTTCTTAATATCGTCCATGGATGCTGCCTTTGCGCCATCCAGGGCGAAATATTTCTGCATAATTGCATCATTGTAAATAATACCGTAGCCTTCTACTACGTACGGAATGCCATATACGCCGTCTCCGTCGGTTACTGCCATACTCTTGTCAACCAGATGGCTGTAGATATCCGTATCTTTTAAATCACGGCAGTACTTTGCCCATGACTTATATCCGATCGGTCCGTTAATCTGGAACAGTGTCGGCGGTTCTTTCTTTGCTACTTCAGATTTTAAGGTCTGCTCATACGTTCCGGCCGCTGCTGTCTGAACCTTCATCGGTACACCGGTCTCAGCCGTGTACTTCTCTGCCAGTTCTACCCATACATCCGCAACCTCAGGCTTAAAGTTTAAGTAGTAAATCTGTCCCTTTGCATCAGATGCCGCTGCAGACGTGTCCTCTGCCTTTGCCGCTTCGGTGGTCTCGCCAGCCGGAGCCGCTGTGGTCTCTGCCGGTTTTGTCTCCGCCGGTTTGGAAGAACATCCTGCCAGTGTACCTGCCGCCATCGCGGCTGCCAGTGAAAGTGCTGCCAGTTTTCTAAGTTTCATAATATATATCCTCCTTCCGTATCTGCGTTCTCTGCCGCAGGTACTTTCCTTAAAATGTTACTCTTGGAACTGTTACCGGTAACCTTCTCGGTAACGGTATCGGTAACGTTTCCAATAACCTTGGTTTCACTATAGCACAGTGTATGAAGAGATGCAATAGTTTTTTTAAATTCCTTTCTATTTTTGTCACTATACTACAATATTATCCTATAATTTTATGCATATGTCACATATTATATGACACAAAAATCTGAAGTCAAGTTTTGAATTCTTACAAATTATACTATATATGCTGTTGACTCTTTCCAGCCGGAAAGAGGTGAATCCGTGCAATATATTGTTTCTTATCTTATTTCTGTCGCGGCCGGTGTAGCTTGTTACTACATAGGCAAATGGTTGGACAGAAAATAAATAATGGCAGCCTGCCTGGGTATTCCCGCCCAAAAGAGGAAAAAAGATCCCCCAAAGAGTCGCACCTCTTTGGGGGATCGATTTTTGTGAATCCATGCAATTGTTTCATATCATTTCTTAGTTTTAATAATAAACGATTATTCCCTTTCTGTCAAATAGTCATAAAATACTCCGGCGCTATACCATCTCAATATCATCATCGTGATACATATATTCAGCTGCCGCAAACAGCACCGCCGCCTCGTATGCATCAAGTTCCTTTTCACATTCCACCTCATGACCGGTCAGCGAAGCGATCCGGGTGATTCTTCCAATTCGTCCTTCACAATCTTCCAGAACAATCTCCCGTTTCCGGTTCTGGAGTACGATAACAGCTCCTGCCGTCAGTGGAACCACCGCCTTTACAGCCAGAGGCGCCCGAAACAGAACCGCCGCTCCGCCTCCTTTGCTGTTTCCGCTGATGTCTGTCCGTTCCTCATATTGGAATGGGACTGAAATTTCCTGTTCAGCCTGGGGTTCTGTTCTGTTTTCTATCACACAGCAGCCTCTTTCTTTTCTGACACGGTAGTGAACGCTGCCGTCTGTCCCACATATTTCACGGACCGGGCCGTTTTTTGGCCAGCCCTCTATTGTTCCGGCCAATTTCCCATCCTCTCCGTAGATTCTGGAATTTCCAACACATTCTTTAATCTTTATTTTCATCCTGCCATACCTCCTGCTGCTGTAATAACGGTCTGGCATACACCCGCCAGGACCATAACATAAATGGGATTGATATCAAACCGCCGAAGCACAAACAGTGCTGCCGCAAAGATCAGTACCGCATCCACCTTCAGTCCGGATATAAGGGCCGGAAGCGAAAATCCTGCTTCTCCCCAAAACGATGTAATAATGATACTCATGCCTGCCGTCGCAATCATTGCCACTACGGCCGGCCTTAACGTATTTAAAATTCCCTGAAGCATCGTAAGCTTTTTATATTTCGTATAAACGTATGCCAGAATCGACACCAGAATACAGGATGGCAGAATACAGCCTGCAGTGGCTACAACCGCTCCCGGAAGTCCGGCAATGCGCAGCCCTACAAAGGTTGCGGAATTGACGGCAATCGGCCCGGGCGTCATCTGTGAGATCGTAACCAGATCATTAAACTCTCCTGCTGTCAGCCAGTGATGCAGCGTCACCACCTGATTCTGGATCAGCGGCATTGCCGCATAGCCGCCTCCAAAGCTGAATGCACCGATCTGTAAAAAACTTAAAAACAACTGGATATAGCTCATTTTACCGCCTCCTTCTTCATCGATCTCCAGGTTCTGGCAGCTCCGAACACGATACAGCCGATTACCACGTATACCACATTGATATTCAGAAAGAATGTCAGAACAAAAGCCGCGGCCATAATCAGCATGGAAATCTTGTTTTTCTCAACCAGAATTCCATGTCCCATTTCCAATACCACAGCAATAATGACAGCTGCAACACCAGCCTGCATGCCTGTCAGCATGGAGTGAACCCAGATATTATCGCGGAATGCGATATAAAACATGGACACCAGCGACAGAATCACAAACGGCGGAAGAATCGTTCCCAGTATGGATACCAGCATGCCCGGTACCCCCGCCAGCTTATAGCCGACTACAATGGATCCGTTGACGGCGATTGCCCCCGGCGCGGACTGGGCAATGGCAATCAGATCCAGCATTTCCGTTTCATCAATCCAGTGATATTCATCGGCAAATTTCTTTTTCATCAGAGTCACGATCACGTAGCCGCCACCAAAGGTAAAAGTTCCAAGCGATATCATGGAAAGAAACAGCTTCCACAAAATTCCTTTTTCTCGTTTCATATTGTACTTCCCTCCTCTTACCTACAGTATATTTCCACTTGATTAATAAGTAAAATAGTATTATTATATCAAATATATAACGTTTTTCTTATAAGGAGGGATTCACATGACGCTCCGCCATATGAAGATATTTGTTTCAGTCTACCAGAACAACGGAATTACCAGGGCTTCCGAAGAGCTCCATCTGGCTCAGCCATCCGTCAGCCTGGCCATTCGGGAACTGGAGGATTACTATGGAATCCGGCTGTTTGACCGGATCTCCCGAAGGCTCTACGTCACTGAGCAGGGAAAGATGTTTTACGATTACGCACTCCATATTGTTTCCCTGTTCGATGAGATGGAACTGGGAATCCGCAATTGGGAACACATGGGAACGCTTCGTATCGGTTCCAGCATCACCATAGGAAACTTTCTTCTGCCGGGTCTTATAAAAAAGTTTACGACCGCCCACCCGAATATGAACGTGAAGGCATCGGTTCATAATTCTTCTTATATTGAAGAATCCATTTTAAACAACCGGATCGACTTCGCCCTGATCGAAGGAATTCCGGAATCACCCCAAATTATCCGGGACCCCTTCATGAACGACCGCCTCTGCCTGATCTGCGGCACGTCCCATCCTCTCGCTTCGAGAAGTACGGTTTTGCTGTCTGAACTGGAGCAGCACAATTTTATTCTGAGAGAACCGGGAAGCGGAGGACGCGAGATACTGGAAAGCCTCTTAACCGGCTTTCAGATTCATTTAAACGCCGCCTGGGAAAGCGTCAGCACCCAGGCCATTGTAAAAGCGGTTGCGGAAGGTCTGGGAATCTCCATTCTCCCCTATCTCCTGGTGGCTGATGATATCAAAAACGGCATTGTTCTGGAAAAGGAGGTGGAAGGCATCTCACTTTCCCGCAAATTTTCTATCATTTACCATAAACATAAATACTTAACACCGTCTGCCAGGGAATTCATCCAGCTGTGTCACACTGACGAGATAATTCAAGAATTTGACCTGTAATGTTAAGAGAAAAGAAATAGTATACGCTGGATTTTCGTGTAAAATAAAGGTACGACAGACTAAGGAGGAGTATCATTATGAAAAAACACCTGATTCAGACAGCAGTGATCCTGGCCGCGGTTTCGGCCTTTGGCCTTACGGCCTGCGCACAGGGCAGCACTTCCGCCCCCATACCGGACACACTCAAAGTAGAAAATGTAAAAGATCATGTAATTACCGTACAGAGCAGTGAAGAGGTGAAGGTCGTCCCCGACATGGCCGAGCTGGTCTTCTCAGTAACCACACAGGCTGAAGACGCAAAAGCGTGTCAGGAGCAGAACAGCAGGGATCTGGCAAATGTAATCAGTTTTCTAAAGGATTCCGGCATTGCGGAGACATCGATTCAGACCTCCAACTATGGGCTTGATCCGGTTTACGACTGGAATTCGGGAAGAACCATCACCGGCTATGAGATGAATACGGAGATCACCGTATCCGATGTTCCGATTGACCAGGCGGGAGCACTGATATCTTCCAGTGTGGAAGCCGGAATCAACAGCATCAGCCAGGTCACCTACCTTTCCAGCAAGTATGACGAGTCCTACCAGCAGGCGCTTAAGAATGCCATCGCTTCCGCCAGGGTTAAGGCAGAAGCCATAGCGGAAGCAGGCGGCTGTTCGCTGGGCGCGGTCATCCATGTGCAGGAGTATAGTGACAACCAAACTGCACGTTATTCCAGTTACCGGAACGCAGCCACAGAGGATAAGGCCTCAGGCGCGGCAGCCATGGCCGTAGAGCCGGGACAGTTAAGTGTAACGGCCCAGGTAACGGTAGAGTTTGAAATTCAGTAAGGCATAAAACAGGCTTGCCCGCCTGGAAGACTTCATTCCGTCTGCCAGGCAGGCAAGCCTGTTATCTCATAATTTTTTTCATCAGCATCTCACTGAACAGAGAATTGACCCACGCAAACCAGGGCCTTGTATAAATCCTCCAGCTTTACCTCCAGCGTTAAAGGAGTTTTTCCGGTCAATTTGACACTGCGGCTGTCCGGCTGGCTCCCACCGCAGGTGACAACCGCCGTGCTCCCGTCCAATATATACTCCCCTTCCTCATTCACCACCATAAATGCTTTAACGGGAAGGGTAAACGGAACCGTCACAGACTCCCCTGCCTTCATATGTATCCGTCTAAAATCTGCCAGGGACCCACCCGGTGCGGCCAGCTCCGAATCTGCAATCCGAACGTACACTTCAGCGATCTCATCGCATTCGGCTTTGGAACGGTTTGTTATTTTCACAGAGAACCTGACCTGCCCGTCAGGACCGGCTTCTGTCTGCTCCGCCTTAAAATTGCTGTATTCAAAATCGCCGTAGCTCAAACCATATCCGAACGGGTACAGCGCCTCGCGTTCCATATAGCGGTACGTTCTGCATTTCATACTGTAGTCCGTGAATTCCGGCAGTTCCTCCGTGGTCCGGTAAAAAGTGACCGGAAGTCTGCCTGAAGGAACTGCTTCACCGGTCAGAAGCCTCGCCGCCGCCAGACCTCCCATCTGTCCGGGATACCATATGTGAAGAATGGCGCTGCAATGCTCAGCCGCATAGTTTATGGCCATGGCACTTCCCGCAGCGAGAAGCAGAATCACCGGTGTTCCCGTCCCGCAAACTGCTTTTAAAAGTCTCATCTGGGACTCCGGAAGGTTCAAATCCGCCTTGTCCGCACCGGCGTAGCTGTTGTTGGCATCACCCTCCTCGCCTTCCAGTGTTCCGTTTAATCCCAGGCACAGGAACACAACATCACTCCGCACCGCCATGGAAACCGCCTCTTTCAGCCGGTCATCCGCTTCCGCCAGATTTTCTACGTTGTCACGGTAAAGATGGGAGCCTTCTGAACAGAATATTCTGGTTTCTTTCCCAAGCACCGCCCGTATTCCTTCCAGAATCGTGTATTTCTCTGTCGCCGTTCCATTGTAATTTCCCTTCAGGATCTCCTCGCTGTCACCGTTTGGTCCGATCACAGCCACCGTCTTAAGTGCAGTCTTATCGAGGGGAAGAATTCCGTCATTCTTTAAAAGTACCATGGATTCTTCCGCCGCTTTTAGGGCAAGACCGTGATGTTCGGCGCAGTCATTGATCTCATACGGAATCTCATCGAATTCCGTATGTTGATCGAACATTCCAAGCCTCATCCTTGTCATCATCAAATGGGTAACCGCTCTGTCGATATCTTCTGCGGACACCAGACCCTGGTTATAGGCGCTCATCACATGGAGATACACGGCGCCGCAGTTTAAATCGCAGCCGCTCTTAAGAGCCAGGGCCGCGGATTCCTGAGGCGTATCCGTCAGACCGTGATGCATATGGAAGTCCTTGATCGCGCCGCAGTCTGATACATAGTAACCGTCAAACCCCCATTTTTCTCTCAGGATTTCTGTGATCAGATGATGACTTCCGCAGGCCGCCTCACCGTTCAGCCGGTTGTAGCCCCCCATCACCCCTTCGACTCCGGCCTCCTTCACACACCGCTCAAATGCCGGAAAATACGTTTCCGCCAGATCCTTTTTGCTTACCACGCTGTTAAAGGAATGACGTCCCTTTTCCGGCCCCGAATGTGCTGCAAAATGCTTCACACAGGCTGCCGCCTTCAGTCTCTTTCCATTGCCCTGCATCCCCTTAATGTAGGCGGTTCCCATACGCCCCGTCAGACACGGATCCTCTCCGTATGTCTCATGTCCCCGTCCCCATCTCGGATCGCGGAAAATGTTGATATTGGGAGACCAGAAGGTAATTCCCTTATAAAGCCCCCGGTCCCCGTTCCTCACGGCCTCGTGGTATTTTGCCCGTCCCTCGAGAGCAGTCACATCACCGATTTTCTCCAGAAGCGCCTCATCAAACATTGCCGCCAATCCGATGGCCTGCGGAAATACCGTAGCCGCCCCGGCTCTGGCTACGCCATGCAGCGCCTCATTCCACCAGTTATAGCTGGGAATGCTCAGGCGCTCCACCGCCGGGGCATCGTAACGGAGCTGGGAAACCTTTTCCTCCAGCGTCATCTGTGACACTAAGTCCCGCACTCTCTCTTCATCTGTCCTGCTCTCATCCAAATATACCGGTTCCATCTCGCTCTCCTTGTATCCCTGCGGCTTATTCTTCGATTTCGAAAATAGCCTCTGTCTCCACCGGAATATTACCCGGCAGCACGTTCATGCCTACCGCGGATCTGGTCGGCGCTCCCGCCTCCTCGCCGAATAAGTCCACCAGAAGCTGGGAACCGCCGTTTGCAACGTATGGCTGCTCATAGAAGTCATCATCGCTGGCCACATAGACCAGGATCTTCACGGCCTGTTTTACCTTGTTTAAATCACCGATCCGGTCCTGCAGCACAGCCAGCACGTTTAACATGGAATTCCTGGAGAAGACCTGCGCCTCTTCCTTTGTATATTCCTTACCAACCTTGCCTGCCACCGGGCTGTCGATAACAGGGCCGCAGCCGGAGATATACACGAGATTGCCCGCAAACACTCTGGAGGAGGAGTAAACTCCGCCTTTTGCAGGTGCCTTCGGAAGTTCCAGCCCTAATTCTTTTAACTTTGCATATACGTCATTCATCATTCATTCCCTCATTCTTCTACATTTTCTGTGATACTATAATTTTATAACACTGCCGCAGTTTCTTTTCAATAAAAGATCGTCGGAAACAGCAATCGTTCCGTCAACCATTATCATCCGAAATCCGCTGCACAGCTGTTTTGGTTTTTCATAAACCGCGTAATCCCTGACCTTTTCAGGATCAAACACGTTAATATCTGCATGGTAACCCTCTTTTATCATACCTCTTCCCTCGAGAGACAGCCGCTTTGCAGGCAGAAGCGTCATCTTCTTCACAGCTTCCTCCATCGTCAGAACGCCCCGTTCCCTGACGTATTCCCTGATAATTTTCGGAAAGGAACCGTAAAGTCTGGGATGCGGGCAGTCGCTCACACCATACAGGGAATCGGAGATCACCATGGAATACGGAAGTCTGGCTACCGTATCCACATCCTCCTGGGACATGGAGAGAACGATAATTCCCACCTTTCCCTGTTCCTCTGCCAGTAAGTCGCTGCAGAAATCAGCCGGCTCTTCATATCCGGCCAGAGATGCAGCTTCCCGGAAATTCTTTCCTGTGAATTTCCGGTTCGCCTCTTTCGTCACGGAGCTCAGCAGAATGCGCTCCCAGCCTATGGCAGTCACCATATTGTCCCAGCCTGTATGTTCCCGGTAAATTTCACGCCGCAGTTCTTCCTTCCCGCGTTCCGTTCCCAGTTTCTTAAGCGTCATCTCCACGCTGTCTTCCATCACGGCCGGAGGCAGCAGACTGATCAGTGTGGTGGAGCCGCCGCAGTAGGGATAAAAATCCACGGTCACATCCTGGCCTGCCGCTCTGGCGGCGTCGATCAGTTCAATCGCCTTATAAATCTCACTGCCCCAGTTTTTCACTCCGGTAGCCTTGAAATGGCTGATATTTAAAGGAACCCCGGCTGCCCCTGTGACCTCGATCACCTCTTTCACGGAGGAGACCAGATTATCCCCTTCTCCCCGGATGTGGCAGGCCAGAGGCCGTCCGAAGGGTGCTGCAGCGCTTATCAGTTCCTGTATCTCCGCCCTCGCAGAATAGCATTCCGGCTGGTACATGATACCCATGGAAAGCCCGGCCGCCCCGGCTTCAAGCCCCTCGCGGATATAAGCCTTTGCCTGCTCCATCTCCGGTCCGGTAAACGGCCCTTTCCCATATCCCTTAATGGCAGCCTTCAGCGTACCCGTTGCAATCAGGCTGCCCACATGAAGCGGAAGGTCCCGTTTTCCAAGTTCCTCCAGGTAATCACTGAACCGCTCCAAAGCCATTTCTTCGGGTGCAATGCCAAGGCACGGCTCGATAAAATCATAAATAGCCCGGCGGTACTGCTTCGGCGCCGGAATCGGCGCCAGGCCGCAGTTTCCTCCGATCACGGTCGTAAGCCCCTGCGCCATCTCCAGCCGCCCGAATTCCGGATTGTACAGGGCATCGATGTCACAGTGTCTGTGTGTATCGATAAATCCCGGCGTCACAACGAGTCCTTTTGCATCGATAACCTCCAGCCCGCCAGAATCTGCCGGGGGTGCTTCCGTCCCGGCCGTTTCCGTGTTCTCTGTCACCGCCTCAATGACGCCATCTCTTATCAGTATGTCCTTCCGGAACGGCTTATCACCGCTTCCGTCATAGACCAGTCCATTCTTTATCAGCGTTCTCATACCAGCATCCCTCTCGCTGCCACCACTTCCTGACGCAGCGTCTCTCCATCATAGAGATAGACTGAATTCTGCATATTAATGGCAGTACATACGTGAATCGGAATAAGCTCCACCTTGTCGCCGACCTTCAATCCGGTATCTCCCTTTTTGCTGGTGATGATCCCGTGTTCCTCATTCATTCGGCGGAGCTGAAGATCGTCATTCCCTGCAATCAGCGCGTATCCCGGGTAGCAGTACGGAGGCGTATCCAGCAGGATATCCATGGGAAACGTCTTCGTCCCTCCATCAATCACCGCGTACTCCCTGCATGGAGTGCTGACAACCGTGGCATAGATCCGCACGGCAATGTCCTCCGGTTCGGCCGCCCCCTCTTTGCAAAGCATGTGATCCTTGAATATATATGTACCCGGGCGGATCTCATCCACCTTTCCCGTCTTTGCAACCTCCACACCCGTAGGGGTGGAACCTGCACTGATCTCTGCGATGGGAACACCGGCCTTCCTGATCTCATCCGCTATGGCCTCCATCATATCGCCTTCCTCGGCTCCCGCGATCACTTTATCCTCGGTGGGCTCATCGTGATAGACAAGACTCTTAAAGGTATAAATGCCGGTCAGGTTTAAATTGGAAAGCTGATGGACTTCCTTCGCCAGTTCAGCGGCCTTCGTCCTCTGGACACCGGTTCTCTTTGCCCCGGTGTCCACCTCCAGACGAACCTCCAGAGTAATGCCCGCGGCCTTTGCAGCCTCATTTAACGGCACCGCGCATTCCATACTGTCCACCGCCAGAATCAGGCGTTTTAAACGCCCGGCCAGGGCGACGGCCCTTTTTATCCTGAAGCCGCCAACCATGGGATAGGCGATAAAAATATCATCCGCGCCCCCGTCTGCCATCACCTCCGCCTCTGACACCTTCGCACAGGTGATGCCGGCCGCTCCATGAGCCAGCTGCATTCTGGCAAAGAGCGGCATCTTGTGTGTCTTGATATGCGGTCTCAGTCTGCATCCGGCCGCATCTGCATCCGCCTGCATCCGTATCACATTTTCCTCTGCTTTAGCCATATCGATTACAACGCAGGGTGTCTCCAGCTGATCCAGTAATTCTTTCTGCATACGTGATTCCTCCCTTTAAAAGCTGTCCGCCACACTTCTGATGTGAAGCGCAGCCGCTGCTTCCTCTGCCGTTATCCGGTTCGGGAATTCCTTTTTATCCACAGTTATGTCCACGCCCTCTTCCGATGTGATATCGAAGAAATTGTCTTCAAATATAACATCATACTCATCCATGCTCAGTTCCGCATAACTTACATACGTATCTGCATCAACGTGAATACAGAATACATCTTCCCTCTCTGTCACAGAAATCCGGTATTCCGGCTTCTGGAATTCGAAGTATTTTGGTTTCACAAAAAGCGTCGTTCCCCGGCTTACCACACGGCCCTCCTCGATCAGACGGTATTCTGCCACCGCTTTCTTTTTCATTCCTTCTTCTGTCAGGAACGGGGCAAAATCCATGGCCAGCACTTGTTTCACCTCAAAAGGCCCGGTCTCAGCCTCTGTCTCCGTCTCATACAGTGTATGGAAATCACGGTCGAAGAGGCGGACCACCAATACGGCTTTTCTCTCCTCAAAGGATTCATTGTGAATATAGTAGCCGATATCGGTACTCAGTTCTTCCTTTTCACAGGCTGTTGCCATAAAACGGGCGTAGAACCGCCTTGCTCCGTAATGGAGTGCTTTCCAGCGTCCGTAATAATCAACACTGGCCCAGGAAGCCACCGGCCAGCAGTCATTTAACTGCCAGTAGATGGAACCCATGCACCGTCCCCAGTTCCTTCTCCAGTGTTCCACGCCGTACTGAATCGCCTTCAGCTGAAGAATCTGGGAAATATAGGCGATACTCTCCATATCCTTCGGATACTTATAGTAACCGGAGATATAGGAGAAAATCTTCGTGTTGGCAAGGCCATTCTTCTGATGTGATTCCATGACCTCGCTGAAGATATTCTGATCCTCCGGCAGGCTGAATGCATCCAGGGTCTTCTTTCCCGGGAATGACTGGAATCCGAACTCTGAACAGAACCGGAAATAGAAATCCCGGTACTCCGTAAACGGCTTGTTGGAATGCCATACCTCCCAGTAGTGGTTATCACCCCGGTTAAAATCATTGGGATCGTCGAACGATCCGCCTGACGACGGCGAAGACAGCCAGTAATACGTCTGATCATCCACCTGTTTTACCAGGCGGGGCAGAAGCATCTCGAAAATCTTCGTATAGTCCGCTTTGTATTTCGGCCTGTGTCCCTCCAGACGTCCCCAGTCGCGCCAGCCCCATTCCATCTCATTGTTGCCGCACCATAAGGCGAGGCAGGCGTGATGGCGGATCCGTTTTACATTATCGGCCGTTTCAGCCAGAATATCAGCTTCAAATTCATCGTTTAAATCATAGACATTGCAGGCAAACATCAAGTCCTGCCAGACCAGAATTCCGTACCGGTCACAGGCATCGTACACATAATCCTCCGGATAATAGCCGCCGCCCCAGATTCGGATACAGTTAAAATTAGCCCTGGCGCAGTCACGGATGAGCCGTTCGCTCCGCTCTTCACTCAAATGGCCGAGGAGATTATCTTCCGGTATGTAGTTGGCGCCCATGGCAAATATCTTCTGGCCGTTGACCACAAAGGCAAACTGATTGCCCCATTCATCTGCGTCCGTGCAGACAGTGACAGTCCTCAATCCGATGGTTCTTTCCCATACATCGAGAACAGCGCCCGCTGCTTTAAGTTCTGCCCGCACCGTATACAGTGGCTGTTCGCCGTATCCATTCGGCCACCACAGCTGCGGGTCCTCGATAAGTGCTTCTATCGTTTCCGAAGTACAGGCCGTGCTGCCGGGATGAACGGTCTGGCTGACAAAAATCCCGGTTCCATCCGGCGCCGTAATTTCGCATGCAAGCGTATAGGCTTCAGACGTTTCACTTCTGCCAGGCATTCTCACACTGCTCTCAAGCGACAGCTTCACCCCGGTATCTCCATGCTCCTGGCGGACCCTCACATCCTCCAGACGGGCGCCCGAATATCCGGACAGATAGACGCTGCGGAAAATTCCGGCATCCGGCAGCTGAGGACCCCAGTCCCATCCAAACATGTAGTGGGCCTTTCTGAGTGCTCCGTTTCCCTTCATGCAGCCTGTGGAAGCATAAAAGATGTCCCCTTCCCGGTCCGCCTTTTCAATAAAGGCGATAGGAGAATGAAAGGTAACAGCCAGCCGGTTTACCATCTTTAGCTTTCCCTTTACATCAATTCTCCAGGTGCGGTGCATATCCCTGACTGCAAGGAGCAGTTCATCGTTTAAATAAATGTCTGCAATGGTATCAAGCCCCTCGAACACGAGGCACTGCTCCGTCTCCCGGAAAAAGCTGTCCGGCACTTCAAATTCTCTCTCATATCGGTAGTCTCTGCGGGAAAGTTCCCGTGTCTCATACTCATTCGTCCGCCAATAGGGATCCTCGATGAGGCCTCCGTCCGCCATATCGGTCAAAACGGTTCCCGGGACAGACCCCTTATGCCATTCCTTCGTTTCCGTATCGCACCAGTTCCAGGTGCCATTCAGCGTAATTCGATGTTCCATAGTCTGCTCCTCTTCAAAAAATGTATCAGCCCTTAATACCGGACGTTGCAATGCCCTCTACAAAGTTCCTCTGGAAGAACAGGAAGAAGATTACGACCGGAATTACGAATATGGTTGCCGCCGCCATCAGGTGCGTCCAGTCAACCGAATACTGGTTTAAGAAGCCCTGCAGACCTAAGGACAGCGTCAGTTTTTCCGTCTTGTTGATATAGATAAGCGGTGCTAAGTAATCGGACCAGGCATTGATAAACGCATAGATACCAACGGTCGTCAGGGCAGGTCTTGAGAGCGGAAGCGCAATGGCGATGTAGCGTTTAAATTCACCCGCACCATCGATCTTTGCCGCCTCCATCAGGGAATTGGGAAGACCTGCAAAAAACTGTCTCATGATGATAATGTAGAACGGACTGCCAAAGAAGGTCGGCAGAATCAGCGGTACGTATGTATTGGTAAATCCCAGTCTGGACCAGATCTTATATAACGGAATCATGGTTACCGTATAAGGAATCATCATCGTCCCCATAATCAGGGCAGATATGATGGGAGCGCCTTTCCACTTGATCTTGGCCAGGGAATAGGCTACCAGCGGTGTGGCTACCATCTGTCCTATTACGGAAAGAAGCGTGATGAAAATCGTGTTCATCATATATCTTACATACGGTATCTTTGCCATGGCTTCCGGGAAATTGTTCCAGATGACCTCCCTCGGAAACAGCTTTACCGGCAGCTGGAAGGCATCCGCGTTTGTCTTAAGAGCCGTTGTCACCATGATTAAAAACGGTGAAAAGAAGATAAAACTCAGCACAATAACAAGAATATACTTCGGAATCGGTTTTAAACGTTTTTTATAATATGCGTGATTGTTTTTCATACTTATTCACCCCCTACGCCATTCTCGGATACCTTCTTCGTGATTCTGGTCATGACCAGTGTCAGCACAAACACAATGACAAACAGAAGCCATGCCATAGCGGAAGCTCTGCCCATCTTCATATAAGAGAATGCGGTGTTAAACAGATACAGAGGATACATTAAGATCGAGTTGGCCGGTCCGCCGCTGGCGTTGCTGGCACCGCCGCCGGAGCTGGCGTTGATGATAACGTATACCTGAGTAAAATACTGGAACGAGTTGATGATATTCAAAATCCCCTGGTACACCAGAACCGGCGCCACACACGGCATCGTAATCCGGAAAAACTTGTCAAAAGCGTTCGCTCCGTCGATCTCGGCCGCCTCGTAATAGCTGTTCGGCACATCCTGGAGAGCCGCAAGGCAGATCAGCATCGTCGTACCGGTGCACCACGTTCCCATCAATACCAGCGCCCATTTTGTGTAGGCCGGGTTAACCAGCCACGAGGGGCCGTTGATTCCGATCATCTCCAGCACGCGGTTGATATAGCCGTATGTAGGATCGAACATCCAGATCCATACCATGGTAGCTGCAACCATCGGGATGATGGAAGGCATGAAGAAAATAGTTCTTGCCACGCCTCTGCCCTTAAACTTACTATTTAATAAGGAAGCAAGGAGCATTGCAATAAACAGGTTAATCGGAGTGGATACAAAGGCCATAAAGAGAGTATTTTTCAGACTCTTGAACACTAGCGGGTCCTTAAAAATATATTTGAAATTCTCAAGGCCGATCCATTCCGGCGGCTTCACCGGATTGAAGGATGTGAAGCTATAGTAAAACGAGGTGAGCAGCGGTATCAGACTAAAACATACGAATCCAATAATCCATGGAAGTGCGAACAGAAATCCATTGATATTGTCCCGCCGTTCTGATTTGCTCATTTTCTTGGCAGTCGGTTTTGACATTGGACTACTCCTTTCTGATGTGTGAGATCGGAAAACATTATGAAAAGGCCCCTTATAAAAGAATATCACATATGTGCTTCGGCATCATATGTGATATTCTTTTGCTTTGCACGGACAGCTCCGCGAGGTGTTTTTTGTGAGTGCAGCGAAGCGGAAGTCACAAAAAACCCGCGGTAACTCTGTTACTGAAGCATCTTCGCCTGGTCGGCAAGGCCCTTCATGGCCTCCTCCGGCGTCTGCATGCCATTGTAAGCATAGTCAAGATACTCTTCAATTAAGGAAGTATATTTTGCCAGATCTTCAATCTTGGCGTACTGAATACCGTTTTCTGTCTTAAGAGCCTCAATGAACATATCGAAATTCGGCTGTGCCAGAATATCCGGATCATCATATAATGCAAGCTGTGTCGGCAGATTTGCCATACCGATTAACAGTTCCTTTGTTGCCTCAGAATTAGTGAAGTACTTAACGAAATCCCATGCGCCTTCTTTTTCATTTGCTACGATCGGAATGCTTAAGGAGTTTGTCTCATAACGGCTGGTACCTGCGATCTCCGGATGTGCTTCCGTTCCCGGGATCAGCGCCACGCCATAGTTGACATCGGAGTTAAAGTTCTTCATCATGGCTGCCATCCAGGTTCCGTCAAAACGGAATAACTGCTTACCTGCAAAGAACATGTCATTCTCCGTATAGCGGTTGGTATTGGCCGTTGCGACGAATTCCTGTACCTTCTCAATTCCGTACTGGCTTCTGTAGTCGATGTTCATCTTAAGGCTGTCAAGGATAGCCGGATCATCCGGTGTCAGGGTTAATCCGTCATCTGACCACCACTTTCCGCCGAAGGCATAGATCAGTTCCTGTCTTGCGCTTGCCAGCGGGAATAACGGGTAGCCCAGTCTCGTGATGGTTCCCTTATCGTCAACCTCCGTAGCCTTTACCGCCATCTCGTACAGCTCTTCCATGGTCTTCGGAGGCTCTGTGTAGCCGATCTCCTCAAGAATGTCCTTATTATAGAACATCTGGATAATCATGGATGCCAGCGGCGCACCGTATACAGTGTCGTTCAGTGTGTTGGCTACGAGAGACTGATTGGAAAATACTCCTGTCAGATCGTAATTATCAGCTGCGGCCAGATCGGTAATGGACTCTACCAGTCCGTTGGTGGCGTACGCCAGGACATCCTGGTTGGAGACTTCAATAACGTCAGGCGCTTCATTACCGGAGATGGCAACGATGATTTTCTGCTTATCAGATACGCTCAAGCCCTCTACGAAATACTTGTCCTGGCTCTCATTGTAAGCCTTAATCGCATTTTCAAAGCAGGTTGCCTCATCACCTGTGTGGGAATACCAGAATACGACTTTCTTCCTGTCACCGCTCTCGGCCTTTGTGTCCCCTGCTGTCTCTCCGGCGGTTGTCTCTGCTGTCTCTCCGCCTGCAGCTGCAGTGGTGTCGGTTGTGGTACTCTTTCCTCCCCCGCACGCTGTCAGTGATGTAATCACCATAGCAGTCGCCAGCAGACAGGACATAAATCTCTTCTTCATATAATTCTCCTCCTTTTTTTGCATAAAATCAGTTATTAATATTCGTCATATTTTTCAAACTTTTTTTATGCTTTTAAAAATCTTTTTTTCTTTTGGTGATTTTAGAATATCATACTTTTTGTTAGTTTTCAAGTATTTTTTTTCTTTTTTTTGGACTTTTTTATCACTTTTTTTAATTAACAGCTTACTTTTTTTAATTCTTCACTTTTCTTTACATGTTTTTTAGTTTGCTTTTTCATACTTTATGTATGATTTTTATATATTTCCGCAATTATTGCAAACAATTTGGCAACTGACGTGACCCAGACTTCTTTATAGGTAGACTGGTTGCCGCCGGGCCAGTACGGGACATCGGAATTGCCGTCCGTCTCGATTCCCACAGGCAGCTGCCCCACACAGATGCCGGGGAAAGTGGAGAAAAGCTGCTGATATCCGGTACCCACACCGTACATAAGAGACCGCCCAAACGGATTTTTCCCGAACAGCCAGTCGGTCTGGGAGGCTGCGGCTTCCATAAGGAATGCGTCATTTAAATATCCGCCTGCAGCGGCAGCCCCTTTTGCCGCCGACAGCATCACCGCGGTGTTGCCTCGGAAGGAGAACCATACCGGAAACTGGCGGACTCCATAGCCTGATTTTCCCCCAGTGCCGGTTGGGACACACATTCCCGCCCTCACCTGAAGGGTGTGATTTTCTTTCTCTGTCTCATAATCTGTCTGCAGATGAAGGAGACGAAAAAGTTCCTGATCCTCCGCCGTCTCGGAATAGAGGCCGGCCGGCAGCATTTCATAGGGGGAGGCACAGGCCATTAAGTCTCTCACATACTCGCCGTACAGGCGGATCCCCTCTTCCCACAGCATTTTATCGGGATGGGAATCCAACAGCCGGCACAGCAGCACAAGGGCCGTGACCGGAACATGCTCCCTGGCCTGGTGATTATAGTGGACGATATCGCGATGGGTCTCATCCCTGTAGAAGAAACCGCGCAGCCCTGTCTCTGATGAGTCCTTCTCCTGGCAGTCCAGAAGTTTTCTTCCATACTCAGCCGCAGCCGTTTCATACACCTCTTTTCCCGTTACCTTCCAGATTCTGACCGCGGCTGTCACGATTTCTCCGTAAAAGAGTGCTGCAGATGAAGAGTATGTATGTTCCCATGGTACAGGCAGCTCCATTCCGTGAGTCCGGCAGCGTTCCAGGGCAAATTCAAAATCCTCCTCGGCTGCCTTCGCACACCGCCAGGCCAGCTCACCGTCATAATCCCGCAGACACTCGGCAGCCAGTGCAAAGACTCCCGCGCAGATAAAATTCTCAAGTGCATGGTTGTGAACCCGGACATTGGCTGCATCGTCATCATTGCCTATTTTTCCGTCGGTCCATCGGATCAGGCCGATACTGGAAGCCCGGTAACCGTCTCCAAATCTCGTCCGGAAGATAAATTCAAGTCCCCACAGGGCTTCTTCCATCAGTCTCTGGTACAGCAGCGTGTTCCCTCTCCGCTCTGCGGCAAGCTCCAGCAGGCTTTCTACCGTCTCTGCCGTCTGGACTGTCTGCTGGGACATATCTCCTGCATCATGCCAGCCGCCGCAGTATGGCAGCTTTACCCCATTATGTTCTGCATAAGCATCCATGTGGCAGAGTCCATGCTTGCCCGGAACCGGATAACCACACCGCTCGCAGAACAGAAAATTTATCCCTTTCCACGTCACCTCATCCAGAACACCGTCTCTGACCGGGAACCAGTCTCCGGTCACATTCCCCGCCCGGATTCTGTACTCGCCTTCCTGAGTCAGCTCTGAAAAGTCGGCAATCCGGAAGGCATCTTCCTTCCAGACTACATGTTCCAGGCTTTTTTTCAGACAAATTCTACCGCTCCGGTCTTCAATTATAAATGTTTCCGCCTCCTCAGCCAGCACCGCCCGTTTCACTGCTCCGGTCTCATAACCGCAGGTGGAATAGCACACAGTGTTCCGCTCCGGGAGCCAGCCGCTCTCCTTTCCCGGATGTTCCACGGCCTCCAGCCAGATTTCCTTCACAAAGAAGGCGGCCGTCTCACCGCTTGCGGTGTCCCGTCCATTGATCCGGTAACGGAAGCCAAATCCGCTCACGCAGTCACGGGGCAGAGACGGAAATTCCCAGATACAGTCATTCCACTGGTGATTCTTTAAATTCATCATGTGAAATCCCTGCCGTCTGTACCGGTCCGGAACCTTACGCTCGCCGTCATTTTCCAGATACATGGAAAGGCTGACGGTTCTCGCTCCGTCACACTCCGGCCTGATCAGGGCCCGTACACGGTGAAACGAAGTCCAGTCCGTCTCTTTCACCGGAAATGCGGCGTGAATATGGCCGTAATAGGCACAGTCCCCGTCCTGAGGCATTCCTTCCGGCCAGCACCGGCACAGGAGAGGTGCCTCCATTGCCAGAACAGTTTCCGCCTCCAGCCGGACGGTTTCCACCGTCCCCCGCTCCATAGATACAGGATCCCCGCAGCAGCCCTTTCCATCTCCGCTCCACACGGTCTTTCTCGCCGTCACCTTCTTTTCCTTTTCCCTCTGTTCCAGAGAAACTTCTTCATGGAGAGGCAGCGGTCTGTGAATATAACCGCTCTCTTCCAGTTCCTGCTGAAACTCTGTATTTATCTGCATATTTGTCCTTTCTGCATCACTCTGCATTTTCAAGAGTTGTCACTGTTCCCGGCCAGCCCAGCGTTTTTAAATGGTCTTGCGCATCAATGCACCTGCTGCCTCACGGTCCAGGAGTACCTCACAGTTCGGATGCAGCTGCAGAATGGAGGCCGGAACCGCCTCGGTCACCGGGCCTTCCAGCGCCTGCCTTATGATCTCTGCCTTCTTTTCTCCTTTGGCCGCCAGAATAATCCTCCTGCTTTGCATGATGGTCTTAATTCCCAGGGTCAGGCCACCCAGTTCATGATCATCGGGCACTGCCGTCTCTCTTCGCACTCTGGCTTCAAAGATCTCATCCATAGGCGACACCCAGGTATCACTGCCAAATGGAGTTCCCGGCTGATTGATTCCAATATGGCCGTTCCAGCCGATTCCCAGAATCTGCAGATCCGCGCCGCCGTGCTCTCTGATACTGTTCTCAAATTTTCTGCTCTCCAGTTCGAAATCGTCGCTCTCCGTAAGCGGCATCAAAAAGCGCTCATCCGGTACTCCCAGGTGGTCTAAAAGCTGGCTGCGAATCATGGCGTAGCAGCTGCCCTCGTAACTCCGCGGCAGATTCGTCAGTTCATCCACATTAAAGAAGACGGTTTCTGACACATCAAAGGGATGGAGCTTGTATAATTCGCTGACAATTCTGTGCATATTAGTCGTCGTCTGCCCGGTAGAAAGGCCGATAACGGAATTTTTCCTGGCCAGAATCTGTCCGATTATTCTCCAGGCACCTGTTTCGTCAAATCGTTTTTCTGTTTCTGCAATCGTTATCTTCATGATTCAATCTCCTTTGTCATAAAATCTGATGTTATAAATTCTATCTTTCTAAATGATTTTTCTTCCCTCTCTCCCGCTTTTCAGGCATCCTACAGCCGCAGCGCCGATTACGCCGGAAAATGCCGGGGCGAAGCCTGATACCCGGAACCCTTTTGATACATGGCGCATGGTCACTTTCTCCAAATATCCTTCCACGCGCTGAAAGAACCACGGATCCGACATCAGTCCGCCGCCGGCCACCACCATATCGGGGTCTGACATGCGCACCAGATTCATAATGGTGCAGCCCAGCACTGAGGCCGCCTCCTCTGCGATGGATAGACAGAATTCACTGCCTTCTCTGGCCATGCGGAATACGGCCGCCGCCGGATATCTCCCGTTCTTCCCCAGCTCCAGGAGTTCAGCCGGAGCATCAGCCCGTCTCTCTTCGACCATCCTGTGAATCCCGATTCCGGAAGCCGTAAGCTCACAGCAGCCCTTTCGTCCACAGACACAGTTTCTGCTGCTCCTGTAATCCACAACCATATGGCCAATTTCCCCGGCATCACAGTGAGCCCCATGCAGCACCTTCCCATCGATTACAAATCCGGCAGCCAGCCCGGTTCCCGCATTGACATATATGAAATCAGAGCAGTTCTTTCCTTCTCCCCACAAAAGCTCCGCTGCAGCCGCGCTCCTGACGTCGTTGTCGATCCCCGTCTCCACTCCAAGCCGCTCAGCGGCCATCTGCGCCAGAGGGAGCGGTATCCCTTCTTCATGATTCACCGAATGCCAGATCCCATTCTTAAAATCGCTGATCCCTACAATACCGATTCCTGCCCCTCGGATTCTTCCTTCCGGAGCCTCCTCCGCTACATAGTTATCGAGACACTGAAGCAGATGAGCGGCAATCTCCTCCTGCCCCGTAAGCCCGGTCGGATACCTCCTGTACTTCAAAAGCACCCCATCCTCCCGGACCTCCCCAATCAGAAGCTTGGTTCCGCCGTAATCAATTCCCAGATATGTGTCCATTTCTTTTACTCCCTTTCTCCACACGCTTCGCATGAGTTTATGAAAACCTTTTCATATTTTTACGATACCATCCGTTCTTTTTCTTGTCAATTCGTGATATTTCATAAATTTCATTTGATATTTTTGTGAAAAGGGTTTCATTGCAATTTCATTTCGTCCGTGTTATACTGGGAAGACCCCCGGTTCTTCGTCCGTGGGATTCAAGCATATTTTGGAGGGGCTGATTATGAAATCCAATATAACAATTACCCAGATCGCCCAGGAAAGCGGTGTCTCTGTCGCCACCGTCTCCCGTTTTTTAAATGGAAAAGTACCGGTTTCCGCCGATAAAAAGGCCCGCATCGAAGCGGTGGTCAAAAAATACGACTTTACGCCTAACGCGCTCGCCCGGGGATTGATATCGAAGAGAACCATGACGCTGGGCGTCATTCTGCCGGATATCACCAATCCCTATTTCGCAACCATTTTTCAGGAAGTCCAGAGGTGTGCCGCCGAGGAGGGATACTCTGTTTATCTGTGCAACACCCGTTTTCATCATGGGGATTCACCGATCGACGAGACCGGATATTTCCGCATGATGATGGACAAAAAAGTAGATGGAATACTGATTATCGGCGGCCAGCTGGACATGGTCGAGCCCAATCCCGCCTATAAGGAGGCGCTGAATAAGCTGACCGCCTCCATTCCGGTCGTAGCGGCAGGCAGGGCAATCCCCGGCGTCGACTGTATCTTTCTTGATTCAGAAAATGGAAGCGGAGTCGTCACCGCCTACAATTACCTCGCCTCACTGGGCCACAAGCATATCGCCTTTGCCGGCGGCCAGCCCGGCGTCACCATCACGGAGACCCGTCTGGAAGCATATAAAAAAGCGGCTGCCTCCTCCGGCAGTGCGATACAGGAAGACTTAATATCTCTATCTGATTACTATCTGCCGGACGGATACCAGGCTGCAGAAGCACTTCTAACGAGGGAGACGCCCTTCACCGCCGTGATCGCCATGAATGACAATGTGGCGCTTGGCGCTATCCGTGCATTTGCCGATCACGGCCTCTCCGTCCCCCGCGACGTGGCCCTCATCAGCTGCGACCGTTTTTACTTTGCCGACTACACGATGCCCCGTCTCACCAGCATCCATCACCACAGCCGGCGCTGGGGACAGATGGTTGTCCGCACCCTGATCCAGTCCATACAGGGCTCCACAGAAAATGCAAGAATAACCTTCCCCCCCGAACTCATTATCGGCGAAAGCTGCGGCACACACTTACATCATTAGTTTCCAACTTGTCTACACCACCAGCTATCCCCTTTAAAATAATATCCATGCATCTTTTTATCCAGCGAAGCCAGTACACAGCCGAAATCGCGGCGGGGAGGCGGAGCCATGGA